>Ga0208974_1001058_pt1 | contig 10908 bp, 14 predicted proteins | sample GreLakmeER15MSRF_FD_187699 | JGI IMG/M metagenome (GOLD analysis project Ga0208974, IMG submission 187699) | Freshwater lentic microbial communities from great Laurentian Lakes, MI, USA - Great Lakes metaG ER15MSRF (SPAdes) | ecosystem: Environmental > Aquatic > Freshwater > Lake | place: Great...
GGGCGTGGGCTTTTGTGTTGGATCTGTCGCGGCGTTGATGGCCGGGATTAGTGTCTTCTCTTCCCATTCGCGCAGTTCGCTGATTGTCATTGCGTGATTGCGCGGATCGCCGTGGCGCGGCTGGACGATATGCAATTCAATTCGCTGAATGTTTTCTAGCTCTAAATGCATCAGCGCTGCCAGCGCGTAAATCTTTAACTGATCGTTGTCCGCGTCAACGTACCCCTGGCCCGTCTTTAGATCGACGATATGCAGCACATCTTTGCCGACGCCGATAACGTCTGCTGTTCCGCGCAGCAGAACATTTTCCCAGTCAGCGTAAATTACATTTTTCTCCAGCATGATGTTGTCGGCATCGCCGAACTGCCACAGTTCATTTATGTAATCCAGGTGCTGCCATGCCATCTCGCAGTGCCACTTAGCAAGCGTCACGCCTTCCACGACCTTGCCGATACTGTTCATTGGATCGTCTTCGGTGAGGTAGCACGTCTCAGCGAGCGCGTGGATGGCGGTGCCGGCCATTGCTGCATCGCCGCTGGGCGTGGGCGGGATGTCCTTGGACAGGATGGCGCTGGCCGGGCAGGCGATCCAGCGCGAGGCGGCCGAGGGCCGCAGGATGAGGGGCTGGGTCATATCAATCCTTCCCTAACGGTGAGACGTGAGGCTGCGAATAAAGTCGGTCAATGTCATCTTGATATTCTTCCAGTGCCGTATGAGAACTAGCCCACCATTTGCTTACGACTGCGGTTTCTGAGCATGACAGCAGCAGACACTCAAGCTCCAAGGCAAGGCGCTTAGCGTGTGACGCAATGATCTCCTCTTTGCGCAACCGCTTGAGTTCATCGACGCTGATCGTCGTGGCGCGTTGTGCTTGCGGGCACCCATCAGCAAATCCGAATGTCATTGCTTGTTCTCCTTGTCGCGGTCGTAGTAGGCTTCCTGCGACAGGATCTCGTAGGCGATCTTGCGCACCTCATTGCTCACGGCCCAACCGAGATCCTCGGGGTCCATGAACCTTTGCAGCAGGCGCGTCTTCATCTTCGAATTCGCGCGCTCGCGTTCGAGCGCTCCGCCCAGGAACACGATGTGCTCGCGCATGGTCTGGCGCTCTTCGTCTTTCATTGGCTGGCTCATTTGTTCAGGCCCAACTTTTCCCACATGGCTTCGCCGCGAGCGTAGAAGTCCTCGGTGGGCGCGTTGCTGTTGCGCGTTATGAGCGCCGCTTGGATCTCGTCTGAGAGGTCCATGATGCTGGTGAGGAATATGGGCTGCAGCCTCTCGGGCAGGCGCTTCCAGATCAGCGTGTCCTGCGCCATCAGGAGCGCTTCTTCGTGGTCGATCAGTTTCACTTTGTTTTCTCCTTCGTTTTATAAAATGGTCTCGGGCAATTCTCTGGCGGCACCACGACGCACCAGACCGCGCGCACCCAGCGTCGCTGGTCCTTGAATGCAATCCATCTGTCGATGTAGACGTCGGGCATTTTGTTGAGAACACGCGACAGGTGGGTGCGGTCCACGCCCGTCGCGTCTGACAGCTCGTACACCGTGAGGCCATCAGAGTTCTCGCGCAGCAGCGATCGCACCTGATTGATGCGGCTGCCGTGGTTTTTAAACTTCGTCATTCTTTGAGTGATGGTTTGGCCTGCGAGTACACAGAGAAGCGCTTGAACTCCGTGAGGCGTGCGGCGTGATTGGCTTTGCTGATACCTGCAATGTGCGAGATGTCGCGTCCAGCGTTGCGCTCGCGCTCGACCACCGCGGACTGCGTCGCCGACAGGCGCGCATACTGGTTGATCTGCTTATTGACGAATATCGATTCTCTAGTGTCGTTGCGCCAGAGGAACGGCGACTGGGGATGGCAGGTGCAGGTCATGCGTTTGATCTCTCCAGCGCCTTGATGCGCTCGCGCAGCTTGTCCATCTCGCGGCCATAGTGCGACCGCGCAGTGCGCTCGCCAGCAAGCCACCCGGCCATCGACCCCTTGGTGGCCGCGTGACGAATGATGCGCGTCACGTCGTCGGCGGTAAGAACCCCCATCGCGTTCGCTGGCGGCGCCATCGCCGTGACGATTGCTTCGATCTCTGCCTTGAGCTTGTCGTGCATCAGATCACCCCGGAGCAGATAGCGATCAGAAGGCCAATCAGGATCACGCCGCACACGCCGACGAGGATCTTGTCTATAAGGTCCAAGTCGGGACACGATTCGTAGATGCCGCCTCGGTGGCCGGGGCCGAAGGCTTCTTCCATTGTGCGCGGGTAGCGTTTTTCAGTTTGCATTGTGTTCTCCTCAAGCATTCAAGGGGTAGCGATTTGTGAAAGCATCAACATCAGCATGGTTCACGCTGATGATCTGATGGGAATCAGTCCCAACGTCAACCATTACGTTCGTGTAGCCGCTTGAAACCACGTTGTAGCCAAGCGAAATCAGTTGAGCTTTTGCGGCGTCTGTCTTGCTGCGGGTTGCTTCGTTGAATTTGATGGTCATGTCGTTTGCTCCGTTTGCGTTGTTGATGAGGGGATCATACAACAATTGACGATCCTGTCAACTCCCCTACACTTTAGTCGGGTATTGCCCCTGTAGAATCAGTCTTGGGGGTGGTTGTCAGTTATCCGCCCCTGTGCTGCGGTGTCTCCCCGCAGTTGCCATGTTCGGGGCGGGGATCACACCTCGCCCCTTTTTTGCCCGTGTTGACGGGCTAGTCATCACGCCTTTAGAATTCTACGCATGACAACTCATGCACAGCAAGCAATTTCAGGCATCAGGGAAAAGGCCCAGTCCGCCGGCTTTCGCCTCTCGGACGTCTGCCGCGTGGCCGAGATTGACCAGGCTCAAGTGAGCCGCTGGTCCAGCGGGGCCACGGAGCCACTATACGGGTCTGTGAGGCGCTTGGAGCAGGCAGTTGATGCCCTCATAGCCGCGAGGATGCGCACGCTCTCTGAGGCGATGGACGCCGCAGTAGGGCGGGCGTGAGGATCCTCGGGATCGACGTCGGCCTTAACGGCGCCATCGCGCTGGTGGTGGACGGCCAGCTCGACGAGGTCCACGATATGCCGACCGTGAGCTTGGAGCGAAACAACAAAACCAAGCGTATGGTCAATGCGCAGGCGCTGTCTTTGATCATCCGTGGCGCCAAGGCGGATGGCGCCTACCTCGAGCGCTTGAACGCGATGCCGGGTCAGGGCGTCACGTCAATGTTTTCAATGGGCCAATCACTTGGCGTCGTCCTTGGCGTGCTCGCCGCCTGCGATGTGCCCACCACCACAATCCCGCCGCGCACCTGGCAGAAGGCGCTGGACGTCCCGCAGGGTAAGGACGGCAGCCGCTACCGCGCAGCGCAGCTCTTCCCAGAAAACGCCGAGATGTTCAAGCGCGTGAAGGACGACGGCCGCAGCGACGCCGCCCTGATCGCGGCTTACGGTGCCAAGCAATGAACGTCAATCACTGGGGCAGCCTTGATCCTTTCCCGCACCTGGTGCTGGACAACTTCTTTGACGACGATCTGGCGCACGAGCTGGCCGCCAGCTTCCCCGATTACGACAGCCCCGCCTGGCACACCTACGACAACGCCATCGAGGTGAAGAAAACGCTCAACAATTGGACGCATTTTTCGCCGTCGCTGTACAAGTTCTTCACCGACATCAACTCGCGGGAGTGCTATCGCATTTTCGAGCGCCTGACGCACTGCAATTTGTACCCGGATCACGGCTTGCATGGCGGCGGCCTGCACATCCACGGCGCGGGCGGCCGCTTGAACACACACCTGGACTACAGCATCCACCCCAAGCTGGGCCTCGAGCGCAGGCTGAACCTGATCGTGTATCTCAATCTCAATTGGCAGCCGTCATGGGGCGGATCGTTGGGGCTGTGGCGCGATGATGGTGGCAAACCCGGCGAGCTGGTCAAATCCATTGAGCCGGTGTTTAACCGTGCGGTGATCTTTGACACGACGAACGCCTGGCACGGCCTGCCAGAGCCGATCACCTGCCCGCCGGGGCAGTACCGTAAGTCTCTGGCGGTGTACTATTTATGCGAACCCCGCGAGGGCGCGGCGCAGAGGAACAGGGCGCTGTTCGCGCCGACCGAGGCCCAGGCTGGCGATGCCGCGGTGATGGAGTTGATTGAGAGTCGGGCGCGTTAAGGGCCGAGATTTTTTTGGGGAAATGCAATGACTGTTAAATATTTTTCTAAATTAACCAACGCCCAGCTTGATGTTTATTATTCAAAACATCAGGCAGCAATACCTTTGCCGTTTTCTGGCGTGAAAAACAAAAATTATAAAGTCATTGATAACTGTCTTCATAGTTGCCAAGCAACCCAACAGGAAAAACCGCAGGTAAACCCTTTGGGCCAAACTCCTGGAGATATTTCAAAAATCCTTGATAGCCCTGGCGGCCAATAATGTCTCTCATTTTCATTACATCAACTCTCGGAGACATTTTGTTTTGCTCCAAAAACTGTTTCATAAATTCAGTTTGTTGCGCGTTAATTTGCGGCACTCCAGCCGAGTCAAGTCGCTGCGCAAAATTTTGAATGTCAGGCCGCGTCAATTGGCCTTGCAAATACTGAGCTACTTGTCCACTTCCCTCTGCACCCCAAGGTGGCATTTGAAGATCTGACTCAAACCGGCCAGCAAATAATTGCCCATCTTTAATATTTGCTTTGGCTTTTTTGACTGCTTCTTGAATTTGTTTTCCATCCAAAGAGCCGTCATATTTTCCAGCGTGCAAAGCACCGCCAACATCAACAACATCTAAGCCTTGTGCCTCTAATGCAGATTTTGCTTTGGCTATTTGTTTTGGCAACTGACTTGCGTCTTGACTTCCCGTCAACATGGGCTGGAACCTAACGCCAGTTTTTTCGACTGCTTTCATGCTTGAATTTGCAGGGGTAAATTTGTTCCAGCCAACACCCTCTTGCAAGTCCATAACAGCGCGAACGGCAGAAGTAGCATCAAGCAAACCCCGCCCAGGTTGGTCTAGCATAGGACCGCCGCGGGTAAGTTTTCCTGTTGATGTTTTTAATTGTGATCCAATAAGCCCAACTAACGGCTGGGCCACAAATGCTGGGTTTCGCTCAACTATACCAGCGCTATTAAGATATTCGCCCATAACCGACTTTACCGGCAACTGATATGCTTGCAATGCTCCAATGTACGGATCACGCGCACCCATCGGCGCCTGCATTCCTTTTGAGTAAGCAATCCTCACATTTTCTTCAGCCGTGTTGAGTCCTGGCATCACATTTTCGCCGGGAATATATTCATAGGTTTGCGAGGCAATTTGTCTTTGCATTGCGTCATCAATGCCAGCCCTGGCTCTTGCACGAATAGACTCGTCAGACTCTTTCCCGATATTTTTTAAAGATGGTTTTTCGGGCTTTTCACCTTTTCCAGTTTGCTCCCACTTAGCCAACTGTTTTTTGTATTTTTCGGATGATTTTTCAAACCTTTTGATTTCGGCATCTCTGGCGGCCTTATATGAAATTTCTCGTTCAGCGCCCCATGTAGCTGCTTGTGCCGCTCTTGGGTCAAAAACAAATTCAGGTGATGTATCTGGAACATCTAAATTTCCAGCAAGTCTTTTTTGTTCAGCCCTGTTGGCAAGCAATAAATTTTCACCCGTTAAAAAACCATGCTCTTGCGGAGTAAAGCCCCGACTAAATGTTTTGCCACCTGGGTCGCTGTAGCCCATGACTCGGCCATGCCATATGTCGCTTGCCGTTTTGTATAAATCCGTTGAAGGAATTGTTGGATCTTTTGCATCAGCATACGGCCCTGTCTTTTTACCCAAACGAATCGCTTGAGGATTAAAAACATACATTCCCGTGGCTGGATCAATGTCATATGCTTTGGCGACATTTCTTGCCTGTGAGCCTGTCCTTGGAATAATTTGCTCACCACCAACAACCTGCGCATTGTGTTGACGAATAAAAGAATTCATCTCTGTTGGCGGTGTTGCTTGTGGGCTGTACGCCGCGCCACCCCTAGAAAACAAAGACGCCATATTTGTATCCGCTACTGTTGGCAACGCAGGGTTATACCCAGTCGCATCCGCCGCGGCCTGTCTTGCTCTGTCATACCATGACGCATTAAAAGCGCCGGCCTCAACTTTCTCATCTGCCTTCCTTCGCATATTTGACAATGCACCAGGGCTGTCTACAGTCAAGCCAACTGGCCCCGTTGACCTTGGGCCGCCAATGTACTGGCCTGACGGGTCTTGTTTTAAATGAGCGCCCCTTTGAGCCAGCTTCATTGCTTCGTCATAGTCAGTGACATTGTCAAAAACAGTTGCAACAGATCCTTTTTTGACATTTCTTGCAGATGCTTGAGACACTTTTTTGACCGGGGCGTCTTGAGGTTTAGACGCAACAATTTCCGGCGTCAGCAGGCCTGGCGGTGTCTGTGGCACCACACTAGGCATCAACCCCTGCCGTTGCAAATAGGATTCACTCATGCGAGCTGCTGTAGGCGCAAGCGCCTTAGCACCAGCTGTTACTGCTCTGGCTGCTGGCATCGGGTTCAAAGGCACAAACGATGCCGCTTGGCCCGCAACTTGACCAACCCTTGATGTCGGGGCCAGCGGCAAATTTTTCAGGTAATACTCACTGTCATAGGGCAGTTGAGGTCTTGGGTCGTATTGCGTCTCACCAAATGTTTCGGTGGGCATAGGACTTCTGCCCACGAAATTAAGCACATCAGGAACCAGTCCAAGCAACCCAGCAAGTCGGCCTCGCAGCACATCTACAAGCAAGTTGTCAGAGTCAGCTGGGTTCCCCCTTCGGCCCACCCCAGTGCTGGGCCGAGCGCGAGGCGCGTAGTATTGATTTAGAAGAATCTCTTCTTCTGAAAGCAGTCCAGGCGGCGTGGGGCGGATGTAGTCGGCCATTACTGATCTCCTGATGCGCCAATCGCAGCGCCGAACCCAAGCTGCTCGGCCTTCTGGCGCAACGAACGTGCGAGAGGCTCCACCTTCATAATGTTGGCCTTGCTCATCATCATGGCGGCCATTTGCGGGTCAAGCATCGCCTCCACCAGCAGCTGCTGGATCTGCTGGTCGGGCAGCTTGTAGAGGAAGTCCAGCGGCCGGCTCATGGTGCGCAGCGTCGTGTTGTTCGCCATCGACTCAGAGAACACGCGGCCGATCAGGTTGCCCATGCTCATGTTCTTGAAGGTGTCCGAGCCTGGCGGCTTGACACCAGGAGCCGTGGCGGCCATACCGCGATTGATCTCGTCGATGATGTTGTCCAGCTTGCGCTGCGCGGCCGGCGATAGCTCCGCACCGATTTCATCGGCCCGCGTTGCGAGCTGGCGGCGCAGCGAGCCTGCCGCGATGACAGGCTCGTTGGTCATCAGGTTCGGCTGGCCCGTGGTGACGCGACGCTCAATGTCTTGCAACACCCGCATCTGGTCAATTGGGGCCGACATCTTGGAGTACTTGTCCATGTATGCCTTGAAGCCTGGAGCAGACGCCTCAATGACATCGTCGACAGCCTTAACAACGTCAGCGAGCTGACCTTTTGCAAGGCGCAGGCTCGGGTTGTCCTGGTTGTATTTGCCCATCATGGCGCCAGCCAAGTCCTTACGGATCTCGTACAGCTCCATCGGGGTGCGAGCCTTGGCGATACGCAAGGTCGCCCAGTTCATGGCCGTCTCAACGTCCTGGCGGACACCGGCTGGGCTGTTGCGGATATTCTCAATCGCTTTATTCACCGTCAAGGTAACGCCGGTCTGGAACGTCTGCGGGTCTACCGTGACACTTGCAAACGCTTCCTCACGCATCGGTCTGGTGATTTCGGCACGCTTTGCCTCGGCTCGCGGAATTGAACCAGGCTGACCAGACAGGCGGCGATAAGCCTCGAGGATCGCCTGCTGGTTCTCAGACAGACGAGCCGGGACCATGCCGGATTGATCCAGGCTAAAAATCGGCGTTTGTGCGGCGGCCAGACCAGGATCGCGGGCGACGGCCGCGGTCACGGGGCGAACGCCAGGGACCAGCGGCGCTCCTGCAGCAAGGCGAGCAGCGGTTTCTTCCGGCGTCGTGGCGAGGCGGTTGAGCACGTTGCCGACGATGACCTGGCGGCCCTCTTCGGTGAACGGGCGAACGATGTTGGCGGGCGCCTCAGTAATGCGAGCAGTCAGCGGCAGCTTAGGGCCGCCAGGGGCGACCATGCCGGCGAGCATTGCGCCGCCGAGCTGGGCGCCGGGGCTTGCGCCGCCTTCGCGCAGCATTCCACCAGCACCAGCAGCCATGCCGGCACCGGCAATCTGCTGCGCCGGGTAGCGCGCCAGCATATTCATTATTTCAGCGGAGATCGGACCGCCTGGCCCCATAGCCGGCGCAGCACCAGTTCGAGCAGCCTCACGGGCGATGCTGGTGCCCAGCACGCCAGCGCCTCGAGCAGCGCCCGCGGTGGAGGTACCAGCTCGCACAATGTCCTGCACAATACGCTCTTGCGGTGTCGCAGGCTCGGGCAGGCCCATGCGCGTCATGGCGCTTTCCATCGACTGCGACGGGGTAGCCACGTTTGATCCAGTGGCTCGGTTGAACAGGCTAACCAGCGGGTCGGCGATCATTGTCCCGATGCCAGTACCGAGCGCACCGACCAAGGCGCCAGGAGGCCCGGCAAGCGCGCCACCGGCCAACGCGCCAGCTCCAACCGGACCCATAGCCCTGGCCGCAAGGCCGAGCTGGCGCAGGATGTCCTGCGTCGCGGTCGATGGCGCAGGCTTATCTGGGACTCCCATATTGGGAAGGTCAATGCGAGTCGGCTGCCTTTTCTTTTCCGCATACGCGGCTTGTGCGGCCTGCCCAAGCTGCGCGTCGGTAGCGCCTTCCGGCCCTTCAATCTCAAGAATGCTACCGTCAGGAGCTTGAACTTTGTAGACTGTCATGTGTGGAGCCTTTAAGGTAAGAGACGGAATCCGGCAGGCATACCCACACCAGGGCGATACGAAGACTTAAGGTTTTCTTCGGCCCTAGACAGCAAGTCTTCAAGAACCTTGACCTGTTGGTTCATCGCGTTCGTGCTAGTCATTAAGCCAGCCCACGATGCCGGGTTTGTAATCTGCGTTTCAATGATCGACAGATCAGGACCAGTCAACGCGCCAAGCTCGTACAGATTCTTCACGCCCATGAGCAGTGCGTTGTAACGCGATGCGACTGCAGCGGAGTCCTCGCCGGTCGGCATGGGGATGCCAGTGCCGGTGAAAGGAATCGGGACATTTTTCGGCACAACCCACTTGCCTTTTGCAAGCTCATCTTTGTAATCTTTGATTGATCCCTTAAGGTCTGCCAGTTGGCGAGTTGCTTTGTTAAATGCCTCGGGCGGTTTCGCACCAGCACCCATTACTGGCTGTCCTCCAGCGCCAACAACAGGTATCACCGGCATCCCTGGCGTCTTAGGAACGTAGACAACAGACCCGTCAGCCGTTTCAGTTCGATCATAAGCTCCACGATCAAATTCATCTTGACTTAGTTTCAAACGCTTGCGGGCAATGTTAAGGTTTTCCTGCTCTGCCGGGGTCATGCCGACGGCAAGAGATTCTCCGCCCTTTAGTTTGCTCTTATCTACCGCAACGATGCGATTGTTGAGGTTCTGCAGAACCACCTCACGCTTGGGGCCATAGCCTGGCATGGTCCTGACACTGCCGTCCTCATATTGCTGGACCAAAACAGCATTCCCGTCTGCAGCGGTCACCTCGAACGGCTGGCCCGTAACCTTCTGGCGACCAGAAAATCCTTGCACTGGTTTCAGAGTGCCATCTTTAAATTGCTGCACCATGACGGGCTTGCCTTCGGCGCCAATTACCTCAAACGGTTGACCCATAACCTCCTGGCGGCTCGGCGCCAAGCTCTCGGCGATGTCCATGAATCGCTTGGCCTCCTCGCCCTTACCACTGGCGGCATAAACATCAGCCATCTGGCGGTACTGGCGTGCCTTCAATTCAGAACCAGACATCTGCGGCCCCGCGGCCTGCGGGCGCGGCTGCCCAATCAGGGCAGCGCGCTCGGGCGTAGGCCCAGCGGCCATGCCAGGCACGGCAAGCGCCTCCTCTGCCGTCACCTCACCACCGGCCGGCGCAGCACCGCCCGTCAGAATCTTGGCGATGTTGGCCTGCAGATCCCGAGCACGCTTTGCCTCGTCGAGCTTCTGGCGCGCCAGCATCTGCGTCAGCGCAGACTCGGTGCCCTTTTGCATCCCAGCCTGCCCAGCCGTAAAGGCCGAGCCAAGTGCCTGCCCAAGGCTCGTGCGCGTAGTAGATGGCCCCGCGGCCTGGAGCAGTGCTGCAGCGGCCGAGAGGCCCGACTGCCGTTGAATCGCGGCGCGCTGTTCCGGCGTCAGCAGATCCTCGAGGCCAGACAAGCCGCCGCCGAAGGTGCCGCCAAGCAGTCCGCCAAAATCGAAAGGTGTTGCCATGTTTTTTCCTTACAGCAGACCCAACAGGGCGCCCAATGCAGCGCCGCCACCAGTGCCAAGTCCAGAGACCTGGCTGCCAAGCGCCGCACCGCCCAAGGCGCCGCCAAGCGCGCCAGCGGCACGGTTCTGATACAGCGGCGTGCTCTGGGTCATGCCAAGGTTCGGCAGTTGCAGGCTAAGACCAGACTGCGCAACGCCAAGGCGCTCGAGGCCCAGGCCGCGAATTGCATCGAGCTGCTGCTGCGTGAATGCCTGACGCGCACCGCCCAGACCCATAACATCCATCGCGCCCTGGCGGCCAATGTTGCGCGCCTGCTGCGCAAGCTGCGCCGCTTGGCCGTAGCCTTGTTGACGCAAGTTGGCGGCTGTCGTGGCCGCTTGGCGCAGCGCGGCTGCGTTGGTCAGCGATTGCTGCACGCCCTGACGTGAGCCGCCAAAGGCGCGAGCAGCCGTAGCACGCTGCGACTCAGCAAGCTGCCCCATGCGCCGCTGG
>Ga0208974_1001063_pt1 | contig 10894 bp, 11 predicted proteins | sample GreLakmeER15MSRF_FD_187699 | JGI IMG/M metagenome (GOLD analysis project Ga0208974, IMG submission 187699) | Freshwater lentic microbial communities from great Laurentian Lakes, MI, USA - Great Lakes metaG ER15MSRF (SPAdes) | ecosystem: Environmental > Aquatic > Freshwater > Lake | place: Great...
TCTTGAGTAAAATAGAAGAAACGGTAAACTCTCCTATTGCTACATCTGAATATAAAGTAGAAGAGATTAAAAAACTTATTACAGATTTTGGACTATGATTGATTATAATTTACTGGCAAAATCTATAAAACATATGAAACGTGCAAGCAGAAAATAAATGAAAAAAATTATAACATCTTTAAAACCGAATGAAGTGTTTGTTTTCGGTTCCAATTTTTCAGCATTTCACGGTGCTGGTGCTGCTGGATATGCTCAAAGAGGAGATTCGAAAAATACTTGGAGAACAGACAAAAAATTTCAAGAAGCGTTGGTGGAATATAACAAGCGAAATAAAAATCTCCCATATAACAAGGAAAAATTGATTGGTAAATGGTCAGTTTTAGGTTCCAATGGGTTTATGGAAGGAAGAGAAGGCAAATCTTATGGAGTGATAACCACTGAGAAACCTGCTGTCCAAGGAATGGTGGATAATTTTTTTCTGGTAGAACAATTGGTAAAGTTTTTAACGTTTGCCATAGAGAATCCTGACTATAATTTCATATGTGCTGATTTCGGATTGAATAGAGCAAATGGTGGATATAGTTGGTGGACACCTGAACAATTGGGGTTTATTTGGGACGAAGCATTTCAAATAGTAGGGGAGAGTTTAAATTGGACTAAGAGCGTGACTCCAAACAACGTGAAATTTCCTTCATATTTAAATTTTGAAAATTCTCCAGTGACAATTGAAATGAAATTAGAAATGCTTTAATGAAGATAGGATTTACTGGAACTCAAATCGGGATGAGTGCGGAACAAAAGAGGATTTTTCATATTTTCTGTGAAATAATCTTAAACGATTCGAACTTTAACGAACTTCATCACGGTGACTGTTTAGGAGCAGATGAAGACGCTCATAATATAGTGAAAAACTTGTCTGAAAAGGTTTTGATTCATATCCACCCACCAAAAATCAAAGATAAAAGAGCATTTTGCGAAAATTACTGTAAGATATATGAAGAGAAGGATTATCTAGTGCGAAATAGAGATATAGTCAACTCTTCTGATATTCTTATTGCCACTCCTAAAGAGGTTGGAGAACAATTGAGATCAGGAACATGGGCAACTATCAGATACGCCAAAAAACAAAATATCTCTGTTATGATAATATTTCCAGATGGGACTTTAAAAACCTTTAAAAAAGTTGTAGACAATACAAATACTTCTGCTACACTTCTTTCTATATGAATTGTGAATATTTGATAGAAAACGAAAGAAACAAAACTCAAGAAAAACTTATATCGTTAAAGGCTTTAGATTTGTTTATAAAAAGTAAAAACATCAAAGAGGATGAAAAGATGTTTATATATAGATGGGGAATGAAAAGTATAAACAACGGCAACAAACTATTTTTTAATATTTAACAACATAAAACATGAAAATATCTTTAGAAGACATTCAAACTAAAAAAGCTAAACTTGAAGAAATTAAAGCGTCTCTCAAGAAGGAATTGTTTGGTATAGATGATGTGATTGATAGAGTTGTTGATTCTATCAAAACATGGTATTTGATGCCAGAGATTATATCCCATCCAATCATTATAAATCTTTTCGGATTGACTGGAACTGGAAAAACTCAATTGGTTAGAGCCTTAGTTAAGAAATTGGGATTTAACACTAAATTTGTTGAAATTCAGATGGATTGTGATGCTAAAAGCTTTTCATATGAAGCATCCAAAGTTTCCAGTATGATTCAATCTTCATCTATCGAAGAAGGAAGTCCGGGAATTATATTTTTAGACGAATTTCAAAAGTTCAGAACTGTTGATGAAACTGGAGCAGATATGAGAGTGGAAAAATTTCAAGATGTTTGGCAGTTATTGAGCGATGGAAAATTTTCAATTGATTATAAGTTTTATGATGAACTTGTAATGACACTGGCAATGCAGAAATATACGAAAGACGAAGAAGATGCCGACGAAGAAGATGCTGAAGAAGATGCACCTAAAAAGGCTAAGAAAAATAAGAAAATAAGGAAATATAAAATCTATCCTTATGAGGCTAAAAACCTTAAAAAAATGTTCAAATTGAAGGAAGAAGTGGAAGAAATCATGACTTGGGATGCCGATAAAGTCAATTCACTAAGAGACAGTTATTTCAAAGATGATGAAGTAGAAGCATTGGATTACAGTAAATGTTTAATTTTCGTTTGTGGGAACTTAGACGAGGTTTTCAACATATCTAAAAGTGTTAACGATTGTGACACTGATGCAGACGTTTTTTATGAAATGACCAAGAAAATAAATGTCAATCATATTAAAGAATGCTTGAATTTAAGGTTTAAACCTGAACAAATAGCAAGACTTGGAAACAACATTATAATATATCCATCTCTAAACAGAAAAACATACGAGAAAATTATTAAAAACACTTGCGGTAAATATATATCAAACATCCAAAAGATATCTAAATTGAAGATAGATTTGCATGATTCTGTATATTCCGAGATTTATAAAAACTCTGTTTACCCCGCTCAAGGAACTAGACCTGTATTCAGTTCAATCCATAAAATATTTGCCAGCCCTCTTTCAGATTGCGTTCTGTGGGCGATGGAAAACGGTAAAACAAAATTGAGTTTGAAATTGGATGGTGTTAAAAAGATTCTGATATGCTCATCAGGGAAACATAAAATAGAAATCCCTGTCATTTTAGATATTGATGATATAAGAGCAAAAAACTCTTTGAATTTTAAATCTCTTGTTGCTGTTCATGAAGCAGGACATGCAGTTCTATCCACAGTAATCAACAAAAAATGCCCAACGGAAATAGATATCAACTTGGCATCTTTTGAAGGTGGATATGTGATGTCAAAAGCATTTAAGATAAACAACAAAAAGAATATAACAGATAGAATAACTGTTTTGTTAGCAGGTATGGTAGCCGAAGAAGAAGTTTTTGGAGAAGATTTTAGAAGCAGTGGATGCGGAAGTGATATCACACAAGCAACTGTTTTAGCTGGACAATACATAAGAAGATATGGCTTTGGAGACACTTTGGCTTTCATAGGAGATGATAACGAATCTCTGAAATATATATCAGACTTCAAAGATTCAAATTTAGCAATAGATAAATTGATGAAAAAATGTAAGGAAAATGCTAAAAAGATATTAACAGTATATAACCGATTCTTTAAGGATACTTTCAACCTTTTAATAAATTCTAATAAACAAAACGAAACATCCTACTTCACTTTGGCTAAATTATACATCCACGATTTAACTATGGAAGATTTAGATGTAAGTGAAGATTATAATAAAATGTTGAAAGACTATGGAAAGTAAAAAAGACGAATTAAATTGGATTTATCCTGTTTTTTTTAACACATGGACTTCGAACATATCTCTATTCAGAAGTGAATCTTATAATGGTGAAAAGATTGCTGACGCATGGCAAAGAGATGCATTAGAAAAACATAAATTCCATAAACATACAATATCTTCTGTTCCAACAGGTTCAGGGAAAAGCGTGTTTGCAGTTTTTCATGCACAAAAATGGATTAAAGAGAATCCTAAAACTAAAGTAATAATAGCAGTCCCACAGAATCAAATAGGTTATGGATTTAAACAGCATTTACTAGAAGGTGGTTCTATATGGGATGTTGATGAAGAATATTTCTTATCTGAAAATAATTCATCCTCTTCCAATGTTGAATTGTTTCATAAATTTCTAAAATCGACTTCGAATAAATTGATATGTTCTCATGCAACATTAATCCAATTCTTTGATAAACATAAAGAACAACTGGATGAAAATTGCCACATATATATAGACGAAGCACACCACAGTCAAATATGTGGCGAATCCGATAACCTAACCCATAACAGATTAGGCGAATTTATAACATATTGCGTAGAATTAAATGCAGGAGTTCATTTGATTACTGCTACGTTCATGAGAGGCGATACACTCACAATACTTCCAGAGAAAACCAGAAAGAAATTCTCCACCTATACTTTACCGTTTGACGAATATTTAAAGTCTCGTAAAAGTTTCAACTCTTTCAGCTTTTCATTTGCAGTTTCAAAATTCAGTGGCAATGGTGGATATATTAACACTATAGGAGATATTGTAGGAGATAAAACAAATACTGCCATCTTCATCCCACACCGCTCTACTGATTATGCAATGGAAGATAAATTAGAAGAAACATGCTTGATAATCTCCCAAATAATAAACGACGAATTCACAAAAGAGGACTTGGTTGAAGATGAAAACGGGATATGTGAAGTTTATAGCAATAGACACAACAGAACAATTAAGATATTGGATTTGGTGAATGATGATGCTAAAAGAATTACCAAAAAATCATATATCAGGGAAGATGCAGCAGGTAAAACAGACTTCATCATAGCTTTAAATATGTTCAGAGAAGGCGCAAATTGGACTACTTGCGAAAATGCCATAATCTGCTCCCCTAGAAATATCGTGGAAACATTGCAGATTTCAGGAAGAACTACAAGAGATTTAAAAGGATTAGACAGGAAAAATCCACACATATATCAAATAATCTGCCACCAACCTTTCTTGGACGATAACGAAGGAACCCTAAAAGAGAACGTTAACGCCTTTTTCAATTTCTTGGCAGTTTCAATGATCTATGAAGACGTTTATTCAACTATAAAACTCAGAAAAAGTATCGACAAAATTAAAAGAAAACGAGGAACCACAGAAAAAACACTTGATGATGAGGAAACATTAAATCTCTTCTCAAATCTTTTAAAAATAGGCGTTAATAGCACTTCAAAAGATGACTTTTTTGAAAAAGCTAGAACTTACTTGACTGAAGATTTAGAAATAGTAGACGACATAGATGATATTATTAAAGACTTCTATGAGAGGAATCAAAAAAGAACAAAATTGGCATTTGAGAAATATTCTAGAACACATACAGATATAGACATGGAATTGAAAGAACATGCTTTTGGTAATATAGTATTATTTACTTCTTCTATCGGATTGGAAACTTTTAAGAAAATAAGAGAGTCTTTAAATTGTGGAGAGTATGCTACTAAAGCTCAACATAAAGAGTTGATAGACAGATTAAACATTAAAACTCCTGAAGAGTATGATAGAAGAAAACGTTTAGGGGAAATAGGGATAGAATATTACGGTATTAAAGCGATCAGAAGAAGAGGTCAGTTGGACGAATTTTTTCCGAATAGGAAAAAATTCACCAATTTATATATAAGATCATCTAAAGCTCAACATAAAGAGTTGATAGACAGATTAAACATTAAAACTCCTGAAGAGTATAATAGAAGAAAACGTTTAGGGGAAATAGGTGCAGAGTATTACAGTATTAATGTGATCAGAACAAAAGGTTGGTTGGACGAATTTTTTCCAAATAGGAGAATATCATCAAGATCATATATGCGACCATCTAAAGCTCAACATAAAGAGTTGATAGACAGATTAAACATTAAAACTCCTGAAGAGTATAAAAAAAGAAAACGTTTAGGGGAAATAGGTGCAGAATATTACACTGCCTCTGGAATGCTTAAAAAAGGTTGGTTGGACGAATTTTTCCCGAATAGGAGAAAATTCACCAATTTATATATAAGATCATCTAAAGCTCAACATAAAGAGTTGATAGACAGATTAAACATTAAAACTCCTGAAGAGTATAATAGAAGAAAACGTTTAGGGGAAATAGGTGCAGAGTATTACAGTATTAATGTGATCAGAACAAAAGGTTTGTTGGACGAATTTTTTACAAACAGAAGAAAATATAAAAAATGAAATGCTACACAGGTAAAGAAAAGTTAAACGCAAGACTTAATACTATAATCACCCCTTATAGAGAACTTTTCCATCAATCTATTCCCACAAATGAACAGTATTGGACTCTTGCTGGATCAATCCTAAACGAAAAAGGAAAAATTAACAAGGATAGCGAAATCAATCAACTCCTCTCCGAAAATCTCATATCCAAATCTCAATTCTTCGGCGTAGACCAAAATAAAGAGATCATCCAATCAAATTCCAATAACATGAAAGAAGTCAATTGGATTCATAACACTTTAAAAGATGCAATACTAAACGCAATCCAAAACAATTCCTTCAACCCCGCCATAATCAATATAGACCACGTTTCCATGCCAAAACAAGCATGTAAAGACTTCAAAGACATATTCAAAATCTTAACACCCATCAAAAAGAAAAACCTTCTCGTCATTCTAAACACTCTCACAACGAACCCTTACAATAACGAAAGCTGTGACCCAAATTCAATCGTAGATATTCTAAACTCAGACCAGTTTTTTTCCCACTACTTGAAAACAGGCAATTGGAACACTCTAAACAAACACTACAATTACTCTGGTTCAGGAAACACTAAGAAAAGTAAACTCACAACATTGATTTTTTGGAGATGATATGAAAAATATAGAAAATTTAGGACAACTCAGACAAAAGGCTCACCCAAATGGAACTAAACGTTATTATAAAGATGAGAACGTAGAAGATTCAATAGGAATAGCAGGAGAAATAAAATTCGCTGAAAGATATAACCTTAAACCAGATTTGAAAATACGTCCAAACGGTGATGGTCATATAGATTTTGAAATAGTAGTGAATGAAATTACTCCCATCACTATAGACGTAAAAACCGCACAGAAAGCATATAATCTACTAGTGAAAAAATGGGAAATTGAAAAATGCTCAGACATCTTAGTTCTAGCTCAATTCCATCAAGATAAAAGTGTAGGGTTTTTAGGATGGACTACGAAAAAGAAAATGAAAACCATGCCAATTAAAATATTCTCCTCTTTAAATATAGAGAATTATTATATGCCAGCAAGGGATTTAGAGGATATGGCAGTTTTAGATAAGATGTTTAAAACTTGCACCGTAAAACAAATAATACGAGATTGATGTTGACTTTTTTCAAACATAGCCCATAATGAAACCCTTAAATCAAAGAACCAAGTGCAAACAAAGTTCCTAGAAATAAAAGTTGACATTAGAAAAGAATAGTCTATAATGTTCACCGAAATCGAGAAAGAAAAATAAATTAACTTTTTTTTGTAGATTTTCAACAAAACGTAGATAAATAAAACAAAGACACATTAACCAGATTATAAAAAATTCAAACATGAACTCAATACATACATCACCGACAGCCTTTACAGTGGATAGTAAATCCATTAGAGGCACCTCGCTGCCCTTGTGTTGGAATATGGTTGAACGCTATAATCAAAATGCAGGAGGGGTAAAAGGTTAGGGATAAAATAGTTAAAAGCTAAATTAAAACCTAACCTAAGCCCAAAAAGCTTAGGTTTTTTGTTTAACAAATAAAATTTTAGAAAATATTAATGGTATTTTGGGAGTTTCTACCGCAACAGAAACGAATGTCCGAGGCACACCCTCTTTTTAAGAGAAATCGGCTTACCAATCGAAAGAACGGAACTCAGAATAGGTGTTTGTTCTTTATAGTGATACAGTAGAACTCTAGCAATAGAATCATACTGTATCAATAAAAAGAGAATTGATAAAATGTCATTCCCTATGGAAGCATTATGTCAATTCTCACACGGAATCAGCCAACAACCAAAAGTTATGGCTGATTCCGAAAATTTCAAATGTTGTATAGCAGGTTTCTTGCGCTATATAACATATGCGGTGTTGGCCGAAAATTGAGGCACAACTTTGCCAAAGTTGTTTAAGTGGGAGAGTTACCCTCACACCGCTCCAAATTTAGTATAATAAAGGTAGCGAAGCTTAACTAGCACAAGCACCTCCTTGATAAGGGGAAGATAGTGAGGGCAGCACTCACGGCTACCACCAATTTATGCCTTATGTGAGCACCTAGTCATCCTTCGTAACGATGCGTGAAGATTGCGATATCTTATAAGGCTCCAGTTTTCATCTTTTACGTTTACTTTTCGAGTTTAAAGCCCTGAAGTTGTGAGTTAAGCTATGACAATTAGGGCATATTAATTCTAAATTTTCTTCTTTACAGTTTGAAGCATCACCATCTATGTGATTTACTTCTAATGGTATTTTATTGGTTTTAGTGTTTATTTCACACCAATTACATTTACAACATTTAGAGTCGTATTTCTTAAACATGTATCTTCTTAACCAACCAGTAACAGTCAAGGATTTTCCGCAATATCCTAGAACTTCTCCGTTTTTCCATTTTTTCAATATATCATTTTTGATCATTTCAGTTGCACATTTTTTACAACAATATTTTTGTTTTACTCCTTTAGATTTAAATATTTTAAAACATGTTAAACATTCTTTATTGTTTGGTGTTCTTTTTCGATTGATATGTATTCCTGAACATTTTTGCGTGCAGAAGCTATTATGTCGTTTTACGTATTCCAGTTTTATATGACAACCTATACAAATATTTGGATTTGTATTATATATTTCTATTCTTTTTATATTTAGGTCTTTAATTTTTTGTGCGGATTTGATATATCCTAGTTTTCCACATTCCGATCTAGATAATTTGCCACTGTTTATATTTGGTTCTTTGTTAATATGTATATATTTAACCTAAACGTATTTAAAACGCCTGTATGGTTCAGTAGCGACAACACTGGTTTTGTAAACCAGCACCGAAAGGTCATCGAAAGTGCAAGTCTTTCTACAGGCTCCAATTTAAGTTTGTTCATAAGATATAGAGCTATTGACAGGAAAGTTGCTCTCGATTAACTACCTGTGACGTTAGGAAAGACTAAAAGATTTTATATGGGGTCGTGGCTAGATGAGGATGCACTTGCTTTGCAAGCAAGGTTTATGAGGGTGCGAATCCCTTCGGCTCCACCATTTTAAAACAGGGATTGGTGTAATAGTAACACTCGAAGTTTGGGACTTCGAACCGATGGAGCGTAACCATCATTCCTGACCAATTTAATTGCAATGTAGTCAAACAGCGAAAGACGGTGGACGAAAATCCATGAATGTATATTCCAAGTCCTTTTAAGAGGCGAATATACCACTGCTGGTGCAACTCCAGTCATTGCAACCAATTTTAAATACAGCGTTGGTGTAATAGTAGCACAAGAAACTCCAAATCTCTTTGAGGGGGCGCAAAACCTCCACGCTGTGCCAATTTCAAATACGAGGGTAGTGTAATATTGCACAAATCCATCTAGGGTTAAGGGAGGTGAAAGCACTTCCCCTCGTTCCAATTTTCAAATACCTAATTAGTGTCAAAGTAGCACGAACGGTTGTTACCCGTTTTGTTTTGGTGCAAGTCCAAGATTAGGTGCCAATTTTCAAATGCCTCCATCGTCTAGTTAATCAGGATCATGGTTTCTCAAATCGTGGAGTTCGGTGAAATCCCGAATGGAGGTGCCAATTTAGTTGCCTTATGCGGGTAACTATGAGTGATATGTGAAATGTAGAGAGGGTAAGCTTAAAGAGTATCTACAAATCTTCGGGTAATTAAGCTTTAACCCTTGTCCCTATTGGGGATTTTATATCACTCAGAATTTTTATGGTATGTTAGCGCAGTCCAGTTAGCGCAATCGCCTGTCGAGCGAAAGGTCATGGGAGCGAAGCCCATACATACCGCCAATTTAAGACGCCGCTATCGTCTATCAGCTAGGATATATGGTTTTCACCCATATGAGCAGGGGGCAGCACCCTGTAGCGGTATTTTTTGTTGTTGGGGAGACTGTTTATTGTTTCTATCCATGTTTTATCATTAGTTTCTAACAATGTTAATAACATTTCAGGATTTTTTAATATGTCTTCAAAATTTCCACCCCATTTTTTATAAGTTACAACAACTAAATTAGGAAGATTTGTTGTTAATAGTTTGTGGATAGTGTCTATTGTGAAAAAACCTTTAGTCTCTAAAAAAACATTGAAATTCTCTATATAGAAATCTGGATAATATAAATGTTCACATTCATCTAATCCAAGATATGAGAATCCTATTAAATTTCTTTTCCAAGTTAATTTTAAATCATCTAGCACGTTGCATATGGCTAACTCCATAGTAGATTGACAATTTATAATTTCTCCATCTGATTTAGTATATTTGCTTTGTTTTCCGAACCCACTATTTTCCCTTATTCCGCCACATTTTCCTTTAGAGTTAATAGAACACAGTTCCCTCATGCATTTTTTGCTGCAAGTTTTTTTAATTTGTTTTTTGTTATATATTTTAGTTTGAAATAATGTTTTACATATAGAACATTCTAATAAACTATATGGGATTTTAGAAATGTGTCGAAATTCATATTTGGTCTGTAGATTTCTTTTATGTAATTTTGTGCATTCTATACATCTAGTATTTGAAGACGAATTATGGAGATGAATTGTTGTGGGTTTAGAACATTCTATGCATACTGAAGATTTAGTTTTATTTTTATTTTTAATATGGGAAAAATTAGAACTACAAGTATTATCACAGAATTTATTATTTCGTTTTTCATAACTCAAAATTTCAAAACAATATCTACATTTTGGAGATGTTTTTATGTGTTCTTTAACATTATCCTGATATATTTTATTAGTGTATTCCTTTAATTTAGATGTATTATAATTCTTGTCTGGTTTATGACTTCTTTTATGAGCATTTAATTGCTGTGAATTATTAAATTTTCTTGAACAGATATTACAAATATATTCCATATATTATATTTATCCTAAACGTTATAAAATATGTTGTAAGTTTTATATACGTTGCCAATTTTAATGTGTTGTGTTCCTATTATCGGTCTGTAAAACCGAAGTCTAAAAATAAAATGGGAAGTAGACGAGTTGAGCGTTACAACCACGACACACCAATTTCAAATGCCACATTAGTTTAAAAGATAGAATTCTCGGTTTTCACCCGAAGGAAAAGGGAGCGTTACCCTTATGTGGTGCTTAATTTTAAATGGGGTCGTGGC
>Ga0208974_1001064_pt1 | contig 10889 bp, 5 predicted proteins | sample GreLakmeER15MSRF_FD_187699 | JGI IMG/M metagenome (GOLD analysis project Ga0208974, IMG submission 187699) | Freshwater lentic microbial communities from great Laurentian Lakes, MI, USA - Great Lakes metaG ER15MSRF (SPAdes) | ecosystem: Environmental > Aquatic > Freshwater > Lake | place: Great...
GCCTTCGGGCAAGCGCAAACCCAAGTCTCGCATCTTTGCCGCCAAGATTTGAGGAAGAATGGGCGGTGGCTTTTTGGCAGCTTCACCTGCGTCGGCCGGATGACACAATGTGTAAAAGCATTGTTTGATGAAGTTGGGGCCATCGATACCGGCGGCGTCCATGATGGCTTGAAGGCCCTGAATGGTCGTCAGCCGAGTTGCCGCATCAGCACATGCATCTACATAATGCAAGAAGGGTGTCATCTTATAGTATCGAACCTTGGCGGCATTCATTTTGTTCTTCGGAAAGATCTTGGACCATGCAATCCGCTTATGCTCTTTAAGATATGCCATATATACATCGCGCACAGAGCACATGGTTACTCCACCAACAATCGGAGCCTCCGCCCACCGTGCATATGTAAGAGAAAGATCCCGTACATGTGGTTCTTGCAGCTCGGGTGGATCTCGGGGGCCGGAAAGGGGATTTGCTTCATGGTTTATGTCATGTGTACCATGGGTTATGATGTGCGATGTACTGATGCTAGATGTTCCGGCCACATGTGTCAATGCCAGCGCAAGTTCTTTTTGTGTCTTGTGTGCAATGTTTAGTTGCTCGATGAGTGCAGCCGCGATGCCGGGATCTTGGGTACGCATCTGCCATTCACGCTGACGTTGGAGGATCCGTGTACGCTCGGCCTCCGCGTACGCTTGCCATATATTGTATAGACTGGGGGTCGTCCAGATGGCATGGCTTTCATAGGCTGGAAAGGTCGGCCAATGCAGTTGGTGTACGATGCTGTCCTCGATGAAGATGCGACGCAAGACTTTGAGGACCTTCGTGAACTCGACGGCCGATCGGTCATGGGTGCGGCGTGCAAGGGCCATGTCGGCTATTTCATCGAGTCCAGGAAACACGGCGGCCTTTAACTCGGCAGGGATGTCATCGTCTCGGCCCTCCCACCAACACTCATATGCGTCCATGCGAGGATCCCAACCATGAGCCTTTAACATCGGAATGGTCTTGAAGGATGCCTTGGCGTACGTGTCTGCCCAAACTCCATGCACCCAACCTTGGTATAACGCTGCATCCGTGGAAACCACGCCGCCCTCGAGCAAGTTTCCTAGGGCTGTGGGTCGATGGATATGGGTGACGGCCTTCTTGCCGTAGACGTCCCCACTCTCAAAGGCTGCATGTTGTAGCTTGGTGTGTGTTGAGCCGGATATAGATGTGGCAGCATTGCGACCGCCAATGAGCGAGAGTGACCACCACTCCGGAATAGGGTTTGTTTTGGCAAAGTCCGCCTTCATGACTTTTAAGAATGGTGCAGACGTGCCACCGGTGCCGCCAACGTCATGCATCCACACCAGGTATGCTGCCAAGATGCCAACAGGGCACGCGGGCCTATCCTTGCTTCGCATCCACCCAAGGAGGTGCTCGCGATCTTCAAGGAGGTTGTCTTCCTTAACGGCACGTAGGCTAGCACCAATGGCCCATGCGCTCACGGGACGCACGTCGGGAAGCGCATGCCATAGGAACATCCGGAGATCGAGGTTCCGTAAGTCGCCACCGCGTCGACCAGCTGTTTGGTTGAGGGACGTCATGAGGAGGGCACGCATCTGGGCGCGTGCTTGGCCCGCCGCCGTCTTGAATGTCTTGTCGAGCCGGCCGGCCCAAAGGCCTTCGATCATGGCTCGCCACTCGTCGGGATCGAGGCGCTTGGTCAAGAGCGATGACGTGGCGGCACTGTCCTGGACGCGATTCTTGGCGCGCTTGACGTCGGCCATGAGCAAGAGACGCAACGTTTGAACCTCTTCCGTGTATACCATGTCAAAGCCGTAGCCTTGCCATTGGCTTAGTGCCGTCAAGTGACATACACTCTGGCGATAGGTATTGAAGGCACTCTCAGCAGCACTATTGGCGCGTCCCTTGTGGCCCGCCTTGGTGCGTGCCGACCATCCACGTCGTCCGGCATCTATGCGTACCTCGAGGAAGCGCTTGGCCTTGGCTGGATTGTCCATTGCGTAGTTGATACCCTCGGCATCACACCAATTTGCATATTGAACGAGGATGGGATAACCATTGGCCATGAAGGTTGTGCGGCCCGAGGCGTTGCTGCCGTAAAACTTGGCAATTAATGCCTCTCGCTTGTTTCGTAGAGTTTCGTGGAACGATGTTAGTGGGAGCGTGGACGCAGCATTAAACCAAAAACAATCGAGGATGCCCTTGCGTTCGAACACGCAGAGGGGTAGGAGGTCGCCACGTTGAGGACGTGGCCATGGGTTGGCTGCGAGCCATGCATCGAGTGCAGACGTTAGAGCATCCATAGTTTTATGACGGATATGTGCAATGATGGCAACATTGTATCACTGAGAAAATGAATGTTTGGGAACAAAGTTGGGTTGTTACATGGTCGCGTAAGATAAACCCGACAAGCGAAGCTCGGCGATCGCCCTCATGCGTGTCATCGAGTCATTGGTCCGCCGATGCGATTCTTCCTCACGCTTTATACGCTTCATCCCTTTAGCAATTTTGGCCTCTATGGCATCTGCCGTGATGTTAGAGATCAAGTTGTTCCTCAAGCGAAGTTTGGCGACGATGGCAAATAGTTCCGCATCCGTGGTTTGAGCCGGCTTGTTCATTCTTAGTTTCTTGTTTGCTTTCCCGTGAATGAGACAGAATGTCAACGTGCATCGACGTGCATCGACATGTATCGGCATGCAAACATCAATATGCAACCTAAACTTGGGCCAATACTCCATAACTGCTCACAAATCATAAGTTCGCCGTTTGATTGACCACTCCTCACCACCTTTAGCATCCTCTGCTTTTTCGATCATTTGCTCGGCCTCCTTCTCAACTTTGCGTGCATAGGCATTGAAGATCTCGTCTGCCACGTCCCACATGACGGCACATGAGGAGCTCGCGCCATTGTTTGCACATGTCTGCATCGCGTCCATCACGGCCTTGCGAACGTCGCTTGCCGACATGTGATGTCGTAGGGCCTCCTTGGCTTCGGCAATCTCCCGGGCTATGGCGATCGTGTCGGCCGCAGCAATTGCCTTGGCGCGTCGTTCGGAGGCTGCATCATGTGCCTTTTGTGACTCTGCCTCCACACGTGCATCATATGTTTCGTAGATGTCGGAGCCGTAGATGTCATGGTTGCCATGAACATCGCCCAATTCAGGTGATGCATGTACCTTGCTTAGACGATAACTGCAAGCAGGTTTGGAGCAACGCGCCGTCCAATTGTTTTTGTAAAGCACCCGATGCTTGATTGAGATCATTCTTATAAATGTAAGATTGAAAAATAAGTGTTCCCTTTAAGCCATAGAAAGGAACCTATTGCATTAGATGACTAGCATTTTCTCGTGGCCCACACGCAGTCCGGTGTGTAGCATGATGGTGTAGCCTGCAGCCTCAATGTTCCTGCAAAAGGACACGTCCTCGCTGCAAATGTCACGCAACACAGTCCCATCTTCCTTTGTTATCTCGAACAGTGGAGCATCGAAATAGGGATAACGAAGTTTGTCAAGGACCTCGCGCCGGCAAGCAAACATACCCATGCCAGTGTAGGCAACTGGCATGAACGTTTGGCCGGTCGTGCTCTTGTAGCTTTCAATGTCCTCGGGCGTAAGAAACTTGAAGGTCCCATTGTGCGCATAGAACGACGTGTCCCACACTTGCACGGTTGCGACGTGTTTCATATCTGCCATCCTGTAAAAGCCACTGACTACAGGGTGCGCAATCGTAGACAATATAAGTGTAAAAAGCTGCTCTGGTTGGAAGATGATGTCGCTGTCAATGGTCACCCACACATCGTAATCAATGTCTCCGTTGAACGGCTTCTGCTCGACCCCGCGTAAAACATCTAGCCCCAAGCAAAGCATGCGCGAGAATGTGACATAGGAAGAGAATCGATTGATCACGACGACCTCGTAATTGGCCTTCAACAAAGCAATAATTGCATTCGTCCAACTCACTAGGAAATTGCCACTGAACTCGCGCCCGGGGAGGGAGATGATGACGGTCTTTTTGCGGGGGGATTTGGGGGGATCGACTTGATTCATGAGGATGTTAACATCTTAACAACAACCCCTTTAAGTGAATATTGATTTTTCCCTCACGACCAAGCACCACTTGAAACGACCGCACTTCCACCAATCGGGAAGAACTCCATATAATTGTTTGCAAAAAATGTGAGTGCGCCATTAAGGGCCAAAGTAGTACCAAATCCAACTGATGGGATAATTGTCCCGGCTGTCACTCTCATAATTCCTTCAATTTGGACTGTACGGTTGGTACTGCTATTAACACCAACTGTTATATCCGGCATCGTCGGCACCGTAGCTGCCACGGTTTCGGGTGTGGTAATGCGAGCTAGTGTAGCGGCTGACGCAGTCACAGCATTAGCATTGGTGGCAATTGCCGAATATTGAATGGAACTTATAGTTGCAGTTCCGGTTCCTCTCATGCTTAGTTTCAATGTCACAGCATTCGTAGTATTTGTAGCCTGAACTCCAATAACGCCATTAAATCTGTAAGTTGCTGCTGCAAGAGTCAAAACGTCGTTAGGAGTAGGAAATATGGGATATAAAGTGTTCAGTACAATAGTGGTAGTGCCTGGGCCTAGACCTGTTGTAAACAATACCGATGGAATTACGCCTCTTCCATGAGTAGATGTGGTCCCATAAAATGCCAATGCGTCTTTTTCAATCACACCGTCGAGAGGTGTCGTTAACAACACGCCTGTTGTCATATGAATGGGTGCAATAGTTGCCGTACCTGTTGCCGGCTTAAACGTGTTTCCCATGGTAAGGGTGCCTGCACAGCGCACATTGCCGCTATTCACATTTAATGCATAGGGTGTCGTGATAATTGCATTAGTGCTTGCAGTTGGTGGACCCGATATGAAGACAGTTGAAGCTGTTGTGTACGTTGATGATGCTACTGCTGATATAGCTCTTGGGTTGAATGCATTTAACGCAAGATCCGCGACTGCCCCTGTGTCCATCGTAACGGGATCGTTCATTGTGTCAATGTCAAGTCCCCTACCTGTAGTTTGTAGAGCTGCACGAGATGAGGAATGCAGATCAATTACTTTGCTCCAATACATTGGCGATGTACCGGCACCGAGAACTTGATCCGACTTCAACTTTGAATTAAAGACTTTCCCTCCATGTTGAGTACCTTTGCCGACCGCCACCGATGTAGTAAATGCTTCCTCAATTGTGTCCGCATCGATGGATCGGGTCCACGTGCCGTTTGCTCCTGTCCCAAGCGTAATGACTGTGTAAATCCCGTTTTGTTCTGCTGCAGTTTGATCTTTGACAAGCACACGATCATTCACTTGTAAAGTTATACCGTCCAAAGTATTTGGTGCACCTCCTGCCAACACAATATTTGCCCCAGTAGTTGCAACATGGACAACTGAACTGTGTGTGCCGCTTGAATCTATAACCTTACTCCAATTTATAGGATTTGTGTTAATAATATCCGTTGACTTGAAAGAAGTTGTCCATATTAGACCTCCTTGTGTGGTGCCCGAATCAATGTTTACAATCGCACCTGCAAGCTTATCAGGAGTGTCGGCATCGGGAGTGCGAGTTAATACCCATGCGATCGTGCCTGCGACCCCCGCAGTGGTAAGGGTATAAATACCGTTTTGCAGTGCATTTGTCTGATTTTTCACAAGTAAACGTTCATTTGTTGCTGCATTGCCTAAATTGATTTGGATGCCATCCTGCAAGGGGAATACCACGGCTGTGCCGGTGATTGTTGTGGCTGTAAACGATGCTGCCGATAAATCGCCGATAGTCCCGGCCTTGACAGAACGCTTGAAGGAGGCATTGGGAAGGTTCTCCAAGGTAAGCATTTGGAAAGAGGGGGCCGACGAAGCGCCGTTAGATACAAATGCTTGCCCCGAAGTGCCTGCAGCCGTTGTCGAATACGCAGTTGTTGAGGCTCCGAAAACAACGCCGTTTGCAATGGTCGTCGTGGCATTTGTGCCTCCATTTGCAATTGGCAATGTTCCGGTCACGTGCGTGGTAAGACCAATTTTTTCCCAAGCAGGCGCCGCGGCTCCCTTGGAGACGAGAGCACTCCCTGTTGCAGTTTGAGCAACTCTTGATATTGCTGCGGTGCCTGATGCATACAAAATGTCACCTACTGCATACGTCGTGTTGCCTGTTCCGCCACCCGCAACACCAAGTGTACCAAATGCGGGAGTTCCCGTGCCGGCCGAAATCAGCGGTTGCCCTGAGGTTCCTGCTACTGTCGATGCATATGCGGTTGTTGAAGCTCCATAGATTACGCCGCCTTGCACAGCAGCCGTCGCGCCCGTTCCGCCGCTCCCTATTCCCAGTATTCCTGTGACGTGCGTGGTAAGGCCAATCTTTTCCCAAGCAGGCGCAGCGGCTCCCTTGGAGACGAGAGCACTCCCTGTTGCAGTTTGAGCAACTCTTGATAATGCTGCGGTGCCTGATGCATACAAAATGTCACCTACTGCATACGTCGTGTTGCCTGTTCCGCCACCCGCAACACCAAGTGTACCAAAGGCGGGAGTTCCCGTGCCGGCCGAAATGAGCGGTTGCCCCGAGGTTCCAGCTACGGTCGATGCGTATGCCGATGTCGATGCTCCGTATATGATTCCGCCTTGAACGGCTTCTGACGTTGCTCCCGTTCCGCCGCTCCCAACTCCTAATGTTCCGGTGACATGTGTGGTAAGGCCGATCTTTTCCCAAGCGGGTGCAGCTGCTCCCTTGGAGACGAGTGCTTGGCCAATCGTTCCAGTAACTGTCGATGCATAGCTTGTTGTAGAACTGCCGTAAATAACCCCCCCTTGTGAAGGAGCAACATTTGAGCCCGTGCCTCCATTTGTGATGGGCATAATATAGGGGGCTCCACCTTGCAAAATGGACCCACCAATGTTGATGTCTGCAGCGACATCGAGACCGCGCGAGATGATGGGGCGATCGGTGCCTATGCCAATCACTGTGTCGCCGATGGTCGTAAACTTATTGATCGTAAAGGCATTGTTAGACAATCCAACTTGGTAAGCTCCTGTTATCGGGTCGTTGTTGTCGTAAAATCGAACTGCTACATTACTTCCCCGGTGTCCAAATGTCCCAACCTCCTGCCGCCCATCCACTGACAAGAGATCCAAGGAGGATGTGCCTAAAAGAGCTTGTCCCGTTGACATCCTATGCTGCTAATGAGTTATAATTTATAAGGCATTATTTGGCGGCGTGCAGGAGGTAAACATAATATTAAATATCCAATTACGACAAGGGACTTGTGTGATGGCAACGGGACAATTGCTTGCAGGAACATCATTGTTGGATGTGTTGTGCACGGATGCACGCACTGAAGTGGGCACCTTTGGACACACCGGCTCGAATGCACTTTTTCGCATGTATGACCTAAATGATCCCGTCAACAGAGGATATCAAATGGGATTATCGAACAATGCATTTATTATTAAAAAATATGACACTGCACAACGGTCATTCGTGGGTATTGGATCAATCACGAATGCGCCCGTTAGCTTTGAAATACACGGAACAGATGCGGTGCTTATGCCAGCAGGTGAGACATCGGACAGGCCACTTACTCCTGTACAAGGTCACATGCGGTTTAACAAGACGCAACAAACGTTTGAGGGCTATGCGAGCGGGGCATGGGGCTCTCTAGGAGGCGTTAAAAGCACCGACCAACGAACATACATCACTGCTGAGAATGGCGGTAACTTGACCTTCATATCCAACGATGCTACGCTTCTGAAGATTGCTGCAACAAGTAACGTTACATTAAATGGAAACTTAACGGCCAGTGGATCAACAACAGGCATAATAACAGCAACCAGTTTCGTTGGCATTGGCTCCACCATAACCCAATTGAATGCTGGCAACATAGGTCTAGGGACACTCGCTGTGGTGAGAGGTGGAACAGGAACGAGTTCAGCTCCAGCGAACGGGCAACTCTTGATAGGCAATGGCTCAACATATGCATTGGCAAATATAGGACAAGGAACGGGTGTCACTGTAACTAACGGCGCCGGTTCGATCTCTTTGGCCATTGGTCAAGCGGTTGCGACAGGGTCGTCCGTGCAGTTTGGATCGCTCGGAGTCGGTACTGCGGCATCCGGTACTGCAGGTGAAGTAAAAGCAACCAGTTTTGTCGGCTTTGGAACCGATATCACGCAATTGAGTGCGGCCAACATAGGTATAGGGACGCTTGCTGTGGTGAGAGGTGGAACGGCATTGGGCACGACTCCTGCGAACGGTCAACTCTTGATAGGCAATGGCTCAGCATATGCGTTGGCAAATATTGCAGGTGGAACGGGTGTCAGTGTAACTAACGGCGCCGGGACTATCTCATTGGCCATTGGCCAAGCTGTTGGGGTGGGGTCGTCCGTGCAATTTGGATCGCTGGGAGTCGGCATAGCTGCATCCGGAATTGCAGGTGAAGTAAAAGCAACCGGCTTTGTTGGCTTTGGGACAAGCATAACCCAATTGAATGCCGGCAACATAGCTACAGGAACGCTAGCCGTAGCGAGAGGTGGAACTGCACTGGCCACAACTCCTACGAATGGCCAACTCTTGATAGGCAATGGTACAGCTTATACATTGGCAAATATAACTGGTGGAACGGGTGTCACTGTAACTAATGGCGCCGGTTCAATCTCCTTGGCCATTGGCCAAGCGCTTGCAACCGGGTCGTCGGCGCAGTTTGGATCGCTCGGAGTCGGTACGCCGGCATCCGGAACATCGGGCGAAATAAGAGCAACGAATGATGTTACAGCATATTATTCTTCTGACATGCGCCTAAAAACCAACATTAAACCAATTGTGGATGCATTATCTAAGGTCTCTCGATTAAACGGGGTGACATTTGACTGGACACAAGACTTCATTGACAGATCCGGTGGTGAAGACGGATACTTTGTCCGTCGAAATGATGTGGGTGTCATAGCACAAGAGGTAGAAGAGGTGTTGCCAGAGGTTGTGGCAAATCGCAATGATGGATATAAAGCTGTGAAATATGATCGCATTGTCGCCCTTCTCATTGAGGCGATCAAAGATCTGTCGGAAAAAGTCGACATTTTATCATCGAAGGTTGAAAAATAAAATTGCTCAAACATACATCATAGAAATCAAATTCTTCAACTCTTTGCGGGCCTTGACGTGGTCGTTGTCCAGAAAAGCCTCGATGCCGGCTTCAACATCTTCGCGCGTCAACTTCTTTTTAATCACACCGTGTCCGCCAAACACGCGTCGGCCATGCAAAAACTTGGTCTTGGTGAATAGGGTTTCCATGTCGCCCCCGTTGAACCGAAAGTGGTCGCGATTGTCCTCGAAAAGCGAGACCGGCGCCGCACTCACGTCGATGTCCCATCCTCGAGATCGAACAATTTGCACAAAGATGTCGCGCAAGTGAGTTGCTGTGTAATCACCAATGCTTATGCGGAATGGGAAGCGTCGCTCAAGGCCGGGATTCGACTTGAAGAACCGGTCTTCGAGGTCTGCCTTGTACCCTGCGATGATGCAAATGAAGTCGGCCTTTTCCTCGCTCAGGGCTTGGTTAAGTGTATCAATGCACTCACGTGAGAATGAGTCCTTTTGAGCGACGTCGCCTAGAGAGTAGGCCTCGTCAATGAGCAAAATACCTCCCTTGGCTGCCTCAATTATTTTTCGTGTCTTGATCGCCGTCTGGCCAAGGTAGCCGGCGATGAGATCTGCACGCTTTGCCACGGTCACTTTGCTTGTCGGCAAAATGCCAAGAGCCGCGTAGATGCGCGCCAAGATATTGATGAAGCGCGTCTTGCCGACACCGGGGCCGCCGTAGACGACTGTGTGAAGCATGTCACGGCTATCACGAGCCAAGTCAATGCGGGTGGATGCGGGTGCAATATGAGTGGCGAAGTCATCGTCGATCCCTATGTTTGCTTCTGCACATGCATCTTCACATAGGTCACCACCCGAGCACGTATCACGATTCGCCTTTGCAGATGCACTCGATATCATCGGTTCAAGCTTGCGTTCCTGCTTGCCAAATTGTATGAAGTATAAGATGATCGATAATAGTTGCGTCTTGACGTCCTTCATCCCGACCAGATCGTCGAGCTCACGAATCGGATCAGCGATGCGATGCATGATCGCAAATGGAATATTGCTAACCTTTCTTTTATCAACATTTCCTCCAACATAAAAGGCATCCAATGCCAGTAGATCATCAAGGGTTTTAACAGAGATTTCGTAGCATGCGTACTGAGACGAGCTACGGTTGCCATCGAGACGAAGCACAGCTCCATTCGAGAGTGTGTACTCGATCGGCTTCAATGTCACACGATGGCGCTTGCCGACTACTGCATGTGCGTCATGTTCCAAGTCATGTTCCAAGTCGTGTTTTTCATACACGCCGTTCGCCCCTTCCGCACATCGTTCCCTTTTTTTCGTCATTTGTCACACTAGGATGTGGTTGTCATCCCTTTAAACCAAGACCGGAATGAAGAACGTGACCGAAATGCACTTGACCCAAAAATGGATCCTTGTGAAAACCATTTAAGCACATCAGCTCATACCATAGAGGTGCAATGATGAATGCCATGCATGCCGAAACCGCACCCACGCCCTTGGCAGAGGCCGTCGTTTGGGACGTCGTGGACGCGTACTTTAACCATGGCGGCGGCCCGGAAGCCATGAGTCCGCTTGTGCAACATCAGATCGGCTCGTACAACGAGTTCATCGACCGTAAGCTCGGTCAGATCATCCGGGGTTTCAACCCCGTGCAAATATGCCACATGTATCGCGAGGACATCCGCGAGTTTGTGCACAAAATCTACATACGCATCCTCAACCCGTCGCTGTCGAAGCCGTTCTTCCAGACGCCGGACGGCTCGCAGCTGCTG
>Ga0208974_1001066_pt1 | contig 10876 bp, 14 predicted proteins | sample GreLakmeER15MSRF_FD_187699 | JGI IMG/M metagenome (GOLD analysis project Ga0208974, IMG submission 187699) | Freshwater lentic microbial communities from great Laurentian Lakes, MI, USA - Great Lakes metaG ER15MSRF (SPAdes) | ecosystem: Environmental > Aquatic > Freshwater > Lake | place: Great...
TTCTTACTCAAAGTGCTCCACGAAGTGACATTGATAAAGCACTTGAAACCCCCTCTGGTACTAAAGCAGGGTACAGCCCTGTCAGGGTTAAGGGTGAATCCAATCTTGCTGAAGACACCGAAGACTCTGGAGCACGTTCGCTTTCTTCTGGTTCAGGTGGTGGGGCTTTAGGAGATTACAACGAACGCGAACAAGCAAGCATTCGTCGGAGTGATGAAAAATTTGGTGATGAAACCCTCAAAGATTGGCTAAAGAGAAACCCTAACGAAACCCTACCCGCCTTTCAGAGCCAAGAACAATACGAAGGATGGAAACGAAACGTTCGTGTAGGTCGTGACGTTATTGGTAACGGCGGTGCCGTTAGTGGCGAAAAAAAGGGTGAAGTACGAGACCGAGCCTTGGCCCGTGAACGCACAGTGCGCTCGCGTGAATTGCTTAGTACAACGCAACGCCGAACTGTTCCTTCTGAAAATGTACTTTCCCCAAGTCGTTCTATCCCTCCGTCAAACCCCCTAACAGTTGAAGATGCTAAAGCAAACCAACAGTTTTGGACAGGGAAAGATTATGTAACAACTCCAGGCGCCCCAATGCGTCAGGTTGTAGAACAGCAAATTGACGGAACTTTTAAAGTTGCCCCTCGCCCTACCCCTAATCGCGTTACAGTTCAGTCTTTATACAATACAAAGGTTAAGCCAGCCGTAAGAGAAGCCAAAGAAGCTGAAGCAGCTTTGGCAACTGCAGAAGGTTTGCAAAAACTTGACGCATACGCTAAATCACCTGAAACACCGCGACGTACTGGCACTCGTAGTGAAGAAGAGATTAAACGACTTACAGAAGCTCGTTTGGGCAATGAAGAAGGAACACTTGACACTGAAAACAAGCGGTACGTTGTAGATAAAGATATTGGTCCTACTTACCCACGCACTATGACTGCTCGTGAAGCGTACAGTGACCCAAACAATCCCCTTACTACTGATGAGAAAAAGAGAGCTTTTGGTGTTGGGCCAGGTGCAACATCTACTAGCGGTATCTTAAGTGTTGGCGCTGACAATCTTAATATTTCTTCTCAATTCCGAGAATCAGTAGCAGCAAAACGTGCCGCAGCAGACGCCCTTACTGACAAAGCAAACCCACCAAAGTGGGGCCCTGATGATGAGCGTGTAACTTTTGAAGGCGTTCCTACAGCAGACGTGACCACAAAAGAAGGCCAAGCTGCAATTATTGAAAGAACTGGTTCTTATAAAAATCCTAAATCAGAAATTGGCATTGGCAGCAAAGGTTTAGGTATTTCTTCTGGAGCCGTTCCTTCACTTAGTGCAATGGATACAGAAGAAGATCAAGGTTCTGTAAACATGTCTTTGGATAGTATTCCTGGTTCAAACCGCACTGAAAAGTTACGGAATTTTGCAGCAAATTATGCACCACATCCTACTGAAAAAGGCAAATTTGTTCAACTTGCTAAGCCACGCAGCCAAGATCAGCAAAATGAATACATGTCTAGCCTTGCCAAGGTTACCGCTGGTGTTAAAGGTGGATCAGACGCGGCTTCTTATGAAAAAGGTCAACAGGTATTAGGAGAAAAGCCCGTATGGGCTGGTGACGAGCATGATGTTATTGTTCAAAACCCATTAGGTTTTGGTCAAACACTGCGTGAAGACCGTAATCAAGTTTGGGGTGAAAAGGCTGAAGCAAACAAGCGAGCAGCAAAAGCTGCTGGTGGAAAAATTCAAAACCAGACTGCTGCAAATGCAGCTTACATTTTTGCCATAAATGAAGGAACTAAAAGGGACATTGAAAAGTCCATGATGCCTGGTGAAGGCAACACTTCGGGTGTTGCCGCTGGTCACTTGCGAGCCGCAATTGACCCATACCGTCGCCCTGACTCTTCATACCGTTTAAGTTCTACGGGTGCGGCGTATGTTCCAGACGCAAGCCCTGCAGGCAAAAAAGGATGGCAAGGACCAACTCTTGCAGGTCATATTCAGCGTGCTGAAGACCTAGAACAAGATGCCGCTGGTGCTGCAATTGAACACGGAGAAGGGTCTGCTCCTCACCGAGCAGCTTTACGCGCCGCTAGGGGTGCTCGTCGTTTTGCGGAAATGCTTGACAAGACGCCAGGGTCACGTGGCGGTTTGGTTAAAGTATTCCCTGGTGGTGAGTACGGGCGTACTCCTGAAGGTGTTGAGTACAGCGCAGGTCCTGGCAGTGATTTTGAAGGCCAAGATCAAGCACAGCGTGAACAGACTCGTCAAGCAAAAATTGCAGGAACGTTCCAACGCCCAGCAGCAGACACCAGTGACGCTGAACCATACTTTCAACCAAGTAGCGCACCTGGAATGGCACAATCAGACATCCGATCAGATGAATCTGGCAATTTAAGAATTACCCCAATTGCTAAAGAGACTAAGTTAACTGGATTAAAAAAAGCCAAAGGAAACCCAGACGTATTACCAGACTCTGATCCTAAGCGTGCAAAAGCACTTGCAAAAATGGCTGCCGCTAAGACAGTTGCCAAGCCAAAAGCACCAGTTGAATTAGAGTCTGGTGCCCCAGCTTCAACTTCTAATGCACAAAGATTGGCAAACTCAACGGGACTATCTGGACCTAGATCAAGGCCTAGTGGTTTCCAAAGTGACTATGCAACTTCATCATATGAGTCAAACACAATGCCTTTGCCACGTGTTGGCCGCAGCAGTGTTCCACGCGCTGGTGAAGTCTTATCAGTAGGTAACCGCCAATCCGGTGTAATGGTTAAACCCACTAGCGCCATTTGGGAGGGAGCTGACTCTCGTGGAATTCGCCGTTCTACTTCGGTCTATGGCTCTCCAGAAAATCCCGAATCTTCCACACAAGCTCAATCACGCATTGCTCGTTCTGACTATGCACGACCAGCAGATACCAGAGTTGGTGCAACTGGCATTCGTGGACGCGTTCCAGTTGCACCCCCAGGCTACTCAACTTCATTTGGAGAAAGCCTCCGTTCTGCGGGTCGTCGTGTTGCCTCTGAACTATCAAATATTGATGCACAGCAAGGCCGAGTTTCCTCAGTAATGGGTGGCGGCCAGTTCAATCAGTGATAATCTAACCATATGACTTCATTACTTGCATCAAACGGATTACTAAAAACAATTGAGGGAAAGCCCACCATGCTACTTACAGGTGGTGGGGAATGGTCTTCAAAAGAAATTAAAGCAATGACACCTCGTCGTGCTACCCAAGCAGAATATAACTTGAGGGCAAAGCAAGAAGTTGCTAAAAAAGAACAAATTGTCAAAGATGCTGCTTATAACAAAAAGCTTGTAGAAAATTACAAGAACAACATTAAGACATTCCGCGTGTATGACCCCATTACCAAGAGTTACTCACCAGCAAATAAAGAGTAGTATTTATCCCTATATGTCTCACAAGAAATCATCTCAAAAAGATTGGCAAAAGTTAGCCAATAATCCTGATTACGCGGATCAATACGATGATTGGTATGAAGAAGAGATTGTTAGGGAAAGTAAATCTAAGAAACGTGAGCAGGTGCGCTTTGGCCTCAAAGAAGAGTTCTAAAAAAGAAGAAGAAAAGCCTAAGAAGAAAAAGAAGGCTGCTCCAAAACGTAGATCAATTTCGCCAGTAGGCGGAGGCGCACAAGGTGGAATGCTTACAGGCATGGGTAGCTAATGCCTGCTAATCAAGAATCCTTTAACAACTGGAGCGGTGGTTATGATCCTAATGCGGTTGCCAACAGCAACCCAGTATTAGGACCTGCTCCACTATTCCGTAACGCTAAAGATGCTCGGTTAGCAGCTTTTGGTGTTGGGCCAGATACACAGTATCCAGACGGATACCTTGGCACACTGTCTTCTAATAGGCGTCAAGACAAGTTACTCAATGCAGTACACCGTACTAACAAGACTCCTTATACCCGAGGCGTCCATAAAGGCGAACGTATTAACCAGGGCGATTACATTTGGCCAGAAGAATTCAACCTTTTAACTGGCATTGATTTAGAATCTAAAGGTAAGAAATTTGCTCCACCTGGAGCAGAACCAGTAAGGCTAACAAACGACGGAAAAGCCGGTCCTAGGGGCATTCCACGAGGCCTAGATAGACCGCAACAAGAGCAGATTGACAGGCAACGACAGTCAATGCTTAGGACTTTAAAGCCCCCCTGGAAATGATAGACTTAAGCATTGATTTTTAGAAAGTAGAGACGTACCATGGACCTATTTGGTAAGAAGAAAAAAGCAGCGCAAAAAGCTCAAGATGAGAAAAAGGCTTCTTCAGAACGCCCTAAATCTATGCCCCCAAGGCCAATGCCTAAGCCTGAGGACAACATTAAAAATAAACAAGCGCAAAATCCAAACGAAGAGCGTCCTAAAGGTGCTAGCCCAAGGCCACCATCTAAGCCTGAGGACAGAATTGCCAAAGCTCGTGACACAGCGAAACTTCTTAGACAAAAAATGGGTCAATCAAAAGAAAAGCAAGACCCTCGCCAAGCAGAAGATAACAAGTACCCTCGTCCCCCTATGTCTATTAAAGAAAAGCAGGGACAGGACCCCAAACAACGTACTAATTTGCCACCAGATCGTCCTAAGCCTTTAGTGCCCAAGACCGAAGAAAGCAAGCAGTACCAAGACCCCAAACAACGTACTAACTTGCCGCCTGAGCGGCCCAAGTACTTGCCTCCTCTAACTAGCCCAACGTCCCCTAAAGGTAACCAATACCCCTCTAGCCCTTCACCACAAGAAAAGGACTATGGTCGTCCCCCAGGCGCTAGCCCCATCCCCAGGTACCCCCAGCAGCCACAGGGGCAAGAAATTAAAAAAGCACGTAAGGATCATTTTTGGGATGGTCACAAAAAGCCAATGAGTGGCCCCAACAGTGGTTATAACCCATCACCAAATATTAGTAGTCAATACCCTCGTCCTAGTGACCCAGACGAAGGTGGCTCTATGGCAAAGAAGCCATCGCGTCCTAAGGGCCCAAGTTCACCTGGTGGAGCCTTTCCTGATAATTATGAAATGGAATTGCGTAAGCGGGGTGCTATCTCTAATGATATGTACAAAAAAAACCCTGTTGACAAATATGGAGAAGGTAAATAATGGGTCAGCGTAATCGTGGTATGTGGGCCAATGGGATGGGACCTATTGCCCCTGCTTCGCGTATTCGTATCCCCACGCGCAAGCAACACTTTGAGGATAACTATGGTGCTGGCCAAGATGATGCACCACCCATGGGTATGCCACGCCCACAAATTCCTGACCATTTAAAAGCTCCGGTTTATAACGAACCAGATCCGGCTGGCGAAATCAAACTACCATCATGGCTTGCAAAAGCCCGACAGCAAGGAAAATAGTCATGGCGTTTAATCTTCCAGGCATTTTAGGACGTAATAATAGAGCACGCCAAGACATGGTTGATAGTGCTTATCAAGAAGCACAAAAAGCATCAAGAGTGGACACTCAGAATCTAATTAGTCGTACAGCACGTGAAGAAGATAGTAGGGATATGCGCCGAACAGGCGGAGCATACGACGCGTCGGGAAACCTTTATCGCGCGCAAAAATCAATTGAAAAACAAGGTTACGATACTACTGGTATACACATGATGAAAGCATCTGACCAAGCCGACGCTAAAGTTAGTGAGTTACAACAAAAGCGCACATTGAGCAAGGGTTTCCATAAAGAAGAATATGGCGAAGATCGCCCTACGCGTCGTGACGTTCGTTCTGCCAAAAAGGATGCTAAAGCGTTAGGTAAAGCAGCTACGGAAGAATACTTTAAATAATGACACGCCCACAACTTCCAGAACATTTAAAAAACTTACATCAAGGAGAGTAATCATGCCCAGAGGCGAAGACACAAGATTTGATACAGGTCGTCAAGTTGACCGTTACGGGCATGGTGCTCGTAACAATTACTTTGGCTACTCCGATAGAAGCGGTGGAGGAGCAGTACAGGATCCAAATAGCCCATTCCCCAACAGCCCTGCACCAGCACCTTTCCGTCCTGCAGGTCCTATGGGTCGTCTTGTTAACAAGGGCTTAGACATGTTAGGCGCCCCTGAGACAAGTGAAAATGGTGTGCAAGGTGGCCGAGTTGCTAAGAAGCCTTCACGCAAGGACCGCCTTACTGAAAAAGTAAACAACAGTATTTATGACTACCGCATGTCTAAAATGGAACCTGGGGTTTACGACTGATATGGCACGCCCTTGGCAAACACGACAAGAGTTCCTTACGGATCAAGCTCTACAAGCCGCTATTAGCGACCCTGAGACCATCCGAAAGCTTCGTCCTGTCGTACCTCAGCAGTTGTTTCCACAACGCTATGGTTTTGGGCGTCAAGAACATAACATTCAAAGCGTGCTAACAATTGACCGTTACCTACCTACTTACAGGTCTTGGTTATCAGGTATGCCAGTAATGCGGCAAGATTTTGAAGACGGCAACTTCTCAGGAGCAAGCAGATATTCAATGAACAGTTTGGGGAATGTGTAATGGCTGATGATTGGAAACCAGGGCAAGCAGCGTACACAAGCCCCTATGCTCAGGACTTTAATAAAACCTCTACTGGTTTTGAAATTAGCATGCGTAAAAAGCAAGGTTTTAACTGGGATTATGGCAGTTATGGCATCATGGACAACGGTGGTGCTACTTCTCAAGCCCAATGGGGTGGCGGCAGTACTGCTCGTAGTAGCGGTCCTGGCAGCAATCTTGGAACTGGCAGCGTAAACATTAGAAATGTTGGTTCTCCAGCAGAATTTGACCCTTCACGCAACTTTAGAACCCTTCGTAACGCCTCGTATACCACAGGACGTGGTTTTATGAAGGCCGCAAAAGGTTTGGGCAAAATGTCCAATGGTTTGATGTCTAATAACGCTAATAGGCTTAACACAAAACTGGCAAGTGCCCAGCAAGCTCAACAGCAAACTCAACAGCAAAATCAGCAAAACCAACAAACATACGCTGACAGTTATATGGGTGTTAATTGGGATTCAGATGGTAACGCTCTTGATCAGCCATACCACCCTCTTATGCCTCAGAAGCCAATACCCTTAGGTACGGGTACCCCAAGTGCAGGAACAAATAATCCATCTAATTACCTTAACACCAGACCTACATTACAACCTCCTCAACAAGCACAAAGGCCAGCTCAACGGGCACGCCCACCTAAGTTGCCAAAAGTTCCCAAAACTCCAACACCTTAACTACTGATAGGATATACATATGGCAGTTAACTCAGCACGCTCAATGAACAAAGATTTACACTCAGGAGTAAACGATGGTCGTTTGAAAAACCTCACCCCTGATCGTGGTGGAGTATTAGACCCCGATTCCAGTGTGTCAGTTCGCTCAGGGCACCTTCAAGCTCAATATAACGTCACTGATTTTATGCAAAATATTACCCCGAAGGTACTTGACCACGAGTACGAATCCGGCTACGCTGAAGACTAATATCTTTAATTAGGAGCACAAAATGCCTAGATTGCTCGCATGCCAGTCATGTGGAACAATGTACCGAATGAAGGACTATGAAGGTTCTGCAGAATATGACATGGAGCTTATTGAGCTCATTAATCGTCATTTAGGCAAAGCCTCAGACCCTACACCCGAAGCACACAAATCAGCCATCTTTAGGGTTGATCAAGCAACATGGGAAAAACTTGGGGATGAAACCCAAGTTAAAAAAGAACTCATGAAGAATGAATGGGAAGTACGCGAAGTGCGTGATGACCTCAAGGTTGAAGCTCTTAAATGTTTTAACCGTCACGCTCGCCCCAAGGGTATGTGCATTGACTACGAAGATGAATCAAAGACCATTGGTCGCAAAATTGGAGTTGCTAAAAATCAACGCCAATACTTATGCCATTACTGCCCTGCTCAGGAATTTGTTACTCACAAAAACCGTGATGCTAAAGGGATGTATGGGTGATCATTTTCAATTTTGATGTCTTAGCAAGCCCCGCTGAAAGCATCGCCTTACGCCAACCAGATCCTAATGGCCGTGCCATATGGACAATGTTATTTGAAAAGTACATGGGACGCATTTGTGTTGTGTCCATGAACGAGTACCCAAGTATCGGGTTTGAGGACTGGCTTAAACGCGAACAATTTAAAGCTTCTAAATACGAATTTATTGATGAAGTAGACGCAGTACTCAAAGCAGAAAGAATCCACCGTATTGGTGCAGCCTTTGGGCGCATTGAGTGGTATGTAGACAATGACCCAAGTATTTGTGCAGAAACCCTAAAACTTGGTATTCCTACATTAATCCCAGCATCCCCATATATTGTTCGCCCAGAATGGGAGAACGGACGCAAATTAAAAGAGTGGGGTACTTTAGTAGATGAAATGAATGCACAGGCTCTAAAGGCCTCTAACAAAGCTTGGAGAGACCTATGATTGTGTTCTTTGGTGGAGCAGAAAAAGGCTCACATCGCAACCTTCTTATTGATAATTCTGTAGAAAACATGGCAGTGAATATCACCCACTTGCCTATTCCAAAAACAAAAGAATTTGATATTGACAAAGTTTTTAATGGCGCAAACGTAGGTGTCTATTGTTCAGAAAATGACGAAGATATCAATAAATACAATGACTTCATTAGAGAGCATGCTGAAATGCTTAGTTTTGTCATTGGTCGCCCAGATTACGATGGTGATTGGTTGGGGGATAAGTACATCCCAATATGGTCAGATAATGATGACTTAGAACGATTAGCGTGGCTTTGCCAAAGGTATGGGCGAGTAGCCATATCCGATAAAGCCATTAACGCAAAGACTATTCCTCGGATTCGGTCCCTCTCGCAACGTTGGGGAGCAATGCTTATAGGCATTACAAGCAAACCTGACATCATTGAAGCCCTTCCTTGGGACGTTGTTATTGTTGGGTCATGGACTAGCGCATTGCGTTATGGTGAAACCCAAGTATGGGATGGGCATGCTTTGCGACGTTACCCCGCTCAGCAAAAAGAGTCGTCTAGACGGAAGCACAGGTCGGACATTATCCGTCTAGGAATTGACTTTGATGCCGTTATGGAAGACGAAGTAAACGCTGTTGGCAACCTTGCAATTAGATCTTGGCAAGCTTGGGAAGCCAAAACATTTTTGGGCTATGACCCTCCCAAGGAGGAAGACGAAGAGGAGTTTGTACACCACGAAGAGGGGGAGATAGCAACTATACCCCCCGAAACACATAGTGGGGTTTCACCGTCTCCGAGGGGGTCAAGTCTTACTAGCGGGCACCTTGAAAAGCGGCACGAGAGTGAAAGATTGTTACTACCGGTTATGGGTATTGAGAACCTTGTATCAATGGGTACACAAATGCCTAATGAGCAGGGAGAACACATTGAAATCAACCCTGAGACCACACCTGTAATCAGGTATCAATCAAACCCCTTACGTCAATGCGATAGTTGCTATCTGGCTGCCCGATGTCCTGCATTCCGCGAACATTCTGATTGTGGCTTTAAATTACCTGTAGAGATACGCACCAAAGACCAACTTAGTGCCATCTTGCAAGCCATGTTAGAGATGCAAGCAAGCCGAGTTTTGTTTGCAAGGTTTGCTGAAGAGCTTGAGGGCCAAGGCCTTGATCCAGCCCTATCTTCTGAAATGGATCGCTTGTTTTCCCTAATTGATAAGTTCAAGAATATCTCTGACAGTCGTGACATGATGCGTATTGAGGTAGAGGCACGAGGCAGTGCTGGAGTACTATCTCGGTTATTTGGTCAACGGGCTGGAGAGGTTTCTCGCCAACTTCCAGGCGGTGGGCTTAACGCAAGTAAAACAGATCAATTTATTGCAGATGTCATCAATTTTGACGAATAGTGTGTAGCCTGTGTTCAATACCCCTACTAAAGGAACCCTAATATGACCGCAAATGATCCATACGAAGTTGCCCCACGTCTAATTGCTATGGCAAAAGACGTAATGGCTGACATTACTTCAATCACCATTAATGAGCTAGCAAACACCCTAGTAGAAGCTGCTGACACCATTATGAATTTTGCTGATGCCTATAACAGTATTCGCCCTCAAATTACGGTAAACGTAAATGGTAGTGAAGTAATTATTCCCGAAGATATTGTTTCACGTATCATTGACCAGCTTGTTCGGGATTGGGTTGTAAGTGTGCTCACAAAGGATATTGAACTTGGATATTGATGCTTCAAAGCAAGCCATGATCAACGCCTTATCCCAACGTGTGGGTGAACTTGAAGAGGTAGTGCACAGCCTGTTACCACCAGCAATGGCTTATTATTCCGAAGAGCTATTTGCGGCTGGCTGGTTGCAGAACTTGGATAAAGAACTGCCTAAGCACGTATCATCTATTGACAAGGCAGCCACCCTTATTGGTATGATACCTACATCATGGAATTACAAACAGCCCACCATATGGCACACAATTTGGAAAAAGTACCCCAGCACGTCTACGAAGATCGACGAAGGGTAGTAGCTGCTGTATTTTTAGCAGTTATTGCTACCTTTTCTAATGCTTTTTCAAACAACGGAACTGGGTGGCCTCTACTACCTACGTTTGGTTTCTTTTTAATTATGACTGCTGGTCCACTCGCTATTGGAAAGCTCTTAAACATTGTGGGTGAACACAATGTTTAAATGTGGCAGTGAATGACCTGGCGAGAACAAGCTCTTTGCCAGCGTAAGAACTTAGAATTATGGTATCCACCAATGGATAGCACAAGCCCTAATGATTATTACGCATTAGGTAAACTCGCATGTCACCGATGCCCTGTGTGGAAAGAATGCTTACAATCGGCTTCTTCAGAAACATGGGGATTGTGGGGTGGGCTAACACCACAAGAACGTAAAGGTACAGTGCGTCCAGTGCATGGCACTGTTGAATTATTTAGGCTTGGTTGTGAATG
>Ga0208974_1001069_pt1 | contig 10858 bp, 8 predicted proteins | sample GreLakmeER15MSRF_FD_187699 | JGI IMG/M metagenome (GOLD analysis project Ga0208974, IMG submission 187699) | Freshwater lentic microbial communities from great Laurentian Lakes, MI, USA - Great Lakes metaG ER15MSRF (SPAdes) | ecosystem: Environmental > Aquatic > Freshwater > Lake | place: Great...
CTGATATTCCTACAGCAAATGAAGCTGTTGCCGTATTACCAATATCGGTTGTTGTTACTTCTGTGTACCTTATAGTTGTATCGTTCCATACTGACATTACTTGGCCAGATCTTGCATTTGATGCTGAAGCTATAGTGTAGTTATAGAAAGCAGAACTAAATGAACCTGTGTTTATAGAAGATACAACTGTATTTCCTGCAACTGTTATTGAAGATGTTGTATTAAACTCTGCTATTCCTATATCAAAAGGATTGCTACCATGAGATGCAGTTGTAGCGTACGATGCACTTAATACAGACATTGAACCTGTCTGATTAGATAGTACAACACTACTTCCATTCACACTTAAGCTACCAGTTATAGTTACACTACCAGTAAATTGATGCGTATTTGATAATAAACTGCCAAATACTGTAGATCCAGTAATAAACTCTCTAGAAGACGTTATATCCTGAACGATAAGTGTCTGTGCCGTTATAGATCCATTAGTAACTATACTTCCTGTTACTTGTAAAACGTTATTTACGAAGTTTAAATTAGTTGATGCTGTTGCAGCATTAGTTGTTCCATCAGATACTAGTAACCTTCCTTGAGCAGGATTGTTGATGGTATTGAATCCTGTGCCACTAGATCCAGATGAGCCTGAACTACCACTTGAACCACTAGTTCCTGAGCTACCAGATGTACCAGAACTTCCTGATGAGCCAGAAGTACCAGCAGAACCTGAGCTGCCAGATGTACCAGATGTACCAGAACTACCAGAGCTTCCTGTTGTACCTGAGCTTCCAGATGTTCCTGCCGTACCAGAACTACCAGAGCTTCCTGTTGTACCTGAGCTACCGCTTGAACCAGTTGTTCCACTAGAGCCTGCAGATCCTGATATTCCAGAACTTCCACTAGTACCAGATGATCCTGCACTACCACTAGTACCTGCAGAACCTGAACTGCCAGAGGTACCAGAAGAACCAGATGATCCTGTAGTTCCACTAGAACCTGAGCTACCAGAGGTACCACTAGTACCAGATGATCCTGCGCTTCCTGCAGTTCCAGATGTTCCAGAAGTTGCAGCAGTAAATGAAGATCCGTTTATAGTTAAGGATCCAGTTATATTAACTGATCCAGTAAATTGATGAGTATTGGATAATAAGCTACCAAATATTGTTGATCCAGTTACAAAATCAACTGAAGATGTAATAGTTTGTACAACTAAAGTTTGGGCTGTAATTGTACCATTAATTAACGCATTTGAAGCTGTAAAATTTCCTCCAAAAGAAGCAGTAAATGCATTTAATGCCCAACTAGCAGTACCGAATAAAGATCCTGTTATAATTGGAGCATTTAGAGATCCAGTTACTGTTAATCCATTGGTGTATCTACCTGAACCAGACACGTCTAAACTAGCGGATGGATTAGGTTGGTTAATACCAATTCTACCGTTAGCAGTTCCTGTAAAAGGATTTGATCCAATCAAATTACCACTATAAGATCCAGTTCCAAATATTATAGCTCCTATATTTAAACTATCTCTTCTATCATTTATTAAAGAGATGTTGTTTCCTATTACTATATTATTTGCGCCTATACCATTATTTCCTGCTGTGGTTGATCCTGCCCACTTACCTATTAATATAGATTCGGAAGCATAAAATGCTCTATATCCAGCATTGTATCCAATAAAATTAGAATAAGATGCACTTTTTGCCAATTGACCAGCGGCCTCTCCTATAAAGTTAGAATACGAAGCATTTGTTGCATCACTACCTGCAATCTGTCCTATAAAAACACCAGAGGATACATTTACTGCACTATCTCCTGCAGCCTCTCCTATAAAAACTGAGGTGTTCGCATTTGTTGCACCACCACCAGCACCATTTCCTATAAAAATACAATAATCTGCGCTTGTAGCTCTATAACCGGCTCTGCGACCTATAAAGTTAGAATTATTAGCATCTGATCCTGAGTAACCTGCTTGATATCCTATAAAATTAGAGAAGCTAGCATTAGATGCAGAATAAGCTGTTTCGCTTCCTAAAAATATAGAGTTGTTATTTGAAAATGCTGGACCCGCACTTGGTCCTGTACTATATATAGTAGTTCCAAGGATTGCTATAGGATAAGAAGAACTTATAGAATTTTGAGCCCAACTTGCGGTTCCATATAATGAACCTGTAAATCCTTGTGTTGCATTTAAAGACCCAGTTAATTCATGTTTTCCATTTACATTTAATTGTAACTTTCTATTTGTGTTACTATTTAATCCTCCAACAAAAAACTGTATTGGATAATTTGAAGCATTTCCTATATGTAAATTGTTAGCAGTAGAATATAAGTAAGCATCACTTCCAGTACCTACAGCATTAGGCGTGTTAAACCCACTACTGTTGATACCCATATCGATATAGTAACTAGATTCATTTCCTATATCGTTTGTCGCTACTATATCTGCAGATGCAGCAGAACCTGATCCTTTGTTGATTATGTTTAACTGAAGATAATTTTCGTTTACTGTTCCTCTACCTATTATTAGGTTGTTAAAGTCATTTGGTGTAGCAGATCCACCCACCAAAGGTTCTACAAGTAGTGCTTCTGGATTGTTAGCGTTAGCATCGCTTGCATTAATACCTACTGTTCCTTGAGAAGTTATGTAGATCCTTGCGTTGTCGAGAGCAGGACCAGAACCATTAAATATAATTACTCTTTTACCAGCTGATGCGTTACCTATCAATAAGTCTTGAGCTGTTGAGTATAAATAAGCGTCATTTGATCCGCCTATGCCGTCAGGAATATTATATCCTGAGCTATTAACACCCATGTCAATAAAGAAACTAGTCTCATCTCCATTATCTGCAGTAGCTACTATATCAGAAGATCCTGTAGCTCCCGAACTAAAGTTCTTTACATTTAACTGTAAATAGTTATTTATTGTACCATGACCAGAAATAAGATTGTAAGAATCAGTGTCATTAGCATCTACTAAAAGTCTTTCTGGGGCAGTGGGATCTGTTGGGGTGTTTGCACCTATAGCAGTAAAAGAACCAGAATCGTATATAGAACTTGTAACTAGAGCATTAGATCCAGAAAAAACAGGAATATAGTATGTTGATCCAGAAATATTTGTAGCTACACCGCTACCACCAATTGCAATTACTTGTTCTCCATTAGAACCAGACTTTTTGATAAAGGCAAGACCATCAAAAGTATTAAGAGCTATCTCTCCGAAGTCTAAAGAAGATGTTGTAGGGACTCTACCTGGCACCGCTGAGCGGCGCAGCTTTAAAAATTGGTTAGACATATGTCTGGCTTATTAGATGGTATACTTACTAGGAACTATATAGTTCACTTATAAATATTAGTACTCTCCTAAATCTACTGTGTAGAATGAGCCAGAATCGCCAAAAGAATCTATGTTTTGAATAGTTAAAGAACCTGTTTTAATAAGTGTAGAAGCAATAACTGTTGAGCCAGAGATAACAAAATCATTACCTAGTCCGCTTCCACTTAAAGTAAGTTGAGAAGTAGTAGCATTATATTGCAAATTAGAAAGGACTTGTTTCAACTTTAATCTAGCCATATTAATTGAATTTACCTATTCCTATAATAACATCATCAGCTTCAAAACCGTATCCTAACAATGCTTGATTTATAACTAACACAGAACTAGTTACACCATCTGTAAAACTAGTTATGCTAGATGGCTCAATGTATTGACCATTAACAAAGAAGCTAAAGTTAGCTAAGCTAGTAGCAGTAAGTGGGCTTGGTGCTGCTAACCAACCATTAGGGAAGGTAACAGTTGTAGATGATACATAAGTTCCAACCACAGTCTTGTTAGTATTAATGTAAGTTAATATAGCTGGGTCTGTTGTGCCAAAATTATTAATAATATTTACGTTATTCACAGAATCATTTAAAAGTACTGATTTCACTTTATTAGATCTTCCACGTTTAACTTTAGCAGAGAATTCTTCTGTTCCAGTAGAAGTTTCTAGTCCAAATATAATTTGAGATATTGAGTATTTGTTTGATGGAGTAGCTAATTTTTTATTAAGACTATCAGGAATTAAGTATCCATTTAAAGTAATATTAAAGTTTACTCTAACCGCACGGTTGTCACCTACATTATAGGTTACGCTATCTTGAAATGATTCAATTGAACTATAGAACTGAAAGCGATTTGGGTCACCCCAGTAGCTTCTGGAAGCGAAATTCAATACTTCAACAAGCTTATCCATTTGTTCCACAAAATATGTCCAAAGTATACACTCGTATTCTACAGTTACATAGTCAGGAGTAGCCGAAAGAACATATTTTGTTTCTGGTACTCTATTATTTAGTACGTTGAAATTACTATATACGTTTCTTTTGTTATAACTTTTTTTAAACAATTGTACATTGTGAACCATGTTACCATCGAGCTTATTTCCAAGATCTCGATTCTGAGTAACGGATGATCTTTTAAACATCATTAATGGAGCCATTAATTTACCTCCTGAATCTCTATAGTATCCGTCTTGTTGTACACTTTTCCAGTTTTCAGGCGTGCCATAAATAACAGGAACAGTTAATTTAGTATTATTTTGTACTACAGAAAGTTTAAGCACATTATTAAAGTAGTGCATAATGGCCTCATCTAGATCTTTAATGCCAATGGTAAAGTCTTTATCACCATCGTTTCTTTCACTTATTTCTAAAGCTCTATTGTTTTCAGGTTGTCCTAATTTAGTAGGTTCAGAAAAAACAGTATTAGGATTCCCTATTTGTTGATCATAAGGCTCTATGAGTTTATTCATGAACTCCTGTCTATTTGTTGGTCTAACTACTTGTATTGACATTATAATCTTTCTTTAGTTATACCAAGCTTATCAGGGCTTGACAAGTGGGTTGTTAAAATAATAGAATACGATTGACCAAAATTTTGTTGTCCGTTAGAATATTGATAGTCTGGATTCTTTCCTAGTATGAACTGATTCTCATTAACATTATCTACTTCATAATAAAGCTCGTTGTACATAATAGTATCACCTATTTCAGGTACTATATTAGCTTCAATTAGATGGTCTTTAAAGAATCTAAAATCAGCTGTACGTATACTATCTGGTCCATATTCTGTTCCCTCTACATTAAAATCGCCTCTTACTATTAGGCACGGTATTAATACTGGACCTATAAAATACTTGTTTAGAGACTCGCCGTATATATTAGCTTTAGTATCTCCTAACTTTATTTTATAATAGCCTATCTCTTGAGAGATAATATCCTCTACAAGCTCTTTGCTAAAGATCTTAAACGTAGCAACATCCCTGGCTGATCCAAACATTGACATAGTCTATCCGATATATATGAACATTGGCACTTCATTCAAAGTGCTTGAAATAGATTGATTCTCTGATTGCTTACGCTCTAATTGTGCCTGACGACTCATATCTGCTAAATCTCCTCTAAGTCTTTCTCTAAGAGCCACTTGTTGATCTTTACCTTTTGATATTAAGTCAGCAGCATTTAATGTAACTTCTGCGCCTGGAACAGGTACTTGAGTATATTTACCCCTAATTAAACCTAGCAATTCAGAAGCCAACGCAAGAACATATTCATATATCCACTGTCTACCTGGTTGGTTTATCTGGTTATATGTTATTGTTGTGTACGGAACGTTAGATGGATTGCTAATTAACCCTGAGTTACTTCCGTATGGGCTATTGCCAGTAATACTAGATACTTCACTACCTTTTGCATAATCAACCCAAACAACTATACCGTCTTGCTCAGGCCAAGGAAATATAGTTAGTTTATTATTTGTTATAGCAAATGAATACATTGAGCGTCTAACATTATTAGACATCTCTATTTCTTGTATCCTAGATATATCCCAATAAATAGGGAATAAAACAAAGTTTAAACCTGGTGAATATGATGCCCAACCAAAGTTCTCAGTAGCACCTTGATAGTTAATACTACCTCCAATATAAGGATCATAGTATTGATTTACTGCGGGTTGTGATTCATAATATATTCTATTAACTACTAATCTATCATTAGCGGCTATGAGACTTCCTGAAATAGCCCAGTTTTGTAAGTCATATATTTGTTGACTTGATGTTAAATACAAAGGGGCTTTATACTGATTAACATAACCACCTACCTGTATTGGTGTACCATAATTTTCAGATACAATTATAATCGAGTTTAAATTAGGCACAACAACTATATTATTTAAGTTGGATGCACCTGAAGCTCCTTCTAAACTAATATAATTATCTTTTATTTTTGATTGGTAAACTTCTTCTGCATAAACTGATATAGCCTCTTCAAAACAAGCATAGATAGAACCTGATTGAAGTTCTACTTCCATTATAGGATATCCTAATTTTCTAGAAACAAACTGTGCTACTTTAGGACCATCGGATTGGAATTGCAGATCATTATCATAAAATCCAAAAGGAGTAGATCCTGAAATTGGACCGGCTGTTCCGTCCCAAATTGGTGTTGTTGAAGTTGACGCCATTAATCGTGTGCTTTATATATTTCTAAAATTCTTTCTACTATTGGATCACGATGATTTGTTTTCAAAGTGATGATTGAAAAACCTGGCACCTCTTTAAAGTTAGTGCATATAAAATTAAAACCACTTAGCTTCTTATCTTTTAAATCAATCTGAGCAATATCTCCACATATGATCATTCTACTTCCATGGCACATTCTACCTAGAACTAACTCCATTTGTCTGTGCGTTATGTTCTGTCCTTCATCTACTACTACACAACAGTTGGTTAAGTTGCGTCCGCGCATAAATGCAAGAGGTATAACTTCAATATTGCCCTCAGATATTTCTTTATCTATCTTATCTTTACTATATAACCTATACATGTTATCATATATAGCTGCAGTATAAGGTGCTAATTTAGCGTCTTTATCTCCAGGCAAGTATCCTATCTCTTCACCAGAAGTTACAGCAGGTCTTGTTAATATAATCTTTTCTACTTCTTTACGAAACAAAAGATCTAAAGCAACTTGCGCAGCTATTAACGACTTACCAGAACCTGCCTGCCCTCTTAAAACAGTTATTTTACTATTTAGAATAACTTGTTTAGCATTTTTCTGCTCTTCATTTAATTGTACTTGAAACTTTATTGGATTTTTAGGCTGTCTTTTTGCACTAGAACTAGTATTTGTCATTAACCGTATTTTAGAATAAATATTGAGTTGTACTAAATAAAAAACCCAACCTTACGGGGTTGGGCTTTATTATATATCTAAGTAAGATTACTAGATAACGTTAGTGTCAGCAACTACTACCAAGCCATAGTATTCAGGACGTACCATAGTCATTGCGTAACGAGTCATGATACCTTTTCTTGGAGTGAAGGTATTTGGATCGTACACTAATGGAGTCATGATCAATGGAACATAAGGAGAGTAAACAGCGCCACACTCAAGGAATTGGTTTCCTTTAAATCCTAACAAGATAACATTCTCGATCATGTAAGGGTTTTTGTAAACCTTGTAACGAGAGTTAAGTTGTCCGATTTTTTGAACACCAAATGCATATTTCATAGTATCTGCTGCACCATCGGTATCAGCTGCAAATCCAGGAATAGATTCCAAGATAGTAGCTACAGTTGGAGAAACAACCATGAAGTTAGCACCACCACGCAAAGTACGCTGATGGATGATATTAGAAACTTTCTGAAGTTTAATACCCAAAGTCTGGAACCAGCTCATTTGAGTGTAATAAACACCAGCGGTGTTAGTATCAAATGCAGATTTTGCAGTGTTGATTTGATTACCAACCTTAGCAGACCAATACTCAACAGTTGGAGCATTTTGGATTAACATGTCTAAGATTTCCAAGTCGATCTCCAAAGAGATATGCTCAGAAAGAAGACCAGTCAATTCAGCTTCAGCATCCAAAGAATGATAAGCGTTAAGATCTTGCGCAAATTCTGGAGTCCATTGTGCTTTCAACTTACGAGTTTTAGCAGAAATGGTTTGGCTCTTCATTTGAACGTTGATCTCAGGGATAACGATAGACGTTGCAGACAAACTGTTTGGAACAGATGGGTTGCCGGTCCTATCTTCAAAATCACCACGACTGTTAAAGTCAGTAGCTTTATTATAGAAAACTACGTACTGACTAACACCAGAACCAGAAGCTTCATTTGAAGATGCTGTAACAAAGAATTCAACATTACCACCATTAATTTTAGTGAACTGCTGAAGAGTATCAGCAACTGCTACTGAGCCAGATGATACAGTCCATGCGCGAACGCCATCAATGTTTGGAGTAGTCAAAGAAGAAGTTGCAACAGCAAGCTTTTTAATTTGCTGAGCAGAAAGAGACGCTGAATAATCTGCGTTAAATTCAATATCATTGAAAGACGCAGAAGTAATTGTGGCAGTTGAAGAAGCACTAAACTGGTTCAAAGAATAACCAAAACGTCCAGCACCATAAAGAGCGCCTTCAGCAAGGTTACCAAAGTTTGCACTTGGTGTACCATAAAGAGAATCTCCAGAAGTAAAAGGAGCTTTAGTATTACCATACTGAAAGTCAAGATAGAATACAAGACCTGCAGGAAGGTTCATCGGCTGTACAGAAACAAATTCTTTAGCAGCGATTTGACCAAAGATCTTACGTACTAAAGGAAGAGCTACGCCAGCCCACTGCTCACCATTACCAGAGGTAAAGGTTGCACCACCAGAGTTTGCATTACCGTTAGTAGAAGAAGATTCAACTACAAGCTGTTTAGCTTGGTTTTCGAGAATTACGGCCATGTTATTGGCGTCGTAATCATGTAGGCCCTCGAGAAGACCTGACCTGCCCCACTTTTTTGCAAGACGCTGAGCAACACCATGTTGATCAGAGAATGCAGTACCAGCGGATTCAGCCAAAAGGGATTGAACTAAATTTGCCATTTTGTTATTAATTTAATTTTTAGGTTTTTTTTACTTAATACCTGCAAGTTTCTGCCACCTACCCATTGTATTATCTTGATTGATAATAGGTTGTTTAGGAGCTATACCTGCAGCTTGTGATGCAAAACCAATTGATTCTTTAAGTTGTTTCTTAGCTTCAAAAGACTCTTTTAAAGTTTCGTAAGTGTTCTTAACTTCTGTTACAGATGAAGCGCGGTCAAGAGCATTAACTACTTTTACTTTTTGAGACTCAGTTAAAGTTTTAGATTTAAACAACTTGTTCATGTAGAGATACTTTGCGTTAAGCAAGTTAACCTCTTGAAGACCTTGACGGAGAGTCTGAATAGTAGCTTTAGCTTCTTCAAGCTCTTCTTCTACTTTTTCTTTGTCTTTGTCTTCTTTTTTCTCTTGCATAGAAGGACTTTGTTTGCCAGCAGCATATCCTGGAGTAGGATGCTGAGGATTTTCCATGCCTTCATTTTCGAGTTCGGCAAGAATTTCGTCGAGAGAGATTTCAGCTTCGGCTTCAGAATCAGCATCGGCTTCGTCACCAGCAAGACCTAAGTCTTGTTGACCGCCAGCCATTACAGATTGAAGAACTTGTTTAAGATCACCTAAAGTAATATCGATCACTTTAGTTTCATCACCAACCATGTCTTCTTCACCTGCCATTGCGTCTTCTTCGCCTTCATCGCCATCTTCTTCCTCAGCTTCGTTTATAGCCTCTTCTGTTTCTCCGTAAGCTTCATCTTTCATATGATCAGCTTCGCCAACATTAGAGAGCTCTTCTAGTTGAGCAAGAATTTCTTCTAATTCTGCTTCGTTGATGTCAAGACTTTCGTCCTTTTCACCATACATTTCGTCTTGCATTTCTGGATGCATTGCCTCTTCTACTTCTTCAACTTCATCGATCTCTTCAACCTCATCTAACTCTTCAGATAGTTTAAGGCGAAGCATCTCTTGAATTTTAGGTTCGAAAGCTTCTTCAAGGGCGGCTTTGGCGTTAGCCATAGCACTAGCTCTTAAAGCTTTAGCATCAAGAATAGCGTCTTGATAAAGATTACTCATGTCAATAAATTTTTTCGGAATTGCTTATTAAATAGAAAGCAATATAAGGATTGTATTCATTAGTGCCATATTAGATTATGACACATATGCAATAAATATCTATATTTTTGTATAAATTAGAGTAGAAGTAAAAATAAAAACTCAACCTTACGGGGTTGAGGTGGTTTTGCATCGGTCTAAGAATGCTACACCGCGTGATCCTAAAGGTAGCACGCTATGATATACAACAAACTCCTGACTGTGAACAAATAATATCAGAAATAAGTTGATTAACTCTGCTTATTGGTCTAGTAATATTATAATCTATAGACTCTCTTAAACCTCCAACTGGCTTCATATACGCACCATAAGTTGATGGTGTAGAGACAAAGTCCCAGCAAATAAGATCAAGATCATCTTCTACTTGTACTAAACCTTCACCAATAGGAGTAACAGAGCCCATAGCTCTTGAAGATATTCCAACAGTAATATTGTTTCTAAATAACTCTTTTAATATATTACCTGATGGTGTTGGTAGTATTTCAATGTCACCATATAGATCTTTACCATTCCAATAAAGATTAACTATATTATGACTAACATTTTTAAGGTTAATTATACTAGACTCAGGATGATCTAACTCTCCTAAAGCTCTATTCTCAGCAATTGGTCCTGCTATATACTTAGTAACTTGCTCAAACAAGGTCTGATACGGATATATCCTTCTATTAGCATTAGGCTTATCACAGGCTTGTACTAAACCAGATACTACCATGTTACCATTAGAAAGTCTTTTAGCCTCATTCAAAGATTGTTGAGTAGGTTGGAAAGCACTATATTCTATTAAGAGTTGTTTATTCATTATTTACGTATAATATCTATTTGTTGGCCTGGTCTTATA
>Ga0208974_1001073_pt1 | contig 10813 bp, 21 predicted proteins | sample GreLakmeER15MSRF_FD_187699 | JGI IMG/M metagenome (GOLD analysis project Ga0208974, IMG submission 187699) | Freshwater lentic microbial communities from great Laurentian Lakes, MI, USA - Great Lakes metaG ER15MSRF (SPAdes) | ecosystem: Environmental > Aquatic > Freshwater > Lake | place: Great...
GACAGATCGCCTCATGGCCTGAATACCGCAGAGCCCGTGCGGTGCGACGGTAGGTGAAGTCGATGGTTTCGGCGGTCGTCGGGTAGCCGATGAGCTTCAGGGCCCAGCCGCTGGAATCAGGATCTTTGATCACCGTCCAGTGGTAGGGGGCTCCGCTGGAGTTCGCCACCCGTTCCAGCTTCATGGCCTCGTCAGGCGTTACATATAGGCCAGCCCACCAGTTGTATTCGTCGCTGGGCTCATCCAAGTTCCTGAAGTCACTGGGGAGCCGGTAGACCGTGCGGTAGAGGGTGTAGGGCTGCGAGGTGACGTTGGCCTTTAGGCCGACCGTGGCGTCCAGGACGATGACGGAGTCGGAGGTCCGCGAGGCTACCCGGGCAATCTCCTCCCCGATGCGGATATAGGCCCCTGTGGCGGCCCAGGAGGGCCAAGTGCCGCCGGTCAGGGTAACGGTCCCGGAAGAGGATGTGACCGTACCCGTCGAATATGGGGCCTGTGTGATGACCCTGCCGTGAACGTGGTAATAGGCCCAGTCCCGAAGGGTGGTCACCTCGTTGTAGGCCCGCTGGATGGCGGAACGGATATCCCGCTGCTCGGCGTCCTGGGGACCGCCAAAGGACGAGACAATGAGCGATTCGACCAGATCGAAATAAGTCTGCATGCGGGCTCCTACTGTTAAATGCCCGCTTTAGCCCCCTCGCGATACAAAGCCAGAATCCCGCCCCCAGACGCGATGTTCGCTCAATAGCGTCACAGTTCGCCGCCGCGCCACGACACGGCACTAAATTCAAACACCCCGCCGCCGTCTGCCGCGATCACAGGGCAGTAGCCCCACAGATAGCAAACCGTCCCATAGGTTGGCTGCCGCTGGTCTTCCACCCAAAACACAACCCTGCTCCCGTGCGGCAGAACGTACTCCTGCCCGCGAGGCTCCGATGCCCAAAGCGAGGCGGCGACAACGACGGCAGCGATCATCGCGTCCCTCTCTGATTTCTCTAGCGCACTGTGCAATACCTTGCACTTCCCGCCAGTTTGTGTTCAGTCCAACGTGACGCCCGCCTCGTCCAAGATCATCTGCCGAATGTCGCCCGCCAACGCCCGAGTCGCAGCGTCGGGATTGCCATGCTTCAGCAACGACCGGCAATGCTGGTCGATTGCCCAGATCAGCGACCTCGCCGCCTGTCCCTCGCGGGCGGCGTCGAAGTCCGATTGCTCGTCTGGCAGCGTGAAGGTGAGCGTTGCGGTGGGCATCTATAGCGAAGTTATCATGGTTTATCGGGCAGGTCGAAAGCCAACTCCTCCAGCCCATCGACATCCACGAACAGCCTGCCCTCGCTGACAGACAGCGTGCCGTCTTGGTTGGCGACCGCGACCAGCGCCGCTCGCAGCCGATCCGCTACCAGTTGAGCAGTCGCCAACTCCGCAGCCAGCCGGTGAATCATGCACCGCTCATGACGAGGCCAGAGGTGGCAATCATCGGAGTGGGTGCCGATGCGATCCTCCTGCTGGGATCGCCATTCGCGGTAGTCGGTGAGGATGTCGGCCATTTCTCGTTTCCAGAATCGGGAAAGCGTTACGAAACCTATGATCTTGTGCGTAAGGGCATAGGTTTTGTACCGCCCCAATCATACCGCAGAAGAGACGAAAACTAACGCCTTTTTCTTACGGATTGGGCGGCCGTCTTCTGGTGCGATAGCGCAACTCAGGCGGGCGGCTCGGGCAGCGGCATCCAATGGCTGACCATCGACGGGTGCATGATGGATACGCAGGGAATGGAGAAGCACTTCCAGCGGTTGCCGTGCCACTCGCCAAACTCAATCTCATGGCCGTCCTTTGGCTCGCCGTCGATAACGTGTCGGCCCGGAATCCTTGTCGCAATGAGACACCGGACGCCTTCCTGCGGCATCTGATCGCTCACCGCAATCCATTGAACGTCCATGGTTAGCCTTCCTTTCGGGGAGTCATTCTACCCGGCAGGCAAGGCGGCGCAATGCCTTTTCCCGACGCGATCTAAGGTGAGTAGCGCAGTGCCTTGCATATGGATTGGCCGCTACGCCCAGCCTTTAGCATGGCCGTATCTAGTTGGGATAGCGCAGCGCTAGACGACCGGCTCCACCGGCACCGCATCAGTTGCTGGCAGTTTCTCCACCCATTCGCAGTATGCGTGCCAGTAGCACCCTTCACCGCAGTCGGTGAGCAGGTCGGCACCCACCAGCATGGTGCCGCCTGTGCCGGTCACCGGCACGATCTGCCGGTCAGTGCGGGCCGCGTTGAGGGTGGCCAGTTCGTCTAGGTGGGCGTAAGCGTCTAACCAGTTCATGCCTTCCTCCCGAGCGCCCGAAGAAGCGTATCCCAGATGCCGTAGTAGGCGAGCGACTGAGCCCCAGAGAGATTTTCGCCCATCGTGTAGCCGCCGAGTCTGGCATTCATATGGCTGCTGAACGTGCCGCTGGCTTGCGCCTCAGCAAACACAGAGATTCCGGTCGTTACGGTTCCAGAGTTACGTCCCACCCCAGCGGTGCCAGATGTCACGCCGTTGGTGTAACACAGGGCCGTTGAACCGCCGTCGCCATGCGTGCCAATAACAAAATCGCCAGCCGCATGAACCGGGCTGCCAGAAGAACCTCCCGCCCCGCTGGCTTCGTTGTAGGACGTGAGGCTGTAAATTGTGACCGGGCTGGCGCTTGCCAGACGAAACAGACCAGAAAAGCCTGTGGCCCCCGTGCCGCCCAAGTAACAGCGAAACGTCGATGTTCCTAGGGTGTGAACGTAGCAACCAAGGTGCCTAGCGTTAGAGAAGTTGAGCGGCAACCCCGTGCGCAGTCGCTTGGTGCTGCCGTTTCCGATCAGCCCGCTCGTTGCAACATAGTCGCCGCTCACGAAGTTGTCGTTGGTGTCGGTGGCGTTCCCTTGCAGTCCCAGTGCCGTATTGCTCCGGTAGAGAGGGACCACAGCCGCCGAAAGGTTGTCGCCCGCCATCGGATTCACCCGCCACATGAGCGACCGCAGGCCGTTGGCGTCAATTGATCGGCAGAATCTATCGACCGCCTGCACGGTTGCCGTGCTGACAGTGCCGCCATTGGCGACCACACGCGAGCGCCAGTCGGCCGCTTCCGGGTGGAAGCCAGCGGCTCGCGGGCGTAGGAGGCGGGGGCTCATTGCCATGTGAATTGCGCTCTTGGGGTGATATTGCGTCGTCAGACGACACGCCAAAGGGACGACGTCGCGTCATAGACGACCAGGGCCGCGCCGCCGTTGGCGTCGAGGACGTAATCGCCCGCCCACGGGACGCTCATCCGATTGGCGGCCGTCGAGCTCGTCGACGCATGCTTCAGCGTGATGGCAAAACTGCCGACGTTCACCAGGAGCTTCGCCTCGCCACTGACGCCGGCAACAATGCCGGTGATGTTGACGGCCGAGCTCGAGCTCATGCGGTGGATGTCGCCGGTCAAGCCGGCGTAGTCGTTCGCAGACGCCGAGAGCTGGGTCGGGCTGACGGTGACGTTCTTCCTGGGGTCAGTCGCCAGCGATGTGCCATCGGAAAAAGTCAGCCCCGAGGCGGACAAACTCAGCGGCGAGTCGACGTAGATCGTTTGGGTCGTGCCGCCGTAGACGTTCTTCAGCCGGCCGCCCTGCCAGTTGAGCTCGTAGCCGACGGCACAGATGAGGCTTATGCCGTTCACCCCGCCGGTCGAGTTGTCGAACGAGCCGACGACCACTTGGGTGTAGTTGGGCAGCGTGAGGCTGTTGAAGGTGACGTTGTCCGTCGTGTCGAGCGACTGATCCGCAGCGAGCGCGGCGATGTCGCCGAGCGTCACCTTCTCTGTGGTCGTCCCGGCCGCATTGGTCGCGGCGACGATCGCCGTCGAGCTCGCAGTCCCAGCCGGGAGGGCGGAAATCTTTACGTCCATGATCAGCTCTGCTCCAGTCGGATGGGTGTCGAGGATTCCGTCGTCAGGATATTCCCGTTCTCGGCGAGGATTCGGTAGGTAACGACCGGCGGAGTCTGCCCGCCACGCTTGAGGCGCTTACGCGGCAGACTGAGGATTCGCAGATTGCGTATCCGTCCGATCTGGCTAGGTACTGGCATAAGAGCCTCGAGGCGCAGCGGTGGCGACGCTGTGAGATTAGGGGGAGTCGATAGGGCCGCTGAAGTTTGTCCGCCGCTCTTGCTCCTCTTCGGGCGTCCAGCGCGAGCGGACCTCCGCTGCCCGCTCCGCGATCTGGGCCTCGGTGGGATCGACCTCGAGCCGCTTCCCAGGCCGCCGCCGGCCACGGCCGACCCTGACGTCTGCCATCTCGGCCCTGAGTTTGCTGTCGAGCAGCTGCCGCGTGATGCCGACCCGCTCCGCGGCTTCGCACCTCGTGCAGCCGTCCTCGAGGAGGTAGGTCCGCAGGAGCCGCTCCTGCTCCGGCGTGATCGACTTGGGACGGAACCTGGACAGCTTCATCAGAGCCTCCGGACCGTCACGATCGTCCGGGCCTGCTCGCCACGATCGGCGTAACGCTTGCGGCAGCGGCCGTCGACGACCTGGTCGTCGTCACGCCAGACGCCCCCGGAGTCGGTGATCGCGTCGGCGATCCCCTTCGCCAAGTTGTCGAAGTCGCATTTCGGCGGGATCGCCGGAGCCCCCTTGGCGAGGCCCGTCTTTGTGAGGTGACTAGGGGGCCGCCCGAATATGCACTCGATGTCCAGGGCGATCGGCCCCTCCTGCGGCTGCCAGCCGGCCCCCTTGGCGATCAGGGCGATCGCCTGCCGGTAGGCGTGGATCGGATGTCGGGCCGCGATGTAGGCGCGGGCGAACCCGCCCCGGCTGGAGACCTTGTGGCGGGGCTGCGGGACCGGCTGCCCGTTGACGGTGAAGGTGATCGAGTCGGCCATAGTCGCCTCCCTGCGACCCTCCGACGTTATCCCACTGGCAGCCCGGGTCTATGCTCCGAGCCCTACTGGACGCGGCCCAGGTGCCTCGAGCGGGCCTCGATCTCGGCCCAGTCACAGTCCCCCGCGTAGACGCAACAGACGAGGTCCGTCCCGTGACGCTCGTCGAGGGCCTCGGCCAGCGCCGCCAGCCGGACCAGGGAGGCTTTGCGTGGCACTCCCTCGAAGGCCGCCCGGAGGTAGCTCTGCTCGAGCTGGAGCGCCGTGTCGATCCAGAGCTTGAGCGGGATGTCGGGCTCGTCGGCGGAGAGGAAGTATTTCCCCGCCAGTTCCGCGAGCTGCTCCTTCGTGATCGTCGCCTTGCGTACCATGCCGCCGATTCTCGATCGGCCGGTCCCCCCGCTGAAGTCTCCTAGGATGCCTCCTGCGCGAGTTTCTCTGCCCAGGCTCTCCGAGTAGCCTCGAGCCGCGCAGCGTCGTCAGAGTCCCACACGCGAGGCGGAGGACGGTCGTCCGGCCGCTGGCCTACTCCGGCCCGCTGCTCGCGCGGGTTGTCGAACTGCCCGCCGAGGACCTTGTCGACGAAGCCTTCGGCCACCAGCTGCGGTAGCGTGACGGGATCCCGGAAGTATCGACAGCGCGGCAGGGCCTCGATCGCCGCCAGGGCCTTGGCGAACCAGCCATCCTCCCCGAGGCGGTCGGCGACCCGGTCGGGCGGGTCGGGGAGTTTCCACGGGCGACCGGTGCCGGCGGCCCAGGCCTTCCGCAGCGTCTCCCAGCCTGCCGGCTCCTGGTTCCCAGGCGCAGCACTCCCGGGGGAAGAAGAAGAATTTCTATCTCCTCTATCTCCTCTCTCTAGGGCGCGCGCCGACTCCTTCGGGGGCGCTGTGCGCCCCCGCTGGGGGCGCGTGCTCGCGGAGGCCTTGTCGACCTCGTGCCGGACTTGCGTTAAAGCCCGTGACTTGGCGGACTTAGAGAACCGACGCTCCCATCCGGGGATCGCCACAGTTCCGTTGTCCGCGTCAATCGAGAGCCAGCCTACATCCTGCACGGCAAACCAGAAGGCCTCATCGCCGCCGCAGACCCTCGCCAGGAGCCGAACCGACATCCTGGCAGAGCCGTCGGAGGAGTTTAGGGACGACCAGCCCCAGAGCATCACGAGCCGGCCGACGACCTGATCGGCCGGCAGGCCGGTCCGGTCGACGAGCTCGAGGACCTCCGGCTTTTGGGGTAGGCATACGTCATACGGGATCCATTCACCGGCCATAGGTTGCCTCCTTGCGCTTCCAAACCGTCTCCGGCCGCCCGCTCGCGGACAGCCGCTTTAGTCCCGTCGCCTCGACCAGCCCGGCCCGACGTAGCCCAGCCATCCGGCGGGCGACCCGCTGCTCAGACATCCCGGCCCGGTCGGCGATCTCGTCCTTCGATCCGGGGCCGACGACCAGGGCGTCGAGGATCCTCCGCTCGTGATCCGCGATCACCCCGCCGGCCATGCTGGCGGCGGTCTTCGAGGTCTCCGGGTCAGCCCGGCGGGCTTGCCAGAGCGGTAGGTCCGCGAGGCTCTCCGAGTAGTAATCGCTCATGCTCTCCTCCTTTTGTGTTGGCCGCGTGTCGTGCGGCATCCGGCCGTCGCCCGGTGGAAGGCTTTCCCGTCGACGAGCTGCTCGCGATATGTCGCCTCCTCGAGCAGGGCGGCCGATTCGGCCCGAAGGCCGGCCCACGGCGGGGCGCGGACGTCAGGCGTAGAGTCGATCCCTCCTGATGTCCGAGAATCCCTGCCGGAGCCGGAGCTCATCGTCCGACCAGCCGGCCCGGATCCGTTCGCACATCTCGGCTATCTCCGACTCGGTCGGGTCCGGCCGGCGACGGTTGTCGCCCCGGCCGGTGATGCCGTAGTCCTCCTGCTGGGCCTGGGGGGCCTGCAGGAAATCAAATAACAGTTGGCTAGCCGTCAGCGTCGCATCCATGCGAGAGCCTCCTAGAAGGGGATGTCGTCCGGGGCCGCGACCGCCGCGGCCGTCTTCTTCGCCGCCGGCTTTCGAGCCGGGGCCTCGGCCGCCGTCCTGTCGGCCGAGAACTTCTCGACGTTGACGAAGGTCCTGGTGTCGGCGACCTTGTGCCAGATCGTCGCCCGGACGGTCTTCCCCTCGAGGTCCTCCGGCGAGAGCGAGATCTTCCCGCCGACGTCCAGGCCGAGGGCCTTCGCGAGACTGGCTGCGAGCCTCGCCCCCTTCGCCCCCTTCGGGATGTCCAGGAAAACAAACTGATAGGAGCCGTTTAAGGCCGACAGGCGGAGCATCAAAAACTCCCCCTCCTTGAACTTGTGCGGCCCCTCTGTTACCGACCGGATCTCGAAGGCGTGCTCACCCTCAGGAACCAGTTCCCGTTCCACTCGCGCCGGTTCCTCCGGCATCTCGTCCATCATCCAATCCATCTTTGACTCCCTTCGTGGTTACTGTCGTTCTCTTCCGCCGCATTCGTTTCTGTAGCTCTGTCCAGTCGTCTTGAATCCCCGCCTCGTATTCCATGAATTCAAGCCAGCTGCGATTCGCTGGCGACGGTGGGACCTCGTTAGGCATTCGCCGCCTCCGGCTCGATCACCTCGTGACGGGCCGCGATGCCGGAGGCCAGCGCCTCCGCCTGCTCGGCGGTGAGCTGCCCTTCGCTGGCGAGGACGTCGATCCTGTCGGCGATCTTCCCGAGGGTCCGGACGTCGCTCGCGGTCGCGATGTAGTCCATGACCTGGTCGAAGAGCGGCTGCGGAGGCTCGACCTCCCGAGGCGGGACCGCTCGCCGCTCGACCTTCGCCACCTCCGGGACGGCCCCGGAGGACAGCCAGTCCCGCAGCTGCTTCCCGAGCTCCTCGCCGGCCTCGCGGACGATCGCGTCCTTTAAGAAGATCGCCCGCGACTTCGTGACGACGAGCTCATGCTCCGCGTTGACGTCGCCGACGACGTCGAACTCAAACTCCATGCCCTCCCGCTGCACGGGCTGCATGCCGATTTTCTTGACCGACGTTTTCCCGGTCCGCTCGTCCTTCTCGACGACGTACTCCGTTTTCGATCGCATCGTCGCGATGATGTGCATGGACGAGCCGAGCATGCCGTCCCGGAGTTGGTTATGGAGCGGGGTCGCCTTTCCCCAAGCGTCGATCCCGCCGCCGCCCCGCTTCTTCGTGGCGTCGACAAACTCCAGGATCCCACCCTTGCCGGCCCAGGCATGCGACAGGCTGTCGATGATCAAGACATCGACGCCCGCCTTCTCGGCCTCGCGGAGCCCCTCGAGGAATCGGTCGACCTCGTAGGAGTCCAACTCCATAACGTCGAACTCCAGGCCCCGCTCGCCCGCGTACAGGCTTGCCGACCCGCGCTCGGTGTCGATCACCGCCACGCGGCCGCTGTCGCCGGCCAGACCGCGGGCGATCCGCAGGGCCGTCATGGTCTTCCCGCTGCCGGCCGGGCCGATGAGCCCTAGTCGGAGTTTGCTCGCCGCCTTCGTCGCCTTTTTGAATCCGGTCATACTTCCGTCTCCTCGTTAAATGGGCCGCTCGCCGATCCATCGGTCTGCGGCTGGTGGTCACATCCCTGCCCGGCCGGCATCCGCCGGCATCCTCGGCGAGGGCATCCGCTGCCCCCGTCGTCTTCCTTGTCGATCGCCGCCAGGGTCGCGAGGTAGGCCGCGGCCCCGGAGAGAAACAAAATCGCCGCCATCTCGAGAGCGTCCCTCATATGGGCATCTCCTCCGCGGTGAGGTAGACGCGGGCCGCGCCGACGCTCTCTCGAGCGCGGAGGACGACGGCCGAGTCGATCTCGTAATTCCGCGGACCGATGTGCCGCATGCTGTCGAGCAGGCGGGCTGAGTCGCGGATCGCCCCCAGTAGGCGGGCGAGATGAAACGCCCGCGACTGGTGCCGGTCGGTGCCGGTATGGTCGAGTCGATGATGTGCATTCCTGGGCATGCCGCAGCCTCCTTGCTGGGGTAGAAACTAGAAGGTGTCGAGGTCCGAAGTCGGGACGACGATCCACGCCCCGGCGATCTCGACCGACAGCCGCCGCTCGTCGCAGGAGAGGACGTATCCGCTCCACCGCTTGCCGGCCGTCGTTCCGTTGACCCAGTCGCCGACCGCCGGCAGGGCGGGGCCGCCGCCGTAGGTCTCAGCCATGCCGGCGGCCGCTGCGGTGTATTCGTTTTCGTGGGCATCCATGCCATCCTCCATTTGCGATGTAGTTAGAACTCTGGCGGGAGGTTCTAGGGATGTGGTTAGAACCTGTCAACAGGAAAAACCCTGGCGACCCATTGCACAGCCTCGGCCGCGAAAAACACGGCCCGCGCTAGCTGCGAATCGGTCCCGAGCTCCTGGCCGAGACGCACGAGAACCAGCGCCCGAATCATCCCGTCCCAGTCGATCTTCATCCCCGCCTCCTGTTCTAGTGATGTGGCTAGAACTCTATCGGAAGAGGCCGGGAGAGGTCTTGACCAAATCCGTCAGGAGGCCCGACGTTTCCGCGGGCGGCCGGTGGAGGGCTTCTCTTTGGCCTTCCGCTTCACCTCGTCCATGTCGTAGACGAGCGCCCGGTCGTGAAGGTGTCCACACCAGAGGTCCCCGGCCAGGGCGAGTTGGCGGATCCTGCCCATCGTGCAACCGAAGATGTCGGCCGCCTCGCGGGTCGAGATATAGGTCTTCTTCGGGTCTGGTTTGAACGGCATCCGCATTGCCTCCGAGCCTATCAACGGCCGGCGGCGATTCAATCGCCCCAGGCCGTTTGCCTTTCGACATCCTGCCGCCTAGTGTTCGCTAGGCGGAATACACCCCGCTGGGCTCGAACCAGCAACCTTCGGTTCCGTAGACCGATGCTGTACGCGAACCCGGCCAACGGTGCCGAGTGCCGGACTTTCCGGTTATTCCCACGAGTTGAAAAACGGATTTCCCTCTGTCTAGTGGGGGCAAGATCCGCCGCTGGCAAGGCTGCCAACGGGGGAGTCGGACGGAGGCTCGCAGGCTGCGAGTTGCCGGCCAATACCTCGGTCGGCAGATATGTACAAACGATCCGGCCCGGCGACTCTTGGGGCCTACGTCTCCCAATACGCTCTTTATCACGACATCCGGCCGGAGACGCTCCGGCAGTATGAGATCTCCGTAGCCCTGTTCGAGCGCTGGGCCGGTGGGCCGGTCCCACTCGAGCAGCTCGACGCTGCGAGCGTCTCCTCCTGGCTGCGGGACTACCAGGCGAGCGGCCGCGCCCCGAACACGGTCCGCTCGAAACGGAACCATGTCGTGATCATGTGGCGGGCCGCCTCCGACGACGGGCTCTGCGATCTGCCGGCGAGGCGTGTCCGCCCCGTCCGCTGCCCGTGGATCCCGCCGGTCGCCTGGACCCGCGAGGAGGTCGAGCAGCTGCTCGCCGCCTGCTCGAAGCTGAAGCGCTGGCATACCTCCGGGATCCGCCGGTCGGAATGGTGGGCGCTGGCGATCCGGGTCGCCTGGGACGCGGGCCTCCGCTGGGAGGATCAAGTCGCCCGCCTCCGGATCGATCAGGTGAGGCCAGACGGGACGATCGCCTTCGGTCAGTCGAAGACGGGCCGCGTCGTCGTCCCCCAGTTGTCCGCAGCCACGCTCGAGGCCCTGGCAGCCTCCCTGGCGGGCGGTCGCCGGGAATTGGTAACGCCCTGGGACTGCAGCCACGAGACCTTTACGCGGCAATTCCGGAGGCTGGTAGCCCTGGCCGGCATCCGGGCCGGAAGCTGGAAGTTTATAAGGCGCTCGAGCGCGACCGACTGCGAGGTCCAGAGGGAGGGCTCGGCGACTGAACATCTCGGACATCGGCCGGGATCGCCGATCGCCAGGATCTCCTACATCGATCCGGCAATCGTCGCCGGCAGTAGGAGCCGCGTTGTCCCTCGTTCGCTTCACGCCCCCCCCCCCCCCCCGGGGGG
>Ga0208974_1001074_pt1 | contig 10808 bp, 9 predicted proteins | sample GreLakmeER15MSRF_FD_187699 | JGI IMG/M metagenome (GOLD analysis project Ga0208974, IMG submission 187699) | Freshwater lentic microbial communities from great Laurentian Lakes, MI, USA - Great Lakes metaG ER15MSRF (SPAdes) | ecosystem: Environmental > Aquatic > Freshwater > Lake | place: Great...
CATTATGATTTAATTATAAATAAAATTATTGATGACCCCGAAAAATTCATTGATATGCCATTCTAATATGATTAATAATAATATTCAATTAATTATACCAATGTCAGGTATTGGTAAAAGGTTTGTAGACGCTGGGTATGAAGAAACAAAATCATTAATTGACGTTGATGGTTATCCTATAATAAAACATGTTGTTGATTTATTTCCTGGTGTAAAGGATGTTATTTTTATTTGTAATGATATTCATTTAAAACAAACAAATATGAGGAAAATTCTTAATGATATTTCCCCAAATTGTAGAATATTTGAAGTTGTTAATAATACAAAGGGTCCAATAAACGCAATTCATCAAATATTTGATTTTATTGATAATAATAAACAAACAATTGTAAGTTATTGTGATTATGGAACTTATTGGGATTTTGAAAATTTTATTAATTATGTAAATGACAAAAATCTTGATGGTGCAATTCCTTGTTATACAGGATTTCACCCACATATGTTAGGTAGTGACAATTATGCTTTCTGTAAAGAAAGTAATATGGAGCTTATTCAAATAAAAGAAAAAGAACCTTTTACTGATAACAAAATGAATGAATACGCATCAAACGGTACGTATTATTTTAAATCGGGTCTTTTATTAAAAGAATACTCACAAAAACTTATTGATTTAGACATTAATATAAATGGTGAATATTATGTAAGTTTACTTTATAACTTGTTGGTTAATGATGGTCTTAAAGTTGGTATATTTGAGATTGAAAATATGTTACAATGGGGAACTCCTTATGATTTAGAGAATTACAAAAGTTGGTCAAAATACTTCTCAAATATTAATCTCCCACAAATAAAAATAAAAAACCCGCCAAACACCACATTGATACTTCCTATGGCTGGTAAAGGTTCAAGATTTGCGGAAGAAGGGTATGATTTACCAAAACCACTTTTGGATGTTGATGGATTACCTATGATTTTACAAGCCGTTGATTGTTTACCTGAATCAGACAATAATGTTTTTATTTGTTTACAAGACCATGTTGATAATTTTGATATTGATAAGACTTTAAAAAATTATTTTTTAAATACAGAGATTATATCAATTAATGAAACTACTGAAGGTCAGGCATGTACTTGTGAAATAGGTATTAAAGAAACAAATGTAAACTTAGAAAATCCCATTTTAATTTCCGCTTGTGATAATGGTGTTTTTTATGATAGAAAAAAATACTTAGAACTTTTAAATGATGAATCTATTGATGTAATTGTTTGGACTTTTAGAAATAATCAGGCCAGTAAAACTAACCCAAACGCATATGCATGGTTAGATGTTGATGAAAATAATAACATAAAACATGTTTCTTGTAAAAAATTTATTTATGAAAACCCTTTAACCACTCACGCAATAATTGGTACAATGTTTTTCAGAAAGGGAAGATATTTTATGGAAGGATTGCAGAAAAATTATAATGAAAACATAAGAACAAATGGTGAATTTTATGTTGATGACGTTTTAAATCAAAATATTAAAGATGGTTTAAAAGTTAAAGTTTTTGAGGTTGAAAATTACATCTGTTGGGGCACTCCGAACGATTATAAAACTTACAATTATTGGAATAAATATTTTAATAAAATAAATATCCATAAAAAAAACGATTATTTTTGAAAAATATTTTTAACCTTGATTTAAAATATATTCTCTGATTGGCATGGACAATCCCGATTTATTTGTTACATTAGAATTTGATATTTGGTGGCATGAAGACGAAAGAGTTGCTGGCACAGATATGGTAGAACATACAAGATTAAATAAAAGTTTTTATAAAATATTAGAAGAGTTAAATTAAATATATGAGTAAGATAACATTAGTAACAGGAATCTGGGATATCGGTCGAGAAGAATTAACCGAAGGTTGGTCAAGACCCTACCAACATTATTTAGATAAGTTTGAACAACTTTTAAAGTGTGATGAGAATATGATTATTTTTGGAGACGAAGAACTTCAAAAATTTGTCTTTGAAAGAAGAAGTCATGACAATACACAATTTATTCTTAGACCAATGTCTTGGTTTAGAGAATCTGAATTTTTTAGCAAAGTTCAAAAAATTAGAACTGATGAAAATTGGCAAAATTTATCTGGTTGGTTAAAAGAGTCAACACAATGTAGATTAGAAAATTATAATCCATTAGTTATGTCCAAGGTATTCTTATTACACGATGCTAAGATTATGGATAAATTTGACTCTGAATATATGTTTTGGATTGATGGTGGTTTAACAAATACCGTTCATCAAGGTTATTTTACTCATGATAAAGTTTTAAATAACTTGTCAAAATACATTTCAAAATTTTCATTTATTTGTTTTCAATATGATGCTGAAACTGAAATTCATGGTTTTGAATATAATAAGTTAAATTCTATTGCAGGTTCAAAAGTTAATAAAGTTGCAAGAGGTGGATTTTTTGGTGGCCCAAAGCATACTATTAGCGATATTAATGGAATATATTATAATTTGTTACAAACAACTTTAGATGAAGGTTATATGGGTACCGAAGAATCAATCTTCAGTATTATGTGTTATAAACACTCTGATATGGTTAATTATTTTGAAATCGAATCTAATGGTTTGGTTGGTAAGTTTTTTGAAGATTTAAAGAATAATGAATTGAAACCTAAATCTGAAAATATTCATAAAGAAACAAACACATTAGATGTTAATAAAGTTGGTTTATATGTGATTACATTTAATAGCCCAAAACAATTTTCAACTTTAATTGAATCCATGAATGCTTACGATAAAGATTATTTATTAAAAACTAAAAAGTTTTTGTTAGATAACTCAAGTGACGAATCAACATTTGATGACTATGCTAAATTGTGTGAAGAAAATGGGTTTGAACACATTAAGAAAGATAATTTAGGTATTTGTGGTGGTCGTCAATGGATTGCTGAACATTTCCAAAATGAAACAGATTTAGATTTTTATTTGTTTTTTGAAGATGATATGTTCTTTTATCCAAAAGAGGGTGATGTATGTAGAAATGGATTTAACCGATATGTTCCAAATTTATATTCAAAAACATTACAAATTGTTAAAAAAGAAAACTTTGACTTTTTAAAACTAAATTATAGTGAATTCTTTGGTGACAATGGTACTCAATGGTCATGGTACAACGTACCTCAAGATGTTAGACAAAAGTATTGGCCAGGTAAAGACAGATTACCTGTTCAAGGATTAGACCCAAATGCTCCAAGAACGGTATATGATTCAGTTAATTCATTTCAAGGAGTTCCTTATGTAACAGGTGATGTTTATTATTGTAATTGGCCTCAAATTGTTACAAGAACAGGAAATCAAAAAATGTTCTTAGATGTAACATGGGGACATCCATTTGAACAAACTTGGATGAGCCATATGTATCAGTTGGTTAAGAAGGGTGAGTTGTATCCTGGATTATTACTTATGACACCAACAGAACATGATAGATTTGAACATTATGAAAGAAGTTTAAGAAAAGAGTCATAACAATATATTTATTGTTATGGAATTCTTTATTAAACAAAACTCGACGTTACCTGTATTAAAAATGCAAGTAGTAAAAGATGGTAGAGCGGGTTACTTGGAACTGATGCAGGACTTGGAAGTTTCTACTATTTTTTTTACAATGATTGATGTTGAGACCGAAATCCCTAAAATTGTGTCTGCCCCTTGTGAAATTGTTTCACTTATCTTACCTTTAGGTGCGACACCTGAATATTATATCTATTACAAATTCACTTCAAGAGACACAAACACACCAGGTAGGTATGTTGGTCAGTTCTTAATTAAGAATGACGAGGGAAATTTAATTCTTCCAATCAGAGAGGAATTATATATTAATATTCAACCAAGTTTTATTTCGGAAACTGCTTGTTGTTAATTTGATTAATCCAATTTTTTATTTATATTTATTTACGAAGGTAAATTTCACGACGGTGTGAAAGCTAATGAACCAAAGAAATAAGTATTATGATATCTAACGAAGAAATTGAATCTTTCTTGCACGGCAACGACCCTGAAGAATTTATTGTGGCAATTGAATTTGACTACGCATCCAACTCCATTTACAAAATAAAAGAAATTCCTGGCAAAGGAAAAGAAATACGTAAAGACACATTTACCCCATTTGCTTGGGTTGGTGATTTACGAAATATTAACTTTTACGGTGGTTCTAAATCCGCCCAAAAAGTTGCCATGACCAAACATGGTATTATGATTGATAAATTAGAAACTCATGGTGATGAACGATTAGAAAAAGGTATGACTTTTATGGTTAAATCTCTTAAAGGTTATCGTGAACTAATCCAATTCTTTAGAGAAGGTGGGTGTGACCCGTGGGGAGAAAAGACAAAGGATAAAATTATTGTTTTACCACCTGTAGAACAATATCTTATTTCAAAAGAAAAACGATTATTTAAAGGTTTTGAAAATTATAATGAAGTCACCCGACTTGTATATGACTTAGAGACAACCTCTCTTGAACCACAACACGGTCGTATTTTTATGATTGGAATTAAAACAAATAAAGGATACCACAAAGTTATTGAATGTATTGATGAATCTGAAGAGCGAGGAGCAATCATCGAATTCTTTAATATTATCGACGAGTTAAAACCAAGTATTATTGGTGGATATAATTCTGCAAACTTTGACTGGCATTGGATTTTTGAACGTTGTAAAATCTTGGGTCTTGACCCAAAAAAGATTTGTAAATCATTGCACCCCAAACATTCATTCACAAGAAAAGACGGAATGTTAAAACTTGCAAATGATGTGGAAATATTTACTCAAACTTCAATTTGGGGTTATAATGTTATTGATATTATCCACGCAGTTCGTAGAGCTCAGGCAATCAATTCTAGTATTAAAGCTGCCGGATTAAAATACATTACCAAATATATCAATGCTGAATCACCAAGTCGTGTGTATATTGACCACGATAATATCGGTAAGATGTTCCTTAACAAAGAGGAATATTGGTTAAACACACAGAATGGTAATTACAAAAAGGCCAATAATCCTGCATATAATGATTTAGATTCAAAATTTCCTAACGTATACAAAAAGATTACAGGTGATAAGATTGTAGAGATGTATCTTGATGATGACTTAGATGAAACCTTAAAGGTTGACCAAGAGTTTAATCAGGGGTCGTTCCTACTTGCTGCAATGATTCCAACAACATACGAGAGAGTATCTACAATGGGTACTGCGACTCTATGGAAAATGTTAATGTTAGCTTGGTCTTACAAACATGGACTTGCAATCCCCGCCAAACAAGGTAAAACAGACTTCGTAGGAGGTCTCTCACGACTACTTAAGGTTGGGTATAGTAAGAATGTACTTAAACTAGATTTTTCTTCGTTATATCCATCTATTCAGTTAGTACACGATGTATTCCCTAAGTGTGATGTAACGGGGGCAATGAAAGGAATGTTAAAATACTTCCGTGACACTCGTATCAAATACAAACAACTTGCTGAAAAATACTACGAAACCGACCGTAATAAGTCAGAATCATATGGTAATAAACAATTACCAATTAAGATTTTCATTAACTCGATGTTTGGGGCGTTGTCAGCACCACAAGTGTTTGCTTGGGGAGATATGTACATGGGAGAACAGATTACTTGTACAGGTAGACAATACCTTCGTCAGATGATTAAGTTCTTTATGACTAAAGGTTATGTTCCTTTGGTAATGGACACTGACGGTGTAAACTTTTCAACTCCTGATGATTCAAAAACCAGGGTTTATGTTGGTCGTGGATTAAATTGGAAAGTTAAGTTGGGTAAAGAATATTATGGTCCTGAGGCTGATGTTGCCGAGTATAATGATATTTTCATGAGAGGCGAAATGGCACTTGATACGGATGGGGTTTGGCCTTCATGTATTAACTTGGCTCGTAAGAACTATGCGGTTATGGATGACAAAGGTAAAATCAAATTGACAGGTAACAGTATCAAGTCAAAGAAACTTCCATTATATATTGAGGAGTTCTTAGATAAAGGGGTAAAGATGTTATTGGAAGGTAATGGTCAAGCATTTGTTGAATATTATTATGAATACCTACAAAAGATTTTTGACAAACAAATACCGTTAAGTAAGATTGCTCAACGAGCAAAAGTTAAACTATCTGTAGATGACTATAAGAAAAGATTAACAACTAAAACTAAATCAGGTAATAGTATGAGTCGAATGGCTCACATGGAACTTGCAATACAAGAAAATCTTGCGGTAAATCTTGGTGATGTTATTATGTATGTGAATAATGGATTAAGAGCGTCACATGGTGATGTTCAGAAAAAAGGTGACGGAGTTCAAATCAATTGTTATATGTTACACAAAGACATTTTGGAAAATGACCCTAATTTAACAGGTGATTATAATATACCAAGAGCAATTACAACATTTAACAAAAGAATGGAACCATTGATGGTTGTATTTCAAGACGAGGTTAGAAATAACTTAATTGTTAATGACCCTGAAAATAGGGGTATTTTTACAAAGTCACAATGTGAACTTATCAATGGACATCCATTAGGTAATGGTGACCAAGATAGATTACAAGAAGACGTACTTGATATAACAGAACAAGAATTAAATTATTGGGAAAGAAGAGGTTTAAGTTGTGATTATATCTATGATTTTGCCGAAGAGGATTGGAAAGAAAAATTAGGAATTCTTGAGACCGTCACTGGATAAAATATACCAGTTACCAACACAAAATCTAAATTCAATACATGAGTATCTATCTGCAATTACTTCATCATACTCTTCATCAATTTTACCAATATCTGGTTTAATTTTTAAATAAGTCATAGATTTTATAACTACATGGTCTGTTGTTTTTGAATCTAATATGATTGTTGACTCTTGTACATTTCTAACGATAACACACTCTTCACCATTTGTTCTATATTCTTTTTCAGATACTATTGAAATTTCAGAAGTTTCAATAACTTCACCATTAATCAATCTTGTTGATGGTATTGTTTTAATAATTGCCATAATTTAAATTACATATATTTGACGAGGCATTGCTCTGAATTTCATTTGTTTATTTAGATTTTCAGCGAGTAACGCTTCTTTTTCCATTACTTTTTCAGGACGTAATCTTGTTAACCAACCTTCAGCCCCTGTCAATTCTTCAATCAACTTTGTCTTTTCGTCTTTACCTTCAGTTAATAAACTTGTGTAGTCCATTGTTAATTCTGAATCAGGAGCCTTTAAATTTCCACTGTATTTTCCTCTAACTCGACCTAACGTTTCTTTAACATATGCGGTGAACCATCTTCTTACCCATTGTTGTGCGGGAACATTTAAGTCAACCCAATTCATTTCTTCTAAAGGAACTTCGTTTGGCATTTTAATTACGTCAGGATTATTTTTTAAACAATCTGCTCTACTATCAGGTGTTACATCGTAGTACCAATACCAAACAGCATTACCAACGTATTGACTATAATTACTCCAATTAAATCGACTACCAGGTGCATTGTATAACTGTAAATCTTTTTTACCATCAGGTAATGCAGTAATTCTATAAGTTAAAGAACCACCAAGGATTCTTTTTATAATGTTTGCTTCTTGCATTCTTATCAAGTAATCAAACCCTGACATCATATAATAAGAACCCTGATTACCCACTTGGGCAAAACCAGATTCATTTGCACCAAGACCTGCTCCAGCACCAATACCTCCCATACCAAATGCGGTAATAGGTCGATTACTAAACCATAGTACTTCATTTATTTCACGACCTGCAGGGATTTCGTAGTTTTGTTTGTTTTTTTCAAGAACAATATAATCTTTTTTTAATACCCAAGGACCTTCAGCTTGAAGACCCACAATTTTTGAGTATGAATATGAGAATTGTTTTTCAAAATCCATTGTTCTTGTGATTAACGCTTGAGCAACAGATTTTTCACTCATATTAAGATTAACCAAGTTAACCCATTGACTATCAATTAACCAATTCAAGATATACTGTTCGTAATCTTGAATGGATAATTCCATTAACGAATCCATCATTTCATCAGTGACTTCAACACTTCTTAATGGTGCACCCAATAGATGTTTTATTCTCGTATAAATTTTTGACCTTTCTGGTTCTGGTATAACTGACATATCTAATAAATATCGTTTAGTTTATTATATACTATATAAAAGTGAATCAAGTGGAAAAACAAAATTACCACCAACAATTTTTGGTTTTTTATCAAACACTAAAACATTCTTTCCTCGTTGAAAAACCATCCAATCCGTTTTATATAATTTAACACTTGCGGTACCCTCCAATTCAATTCCACTTTCAGTTTTTTTCATTTCTCTAAATGGTTTAACTTGTGCGGTGTGTAACTTACCATCTTTAAATATTTCTAAATCAACACCTTGAATTGCATCTTTTTTGTTTCCTAACTCACCAACCAACTCAACTTTTGCTTTTTGACCAAAAAATCTTTTAAGGATTGATAACGTAATTTGTTCTCTTTTATCACCTGCATTATTTTTTTCTGTTAAGGTTCTTAATAAATTAATAAATGTTGAACTTTGTTTATCAAATATTCTATATTTAAAATGTCCTAATGCATTTACAAATCTCTCAACTTCTTTTTTCTGTTCTGCAGGAGTTTTATCGGTAAAAACAATTGGTTTTTTATTTGGTATAGTTGTAATAACTTGATTTAAATCTTTTAATAAAATACAAAATGCCGTGTAATTTGTGTTGAGTTTATTAATTACTGACCTACCAGGTCCCTCAATATCATAAATACCCGGTAATTGATTATTTGGAGGAATTTCAATATAATTTTCATTAAAAACTTCTTTGAGGATTCTATTGATACCATTCATGTAAGTCCATTTAATATCTTGATTTACGTTGAATAACATTCTGTAAAATTCGTTATCAGATTTTGAACACATTTCAGATTTACCTTCACTTAATATTTGTTTCATTTTGGTAGATTCTGTTATTTTGGTTTCAACTCTCATTTCGTACATTTTAGTTACAAATTCCCAATTAACAACTTTCCAAAAGTTTGTTATGTATTCGTCTCTTTTATTTCGGTACTTCAAATAATAAGCGTGTTCCCATAAATCTAACCCCAACAATGGAAACCCACCACCTTCAATCACATTCATTAATGGATTATCTTGGTTTGGAGTTGACATAATCTTTAAAGTGTTATTAGAGGTTAGAATTAACCAGACCCAACCTGAACCAAAACGGTCTTTAGCTTGTTTTTCAAATTCTTTTTTAAAGTTTGTGAATGTTCCCCACTGTTTGGTGATTTTTGTATAAAGTTCACCAGTTAGTTTTTTTGGTTCGGGAGTTAACATATTCCAAAACAAAGCGTGGTTAAATGCTCCACCTGCGTTGTTTCGAATTGTCTTATCAAAACGACTGATTGTTTTAATTATTTTTTCTAAATCTAAATCTCCGTATTTTTTCTTTGATAATGCGTCGTTTAGTTTATCAACATACCCTTTGTAATGTTTATTGTAATGGAAACTCATGGTTTCGGGGTCAATAAATTGTTTAAGGGCTGAGTAGGAATAAGGTAGTTTTTCTATTCCGATTTTTTTCATTTCTGTAATCAACAACTCTTTTTCTTTGGTTACGTGATTTTCAAGTATCTGTAATTCTAGTTGTTGGATTTTCTCTTGTGTTTTTTTCATAGTATTGGATTATCCGTTATATATAAATAATCCGTTCTTTGTTAATATCTCAATTCATTAATTCTTTGTAGGATTTCTTCTGCAGCATCTGCTGGATGTTGGTTGTCTCCCATTACAGTTGCAATGACTTGTTTTTTGTTGTTTAGGATATCGTAGATGATACCTTCGATTGTATTTTCGAATATTGGATAATAAACCAAAACGTTATTTTTTTGACCGTAACGATAAGCTCGGTCTTCAGCTTGGGCGTGGTCTGATGGAAGGAATGATAAGTCATTCATAATAACAGCTTCAGCAGCAGTTAATGTTATACCGACACCAGCAGCTTTAATATTACCTACAAAGACTTTAATCTTGGGGTTATCTTGGAATTGGTCAACGGAGTTTTGTCTGTTGGGTTTTGACATAGAACCATCAAGTTTAACCGCGGCTTTACCAAAATGTTCTGCAATTTTATTTAACGAATCGGTGAAATTACAGAAAATGATTACTTTCTTATCTTGTTCAAGAATATTTTCCGCTAGTTCAATAGTTTGTTCAATTTTTTCATCGGCAATAATTTGTCTAATTTTTGTTAACTTTGAAAATTGAACGGTTAATGATTTGGATTCGTCAGGGTTCTTGTCATACCAATCATAGTATTCTCCCATAACATTTTCATATAATTTTGATTTTAATCTTAGGTAAACAGGTGTGATAATCTTATCGGGTAAATCAAGAACATTTTCTTTTAATCTTCTTAATGTTAAACCTAAGGTTCGGTCTCTTAACTCTTCCAAGTTTGACGCCCCTGTTACATTCCAAATCTTTCTTCCCCCAACATTAAATTGGTATCCAGAACAATAACGGATAGCGTATGCCATCCAATTCTTTGCAACAGGAGAATCAATTATACTTAATAAATTAAAATAATCGATTGGCCGTGATGTCATTGGTGTACCCGTTAACAACCAAAGTCATTCGGTATTTTTGACAATATCATTGATTAGTTTTGTCCTCTGCGCCGTACCATTCTTAATATAATGGGCTTCATCAATAATAACTAAATCAAAGTTGGACGCAAGGACTTGAGATTCGTTTTTCTT
>Ga0208974_1001076_pt1 | contig 10806 bp, 12 predicted proteins | sample GreLakmeER15MSRF_FD_187699 | JGI IMG/M metagenome (GOLD analysis project Ga0208974, IMG submission 187699) | Freshwater lentic microbial communities from great Laurentian Lakes, MI, USA - Great Lakes metaG ER15MSRF (SPAdes) | ecosystem: Environmental > Aquatic > Freshwater > Lake | place: Great...
CGTGGGTTATTTGACTCATGGGGTAAGAAAGTTATAGGTCTTACGACTAAAGGCGGTATTAAACATACTAACGCTAAAGGTCGTGAGCTAACACAAGAAGACATAGAACCATTATTAAAGCTCAAAGACTATGTGATAGTCAGTTTAGATTATAGCGTAGAACGCAAATTAGACGGTGTTAAATACTTTGACTTTGCGACAAGTGCAAAAGACTATGATGATACAGCAGCGTTAATAGCTGAATGTGATTTAGTATTAGGTGTAAATACAACTGCTCAACATTGTGCAGCAGCTATGGGAGTAAAGACATGGTGTCTAGTTCCTACATGGCATCAATGGCGTTATGCTCAACCTAGTATGCCTTGGTATCGTCACATGAGAATTATCTACCAAGACAATGATACTTGGAAAGAAGTTATTAATAAGGTAGCTAAACAGTTAAATGGGACTTGGTAAACTTATATCTCAAGATTATCTAAAGCAACAACAAGCATTACACAATGATAAAAGTTATGGTGTTTCTGGTCATAAATGGGCTAAAAAAATATCACATCATAAAGACATATTAGATTATGGATGCGGTAAGAAAACATTAGAAAAAGCACTTAATAGACCTATTGCTAATTACGACCCATGTGTAGAAGGATTAGAAAATAACAATCAGCCACATGACTTTGTATTCTGTGGTGATGTATTAGAGCATATAGAACTACATTTACTAGACAATGTATTGCAAGATATAAAGCGTTGCATGATAGATTCAGGCTTATTAGTTATCAGTTTAATACCTGCTAAAAAAACTTTACCAGATGGTCGTAACGCACATCTTATTTTAAAAACACATCATTGGTGGAAAGATAAGTTAGAAAATTATTTCACCATTACCAAAGAAAAAGTAAACAATAAAGAATATATAGTGGAAGTAAAGTCATGGGTTTAGGTGATTGGTTAATGGCATCTGGTGATGCTAAAGAAGCTAACGAAAGAACCGGTAAAAAGGTTAAGCTAGGTGATGGCAGTAGAATGTTTACTGACATACAAGTCTTTTCTAATAACCCTAGAATGGCATTAAAACTAGATACAGATGTCGTATGGGTCAATAATTATCCTAGCAGTAGACCTTATCTTAAAGGCACTAAGAATGGTCACATGTTATTTAATGATGACTATAAGCCTAGAGTAGGTGAAGTTTACTTTAACCAACTAGAAAAGAAAAACATAGATAAGATAGATAAGGACTACATAGTTGTAGAGCCTAATGTCAAAAGAGTCTATGCACACACAGTTAATAAAGCATGGCATGATTGGGATGAGTTATTAAAACATGATTTACCATGGCTACAGTTAGGTGATGTTACTGTAAAACGATATACAAAGTGGAAAGAAACAAATACTTTTAGAGAAGCATTACAAGTATTAAGTAAAGCAAAGTTATTTGTAGGAACAGATGGTGGTTTACATCATGCAGCAGCAGCATTAGGCATACCTTCCGTAGTGATATGGACAGGTTTTACTTCACCGAGGCACTTAGGATATGATACCCATAGAAATATACATGACGGTTCAGAGCCATGTGGGACTTATGATAGCGTATGTCAACATTGCCTTCTAAAAAGCAAAGCAATCACCGTAGAACAGGTTTTAGATGCAGTTAATACTGAGTGGCATAGAACGCAGAGATAACGTCTTAAAACGCTTGCAAAAGCATTGTAAGGGCATTTTAACAAGAGAATGGGATGGTAAGTCTATTCCAGTCGTAGTAGGTAATTTACAGGGCGCAGATAAGATACAAATAACCTGTAGAGAACAAAACATACCCTATATTCTAATAGACCATGGTTACTTTCACAGGTCATCTGAATTAGAATGGGCTAGATTCTGTGTAAATAACTACCATTGCACAGATTGGCGTGTATCAAATAGAGAAACACCTAAAGTTCACGAGTACCGTAGTGGTGAAAACGTAGTTGTGTTACCACCGGCAGAAAAGATAGCTTATATTTACCAAGCTTCTAATTGGTTAGACAGAACAGTAGAAGAGATTAGAAAGTATACAGAAAGAAAGATTGTCATTAAGCGTAAAGGCGAAGGTGACTTTAAACAAACATTAGAAAAAGCTCATGTCATTGTGAGTTTTGGTAGTGTCGCAGATGTAGAAGCACTTATTCGTGGTGTGCCTGTCATAGGTTCACCTTATAGCCCTGCAAACCCTGTATCCAATAACATTAAAGACATAGAAAACTTAACATATTTTGACAGAACAGCATGGTTAAGCTCATTAGCTGCAAGTGAATGGCATAAAGATGAGATGGACAAGTGCTGGGATAGACTAAAAGGACAATTAGATGGCATTTACAACCTATACTAGCTTTGTAACTACAGTAGAGAGTTACTTAGCACGAACAGACTTGACAACTGTCATACCTGACTTTATTCAGATGGCACAGTTAAGAATGAGTCGTGACTTACGAACAGAAGCTATGTTAAAAGTAGCAACAACTACTCCTACAGATAGCAAAGTAGCATTTCCTACTGACTTCTTAGAGTTAAGAGAGATGCACTTTCAGGGTAACCCACCTATTTTGTTAGAGTTCCAAACACCTGACTTGTTTTTCCGTAATGGTCAAACAACATTATCAGGTCGTTCACACTACTTTACAATGTTAGGTACTGAGTTTCAATTTGCACCTAGCCAAGATACAGATTACACAATTCAAATTTTATACTATGCTCAACCAACATTTATTTCTACTACAACTTCTAGTAACTTGTTCTTAGCATACTACCCAGACGCTTTACTTTACGCAACTTTAGCAGAAGCAGAACCGTATCTTATGAATGACCCTAGAGTTGCAACATGGTCAGCATTATACGACAGAGCAATTGCTAATATTAAGAAGAGTGACTTAGGTCAAACATACGCATATACCACATTAAACGTAACACCAAGATAAAGGAAAAATCATGGCAGAAATGAGTAACTTTTTAGAGAACGCACTTTTAAATGCTACTCTAAACGCAACAACATACACAGCACCAGCTAACATATACGTATCACTATGGACTTCAGACCCTACAGACGCAGGTAGTGGTACAGAAGTATCCGGTGGTTCATACGCTAGAACAGCAGTATCATTTGCAACAGCATCAGGCACGTCAGGTAACGTATTAAATGACGCTGACGTTACATTCCCTACCGCAACAGCTTCATGGGGAACAGTAGGTTGGATTGGTATTAATGATGCAGCAACATCAGGAAATCTTTTATATCATACAGCTTTGGATACATCTAAAACAATTGACTCTGGTGACATCTTTAAGATTTCAACAGGCAACCTTTCAGTTACATTAGCGTAAGGATAACTCATGGCGTTAGTCGTCAAGGATAGAGTCCAAGAGACTTCTACTACTACAGGCACAGGCACTATTACGCTTGCTGGTGCAGTATCTGGCTTTCAATCATTCTCTGTTATCGGTAACGCTAACACTACTTACTACGCTATTGTAGGTGATACGGAATGGGAAGTAGGTATTGGCACATATACGTCTTCAGGCACTACTTTATCTCGTGATACTATATTAGAGTCTAGTAATGGTGGCACAGCAGTAAACTTTAGCGCAGGTACAAAGAATGTATTTGTAACTTATCCTGCTGAAAGAGCATTATATACAGACGCTAGTAGCAATGCTATTGCTTTAGGTACTATAGCTTCTGCAACTCTTACAAACGCTACAGGACTTCCTTTATCTACTGGTGTTACAGGTACGCTTCCTGTTGTTAATGGTGGAACAAATCAAACATCCTATACTAATGGTCAATTACTTATTGGTAATACAACTGGTAATACATTAGCCAAAGCTACTTTGACTGCTGGAACTGGTATATCAGTTACAAATGGTGCAGGTTCTATAACAATAGCTAATAGTGCACCTTCAATATCATGGCAATCTGTGCAAACAACAGGATTTACAGCGGTAGCTAGTAATGGTTATCCTGTTAATACAACATCTGGTGCTTTAACTGTAACACTGCCAGCAAGTCCAGCAGTAGGTAGCATGATTTCTATTTTAGATTATGCAGGTACAGCAGCTACAAATAATATAACAATTAATCCAAATGGTTTAAAAATTCAAGGGACAACAACTAACAGATTAATTCAAACAAATCGTGAAGGTTTAACTATTGTATACGCTGATTCTACTCAAGGATGGTTAGCAGTAAGTGATGTATATTCATCAACACCCTTTGTTGTTGCACCTTATTCAGCTAATTTCTTAGTCATAGCTGGTGGTGGTGGCGGCGGTAGAGGAAATAGTACAAATACTTATGGTGCTGGCGGTGGTGGTGCTGGTGGCTATAGAACTTCTGCTGGAACTTCAGGCGGTGGTGGTAGTGCTGAAAGTGCTTTAAGTTTAACAGTAGGAACAGTTTACACAGTTACTATTGGTGCTGGTGGAAATGCCGCACCTTCAGCAAATACTGTTGGTTCTGTTGGTAATGCTTCTACAATATCAGGAACTGGTATTGCAACAGTAACATCTGTTGCTGGAGGATTCGGTGCTGCTAGTTTTGTTGGTACTGGTGATGGTGGTAACGGTGGTTCAGGTGGCGGTGCTGGTACATCTGTCACTCCCCCATTTCCATCAGGAGCTGGTGGAACTGGAACTACTAATCAAGGATATGGCGGTGGTGTTGCAGACCCTGGAGGTAATAATGCTGGTGGTGGAGGTGGAGGTGCAGGAGCTGTAGGTGGAAATTATGTTAGTGCAGGTAATGGTGGTCCAGGCGGAACTGGAGTTGCTTCATCTATAACAGGTTCTTCAATTACAAGAGCAGGCGGTGGTGGTGGTAGTGGTTTATCTTCAGGTGGTGGTGGCGGTGCTGGTGGTGGTGGTAATGGCGGTGTAAATACAACTGCTGGAACTGCTGGAACAGCTAATACTGGTGGTGGTGGCGGTGCTGGTGCTGGTAATTTATCAACAGCAGGTGCTGGTGGTTCAGGTGTTATTATTTTATCCGTACCTACTGCAAACTATTCAGGCACTACAACAGGAAGCCCAACTATAACAACAAGCGGTTCTAATACAATTATTACATTTACTGCTTCTGGTACTTACACTGCATAACAAGGAAAAAAGATGTCACATTTTGCAAAAGTAGTAGATGGCAAAGTTACGCAAGTAATTGTTGCAGAAAAAGAGTTTTTTGATATATTTGTAGACTCAAGTCCAGGCACTTGGTTACAAACATCATACAACACACATGGTAATCAACATCCAGAAGGCAGACCTTTAAGAGGTAACTATGCTGGTATTGGTTATACTTATGATGCTACTAATGACGTATTTTACGCACCACAACCATATCCATCATGGATATTAAGCAATACAACATGGTTATGGGAAGCACCTATAGCTTATCCTACAGACGGTAAACAATACAAGTGGAATGAATCCATTACTAACTGGGAACAAGTAACACTTTAAGGAGTAATAAATGTTTGGCATAGTTAGCTTTTCCCAAGCTCCTTTTAGCTCATTAGTAGTAAGCGGTAATATAATAACTGCTTCTGCTGCAATTACAGCAGATGCAACCGTAAGTGCATCAGGCACACGCTTTAGAACATTTACAGCAAGTATAAACGCTACTGCAACAGTCACAGTTACAACAAGCGGTGCATTAGTATTTGGTAGTGCAGTTATAAATGGATTTGCAAGTTTATCTGCTGTAGCTACAAGAACACAGTTTGGTAGTGGTGCAATATTAGGAACAGCTACAGTAAGTGCTACTGGCGGTTCTATTGCATTAGCTTCAGCAAGTATTACAGCAACAGGTACAGTAACAGCATTAGGCTCATTACTACAGTCTGGTAATGCTTCTATTACAGCCAATGCTACAGTTACAGCTAATGGATTCCGTATACTATCAGCAACAGGTTCTATTACAGGAACTGCTACAGTATCAGCTTTAGGTGGTTTAATAAACTCAGCTAATGCACAAGTAAATGGATTTGCTATTGTAACAGTAAGTCCTAATGCTATATTAGCAGGGTATGCTTATGTAGAAGGTATAGGAAGTGTAACTGCTAAAGGCACTATACAAGGCGAAGGTTGGACACCTGTTACTCCAGGCACAGAAACATGGATACCAATATCAGCAGGTTCAGAAACATGGATAGCAATATCACCTTCTTCAGACACATGGACAACAATTACAGCAGGAACAGAAACTTGGACTGATATTTCTCCAGGTACAGACATTTGGTTACGACAAGGATAAAAGATGGCAAAGACGAAAATTTCAGAATTTAGCACAACAGCAGCAGACAATACAGATATAACTAATATCAATATTGCTGAAGGATGTTCACCAGCTAATTTAAACAACGCTGTTCGTAGCTTAATGGCATTACTAAAAGACCAACAAACAGGTTCTAGTGGTGACCCATTTACAGTAGCAGGCACATTAGTATCTTCAGGTCAAGTTGACATTACAGGTGCATTTAGACTAGATGGCACAGCAGGTGCTAGCGGTCAAGTATTATTATCAGCAGGTGGTGCTAATACACCTACATGGGGAAATGCGTTTGTAGCTGGTATGATTATGTTATGGTCAGGTTCTTCAGCCACTATCCCTACTGGATGGTTATTATGTGATGGAAGTAGCTCTACACCTGACTTACGTAATAGATTTGTAGTAGGTGCTACATCTACTTATGCTGTAGGTGCAACAGGTGGTAGTGCAGATGCTATTGTTGTAAGCCATACTCATACTGCAACAGTAACTGACCCTGGTCATAATCATACTTATAATAGCCCAGCATTTAATATTACCGCAGATAATACAGGTGTTCGTGCAGGTGCTTCTACATCATATACCACATCTACTGCCACAACAGGGATTACCGTTGCTAACAGCACAACAGGTTCTAGTGGAACTAATGCTAACTTACCTCCTTACTATGCACTTTGCTACATTATGAAGGCTTAATATGCCAGTACAACGCATAGCTTTTAAAGACTGGTTACCAGACCAACCATCTATTTTAGATACAGTATCTGAAGCTAATAACGTTATTCCTTTAGCTGTAGGATATGGTCCATTTAAGTCAGCAGTAACATTTTCAGGTGCAGCTTCAGAAGACTTGAATAATTGCTTTGCTGCTAAACTAGACAATGACGTATTTATCTTTGCTGGTGGTGCTACTAAACTATTTAAAGTAGATAATAATGACTTATCTTTAGTAGACGAGTCTAAAGCAGCAGGATATACAGGTTTAAATAGATGGCAATTCTTACAGTTTGGTAGTCTTGCACTAGCTTCTAATGGTTCTGAAAAGATACAGTCTTTTGACGTAAACAGTTCTACAGCTTTTGCAGATGTAAGTTCAGATGCACCTATAGCTAAATACATTACAGTAGTTCGTGACTTTGTAGTAGGTGCTAATATAGGTGCAGGTACATCACCTAGTAAGGTGCAATGGAGTGGGATTAATGATGCAAGTACTTGGACTACTACAGCAACATCACAGTCAGACTATCAAATTATTCCTGATGGTGGCGATATAACCGGGATTACAGGTGGTGAGTTTGGTATTGTATTCTTAGAAAAAGCCATTGTCAGAATGTCATATATAGGCACGCCACTTATATTCCAATTTGACACGATTTCTCGTAACGTAGGATGTATAGAAGGTAACTCTATTGCACAATACTCTGGCACAGCTTACTTCTTATCAGATGACGGTTTTTATGCTACTAATGGTCAAACACTAAATGGTATTGGTTCTGAAAAAGTAGATAGATACTTTTTTAACAACGCTAACATTGGCGATATTGATTCTATATCAGCAGCAGTAGACCCTGAACGTAATTTAGTTATTTGGAATTATGGCAATATTTCTGGTGGTCGTTCACTACTTATCTATAACTTTGAAACACAAAAATGGTGTGAAGCAGATACAGATGTAGACTATTTATCTACACTAGCTACGCCAGGTGCAACATTAGATGGTCTTGATGCTGCTTACAACGTAACAGCAGGTGCATTTGTTGCTACAAAACAATATACTATTAGAACAGTAGGCAATACAAACTTTACAGCTATTGGTGCAGTAGCTAATACAGTAGGCGTATTATTTACAGCTACAGGTGCAGGTTCAGGTACAGGTGTAGCCATAGATATGGCAGCATCAGCAGCAGGACTTAAAACAGAAAACACACTTGTAACTACACTAGACGATAGACTATATAAAGGCGGTAAGTTCTTATTCGGTGGTGTTCGTGATACTAGAATTATTACATTTACAGGAACATACGCTACAGGTTCTATCATTACTAACGACCTAGAATATGGTTATAACTCAGTGCTTACTCTTATTAGACCTTCTGTAGATAATGGCTCTGCAAGCGTTTCTGTGGCTTCCAGACGTATGTTAGATGACACTATTACATACGGTACAGCAGTTACAGCAAGTCAAGAAGATAGATGCTCTGTAAGAAGCTCAGGTCGTTATCATAGAATAGCTTTAACACCTACAGGTGCTAACTGGTCATCTGCAATTGGCATGGATATAGAATACTCTGAACAAGGAACGAGATAATGGCACGTAGTGATATGTACCGTAAACTACCTTGGACAGGTGGTGATGCTAGAAGTGTAGCTGAAATTGTGAACAACCTTGTAGAAGGTAAGTCTAACAATACTGGTGATGTCACATTATCAGCTTCAGGTGCTTCATCTACCACTATATTTGATGAACGTATAGGTTTTAATTCTTATATTGGGCTAGAACCTAAAACACAAACTTCAGCTAGTGCATACTTTCCATACGGTGCATTCCAAGATACGACTGACCAAAGTATAGCTACGATAACAGCTACAGCAAACATTACACTTAATACGACAGACTATTCTTTAGGCACAAGTTTAGTAGATGGATACAAAGTAAAAGTAGACTATTCTGGTCTTTATAATGTGCAGTTTAGTATTCAACTTGCTAATGATGACTCACAAATACAAGACGTAGATATATGGTTTAAAAAGAATGGTTCAGATGTTGCAGGTTCTAACAGTAAGTTTTCTGTAGATAGTAAACATGGTGGCGTTAAAGGTCATGTTATTGCAGCATTAAACTTTAATATAGAACTTGCTAAAAACGACTATGTAAGTTTAGCATGGGCTACTAGCTCTACATTAGTAACAGTAGAACATTTAGCAGCACAAACAACACCTACTAGACCTGCAACACCTAGTGCTATTGTAACTATTCAGTATTTAAGTGCTAATTCATTTACGACTAACTTATTTACAGAACCTTACATTAGCGCACAACAAAATGGACAAGCAACTATCAGTCACCCTGCAAATACAGGCACGAATAAGGTATATCGTTATATAATAGTAGGATGATTTTACATTACATACCTAAAGACCAACTTAGGACTCATTGGCAGTTTATTAAACATGGTCTTGAAATAGTCAGAAGCAAAGGTCATCCTGAGTGGTTAGCAGAAGATGTTTATTGTGACTGCTATGAACAACGTTCTATGGTATTTCTAGCAATAACTAACAATCAACCTTATGGCTTTGTAGTATTACAGCCTATGGGAAATACAATTCACGTATGGGCAGCATGGTCATCAATTAATGATGAATTACTACTTCAAGAAGCATGGCAAGAAATACAAGCAATAGCAAAACAAGGCAGTAAAACAAGAATTACTTTTACATCTCAAAGACGTGGTTGGGATAGAAAAGCTCTACACATGGGTTTTAAACCTTCAACATGGGAATTTACACTTTAAGGAAAGCAACATGAAATTATTTGGTTACGATTTAGGACATAACAATTCATTTAAAGATAAAATGTATTGGCTTATTACAGGGTTTATGACTCATAATGGGTTTATGTTATGGGGTGGTGGTGGAAGTCCGCAACAACAAACAACCACATCTGGTATTGACCCATCTATGAGACCTTATGTTGAAAAAGGTTTATCAGAAGCTCAAAAACTATATGAAACATATACACCTAAGTACTTTGAAGGTCAAACTTATGTAAGCCCATCTACACAAACAGAATCAGCATTAAAGATGGCAGAAGCTAATGTTGGTGCTACTACACCTGTAATTGGTGAGTTATTAGGTCAACAAAGAAACGTATTAGGTGGTCAATACTTAGGACCTAACCCATATCTTGAAGCAGCTTTAAAACCAGGACAGGATTTAGCAGCAAAACAATATTATGATGCTATTAATCAAACAAGAAGTAATTTATCTGGTTCTGGTCGTTTAGGTTCTGGCGCACAAGTAAAACTAGAAGGATTAGCAGGTGAAAATTTAGCTAATGCTTTAGTTAATCAAGCAGGTAATGCAGCATATCAAAACTATGCTACAGAACGTGGTATTCAAGAAAATACTGCTAGATATATACCACAACTTCTACAATCAACTTATGCACCTTCATCACAATTATTAAATGTTGGTCAAGCACGTGAAGATTACTCTAATAAAGCATTGCAATCAGATATTGACCGCTTTAACTTCCAACAAAACTTACCATATCAAAGACTTGCACAATTTACATCTACAGTAGCTGGTCAACCTTTAACTACTACATCAACAACAACAGGTAGTGGTGGTGGTAAGATTGTATGTACAGCTATGAATGCTGAATATGGCTTTGGTAGTTTCCGTAACGCTATCTGGTTAGCTCAGTCTAAAGACTTAGACCCAGCATACGAAAAAGGTTATCACACTCTATTCTTACCATTAGTAAACTATGCTTACAAAGCAGGTGAAAA
>Ga0208974_1001078_pt1 | contig 10784 bp, 13 predicted proteins | sample GreLakmeER15MSRF_FD_187699 | JGI IMG/M metagenome (GOLD analysis project Ga0208974, IMG submission 187699) | Freshwater lentic microbial communities from great Laurentian Lakes, MI, USA - Great Lakes metaG ER15MSRF (SPAdes) | ecosystem: Environmental > Aquatic > Freshwater > Lake | place: Great...
GCTTTGTGGCTGAATCTAATGGCGTCCCAACGAAAACCTATACCCGGTGCTTTGCCTTTACGATCTGCCGGGCCAGTGGCAACCATGCCACGTGCTCTAGGATCGCCGCCCCAGCGTTGTTTGAAGGTGACAATTTCGGGACTCACGGCATGCAGATCTCTAACATGCAGATTAGGTGCGCTTTGACGTATTGCACAGTCTTCGGTATAAACGTATAGATCAATTTCTTGGGGCCAGTTTTGCAAGAACGTGTCAATCATGCGACTGGCATAGCGTTCGTAACCGCTGGCATTGAATGTTGTGACAACTGCGTATTTCATCTGGGTATCCATATTGTGTTACTCTTGCTCTTGACAGGGGCCGACTCATATGGGCCGCACAAATCATTGAGCCACTGTCCGTGTTGATCTTGTTGACCGTTGTCCTCAATCAACAACCAAGGTCTATTGCGTTGTATAGTATCGCGACTTCCTTCTAACACTGCATTTTCGAAACCCTCAACATCAATCTTGATCCAATCAACTGATTCAAAATTGAATCGATCCAGTGTGGTTAGTTCTCCAGTGTGCTTTTCAAACTCTGGGTTGGGCACAAACTCTGCCACTTGTTTGGTGTGTCCACACTTGAGAGTTTGTAATTCAAATGTTGCTGTTTGATCTCGATCGCTGAGCCCCAAGTTATGCAATTCTACGTTGCTGTATGTTTCTAGATTTTTTTGTAAGACTTCAAAGTTTTTAAACACTGGTTCAAAACATATCACACGTTCAAACTGTTCAGCACTGGGTCTAGCAAATATACCAATGTTGGCACCAATATCAATCATGGTACGCTTGCGAGGAATATTGTTATACACATACCAACGATAACGATTTTGATAATGTACATCCACCACCTCCTGCAGTCGTTCACTAAAAAATCCATCGGGCGGTTCTGAAGAATACCACAGAGAGTTTATTTTATACATATATAACTATTTAACCCAATGAAAATCAGTCTATTTAATAATTTTGGTGCTAAAAATTCAGTGCCAGTTTTTCAAGCCATTGCCCAAGGTCTCTCAGCCCAAGGATACACAGTAGTGTATCATGACCCTACAGCTGATGTGGCTGTGATATGGAGCATGCTGTGGAGTGGGCGTATGCGTCCCAATCAAGAAGTTTATCAAGCATTCCGTCGGCAAGGCAAGCCAGTGATTGTAGCCGAAGTTGGCATGATACAACGCGGGCAAACTTGGAAGATTGGCATCAACGGCACCGGTATACACAGTTATAATTTTGACAATCTTATCGCCAATCGTGCTGCCAGTTTGGATTTAAAATTACACCCCTGGCGTAACGGATCAAATATTGTGATTGCTATGCAACGACAAGATAGTGAGCAGTGGCACGGGCAACCGCCAATGGATCAGTGGCTGGAATCAACTGTGGCAGAAATTAGAAAATACTCCGATCGACCTGTTGTAATTAGGTCACATCCAAGAAGCGGGTGCAACATACCTCCAGGGTGTTTGATTGATCGTCCACAATTTAATGCAGGCTCATACGATGATTTTGATTTTAATCGTGTGTTGGAATCAGCTCATTGCATAGTTAATTGGAATTCAGGGCCAGGATCACAGGCCTTGATTGCAGGTGTTCCTGCGTTTGTTGGTCCTGACAGTCTGGCAAGTCCAATTGCCAACTGGGACTTATCACAAATAGAAAATCCTCCACGTCCTGATCGCAGTGTATGGCTAGAACAACTGGCGCACACTGAGTGGACGGTGAAAGAAATTAAAACGGGGTTGCCGTTTAGACGCTTAGTCTTTTGAGATCAGCATCTACCATGTCACGTATCATGGTGTCAAAGCCTGTACGTGGTTTCCAACCCAACTGTTCTCTAGCACGGGCACTATCGCCACGTAGACTGTAAAGTTCTGCCGGGCGTTTAAATCGCGGATCACTTTTTACTAGATGTTTCCAGTCATAGATTCCTGCATGTTCAAATGCCACACGACACAAATCACCGATAGTGTGCTGTTCGCCAGTGGCAATCACATAGTCGCTGGCTTTTTCTTGTTGTAACATCAACCACATGGCTTCCACAAAATCACCGGCAAATCCCCAGTCTCTAGCACTGTCTAGATTGCCCAGTGTGACATCATCTGCCAGGCCCAATTTGATACGTGCCACTGCGTCTGTAATCTTGCGAGTGACAAATTCACGACCACGCAAGGGCGATTCATGATTGAACAAGATACCCGAACAAGCATATAGGCTGTAACTCTCACGGAAGTTAATGGTCATCCAATGTGAGTATAACTTGCTTACGCCATATGGTGATCGTGGACGGAACGGTGTTGTTTCTCCTTGCAGTCCAGGTTCGGTGGCATTGCCAAACATTTCACTGGTGCTGGCCTGATAGAAGCGGGCATTGGGATTGTGTTGACGAATTGAGTTCAGCAAGTTCAACGGACCCATGCAGTTGACTTCGGTTGTGAGTTTGTTTAGTTCCCAACTGATGCCAACAAAACTTTGAGCCGCAAGATTATATACTTCTTGCGGCTTGACACTTTGCATGATATGATTCATGTTGTTCTCATCCGTGATGTCACCAGTGATGAGTTCAATGTCATTTTCAATTCCTAACCATTTGATGTTTTCTAAATTGGGATTTGAATAGCGTTTGACTAGACCATAAACATGGTAGCCTTTATCAATCAGATATTTGGCAAGGTACGGACCATCTTGGCCGGTCATGCCTGTAACAAATGCAGTTTTTTTCATACTATTATGTATCACGCACAACAGGTCACACTTGAATATCTTCCATGCCAGCAGTTCGTAATCGAACTACGTGACCCATTTGCCATTGTTTGGTATCAAGCCCTTTGAGTATGCCCAGCCAGCGATTACGCAGGTACGCCACTTCGTTTATGAGAGTTTCGTAATCAATCACCTCATCCTCGCCGTCTACATACTTTTCAGCATCTCTTGATGTCAGCGCACGGGCATAGGCTTCTAGATATTTTTGAAAGTGCTTTCTACGTATTTTACGCAGTTGGATATTGAGAAAGTTTAACACTGCCTCAATTTCTTGCAATTGATTAAAACGATGCTCAGTAATGCCAGGTAATGCTGTGATATTTTTTTCAACTATGCCGTAGATCTTGCAATCTTTTTTGGCATCGTCAAGTTCACGTTCGTAGTGACTGATAAAATCAGGCAAAGCATCTAAACTGGCGACTATGCGACTATACCACATTTTGAATTTCGTTTTCTATAAAGTATTGATTGATGTTTGGAAACAATTTCTTCCAATCGGTACCACGTCTTTGATCTATCATGTCTAGTGTAGCACAAAGTTTGGATAGTCGCAATGGGTCTGGATTTTCTGCATCAATCATCAAACATATACCTTCCAATCGTTTGCGTGTTTCGATATCCCACTCTGTTGCGATTGGATAATGTTCTAACAGTGCATTTAATTTATCTTTGAAGAATGCGGCCCCAAATATGTTAGGATGATATATTTCTTCGTACCCGCTATCAACCACATGATATGCCTGTGTAATTTTTGGGTTTTGTTTTTTGTATTCTGCTATACGTTGTTGCAAATCTAGTGCAGTGTCGATGCTCAATGAAGTAATAACCTGATGCACTGAGATCGACAACCATTTGTGCTGTATCAAGTATTCAAAATTTTCTTGCCATTGGTCAAGAGCAAGTCCGTTCCTGATAAATTCTGCTTGCGGTCCCCAACAATCTAAACTGGCACTAATGTGTACTTGTTTGATTTTTTTGTTGACTATCAAATTTTTGCATATCTCAACAAAGCGTTTTACTGTGTCTGTTTTTGAATTCAAGTTTGTGTTAATTGAGATAGTCAAATTTTGGTTGCGTCTATTGGATATAAATTCCAATATATTCCACATTTCTTTTTGTAGGAATGGTTCACCTCCCAGAATGCTTACTCGATCGAGATCTTGATAATTTTTATCTAACCAATTTAGCCAGGCAGTAAAATATTGATCTTTGTTGGTAATTTGCTGTACTGGTAAAATACCAATGGGATAAGATCCGTATTTTTTGAGTTCTTCGTTGTTCCTTGAACTAAACCCCGGCAAACAATACACACAAGCAAGGTCGCAAGTGTTGGACAAATAAAGTTCAACAATGCGGGGAGTTACCTTTTGGTCACCCGTTGGATCAAAGTCCACAGGAGTAAGTCCAGGGATATCATTATGATACAGACGATCACTTACACCGCCTTGCTTTTCGACATTTTCGCAATACTCGCAGCCGCGACCCGGCCACTCACCGGCTAGCATTTTTTGTCTGTCGTTGATTACTTCTGGAGTATTATGAAAATCGTCAAACTTGTCTAGAGACACTGCCACAGGATTTACTCTGTGACAGCTACTTGACGTTGCATTATAAAGTCTGAATGTGTTCCATCCCCACTTGTACACACATGCTGTGTCGTTACGAATAGGGAATACCCGGCTGGTCATTAATTTTCCCAGTCTTCGTCTTCTTCCTCTTCTTCATACTCATCATCTTCGTCTTCTGCTGCATAGTCTTTGTCGTTATCAAGATATGCAGTCAGCGCACGTTTGATGTCTGAATCGCCTTTGAAAGCATTGCGAATATCTTCTACATCTGAATCATTATCCATCAAGATCTGTATCACAGTTTCGGCGGCTTCGGCACGGTCAACTGTGTTTACAAAACGCTTGAGCTCTCCCCACATTTCACTGGCTATTGCTTCACTCATCTGCTGTTTCCTCCAGAGTACTTACCTCGGCTTTCTGATTTCCAAAGTCTGTCATGACTTTGTCTAGACAGCCATCATCGTTCTTTTCCCATGCTTTGCGGAACTTCTTGATGACTTCGCCGTCACTTGTGGTAAACACCAGACTGTTGCCCTCACGCTTGAGCATGGTTTTCTTTTCAATTAAGTCAACTAGGCCCGAGTATGGGCTCATACCTGTTGTGTAAGGGATCTTGACCTGCACACCTTCAAAAGGTTTGGCATAGCGTGTTTTCATAACTTTACATCCAGCACGGATACCGTTTACGTCTGACACTTTGTTGCCATCTTCGTCTTCTTTGAGTTTCATTTTCTTCATGGCAACCACAATACTTGACGCATAGATAAATCCTTGGCCTCCGGAGATCTTGTCGTCCGGGTCAAACATATCTTGTGATGCGTATGTGTGATTGGTACATACCAGGCCCACATTGTAACTACCAAACATGTTCACACAGTTACGAACCAACGCAGTAAGTGCTTTGGGCTTGCGACCCAAGTCACCTTTCATTTCGCCTGCTTCAAACTGATTAACGTCTGTGGGTGTCAGCAACATGCCCAGTGAGTCAATCACAAACAACACTTTTGGACGTTCGCCATCTGGTAGTGCTTTATAGTCGCTCATGAATGTGGAGATTGTTTTGGCCACGTCGTCGATCATGGCCATACTTAATTTGATCAATTTATCTGTGCTGGTATCAACCCCTAGTGCTTTGAGCCAGTCTTCATCTAGTGCGTTTTCACTGTCAATCAACACCACAAAGATGCCTTGCTCTTGTGCGTTTTTCACAATGTTGCCGGAACAGATGTAACTCTTGCCTGCGCCCGAGTCACCGGCAAACACAGTTACTTTGCCCAGCGGAATACCACGATTGAAGTCGCCTGAGATCAGGTAGTTCAAGGCATAATTGCCTGTGGAGATCCAGTCAGTAGGATCGTTGAAGCCAATTGATAGTCCGTCAATGCTCTTGGTGATTTCCTTGCGGAATTTGCTTACGTCAAATGGTTTGCCCATGATTTTTTTCCTTTATAAAATTGTACAATTTTTCCGAGTATTGTTGATGTTGTAGCGGTCCTGGGTGAATATTGTCTGACCCTACATCTATAAATTGTATATGATTCATGTCTATTTGTAAATCATATGTTAAGTCAATGAAATTTTTAAAATTTTGAAATACCACTCCTATCCAAGTTATATCAAGCATATTGGCAAGATAAAGTTTTGCACCAATTTTCTCACAAAAATTATTAACCTGCAAAATATTATGAATACTGTTTAATGTTTCTGTTTGACTGCCAAAGTAGTCTAAATTCCAATATTGATATTCTTTATTCAGAGAGGTATACTCTTTTATAGTAACACTATTAAATCCCCAGTTTTTAGATACTTTAACTCTAAGACCGTTTGTTAGTCCCCAGACTACAATATCACCAGGTCTAATATCTGCCCTCAGAATCTGATCTGCAGACCAACAAATTGATGATCCACCCAGGGCCAAGTTAATTTCGTGCATGTCTAATTTGTTTCTCAACAATGCACCCCATCTCTCTTGATCTGATTTTAATCCTACTCCGGCGGTTACAGAACATCCTACACTCCACAACACAGCAGTATCAATTTGTCTATTTCTTTGCAATTGATTGAAATTTTTGTTGAATTCAAAATTTCTAACTTTGTGCTTGTTTCTAATTAGTTCGTTAAACAATCTACCATAAGAACTGTTGTTAAAGTTGGTGGTTTGGACATTTTCATCTAGCTCAACTAGTATTATTTCTTGTGCATTGTCACATGCTTTATGAATATTTTCATAAAATATATCTTCAATGGAAGTGTAGCAATCTACCTCAACGGATTGATTTATAATTGTATCAATGTTATGGTGATCAAGTAGAGTCGAATCATCCTTGCCCCAATTGTGTTCAACAGTTGAAATATATAGTTTATTGATCATCGCAACGTTTATAAAAATCTTCGAAAATTGCCCTGCTGTCTATGCCTCTACGCTGATCCAGTTCTGATAATCGATCAATTGATTGTTTAATATTTTTCTCAAACGGAGTATCAATGTAGTGTAACATATTTCTATAACTATCTTCAAGTAGGTAACCGGGCTTTTGGTCAATCCTATCCTGCAATTTGCTCTTTACAGAGTTTAACACATCTTCCGGCAAATGTCTAATGTTTAGGTATTCAGGAGTTAGTAATGCTCCAATAATAAAACTGTTGTTGTGAAATCCTTGTGCTGTTAAAAAATCCACACAATCAAATATAGATTGGTAGTTTAACAAAAAGTGTAACATGTTGAATGATATCTTGTGATCTAACTGTTTGATAATCGCAAGATTATCCAAAAAGTCTGGCCAAGATCCACCATGTCGTATGTATTCAAATTCTTCGGCCTGAGTTTCTACACTCACCGTCCAATGCACATTTGGAAATTTACAAACTGCCTCAAACACTCGAGTATCAACTTTGCTCAAGTTAGTGTTTATCCTAATGTTTACATTGGGATCTAATTTTTCCAATAGTGTTAAATTTTCCTTCATTAGCAATGGCTCACCACCTGCTAGATACACATGTTTGAGCTGACCAGCATGATCGTAAATGTAATTTTTAAAATCTGTCAATTGCTGTTGGTCAGGAACGTTACGGCGTATTTTTAATTCTTCGCTCCACCTACTACTAAATTCAGGGCTGCAGTATACACAGGCAAAATTACAAAGATTAGTCCAACGCACGTCAACTGCTTGCAAATCAAAATTACCAACTTGATACGTGTCAACTGGTGTATTTTTTAATTCGCGTATGTAAAAAATTCTATCACTGATATGATCAAAACCTTTTTTACCTCGTTCCAAATCATAGCAAGTTTGGCAAGTTTCTACTGGCTTTTGATCAACAATTTGTTGTTGCCTTGATTGATTGTTGCCCACTAGGATTTGTTCAATAGGTTGGTCTTTGATGTTACCAAGGGGGCCTGCACTCCGGATACAGTTCTTGACCGTGCCATCAAAATTGTACATCAAGCCAGTCCATGGCATGGGACAAAACAACGGATTGGTCAACATATCTCGCGGTGTCATTTGTATGCCGGTCCTAGAGAGATATCTGGTATGACCAAATTATTTGCCTGTGCTGTTTCTAGTGCGTGAATCAAAAATTTAGCCCAATTATCAACGTCTGCCGCAGGTGGCACTGTTTTATCAGCACTGGTTGCAATGTTACCTGGTCGAACTAGAGTAATTTTTATGCCCGGGCGACTGTTTCGTATTTGACCTACTGCTTGTTCTAGAGTTGTTTTTTGTATTCTATAAGCCATCATATCAAGTCCCGGTAATACACTCACTGGATCTTGTGTCATCATGGTGCTGATGACCATAATATGTTTACCGCTGCCTGCCCAACGCTGAGTCATTTCAAACAACAATTCAGTCTGGGCATAGCCTGCTTGTGCGTTGTTTATAAACATGTCACAGGGTTGTATTAGGTCAGCAATTTTTGGTATTACTCGTATGTTATGTCCTGTGCGGCGGCTTAGACTTAGTACCTCATGACCAAGTGCTTGGTATTCGTTGCCTAGTGCCTGCCCTATTCCTGCTGTGCCGCCAGTGATTGCTATTTTCATTTCAATAGCTCTAACGGTTCATTATAAAATGTAACACTCAATATAACTCGAGGTACCTCAAGTGGGTTGAGTTTATTCACAGAATGTGGATATGCAGAATTAAACACAATTGCTTTTGGCTGATCAAGGAGTTCTGTAAGCAAAGTCATTTTATCAACAACGCCAGACACATCTTTTTTGGTAAACTCCAGCCGATCAACAATGTTAGGACAGTTGTTTAACACATCCTTGTCAAGTTGATACCAACGATTTACCCAACCTTTTGTATTTTGAATAGGAATGTTTATTTTTGCAACAACCGGAAGCGTATCAACATGAGTAGGTAAATCGTCATACAGTATAGTAATCGACGCTTCCATCGGATGTAATTTTAATTTTTTAAAAAATTTCATTAACTCGGGCACTGCCAACAATAATTTTTTTGTGTCTAGGAAGATCCAACCTTTTTTATCAGATGCTAGTTCAGCTGATATAAAATCTAAAACTTTTTTTGATATCGTAGCTAACTCTTCACACTCTAACTCGTGGTAGGCTTTAAGCATATATACCCCTTAGTTTGTTTTGATTTTTTAAAAACGCATCTAACTCAGCTTGATTATTTCTATCCACGGCCACTTGTTTGGGAATAGTATCAGCATATGGTTGAGTCATTGAGTTCAAATACTTGACGTTGATTGGATCAGGAGTTTGCAGTAACGCCCAACTGTGTAGCAAGTCGTTGGCGACAACAAACTGTTTAATATTTTCAAAGTCTCCTATATTCAACGCACTAACTGTTGTCCAGGTATTTAATTCATGCAGTCCCATAGATTTGTACGACATTAAATTTTTATAAAACAGATTCCATTTGATAGGCCAACGCACACGATCATGTACCTCACCAATTCCATCTAGACTCACTGTCACAGTTACGTTAATTCCACGTGCAATCAGTTGTTCTAGTTCTGTTAGTACTGTTGAACAATTTGTATTGAGTCTGATGCTAGTAATATTGTTTGGGAGATTGGCAAGTATATATTTATAATTTTTACTGGCACTGGGTTCGCCACCATTGATGTCTAGATGGACTACACGGTCTAGAGGTAAATTCCAAAATGCATTGCTATTATTGACAATAGGATATGTCTTGCTCTTTAGGCTGCCAATTTTTGTACTTAGTTGTTCATTGCAAGTTAGACAAGCACTATTACACACATTGTCTAATACTCCGCCAACAATTAGATAATCAGTCTTTGTTTGTTGTCGGTTAAACTCAATTGCATTGAGTCGTATGCTGGTTTCATTGACAGATTCTGTTTGTTGGCAACGTATGCATTCTTTTGGACTATCGACGCTTTTGATTGTAGCCAGCCACTCACTGGTATCCATTTCACTCAGTGAGTTAAATTGTGGTGCATTGACCATGTGGCCGCATCGACTTACTGTACCATTAGGATTGAATCTCACAAAGTGATCAAGTCTTGGGCAATACATGTTTTATGATATTTTTATAATTTTTTTGATAGTAATCCAAGAGTTCGTTCCAGGTAAATTCTTGACCTGATAACTCTAAAAGTATTTGATCCAAATACAACCACAACTCAATATCGTTATTGTCTGTTAGTAAATTATCAACAAAATCTTGTGTTGGCGGGACAACATCAGCATGAAACTTAAATCTAGTTATTGCACCAAAGTCTTTGAAGTTTCTAAAGCGTATTTTTGCGTCGCTACGTAGGTAACGAGCGAGATTTGCCACCCAGTGAAACTGTGGCAAGTAATGTGTGTTTAAAAATTTGTATCTTTTGGCAAACCAAAATGTTGTAGAATAATCTAATCCTGTATGATCGCGTTGAAGATGCTGTAGGTATGTGTTTACCCCACTGATATATCTTTCTCTAGGGTTGCGTATGTACACATCTACATAATCAAGTGACGAGATCTCGTCGTTGGCAAACATAGCAAGATTATCTTTTGCCTGCTGTTCTCTCAAACTGCTGTTTCCGTTTTTCTGAATCAGGTAGACCCACTGATTGTGAAGTGGTAGAAATACCACTTCACATAGATCAGGAAACAGCTCTGTGTCCAGAGCTGTTCGCATTACTTCTGCTGTCTAGCGCGGATCATGGCCAAGATGTCTTCGGCCTTTTGCCCACTAGCGGCAGGTTTTGCCACAGGAGCAGTTGGTACTGGCGCATCTTCGTCATCAAAGTCGCTGACCGGAGCCGCTACTTTGAGTGCCGGCTTTGCCGCCACTTCATGAACATCGCCGTGACCGTCTACTGTCATTGCTGGTGCTACCGATCCAGCAGGTGCTTGTACACCAGCAGGGCGGAAGTATTGACCCCAACGCTCTGTGTCGTATGGCTGACCATCAACACTTGCTTC
>Ga0208974_1001079_pt1 | contig 10781 bp, 4 predicted proteins | sample GreLakmeER15MSRF_FD_187699 | JGI IMG/M metagenome (GOLD analysis project Ga0208974, IMG submission 187699) | Freshwater lentic microbial communities from great Laurentian Lakes, MI, USA - Great Lakes metaG ER15MSRF (SPAdes) | ecosystem: Environmental > Aquatic > Freshwater > Lake | place: Great...
AGCCGTATTGGTTTTTTAAGTTCAAGCAATAACTGGAGTGCATATAGTAGTAACAATGGCGATTGGACCACTGAATATATTGGTTATGCTGGTGCATCGTTTAGAGCACCAATCTTCTATGATTCTAATGACACTGCTTATTACACAGACCCAGCTAGTACATCGAATCTAAACAAGTTTAGCGCACAAACCATGTCTTATAACGACATGAATTCAATGCACGTAAACTCACCTTACACTAGTAGATATGCAGCTTCGGCATCCTACCGCAACGGTACTATGGGATATGGTGCTGTTGATTTTAATACTATATTTTCTAATTGGGGTTCTGGTTTTATTGATAGCTGGAGTTCGCCAACTAATGCACCAGGTGGTTCAACCCACTATGTAGGTATACAGGGCCAACACGGTAGTTCCCAAGATAGCGCAAACGTATATGGTTTCCAGATGTTGTGTGCTGGAGAAGCAAATAACAGGTTTTTTTGGAGAAGTTCTTGGCCAACTATAGCATCTAGAAGTTGGGTGGAAATGATTCACACAGGTAATATTAATTCACTACCGTCCGATCTCAGAGCACCAATCTTTTATGATTCTAATAATACTGCTTATTATACAGATCCAGCGAGTACATCGAATATCGACACACTTAATATAGGCGGGCCAATTGTTCGCACAGTCTCAGGGAAAGGGTATTTAAGTGGCAATTATCCGTCTTCCGAAACCGTTACAACCTCTGGAGCCATTTATTCAATTGGCGGAAGTTATCTTCCCGGTACAACAACGCTAGGTAATATGTATGGTGTTGGTTATGCTTACTCGGGATCTGGTCGTGCAGTTGGTGCAAATCCAGTTGGCGCACCAATCGACAACTGGGGGTTTTATGGTGCTGATAATGGTACTCTAAAATACTTCTTAAGCACGACCACAGGCGCCGGATATTTTAGCGGCTTAGTGCAAGCAACCTCTTTATATGATTATAATGACACTAGTTATTATTCAAATCCGGCTGGTACATCAGTGTTGTATCGCATATCGACTGTTCGTGCAAACGATTGGTTATATCTTGATAACAACTATGGACACTCTGTTGTAGGTGCGTATGACTCCACTAAATTCCAAGGTGTATTCGCTATGGGAGATTCCTATAAGCTTACCGCTGCTGGCGCAGTTAATAATTTATATGGTATTGCTTGGTCACACTCTAATGCTGGTGGTGCAGCTGGAAATCTAGACTCTCATGGTTTAATAGTATTAATCAATGGTGGCTATGGCTCATCAATGTCGTACTCAATAAAAGCGTCAGGAAACGTCACAGCATATTCGGATGAACGTCTAAAGACTAACTGGCGTGATATGCCAGAAAGCTATGTATCAAAATTAGCAAAAGTTAAAGTTGGTATCTATGATCGTATGGACGGAGAAAAACTAACACAGGTTGGTGTATCGGCACAATCACTTCAAACAGTTTTACCAGAAGCAGTTATAACAGCAGATGATGATATAAAAACACTATCAGTAAACTATGGTGGTGCAGCTCTTGCATCGGCAGTAGAACTTGCAAAAGATAACATGGAACTTCGTGGTAGAATTGAAAAACTTGAAGCTCTTGTTTATTCACTTCTAAATAAGGAATAAATATGACAGTTGAAGCAACAGCACCGTAATTTAATATAATAAATAATTGATAGTGTAATTCTATCAAAACAAAAGGTTAGTACATGCCATCATCAATAGCAAGATATCTTTCGATATTAGCAAAAGACCTTAATGCGACAGGTCAAGTTCCTAGCTCAAACGTATTACTTCCAGACACTGGTGTTTCTGCTGGTACGTACGGAAGTGCTTCCTTGGTGCCAGTATTAACTATTGATACTAAAGGAAGAGTAACAGCCGCAACAACTTCAAATGTTGCAGGAGTTACTTCTTTTGGATATAACACTGGTTCTGGTCGTCTTACAATTAATACAGCGGATGGAGCATCTTTCACTGCCGATGTTACACTTGCTCCATTTAGTACAACTAATCTTACCGAAGGTGCTAATCAATATTTTACCACTACCCGAGCAAGATCTTCAATTTCAGCGTCGGGTTCTTTAAGTTATAATTCATCAACCGGTGCATTGACTTACACTCAAGGTGACACCGACACCGTTTCAGAAGGTGCGACTAATCTCTATCATACCTCAACGCGTTCACGAGCTGCGTTAAGTGCTACAACTGGTAGCGCTGCATATAATAATACAAGCGGCGTTATTACAATTCCGGGCACTTCTTCACATATCACTGAAGGCTCAAATCTATTTTATACAGATACACGCGTAAGAGCTGCTATTAGTGGAAGCACGGGCGTAACATACAATTCTTCAACCGGTGTGATCGCAATTGGTCAAGCAGTTGGAAGCAGCGATAACGTTACATTTAATAGTGTAACGGTTAATGGAACTCTAACATCCGATGATATTACAAGTACTAATATTACTACATCAGGCAATCTTACAGTTTCAGGCAATCTTACAGTAAGTGGAACTACCACTACTGTAAACTCCACTACAGTTTCTGTTGCGGATATTAATATTGAACTTGCAAGAAATGCAACTACTGCCGCACAAGCAAATGGTGCGGGTATCACAGTCACTGGCCCTACAGTTGCAGCAACACTTACATATAGTTCATCCGATGATCGCTGGAATCTAAATAAAGATCTAACGGTAAGTAATGTATATGGTAATCTAACTGGTGCAGTTACGGGTAATGCATCTACCGCAACAACTCTTCAGACAAGTCGAAGTATTGCCACTACCGGCGATGGTACTTGGACTGTCAACTTTGATGGTTCAGCGGCAGTATCATCGGCATTAACTTTAGCAACAGTGAATGCAAACGTTGGATCATTTGGATCTTCAACTTTAGTTCCAGTTATTACTGTAAACGCTAAGGGTCTTATTACTGCAGTTTCAACTGCAAGTATATCCGGTTCAATTTCTGTAACCGGTGGAGATTTGACTTTATCGGGTACTACTGGTACAGCAATTACTAACGCAACACTTGCAACAGTCAATTCTAACGTAGGTACATTCACAAAGTTAACCGTAAATGGTAAAGGACTAGTAACTGCGGCAAGTGCTGCAACTACTACTGATATCGGCGAAGGTACTAACCTTTATTATACCGACACTCGTGCAAGAGCAGCTCATAGTTTTGCTGCAGGATCGGGTGCTTATAATAATAGCACTGGTGTTATTACTATTCCAACTAATAATAATCAGTTAACTAATGGCGCTGGTTACATTACAGGTTATACAGAAGTTGATACGTTAGCGACAGTAACTGGTCGAGGTGCGAGTACATCTACTGCACTTACATTATCAAGCAATTCAAATAGACTTGGTAATCTATATGTAGGTTCCGGAACATATTCGAATACTATAACGCCTGTTGGTGACACTAACATGAATTTAGACACACCGAGTGGTTCTGTCTATGTTACTACGAGTATCCGTTCACCAGTCTTTTATGATTCTAATGACACTGCTTATTACTTAGATCCAGCAAGCACTTCAAATTTAAACATTCTTTCTGACCCAGCGCTGTCTGATTCAAAACTTTATTTGAGAGGCAAAGGCGACACCAACCACTATTTGTGGAATGCAGCGGATGATTATGAAGAATTAGTAATGTACTTTGGTACAGGGTTTAGAGTTACAAATAGTAACGGAAATAATACACTGTTGTATTGCTATGGTACCACAAATGGCAATTATGTTTACACGCCGACATCTTTCAGAGCACCAATCTTCTATGATTCTGATGATACTAGTTATTATGCCAACCCAAATGGTCAATCTATATTTAATAGGTTGAGAATTTCTGGTGGAGATGCTAGTAATCCAACTCAGATAATTCAAGCTGCTGTGTACCCAATGATAGATTTTACTAGTGACAGCGCAGATGCAAATAATCGAAATTGGCGACTGGCTAGCGTATACAACAGCTACGGTCTTTTCCAATTTCTATCCAGCACAGCCGCCAACGGTACACCAACCACTGCGCGATTAGGCATCAATGGGAGTAATGGATACATTGGTATTGGTGCAGCTGCGGCCGGTACTGCTAACTGGCTTCAAATTGGTTCGATGGGTGCTACTGGTTATAGTGGAAACCATATTGCTATTGGTAACGGAACGCAGGCATTTGCTCAGTATCTTAATGGTGCTACAAGCGTGGATTTTTACACAAATGCTGGTTACTTTAACTTTGATAAGTACGTCCAAGCTGCCGGGTCAATGCGAGCACCGATCTTCTATGAGTCTAATGACACTACTTATTATGTAGACCCAGCTACTGGTACAAATCTTTCCGGTACATTTGTAAATAATGGTGGTACTGCTATGACTGGCAGTTGGAACAGAAGCATGTTATTGAATGCTACATTCCCAGTTTTAGTTTTTGGCTCAAATAATACAAAATGGTCAGGAATTGGTGTTGATCATGGGGTAGGAACCGGAGGAATGCAATTTTGGGTTAATGGTAGTAGTGCAGACATTTCTGGCACAGGCACTATTGCTATGCAAATTAATACAGGAAACTTTGTTACTGCTCTTGGTTCTTTCCGAGCACCAATCTTCTATGATTCTAATGACACTGATTATTATGTAGATCCAGGTAGCAATTCACGTTTATTACAATTAAGAGTAGGTAGTGGACCAGGGGGAGGTGGAGCAGGTAATCTATACATTCAAGGTGCTTATGATTGGAGATTCATTGCCGGTAACACTGGCTATGGTGTTGGCAATGGCTTTGCTTTATATAGTGATACTCTTGGCGCTTATTTAATGTCTGTGTCAACTTCGGGTTATTTTTACTTTGGTTCTAATGACCATAATTCATCACATAGATTAAGTATAAACGGAACAGGATATGCTACTGGAGATTTTAGAGCACCAATCTTCTATGATTCTAATGACACTAATTATTATGTAGATCCAAATAGTACAAGTAGATTTGTTTCTACTGTTATTGGTGCGCATGGCGGTACTAATGCCCACGATACAGCATCAACTGGTAGATTGTGGTTTGGCTATTCCGGGGACAATCCTTACAGTGTTTACACGGCCATGGAGAATTATGGTGGCAACTATACTAAGTTAACATTGGATTGGCATACAGGTATAAGAATTGGTGCGCATCCCAATTATGGTGGTACTCGTTTTTATAATAACTCGGTTGCTTCAGGTGGTTCAAAAATATTTTCTGTTGGGGAAGGTGATAGCGCTGTAAGAGCTTTTAACGATATTCGAGCACCAATCTTCTATGATTTAGATAACACTGCTTATTATGTAGATCCAGCTAGTACATCAAATCTTGTAGGACTAACTGTTGCTAATACTATTTCAGCTAACATTAGCGGTAACGCTGGTACGGCAACTACGCTGCAAACATCTCGCACAATCAATGGCACTGGATTTAATGGCTCGGCTAGTATTGATACAACGGAATGGTATCACTCAGATCGTGACTTTCCTAGTGGTACTCTAATTACAACGAACATTAACTATGGTGTTACAAGCGGTGATCCGTTTGTATTAGAAATACGCGGTAACAGCTATGGAAATATTGTTCCATTAGACTTGCAATATCAAGGTTACATATATGCTGATACCATTATTAATCATGGTGGACTTGCTAATGGTTTAATGATTTCTGGATTAGTAGCAATTAATGTTGGTGGTAACTTATGTTTTTGGTTTCCTACTCAAGGATATTGGAATGGTTATAATGTAAAAGTTTATGCTGCATATGCAACTCGCGCAACAAACCGTGTTACGAGCATTAGCGGTACAGCAAAGCCAGCAAGTACGAAAGAAGTAGCATTAACAACAAACATTCGACAATCACTACATAGTGGTAACTACACTAGTTATGCAATGCCGTCTGGTTCTTCAGCAACCAATAGCGTTGACGTTAGAGCACCAATCTTCTATGATTCTAATGACACAGCATATTACTTAGATCCTAATACCACGAGTGATTCTGCACTAAGAATTCGTGGCGGTGCACTACATGGTCCAAATCCAACTTGGGGAACTTATCTTTTAGTTGGTGGTGATGGAAGACAAAATTATACTAATAGTACAACCACGGCTTCTGTTTGTTCAACAGACGGAAATCTACATATTGATTCGGCAAGTGGTAAAGAAACATATATTAATTGGTATGACGGTGATCAATTTAGAGTAGGAGCTGGCAACAGCTCAGGTACTGCATTGAGAGTGTTTGGTTCATCCAATTACACAGAAATTTCTGGTTCAACTCGATCACCAATCTTCTATGATTTAGATAACACTGCTTACTATACAGATCCAGCCTCTAGGTCATTTCTCTACACATTTAAAACTGCTAATTCTAACGAGCTTAATTGGATTGGAGATACAGTATCAACATCAAATATGTTTGGTATTGGATTCAATACAACCGATACTAATTATGCAATCTATAAAGGAGCCGGTGCCTGGACTCAACCGTTAAATATTAATTTTTGGGTTGGTATCAGACTTAGAACAAATCCAGGCTATGATTATGGAACATCGTTTTGGAATACGGATGGCACATTGCAAATGTCGGTCGGTCAAGGTGATAATAATGTTCGGGTATATGGCGATATCCGTTCACCAATTTATTATGATTCTAATGACACTGGTTATTATGCAAATCCAAATAGTTTTTCTCAATTCAGTTCTTTAAGCTGTAACTCTGATTTTAGAGCAAATTTTATAAGTGGCAGCGGTGGTTCGACTTTTACTTCAAGTCATTACTCAATGGGTAAAGATATTGCAAATGGTAGTTGGTCAGGTCCTCACTATTCAGACTTGATCATAGGATATCATACCGGCGTTCGTATTGGTGCTCACTATACTGGAACTAGATTCTACAATAATTCACCAACAACCGATGCTAATAATGATGGTGCTGGTGATAGTGGTGAAGCATTATTGATGACTATTGGTGGATATGTTGGTACAGCAAATCATACTGATGTGTACGTTAATAATAATCTTTTTGCTGGCTCGTCTATGCGAGCACCAATTTATTATGATTCTAATGACACTACTTACTACACAGATCCGAATAGTAGAAGTGTTCTTTATAGACTTAATGTTGGGTCATCAACTACTATAGCTACAGGAGTACTAAGTGTTTATGCTGGCGGCGCAGGTGGTGTAGGTTGGGGCACAGGACTTAATGTTGGTGATTCAAGTAGTTACACCGGCCAGATCCAAGACGCTGGAACTTCTCGATGGAGAAATTTTGGTAACGGAAATTGGGATTGGTATAACAGCGCCGGATCTGTGCAAATCATGTCACTTAGTAATGGTGGTTCATTGTTTTCATCAGGCGATATGCGCTCACCAATCTTCTATGATTCTGATAACACTAATTTTTATTTCAATCTAAATGGCGAATCGGCTTTAAACACAACTATCATTGGCAACAATGCGATGTATTTCCGATCAAATAGAAATACAACCAGCGATAGTCCACCGTTACAAGCATTTTCAAACGATGGTAGTGGTGCAATTATGTCGTTCCATCGCGGTGGATATTACGCTGTTAACTTCGGTCTTGATTCTGATAACGTGATTCGTTTTGGTGGTTGGTCAGCCCCTGCCAATGTTTGGACGTTAGATATGAGTGGAAATAGCCAAGCGCTTGCTTCGCATAGAGCACCAATCTTCTATGATTCTAACGACACTGCTTATTATGTAAATCCAAACAGCGAGTCAAATCTCTTATATTTTAGTAATGCAACAAAAGTTCGTTCTGGGCTAAACATTCATCACTTAGATCGCAGTGCCATTACTAGCGACACAAACTATTGGGTAGGTACACAAGGATGGACTAGTAGTCCGGGTTGGAATGCAGCGTTTTCTCAATTAGGTTCGTGTTTCATGGATTTTTGGGGTGGTGACACGGGCCACCCACAAGGAAGTGTTCACGCTCAAGGTTTACAAGCTCTTCATTATCGCAACGGTAGTGTTTCTCATGGTTTCCAGCTTGTTAGTGGGGGTGATACCAACCCAAGAATGTGGACAAGAAAAGCATGGGGTACCGGTGGAGGCACATGGTATGAATTGGCTCTTCGCTCTGCCACTTTCTCGGGCGAGTTTTATGCATCCGCATATTATGATTCTGATAACACTAATTACTATGGAGATTTCGCCAGTACCGGTGACACCGCACTTCGTGTGCGCGGCGGCGCATTGTTTGGACCGAACACAACTTGGAGTGAGTATTTATATATTGGCACTAACGGCAATCCTACTACTGCTTCTGCATCAGTGTCAACAACAAATGGTAATTTACATCTCGATGCTAAAAATGGTTATATAATATACTTAAACAACTATTCATCAAGTAGCTATACAGTAGCAAATCAAAGCATTCGTTCAAATCTCTTCTATGATTTGAATGACTCTGCTTACTACACAGATCCGGCCAGTACATCGGTAATGAATCGTATAAGCACTGTTCGTACTGATAATTGGTTATACATCGATAACAACTATGGGCACAGTGTGGTTGGTGTGTATGACTCCACCAAATTCCAAGGTGTATTCGCTATGGGAGATTCCTATAAGCTTACCGCTGCTGGCGCAGTTAATAACCTATATGGAATGTGCTGGAGTCATCCAAATGCTGGTGGTGCAGCTGGAAATCTAGACTCTCATGGATTAATAATATTGATCAATGGTGGCTATGGCTCATCAATGTCTTATTCTATTAAGGCATCAGGAAACGTTACTGCTTATTCTGATGAGCGATTAAAAACCAATTGGCGTGATATGCCAGATAATTTTGTCGCAAAATTGTCTAAAGTTAAAGTCGGTATCTATGATCGTATCGATGGAGAAAAACTAACTCAGGTTGGTGTTTCCGCTCAATCGCTTCAAGCAGTTTTACCCGAAGCAATTATAACAGCAGATGACGAGATTAGCACACTTTCGATATCTTATGGAAATGCAGCATTGGCTTCTGCTATTGAACTAGCAAAAGAAATAGTGACGCTGAAAGAAAAAGCTGCTCTTCAAGATGCACGTATAAATAATTTAGAGAAACTAATTGCAAAACTTATTGAATTGGAATAAAATGACAACATACACATGGAAAATAGATATGATGCATACAACAAATGCTGATGGAGTGGATGGAGCTATTACAGAAATCCATTGGTCAAAGCATGGATTGCATGAAAACGGAATTAAAACTAGAATTCCAAATATGACCAAGTTCAAAATAAGTGATATACTAGTATTAAAAGAATCTGGTGGTTTCACTCCATTTGCACAATTAACAGAAGCGCAGGTTTTATCATGGATACAGGACAACTTGTCTCAACGAGAAAAAGACTTTTTAGATTTAACGTTAGAGCAATCTTATCAGTTTCAATTAAAGCCTATTGCTAGTAGCAGTGTGGATAATAACTCATTGCCGTGGAACATATAAATAGATAGTCAACAATTTTAGGAGAAAATAAAATGACAATTTCATATACATGGAAAGTTACTTCCATTAAAACAAAAACAGAAGGCGCAAATCAAGGCGCAGTAGTTCAAACATATTGGACAAAAACTGGTAAAGATTCTGCCAATAACGAAGGCACATTCTCAGGTGCAACACCTTTCACAACCACAACAATGCCGGCCGGAGCAACTTTTGTTCCTCTTGCAGAGTTAACAGAAGAGACAGTTTTAACTTGGATTAAAGCTGTTGTAGTTGGTGGCTATGAAGAACATGTCAATGGCGTGATTCAGAAAGCAATTAATGAGAAAGTAACACCAGTTACAGAAGCTCAAATGCCTTGGGCACCAGTGGTTGAAACACCACCACCTGCTACTGCACCGGTTTAAATAATCTGGAAACACTATGTCAATTACCTGGAACATTTCACAAACAAACTATAAAACCGCAAATGGTTTTATTACTACCGCTCACTGGCAATGCAGTGCAGTAGACGGAAACTATGTAGCCTCTACCTATTCAACCTGCGGCTGGCAGGCAGGCACTCCAACTGTTGCCTACGCCGATGTCACTATGCAGGAGGTGCTGGATTGGTGCTGGGCATCAGGTGTGGATAAGGAAGCTGTCGAAGCTGATTTAGAATCTCAGATCGAGTTACAGAAGAACCCAGTAACATCGACCGGCACCCCTTGGACTGCTACTCCTGTTTAGTTAGGTATAAATAATCTAATAAAACTGGAGACAACATGGCCGCTGTAACAACAAGAGTAGGTTTAATAGAGTACTGCTTACGAGCTCTTGGGGAGCCTGTTGTCGAAATTAATATTGATGAACAACAAGTGGAAGATCGTGTTGACGAAGCAATTGAGTACTTTCGCCAATACCACTTTGATGGTATTGAAAAGGTATACTTAAAGCATGTCATTACTCAGCAGAACATTACCGATAAGTATGTTACAGTTCCAGATCTAATCTACGGTATCACTAAAGTTTATCCGGTTGCATCTGGTACATCCACGTCTAAGTCTATCTTTGACCTGCAGTATCAACTTCGTCTTAATGATCTATATGATCTTACCAGCACATCGGTAATGTATTATACTCAGGTTATGGGTCATCTTGCGCTATTGGATATGACACTCAATGGGCATCCACTTTATCGATTTAATCGTTTAAATAATAGACTTTACATTGATACCGAGTGGGAACAAAAAATGGAAGTGGGTAACTTCATTCTAGTTGAATGCTATCGTGCATTGGATCCA
>Ga0208974_1001080_pt1 | contig 10780 bp, 17 predicted proteins | sample GreLakmeER15MSRF_FD_187699 | JGI IMG/M metagenome (GOLD analysis project Ga0208974, IMG submission 187699) | Freshwater lentic microbial communities from great Laurentian Lakes, MI, USA - Great Lakes metaG ER15MSRF (SPAdes) | ecosystem: Environmental > Aquatic > Freshwater > Lake | place: Great...
AAAAGAATGAGTGATGCACATAAAAATCCACCAGAAGAAATCAGAAAAAAACAGAGTGTGGCAATGAGTGGTAGAAAGTGGTGGAATGATGGTTGTGGGAATGTAAAACTTATGATAGAATGTCCTGGTGATGGTTGGAAACTTGGAATGAAACCAAACGGAATTAAAGATGAAATTTGAAGAAAATGCCGAAGTTGGATTTGAGGAATGGTTTAATGGGAACTATGGTAAGTTCTCTTGCCGTTCTGAATGGTTCTATGGAGATTGTGAAGTAAAAGACGAAAAAATACGCAAAGACCTGTTATATAATTGGGTCCGTTCCGCATATATGTGTGGTTATGAACTTGGAGGAACTGAAAAATGAAAATTGAAATCACACAAGACATTTCAGGAACAGGAGTGTATCACTGGATACTTTATACTGGGCCAGAACATATTGACGAATGCACTGGATACTGTTATACTTTGGGAGAATGCTTTGAAAAGATTGTGAGGTGGGAAACACTCAATGCACAGAAGTATTATGGAGGAACAACAAATGACTAACACTATTACACTAAAACTCACTTTTGAGGAGTTGGAACAGATTGATAAGTATATTGAGTTGAATGATGATACACGACAACTCTTTGATAAAATCAGAAGTGCCTATCCAAAATCACCAGTAGAAGCAGCATACAAAGATTGGTGGGGAGAGTATCCTGGAACTGAAAACTGGACAAGTGATGCTACAAGGTGGCAGGGCTTCCAAGCAGGATATGAGTTTGCTTATGCTATCTCTACAGCAAAGGAAGTAATGGAAAAAGTTCAAGAAGAACAAGAAGAAGATGAATGGAAATCTGTTGCTCTTCGTTTTGGTGAAAAGTTGAGTGGATATTTGAGTGATGGTTATTATGAACTTTCTCCTGCTGCTTGGTTTAGGTGGGCAGTATTTACTTATGGGAAAACACAACAAGTAAAAGAACTTGTGAAGGAGAGTGTAAAGTGGTGTGAGGAAAATCCTGATAAAGACCCATTAGATTGTTTGAAACCACAAACACCCGAACAAGTTGCTGATGGATTAAAAGAAGCATTTAGAGAAGCAGTCAAGCAAGGAATTATTCCAGAGGTTGATAAAGTTAGGGATGTTTTTATGAATGAAATGGTTGAGAAACAATCAAAAACCCTGACTGATATTGTATATCGTTGGTGGGATGATGTATTCACAACTCATAGTGATTGGGATATGGAAACTTCTATTGCGGATTTGATAGACCAAGTGGAGCAGTGGTTACCTAAACGAACTGATGTTTGTGAGGAATACTCTTATGAAACAGGTCGTAATCATGTTATTGATGTAATAAAGAGGAATTTACGATGACTAATCTAATCAACAAACTACTTGCGAAATTTAATCTAAAATTAGAATATATTAATCAAAAACCTGACACAAGTCTGGTAGAAGCATCTGTAAGGTTTATGGATACTATTCCCAAACGTACCCTATCAGATAGGGGTCTTCTTTCTACTTATGTGGGTGATATTAACTATATTCAAAAAAAAGTGAATGGTGAGTTTCCACAAGTATCTGGAGAAACTTATTATAAGTCGCAATATGAAAAATACTTCTGTGATTATAATGGTGACGAGAATACACCATTTGAAAAAATGTATGAGGCAACTACATTAACAGAACAACAACTCCAAAATAAACTCAATGGAGAGTGGGACAAAGATTTATGACTTATTCAAGACCCCTATTAGGAACTGATACAAAGAAAACTAAACTTTCTTGGGTTGAGTACATATGGTTTTCTTGTATTCAACAAGGGTGGTATAATTGTTGGTACTCCTTTAAGAATTGGAGTGATTTGATGGGAAACTCATATCAGGATTATGCACTACTCAAAGATGATGACCCATTGGAGCAATGTATCTTATTCTTTTGGGATAGTTTAGAAGACGAAATTTATCCCAAATCCTTTTTGGAAAGTCTCTTACAGATGGTTGATGATATTAATACTGGTAAAGAAGAAGTTATTCCTATGGATAAAGATTTCTTTGATAGATTGAAAGACCTTACTGACGATGTGGAGTTGGATGATGAAGTTGAATAACAACCCCGAATATCCACATTCAGAATTTCCTGTGCGTCTGGAACATATGGAAGGCAAGGATGGAATGGATAAAAAAGTCTGTTTCTTTCAAAGCCAAGAGCACTTGCAAAAATACCTGAATAGTGCTAAACTTAAATCAGACCAATATCAGGTGTACTACAGAGACAATGATTTACAAACCCCCAGTGGAAGCAAGAGTTCAACAACTGGAAGACGAAAACGTAGGGACAACAAATGAACTCTATGAACTTCAAATTGAGATTGATATGCTCAAAGAACGACTGAAAACTCTTGAAAATCTTATTATTGGAGACAACAAATGACCAAAAACTACACAATGGACCAAATCAATTCTTTTCTTTATGATGCTCTGAATGAGGAAGATTTGAGTGCTCAACAAATCTATGAAACAATTATAGAGACTGTTTCTGAACATACAGAATACTTACAGATACAGTATGAGAAGAGTCAAGAACTCTTTGATTTACTGAAAGGCACAGTCAAACCTTATAAGTCTCCTTGGAACCAATTTATTGAAGACAATAAGGACGGGTTCTTATCAAAAGAAAGAGAAAGCAACTTTCCAGAGAAAGAAGATAGACCCAAGACCTGGATTCTACCAGTTGATGATGATGGTGTGGTTACATTACCAGAAGACTTATTAGAAAGAAGTGGTTGGAAGGAAGGTGATACTCTTGTTTATGAAATCTGTAATGGTGGTGTGATTGTTCGTAAGAAAGAACCAATGACTTATGATGAAATGATTGCTGCTGGATATACAATGACGGATGATGGATTTTGGATTTTAACTTCGGAGGGATGCTGATAATGACGGAACCATTTGGATTTAATGAAGTTTCAACAGGAGAACTGATCGACTCTCCTAAATTTCAAGAAGAACAATCAAAGAAGAATACTCTGTTAGAGTCTCTCAACTCCCCAGAAATGGTAAAATTGAGAGAAGACCTTGCAAAAGCACATAAAGATAGTATTGAGGCATCTGTTGGGTGGTATCATATGCTATCTGCCGAGGACAAGTATAAGGCAGTAGAAGCATTTTGTTATATTATCTGTAAGGCAGAAAAAGAAGGAACATCACACAGAGGACTAATGAGTGAACTTGGTGTATATCCAGAAGCATTTTGGATTGATGACTTGATGACGATACATAATGCTCTATACACAGAGTATCAAGAACAAGACTCAAGAAATTGGAAAGAAGTTAAGGAAGATATGAAGACACTTAAAGAAACCCTTGATTGATAAATACATCAAGGGTTTCATTTTTTTGTATGAAGACGTTTCAAAAATTTATTGCAGAAGCAAGAAAATTTGGAGGAATGGGAAGTATAAGCAGTCCTGTTTATTCAATACCAGATGATCCAAACTTTAAAAAGAAATATGCAGAAAAACAAAGATTAATAGCAGCAAGAAAAAGAACTGCCGAACCTACCAAGGGAGAAAAAGAAAGAGCAGAAAGGTCTGCACAAGAAATAAGAAATAATCCACGACCAGTAGAAACACCAAAAACAGTACTTCCTGGTGGTGTAGATCATAATCTTTTGAATAGTATTCCTACTAGAGAAACCAAGCCAAAATCAAGATATGCAGAAATGCCTGATCCAAATAGACCAGATGGTCCGTTAGCAAAATCCAGAGCAGAAAGGGATATTCCAGATCCAAATAAACCAAAAGCAAGAAAAAAACCAGCAGCACCTATCAGGAAATAAAATGAAACTTGAAGAAGGTAGAAAAAGAGATGCAGCAGCAAATGCACTTTTAGCATTATCCTTTGCTGCTTCTGCTGCACAATCACCAAAAGATTTAATACGTTCAGGAAATATAGAAGGACCTGGTGTACAGTTAATGTCTAGAATGATGAATAAAAGAAAAAAAGCAACAGCATCAGAATTAGATAATCCAAGAGTATCCGAACCTGCAAGAAATCGTACATTTAAAGAGTTTTTGGAATTATGTGAACTGATTGAAAGTTCTAGTGGTGAAAGAATGCCTCGTGGCAGCACTGGTAGTAGAACTGGTCGTGCATTAAATCAAATGAAACGTGATGAAAAGAGTACTGCTGCGATTGCAAGAAAAGCAGGTATCAAAGGAACAGGTAAATTATCTACAAAAGATTTAAAAACGAAAGCAAGAGATTATACAACTTATGATAGTGATGACGATTATTATGATGTTGGAAGCACAGAACAAGACCATTACATTCGCACATACTCATCAGCAAGAAAAGCAGCAAAAGGTGAAAGATTGATTAGTAAGTTAAAACCAGCAGGAAAAACACCATCTGGTATGACTAAACTTAAAACTGCACCTTCAAGTGAAAGTGTAAGAAAAGTAAAGGATTTGAAGACACAAATGACGAAAGCAGGTGCAAATAAAACTGGAAAAGTCCATACTGTAGATATTATGCCTCGTGATAGTGAGTTTGGTAAAGGAGATAGAGCAAAACAAATTGAAAGAGGTAAGAATTTTATTCAGGCAATCAAAGACACTCCAAAACAACTTAAAATAGCAGGAGCAAAACCTGGAGATGCAGTAACTGGAAAACCAACAGCAGTTATGTCTGGAGAAAATCCAAAAACTGGAGCAGAAAAAAGAGCAAAACTTTATGGTAAAATATTTGGTAAAAGAAGTACTGAAAAAAGTGAAAAAACAGGATTGATGGTAGGTAAAGCAGATTAATGAAAAAACAATTTCCACTAAAACATTTTGTAAATCAAAAAACAAAAGAAGTTTATGTAATATGCGAAAGTGCTATTACTGCAATGGGTGTTAGTGCTTTTGTAAAAAAATACTATCCAGGATATAAGGGTCAGATTGTATCCCAAGAACACCTAGATAAACTGGCACATAACACTCCCAAAGGCATCTAAAAGGTGCTATAATACCTTTATACCTGAAATTGATTATGGAACTCACTGTTACTGCTGTAAAACGTGAAGATGGATTGTATCATTTCAATCATTCTCATAATGATACAGTAGAAGAACTTTTGATGAATGGAACAGAAGAAGTATTAGACGAACATTATTACTTCTTTACTCATAAGTTTCCAATATCTGGTGATGAAATAGAAATCAGATTAAATGAAGAAGAAATAAAAGATTATGATACACTTTTAGTAAAAGAAGTAGAAACTGAGGAAGGAACTACTTATACTGACACAACTCTTTGTTCTCCTGTTTGGTTGTGTCCTTGGTTGGAAGGATACTTTGGGCATAGACCAGATGAGATTTATATCAAACTCAAACCAATCAATAAAGGTCTTGAAGGATTTGCAAAAAGAACAGGAATGTATAAATAACTAAAAAGCATTTGTTAAAATGGATTCTCAACAAGTTCGTAATCTACAAGAAGCATACATTGGTGTCTATGAGGGTGACCTAAAAGAAGAGCAAGAATTTAAATCTTGGGTTACTGGATTACTTGATGAAGGATATGATTTGAGTGATTACACTTGGGACGAAATGTATGAGATTTATAATGAAGAGTATAAAGGTGGTCCAGCATTTGGTATGAAGTATTCTAAACCAAAACCACTTTCAGGTGAGAAGGGAGATAGAAGTGGTTATGGTGGTGACGAAAAGTTCACTAAACCAGATGATAAAATTGAAAAGCCAGGAACTACTGTTCCACCCTTTAAGAAAGGTGGTTATGGTAGAATAATGAGCAATATTCCTCACGGTATTGGAGCCCATAGAGACAAAATTGCATCAAAAATTACTACAACAACTGGAGGAGATCCTGGGGCACCAACCTCACAAAAAATGAGAGCGCCAGATAAGAAAAGGCTAAGTCGTGAAATCATTAGAAAGACAAAGAATGAAGAGTATGACCTCTATGATACTATTCTATCACACTTAATGAATGAAGGATATGCTGATACTATAGAATCAGCAGAAGGTATTATGGTGAATATGAGCGAAGATTGGAGAGAAAGTATTATGGAAGGAATGAAAGCACTTCCTGTTGGAAAGATGGACGCAAAAACAAAAGAATTGAAATCAAAATTTTTAAAATCAAAACCCGGAAGTCCCGAAGCAGGAAAACTTATTTCAAGAGCAAGTCAAATAACAGGAACAAGAGACAAACAAACAGTTTGAACCACTTCCCGAACTGGCACACTGACCCCTCCCAAGGGGTCTTTTTTATGCTATAATTACTAGGTAATCAAATGAATGGGGCACGATGGAAGTTCTTGAGATTAGCACCTCTAGTGCGATTGCTAAACTTTCTTTTAATGAAGAAACTAGTGAAGTTGGTGTTGCATATACATACAAACCTGATAAGTTTTATATCTTCAAGTGTGATAGTATTGAAGGTTTCAAAGGTAAACTTCGCAACACTTGGAATGCTGGTGAAAGTGTCGGCAAACTCATTTCACAACTCAAAAAAGAAGGGACTTTACAAACTGTCTAACTTCTGTTATAAATAAACATACATCATCCCACAAAATGACTTATTCACATTCACAACCGAAGATTGATAGTTGCCCCATTACCACTTGGTATATGGAGAACTCTTTCTTGGATGTAAATATGATAAGTCTTATGTAAGACACAATCATAAAAAACAACCAAGAGAGAGTAGAAACCAAAAGTTTCTCTCTCTCTTTTTTTATGCCTTGTGCCACTTGTGCGAGTGTCCCTAATGTTCCCCACAGACCCCAAATCGTGGTATTCTAAGGGAGTGGTGAGGGAAGCAGTCCTCTTGAACCTTGAAAACTGAATATTTCCACATTTTATGGGTATGTAACTCAGTTGGTAGAGTAGCGGGCTTTTAACCTGTAAGTCGTCAGTTCGAACCTGACCATACCCATTGTGGGAGAGTGTCTACTGTTGGCAACGTAGTACCAGTCTGTAAAACTGGGGTGGTTTTTTAGCCTCAGGGGTTCAATTCCCTTCTCTCCCACCTTGACCCTATAATGAAGTGGTTATCATACTTCTCTGTCTAAGAAGAATCACGAGTTCGAATCTCGTTAGGGTCGCCTTGCTCTATTCGTCTAGTGGTTAGGACATCTGGTTTTCATCCAGGCAACACCAGTTCAATTCTGGTATAGAGTATTGGGTGCGGGGATCTTAACCCCTAAACCCATTTTATCCGAATATCGCCTAACTTGGTCATGGCACCTGCTTTGGGAGCAGGAATAATCTTGGTTCAAATCCAAGTATTCGGATCTTAGGAATATAGCTCAATGGTTAGAGCAATCGGTTGATAACCGATAGATTCCAGTTCAAATCTGGGTATTCCTATTGTTGCCTTCAGGCAACATAAAATCCTTATGGGTTGCTTCAAGACAACATAGAAAGGTGACTGAGAGGATTAAAGTAGAAGTTTGCTAAACTTCCGAGGGTGAATATCCCTCCGAGGGTTCGAATCCCTCCCTTTCTGCTGGCAGTATAGTTCAGTGGTAGAACAAGAGATTCATACCCTCTATGTCGGTAGTTCAATTCTATCTACTGCCTTGTGACGTTAGCCTAGTGGTTAAGGCATCTGTTTGTGGAACAGAGGAGATGAGTTCAATTCTCATACGTCACCCCGCCTGATTAGCTCAGTGGTAGAGCAATTGTTTAGTAAACAATAGGTCGTCAGTTCAAATCTGACATTAGGCTCTTTGTTTCAGTAGCCAAGTGGTAAGGCAGGAGTCTGCAAAACTCTTATCGTCAGTTCGATTCTGACCTGAAACTCCAATGAGAAATCGTCTAATGGTAGGACACCTCCCTTTGAAGGAGTTTATCTAGGTTCGAGTCCTAGTTTCTCAGCCAGCCCGATTGATGGAATTGGTATACATACTTGTCTTAGAAACAAGGTTTTACAGGTTCGACTCCTGTATTGGGCATTGGATTTTATATCCAAATATATGCAGGATTCGTCTAATGGTAAGACGAGAGATTCCAAACCTCTTGATGTGGGTTCGATTCCTACATCCTGTGCCATACCTTCTTAGCTCAACTGGATAGAGCAAATTCCTACGAAGAATGAGGTTGCAAGTTCGAATCTTGCAGAAGGTGTTGACTATCTTCTATAGATAGTCTATACTTGATACATGGAAGGTTGACCGAGTGGTTTATGGTGGTAGTCTTGAAAACTACTGAGGTTAATATCCTCCCAGAGTTCGAATCTCTGACCTTCCTTCGGGAGATTAACTCAGTGGTTAGAGTGTCTGATTTACATTCAGATGGTCCACAGTTCGAATCTGTGATCTCCCATTCGATTATTAAATCGAAACATCATTGGGATGTAGCACAACGGCAGTGCGAGAAGCTGTTAACTTCTAGGTTACTGGTTCGAATCCAGTCATCCCAGTTGGAGTTTATACCTCCATTTATTGCAGACGAGTGTAAAGGTAGCACAATAGGCTCATAACCTATAGGACAAAGTTCAATTCTTTGGTCTGCCACGGGGAATTAGTTAAAAGGTATAACAGGTGCTTTGCAAGTACTCATTAACAGTTCGATTCTGTTATTCTCCATTTGACACCATCTCATAAATTGTGCTATAAATATTGATGTTGAATAGATTGGAAAGTCTAATGAACGACACGAGAGTTCGAATCTCTCCAGATCCATTACTTGGGTCTGCTCTGGAATCGACCGTTCATAAAGGTTCTAATTGTTGACGCAACAAACAAACAAACGCAAACAACATTGTTGCATTTTCGAGGACTTCTGTACCTTCTTTGGTATAGAACTCTGACGAATAAATTAAGGGGGCATTCGTGCCCTCTTTTTTATGTCCTTATGCCACTTGGAGAACTGGTACAAGGTTTTCCCTGAAATGGGTTGAGTGTGCTATGATTACGGAGTAATCAAAATTAGTATGACGACCTATCATTTCAACGGTGGTATTCAAAAAGGTACGGTAGCAACTGATGCCCGTGCTCGCAAACTTGACGAACAATGTAAGCATCTGATGCAAGATGTTTATTCTGTACTGAAAAAAACCTATCCCAAACTTACTGTTCAAAAGAAACTCACCAAAACACAAATTCCTGGTGAGATTGGTGCATGTGCTCCTGATGGTGGTGCATGGTTCTATGATGGTGTGCTGATTGCTGTATTTGAAGGCAAGAAACAGCAGGATCGTGGTAATGCGATTGAGCGATGGTTCAAGAACAACTTTATTTGCCGTCTTATCAATCCTAATGTTTCCTATGTCACTTTTTGTACTGGAGAAGGTGCATATAGTTTCTGGGATAAAGTGTTGGGTCGTTTGACTCATGGACAAATTGTGAAAGCACTTAATGTTGCTCATCTTGATGGATTTGACCAATACAATCCTGGTAAAAATAGTGCTTTCCTGAATACCGATTGCTTTACCAAAGAGTTCATCAATGATACAATGATTGAAGCAATCACCGAACGAATTGAAACTCTCTTTCCTCAATCTTTAATCTAATCATATACCAATCAACTAACTAAAATGATTCCTTTTGATTTTGAAACTAAATATTACTGGGGTGCTCTGATGGTTAAACTGGTTCCTATCTTTAATATGGATGTTTATAAAGCATCCGATGATGAGTTGTTGTGGGTTTATGATGCAAACAACCCAAACGATACCTATAATGTTCCTGCTCGCAATCTTTCCACTTATTTTTATTAACATTGGTAGACAATCAAAAACAAAATGACTAAACCTCTCTTTATGTGGGCAGGTGGTAAAACAAAGGTACTGAAACATTATGCACCTTTAATGCCCACTAGGTTCAATACCTATTATGAACCATTCTTTGGTGGTGGTGCAATGTTCATTCGTGTAATGAATGAATATAAACCACAACGAGCATTCATTAATGATATCAATGCAGATATAATTTCAATATATCGTTGTATCAAAGAAAACTATGATGAGTTTATTGAACGCCTGAACGATTTGGAAAGTCAGTATATCCCACTGGACAAGGTAGATCGTAAGAAATTATATTATGAAATCAGACATCAACACGCATATGATTATGAGAGTTGGTCTAAACCATTTGAGTCTGCCACATTATACTTCCTAATGAAAACAGGATTTAATGGTATCTATCAACTCAATCAAAATACCAACGGAAGGTATGGAACTCCCAGTGGATTGTTGAATCAAACCACAGAAGTTTATGATCGTAATATAGTTGAATGGTGGAATAATGCTCTTCAAGTTGCAACTATTACATCAGGAGATTGGAAGAATTGTGTAACTGATGATCCTGATGCTTTCTTCTTCTTTGATCCACCATATCGTGACAGTTTTGCAGATTATGGTAACGGATTTGGTGATGATGTACTACTTAGCCTGATTGATTTTTGTGATCGTCAGAGTAAAGTATTCCTTGCAAATCGTGCTGATGATAGATGGTTTGATGGTAAATGTAAGTCCTTAAATGCACACTATTTTGACATTACATATACAGCAGGAAGACGCAAAAAGACTGAAAATGGTTATGCAGCAAAAAAAGCAAGAGAAATCCTTTTATATAAAACAGATAAAATGACATTATGACACTTAACGAACCGTCCACTCCACTCCCCAATGCCCTTGAAGACCTGCTATAATTACGGAGTAATCAATCAAATCATGTATCAAACTGCTCTTCGTATCAATAAAAAGTCTTTTTCTAATGGTGAAAACTATCATATAGGAATGAAAGGGCTTGATGTAACTTTCACACATTTAGACGGATG
>Ga0208974_1001086_pt1 | contig 10740 bp, 14 predicted proteins | sample GreLakmeER15MSRF_FD_187699 | JGI IMG/M metagenome (GOLD analysis project Ga0208974, IMG submission 187699) | Freshwater lentic microbial communities from great Laurentian Lakes, MI, USA - Great Lakes metaG ER15MSRF (SPAdes) | ecosystem: Environmental > Aquatic > Freshwater > Lake | place: Great...
TGATGTCATCAACCGAGGCTGGGCGGCCAAGCGATTGCAAAAATATGTTGTTGATCTGTCCTGCGAGCGCCTGCGTGTCGATTGCCATGTCATTTACCCCAGAAGGCCGCGTATCCCGAATATGGACCGCTTGAATATCTCATCATCCCACTTGCCGCGATACGTTTCCGCTGGTCTTTGAACCCACGACATATCTTCCTTCGCAGCACCAGCTTTTGCAAGTGCGCCGCCCAATGATGCAAGTGCGCTGCCGATGCCTGCTGCTCCACCCATGCTGGGCGCGTAATCTTTGAAGCCCATATCGGTGGCTGCGGCTGCAACTTCCTGCTGTGCGGGCAATGCGGCTCCAGAGAAGCCCGGCTCCGTGACCTCACCAAACTTGCGCGTGTCGATACCCATTGCGCTGGGAACGGTATTGCCGCCCAGAAGGCCACCAGTTGCCTGACTTAGCAAGGACTGAGTTCCAGCGGCTTTAGGTAATTGGGTTCCCTCAAACTTCGCCATAATCTGCTGGGCAAAACCCGGACCCGTTACTTCCTCATTGCCTGCGTTCCATAATACTGCTTTTTTGCCGACCACTGATGTCGCAGGCCGATCTCCAGAAGCCAGAAGCTGTGTTGCTCCACCTGCGCCTTGCTGATGAGCCAGATATAATTGTGCGGCAGACGGGTTCTCTATCCCTGCCCTAGCCAAAACTTTTCGGTTGTCGACGGCCAATCTAGCAGCAGCATCAGCCGAGGCTTCAAAGCTATATGGGTCTCTTAGATTGTAGTCCTTGGCAGTGCCGGGCATGAATTGAAAGTGACCAGCCGCGCCGGAGTTTTTGTTATAGAGATTTTTGCCGCTGTTGCTTTCAATCTGCCAAGTTCTAGCAAGGTATCCAGACGGAAGGTTGTACTTCCGCTCTAGGTTCGCCATAATTTCATTGCGATCCATAACGCACCCATTGCTTCTCGATCTCAGCGTCAATGACAGCCAACCGCCGCAGCATCTCGGTCTTCTTGTCGCCCTTCAGGTTATACACCCGGTTGCGATTATCATCCAAGTACGCTGTGCAATCCCAACAATCGCGGCCTGTTTTCTCGCCAGCATCGTAGCCGGGCGGCATGATTGCATCGACTGACTTCAGGTACTCAAACACCTGCTCCTCAGTCCAATCTTGGATCGGCATGACATACTCAATGCCGTCAACCACACGCCCATGCCGGGCAGCAGACTTGCGCCGGTCATCGTTGCGCTGGCCCTTCATGAGATACTTGATGCCAAGCTTCAGGCAGCCATTGTAGAGCGGGAGCCAGATGTTCGTCGCGCAGCAGTCCATGTTCGACTGCATCAGCTGGTTGTCGTTGCCGCTGATGATCTTGCCGATCAGTGTATTCTCAACCGGCAACACGTCCACCGGCCATCCGCGTGCTGCGATATTACCGGGCTGGTCTGATTTAATATGCACGAAATGCGGCAGGCGGGATTTCCAGCCTTCCATATATTCAATCATCTCAGGATATGCCGCGCCCGTATCCAGCCAGACGACATACAGATTGTCCCACCTGTGCTTGTTAAGGTACAGGCAGGCCAAACTGTCTTTGCCACCGGAAAACTGGAGCGCGGTATCGATCATAGAGACGCCAGTGTTCCAAGGATGGACACCGCAGACGATGCGGCGCCGAGACCCGTCATTAAGCCGCTGCCCGACTCGCCACCAGTCTTGGTCTGTGTGTTCGTCTGACCATATGGCGTGATGCCGAGGGCTTGGATCGGTATCTGCAATTGCTGCAACGGGAACTGCTGCTGCTCAGTGTAAGCCTGCTGCGCCGCTGCAAGTTCTGCCTGCTGCTGCTGCTGGATCGCCGTCTGGGCAGCAAGTGCGCCAGTTGCTCCGGTGAGAAACGATTGCTGTCCTTCACCTGCAAGGTTGCCAAGTGTCTGCGCACCTTGAACACCAAGTTGTGCGCCCTGTAGACCAGCGCCCTGATTGAGACGTTGCGCCTCCATCCGACGCCCAATGTCGCCCTGTGCCGCAGCCTGCGCCTGTGCGAAGTTCTGCGCGTTCAACTGTGCCGCAAGTTGCCCAGCCTGTTGCTGTGCTGCTGCGTTGACAACGCCTTCCTGAATGCCGAGACGCGAGCCGCCGAATGCGCGGGCTTTATTTGCAGCCTCTTGTGCCGCGTTCAACCCTGTCTGCCGCTGCGTGTTAAGCGTATCAAGGGACGCATTTAGAACCGATTGCGTATACGGGTTCATGTAAGGCGACAGGTCTGTGCTGGACAGTTGACCGGCCTGAACCTGTGACGGCTGATATGCGCCAGAGGTTGCAGCCATCTGCTGTGCTTGTGCAAACGCAGGCTGTGCCATCGCGTAATTGTTTGCGATTGCCCCGATGGTGTTGATCTGACCGGGGGCAAGGGCTGCTACACGCTGGCCTTCATACGGGCCGGGCATGAACTTGGAAACATCATACGCCGCAGACAGGTTGCGCTGGCCAGCAGCTTGCACCCACTCCGGGATTTCAGTTTTGTTGACGACCGTCTGGGGTCCACCGCCACCGCTCATGTCAGGCTCCTCGTATAAACTGTGTGTGTCGATTGCCAGCCAAACTGGGGTTCAAACTTCTCCCAACCCTTCCGGGCTGTGGCCTGCATGTAACTGCACTCATGTTTGCGTGCGAACTTTTCAACTTTGTTGTGCAACCGTACCACAGACTTGAGTTCTCCGGCAGCCAGAAAAATGTTGAGGTATCTGGCTTGCGGGCATTGCACGATCTCGGTGATCGCCAAAGCCTCTGGATTGTAGAATATCTGGAACCTGCCGTGCTGTAGCCCATCTACGATGTCTGGCACAGAATAGCCACCGCCGCCATGCTCCAGCGCCCTCTCCAGACGTGCTATCAGGTGAGCATGTTCCATCAGTATGTCGGCGCTCCGGTTTGACCCAATGGCACAGATGTCGTCGTCAACGCACCTGCGTTCGTAACCTGAACCTTCCAAACACTGCCATCTGGAGCCTGAAGCAAGATGCCCTGCACAGCTTCCGACGTGTTGACTGTGCGCTGAAGCAACCGCTCCAACAGGGAGAACGAGAACCGGAAATACTCGCGGTCGTAGCCTGTTGGCGGTGTTGGAAGGTTAACAATCATCGGCCACCCCCTGCTGTCATCTCAAGCCGCATCTCGCCGATGGACCACTCGCCATCCTCGGTTGCAGCAATCTTCACCCTGAAGTCACGCCCGGAAACGCGCATGTCGGTATACCCGGATGGCCTTGGGTTATACGGGCCGCTTGTCGTCTCGGCACCCTCTGGCGTGTATGACGAGAAGAACGTCAACTGTGTGCTGTCGTAAGCGTAACCGCTATCAGTGATCGCCTGTCTGACGTGCGATATGGTGTTTCCGTTCTGCACGTTGATCGAGCCAGTCTCGGCAAACCGGGCAGTGGTGATAGGTACGCCCGCCGCCGTCCAGCCATTCTCCTGCTGGTAAATGTCGTTTTCTTCATCAGCCGCCAGTGGGAACTGGAATACGCCAGATCCACATGCTGCTGTGCGCGTCATGGTATCGGTGATGCCCCACCATTCTTCAGCGTAGTTGAAGTAAACGCACTTATTGGGAACAGCCGACCCTTCGGACGGATACCAGAACCATGCTTCTGGGAAGATGTTGTTCTCGGAACCATGTGTCCACAGACTGCCAACTTGCGGGTCAACGTCGTCGAACACATACGAGCCAACTGTGCAGGGCAGCGGGCGAACTGTGCCGCCGTCGTACAGGAAGAAACTCTCGCGACCCATCCACACGCAGCGGCCTGCAAATGTCGCAAATGCTTTCGGGGCAATCAGGCCGCAGCCAAAGCCGATGCGCTCAATCTGATAGATGAACGGCGCGCCGATGTACCTCATCAGCCATGCTTCATCCTCAGTCCAGATCAGCGTTCCCTCGCGTACAGAGGCGCACATCGTAATCTTGTTTTGGGTATCGAGGTCGAGATAGCCTGCCGTGTTTGTCGGGTCTGCAAAGTCCCACTCAGTATAGTCTTCCTGATCCGACCACGCGACACGGCGCAAGTTTCCACCCGCACCAATCAGCACAGCATGTCGTTCAGGTGTGACAATGACGCCACGGTTATTCGTCGGGCATTGATCGGCAGTTACGGCGTTGGCTGTGCCACCTGTGCCGGTAGTGTTTGTGCCTGCATTGGCGTAGGTGAACGTCGTCAGAGTTGGCGTTGTTGTAATTGTATATGTGCCATTTAGGGAGCCGACAGTGTTGCCCGCAATGACGATGCTCTGGCCGACAGCAAACCCGTGATGGTTGACAGTGGTCACGGTTGCGACATTGCTTAGGCGCACGATGGTGACGATTGTGTTCTTGCCCACCTCACCAGCAGTGGCTTCGTCATGGTTCCAGTGCAGCAGACGGCCATCTGAAGATGCAACAGCCAGAATGTCTCCACCCCAGTTGTCGATGGTCCATGAGAATGTTGGCAGGAAGCTCTGCGTCGGGTCACGAGGAAATGTGGGGTCAGTGTCTAAACCGTAATAGGTGTCGCCGTAATCGCCTGTGCCAAATGATCCAAAGACATTTGCCGAAGACCCGGTAAACCCTGCTGGGGTGACGTCTGTGTAGGTTGAACCCTGCAACACGAATAGCTTGTTCTCACAGCCGATGGCGGCATAAATGCCACCGTCATACCCAGCCCACGGGAAGATTGCTCTGATGGTGCTGGATAGAGGTGTTGCCGTGATACGCTCCCAGCCGCCGACAGGCAGCAGCTTGCCAGCACGCCAGCGGATCAGATTGCCGTCCCAATAGCGGTTCTTCACCTGCAACGGGGTTGCGGCTTTAACTATGCCGGGCGGGATGCTGATTGGTGCCAGAGCCATTACTTTTTCCCACAAAAGCCTTCACGGCGCGCATTGTTAACCTTTACCTCGGTAATGGTTTGAGGCGTATCCTTGGATGACCAAGACACATCGCGCCATACAGCACAGGCAACCAGATCAGTCCCGCCTGTGCCCGTCAGACTCAAGCAACCGCTCAGGACTAATAGCAGCGGCATCACCAGCAGCAATCGCATCTTGTGTCCTCTTCAATGCCTCAGATGTTGCTTTTGCCTGATACTCGGTAACGGCGTCGGATTTGATCTTAACATAAACGCCGCCAAGAACCACCAGCAAGACGCCGCCGATGGCAATGTATCGCCCCAGTGGGCTGAACAGCAAGGTTATCATGCGCCCTCCTCATCAAGTCTTTGCTTGCGGAAGTACCAGACAGCAGCCGCAGCCGCTATGATGACGAACAGGATCAGGATTGTCGGGCTAAGGGAACCAAGCAAATCGCCGCCCTCGCGTACCATTGGCATGACTTCCTGAACGACGGCAATCGTGCCAAGGCCACCTGCCGCCACAGCCGCATTTGCTTCCTTGGATTGCGTGATCGACTTAGATGCCTTGGGCTGGTCAGGCTGGAAGCGGGCTTGCGATGTGGGTACGGGAGCCTCGGTATCCAGACCACGCCACAACTTGACCTCGGCACGCCTGCGACGAACCAGACCCGGCAGCTCTTTGCCGCCGCCCTTGGTCCATTTCATAAACTCGGCTGGAACTTCATCGAACTTGCCAGCGTTGACCTTCTTCAGCAGCGTAGACTTCTGCAAGGCTCCAACGCCAGCATTGTAGGCAAAATCGACCAGAGCATCGAATTGGTTCTGCGTCAGTTCAACTTTGACAAACTTTCTGACACCATCCTCATATTGCACCATATCGCGCTCAAGGATTTGTTCAGCCTCGTCATTGCTAATCACAAGATCAGGGGTGACAATGGGATTGCCAGCGGCAGAGGTGTGGCCGTAGCCCACAGTCCAAACTGCTGCGGGGCACTTGTACGCCTTTAGTCTAAGACCCTCGAACTCTTTTACGACGGCAAGTCCGGCTGCTGACATTCTCATTTCAGTTTTCCCTATTTCGCGATCTCACGCGCTGTTTGGTTAATCCTAGCTTTGACGGCAATTATATCACGCGGCTGCTGCTTGAAAGCAACTGCAACATATCCGACCATATGGCCTGCATCCGGTGGTGCTGCCCCTCGGCACAAGTACGTCACGTTGCGACTTAACAACCAATCGCCAAGATCAGATGACGACTCGAAAGGTTCGCAGGCAACCTCACCATTCAGCATCGCGATTGCCGCACGATTACGGGCTGGTGATCCTGAGAAGAATGCGCCCTTGCGGCCCTCCAGCGGCAGGTATCTGCCATCGGAAGACAGAACCACTTTTGTGGTACGGGCGTTTTTCCCAAGGTCAACCGAATGGATCATGACGGCTTCAGCCCGGAGATCGCGCATTAACAGGCCACCTGCTCCCGCCACATGCTGGTCATCCATCAACACTGGCATAACATCGCGACTGAGCATTGAGCCGACAAGCTTATCCTGCTGCTCGTAGATGATGTAGCCAGCCAGACCGAAAACGCCCAGACCGATAACTGTCGCCAGCTTGAACGGGCTGTCGATCCATTTAACAAGGTCAAGCGCCTTGTCGATAGGTCCACCGGGTGGCTTGGGAGGGGCGACAACTTCAACGGGCTTTGCAACCGGCTTCCTGCGGGCGACTGGCTTTTTGGGTGGTGGCTTCTTTGCTGGTGCTTTTGCCATTACGCTATCCAGACAGCTAAGATAAACAGACCCGTCATGATTATGATCGCACCTAACACAACCACCCCTAACTGGATCAGGTCATCCCGCATTTGCTTTGCTTCGCGGGCTTTCTGTTCTTCAAGCTGTCGTTGCTGCTTTCGCACGCGGATGACCTCTTTAAGAACTTCCTCCCAACCTCTGACGCCGTAGATTGCGATAAAGTCGTTCTTGACCTTCTCTGCCCACTCTGCCGCCTCTTTCCGTTTCATCACGGTATCGAGGGCTAGTTCCTCGGCTGTGACCTTGCTGAACAGCTTTGGCTTTGGCGGTGACTTGGAAGCCTGTGTTAGTTTGGCGACAGACCCGTACAGCTTGGCAATGTCGCCGCACATCGAGTTGATGTCTTTGCCAAACTTAATGCCCTGCTGAACGGCAGAATAGGCCGTCTTGGCAGCGCCAAAAATGAGGGCAATCGTGGCAGGGTCCATCCCATCATCCTACTCCTGCTTTTTGCCCAGCCATCTTTGAACGGTGTCAGTCTCGTAGATCCGTATGCTGGTCCAGATGATCGTGAACAGCGCCGCTGCATGTGGAAGCACGTTGGTCAATGTCCCCACAACAGTGATAATGGATGCGGCATCCGCGATGTGCTTCAGTGTTTCATCTGAACCAGTCATTTCACGGAGCCTCCGGCCATGTCACGTTCCACGGGAAACCATCCTGCACTGTAACATCGCGTAACATTTGGCGATATGCAGCCCAGTCAAAGTCTTGCAGGGCGCCAGCTTCCAGAACTTTTATAACACGCCAGTCGGTCTTTGCTAGACGCTGGTCCCGGTCAGAACGGACATTCTTTGCCCGCTCCGCATCCTTCATTGCCTTGTAGGCAGCCTCTGCCTCAGCAGCCGTTGTGGTGACGCCATCAACTGTGCTGTCGGTGAACACTGGTCCAAGGATGTACTTGGTGTACCACTTACCATCGATCTGCTCGACGCCATCACGCTGGCTGTACTGGTAGACGGTGCCGCCGGATGCCTGCGGGCCTTCGAACACAGGGTCAACGCCAATGGCCTCCATGACCTCCGGCGTCAGTGTGTCGTAGGACGGGCCGTTGTTTTCATGCAGCCACGTACGAAGCTCGGCTTCATACATCACAGCGCCAGTTGTTCTGATCCGTACTTGCATGATCGTGTTTCCTTACGCGATTGCTAGAAAGATGAAGCTGCCGCCGTTTGCGTTGATTGCAGCAGGAGCCGTGGAGCTGATTTCAAAGCCGGATGCAGCCGTGTCAACGTAGTCCGTGCCGGTGACTTCCGCAGCCGTGCTATTGAGCAACAGATACGGATCATTACCCGCAACTATGCCGCGTGCACTGTCCCATACGTACCAGTCGCCTGTGCTGTCTGTGCGCTTGATAAGGACAAACCTTGCGCCTGCCGTGAACCCGCAGTTGATGGTCTGCGTTGTGCCGGTGCCGGTGTAACTGCCGACTTTTGATACGCCTGCGACTGTGGCGAAGAGGTAGGCGACGTAGGGGTTTAAGTTATTGTTTAACTGGCCGACATTGAACACTGACGCCGTTGGTGGTGAACTGCCCCAAATTGAGTTGTCATTAGAGTTTGATTTTCCACTAGTGGTATTTAGCGAAAGATATTCATTGCTTACTGCCGTAGTGGCAAACCCAGTTGTCCAAGTGTACCAAACAGATGACGCATCCCGTTTCTTCAAAATTATTAGCTCTGGAGTAACGCCTAGATTGTGAGTTTTTGGGTAAGTTCCTGCGCTATAAAGCGTCCCCGTATAGCAAACCACATCAAAGAAGCCGGGGGCGCGGCGGAACATGTGCGATACAAGATCAGAGGTGGCTCCTGCATCGTTGCCCCAGCCGGACATATAATCCCACGTCATCTCGCTGTCTGATGCCGCAGCACTTGTTGTGTTGGTTTGGAGGCTTGTCCCGCCTAGAAGCCTTGTTCCAACTTTTTGGTTTGCACCACCGGGGCGGTACATCCTCGTAGCCCAATCAACGGGGAAATTGGAAGTGTAGCCGGGGAGCGTGGCATTTCTGAATGCCGGATTGAAAACACTTGTCCCGCTCGTCGGCACCTTCATCGGGCCACGGCGGATGGCGATGTAGATGTAGGCTTTGGATGCAATGCCAACAGACGCAGTAAACCCTGTGGCGTTTGGGTATGTGTTATAACCCCCAGCGGACTCTGCGGCTGTTGAATTTGGCGACAGGTTTGGCTGATTACCTGATACCGCCAAGCCACGCATGTTGTCGTTCAAGTACCAACTGTCCACACCATCGGTCTGTTTGATAAGAACCCACTGCGGCTCATATCCAAGACTAACAGTCGCATTACCGCTACCATCCGTCGTAAAACTCCCACAGCTAATCACATTGTCCGTGCCGGTCAGGCCAAAGCCGCCTGCATCGTGGGCGAATAGGTAGGCGACGTAGGTGCCGCCGGATGCGTTGACATCCGTATCATAACCAAGGGTGAAAACAGTGGAGGTTGGGGCTGTATCATTCCAATATCGGATGTTAGTTACGGCGGCATTTGTGCCATTTAAGAATAGGGCTTTTGTGCCTCCCAATGAAGTGTGGAAAACGTGCCACGCACCAGAGGCATCTGTTCTTTTCACAAACATGCAGCCCGGTGCGCTCCCAAGATTGTGCGCTACAGTGCGACCCGCAACACCATCCCCAGTATACGTCACAACATCAAAAAACTTCGGCTGCTCGCGGAAGGTCCAAGAGGCGTAGTTATCTGCTGAGTAGTTTAGTTCTGTACCTGTTACCGTAAACCCATTAGACAGGTCAGTAATGTTTTTCCCTGCCGAAAGTGCGCCACTTGTATTTGACCGAAGTCTGCCGTTCAATACAGTGTCCATTAGGATATGGTTTGCCGTATTACCAGCGCCGTCTGTAGCCGCTCTGTTCTTAATCCAAACCAACCCGCCCTTACCGCTCAGATCAATTCCATTGGTGATCGTCTGCGTTGTGCCGTTGCCCGTGTACAGATACGTCGAGAACACGTCTTCGATGTAGTTGACGGATGCTGAACTGGAGGCATAGCCAAGACCCTGCGCAGAACCCGCGCCTCGCGTGATAATTGTTGGCATAGATACCCCCTATCAGGCGAACTTGGTCTGAGATGCAAACACTGTGAACGCGGCAGAACCCGTCTTGACGATGGTGTAGGTGTACACGTCAATGGATGACGCATTGCCAGCAGCCGGGGCCGTGCCACCCTGCCACTTTGGCGTGACGGAAGAACCGTCAACCTGCACTGCGCTGTTGTAATATGCCGTCGCGCCTTGGGTCACAAGGAACGCAACTGTTATCATCTGACCCGTCGTCATCAGCGTATTCAGCGACGTGCCAGACGATCCACGGAAGTTAACCGTCCAGTTGGCAGATGCGTTTGACGTGTAATACAGGACGCTCTGCGTCGTGACATCATAGGCAATGGTGCCGGTCGCCGCAGTGGCCGATACGGTTGCAGGCTCTGCAATGTTCGTCGGGATAACTGCGATCTTGGACGTGCTGCCGGTAAACGTCTGGATGCCGGTGAATGTGTTGTCAGCAGCCGCGCTGAACCCGGACGCAGGTGTTGACGATACCCACGCTGTCCCGTTGCTGGTCAGCACGTTGCCATTGGTGCCGGGGGCCGTAAGCCCTGTGCCGCCGTTTGCAGCAGGGATAGCCGCAGACCCGTTGACCGTGCCGTTGAGCGTCAGGGTTCCAGCAATGACTGCCGTCTTGCCCGCACCAACATTTATGCCGACAGATGTCCCAGTGCCAGCCGCGTTGAACAGGGCATCAAGGGTATCGAGGTCAGTGTTGAGCTTGCCGCCCCATGTGTCACGGGATGCGCCGACTTCAGGCTTTGTTAGGTTAAGGTTGGTTGTATACGAATCGGCCATGACGGCTGCTCCTACTGATTAACCCATGCTTGGGCCGATGTTGACTGCACTGTCCAAGTTTCGGATGGAACACTTTGGCTAGTCCAGCTTTCAGCAGCCACAGTTTCCTTCTCCCAAAGATAACGCCCATTCGCCGTCATGTTGGACGACAGGGCTGCAATCATGGAGGCTGAATAGGT
>Ga0208974_1001091_pt1 | contig 10717 bp, 9 predicted proteins | sample GreLakmeER15MSRF_FD_187699 | JGI IMG/M metagenome (GOLD analysis project Ga0208974, IMG submission 187699) | Freshwater lentic microbial communities from great Laurentian Lakes, MI, USA - Great Lakes metaG ER15MSRF (SPAdes) | ecosystem: Environmental > Aquatic > Freshwater > Lake | place: Great...
GTAACTGTATTTGTTGGAGTACTAGTATTAGTCGGAGTAACTGTTGGTGTTGGTGTTTCTGACTCAGTTGGAGTCACAGTATTAGTTGGTGTTGTTGTAGGTGTTTTAGTAGGGGTAGTTGTGGGTGTTTTAGTTGGCGTATCTGTAATAGTTGGTGTTGGCGTATTAGTGAGAGTTTCAGTAATTGTAGGTGTTGGTGTTGGTGTTGGCGTTTCTGTAGTAGTTGGTGTGGTAGTTTCCGTTGGAGTTTGTGTAGGTGTTGGAGTATCTGTTACAGTCGCTGTTGGCGTTTGGGTTGGTGTGTCGGTAATTGTTGGCGTGATAGTATTAGTCGGTGTAACAGTTGGTGTTGGGGTAGGAGTTGGTGTTTCGGTGGGTGTTGATGTAGGTGTAGTAGTTGAACCTATTGTAGGAGTTGGTGTAGGAGTTTCAGTTGGCGTTTCTGTAATAGTTGGCGTTGGCGTATTAGTTGGAGTTTCAGTAATTGTTGGTGTAGGTGTTGGTGTGTCAGTTATTGTTGGTGTGATTGATGGTGTAACACTTGGTGTTACGGTATTTGTAGGCGTAGGTGTAGGTGTTGAGCAAACTTGTGAACAAACGTCGGTATACGATGTTACTAAACCTCTATGTGGTAAATTAGGATTAAAACATACAACATCACTAATACTACCGCCACTTACAAATGTTCCACAACAATCAGTATACGAACAAAGTATATTATCAACGGTACCTGAAACACAACAAGGGTATGTTGTCAAACAATCATTACAATCAGACCAAGTACCAGGTGTTGTAGCATTTATTGTTGTTTCACCTGTCTGAACATAAATTGTTGAACCTGTGACTCCTGTAATATAAGATGCACACCCAACAAAAGCAAATGTTAAGGGGCTCGTTGTGGCAGTCGTTATAGAAAATCTCCATATTTCACCAACGGTTAATGGTCCATATGTATTTTCAAAAGCGAAATCACCCCTTCTAATACTAAAGGTACTACCATCACAACAAGCTGAAAAAGTATAATAACATCCATTTGGATTTGCTGCATCACATGCCGGACAAGTACTATATTGTTCAGTTGCAAATGATTGTTCTGGTGGGTCTAAAGAACTAGTAATTGTGTAGTAATAACAACTACCGTCACCGGTATAAATAACGGTGCTTACATTTGCGGTCCACGTACCAGCGGTGTCAATTTCAAATGTTCTATAAATTGGAGCACCAGACCCTAAAGGGTTACAACATTGATAAAAATACCTATTAACTAGTGCCATATTATATTATAAATAATCAAATGTTTGTTTTTTATGATTCTTTTCTTAAAGAACCGTCATAAAAATCAAATCTGTCGTGTTCGGTTGGTGTTAACAATAACAATCCAGGGTTTATATTACCTTTTTTTGTTTCCTGATAGATGAAACTCATCCAAGTTTGTTCAAAAGGTCTTACCCATTTTGTTTCTAAAAACATTTTTTGATTACCATATTTTGTAACCACTTGTGGCCAATTACAATAATAAACATCACCCAAAGCATATGGAATACCTTTATATGTTAATATTTTATTAAAGTTGGTTTTTGGTGCATTTGGGTCTAAACCCATCACAGGTAAATTTGGTTTGTTTGGCCAAAATTCTTCTCTAATATGTTGTGGTACATTATACCATGACCATTGAGTTCCGTTGTCACCATAAAACTCGGTGTAATTCATTTTTAAGAAATCAAGGTCTTCTTTCTTAGTAATCTCCAATGAATTAATATATAAATTAGTTACTCTTCTATTGAAACCGTTTTTACATACTTCACCTTCCTTTGGATAAAAAAACATATCATCTTCAAAGAAAAAATAAAAATCAAAATTGTTTTCATCGGCATGTTCAGCAACAAATTGTCTACCACCACAGATACCTAAATTATCTTTCTTAATGTGTTCAAAACCAAACTCATTACATAACTCAATATATCTTTCAGTTGTTTCTAAATCTGATGAATTATCCAATAGATATTTTTTTGGTCTATCCAAAAAGTCTCTGTCGTATTGAATCATAGACTCAATCAATGTTTCAAATTGTTTTGGACTATTAAATGTTATAACATAAAGAGCCGAATTATTAATGTTCAAATCTTTGTTTAAAGATTTTTTACCCAATATATTTTTAACTTCATATGTGTCATTTTTTAAATCCTCACAAAACTTTGAAATCAATCCGTTTCCTTCAATCTCAACATAGTCAATTAAATCACTATGTTTATATAACATAATACTAAAGATTGATTCTTCGGTACCCATGTATCCACTTCTTAGTGTCTCGGATAATATGTTATAATAGATTCCGTTAATATCTGAAAACACGTGTTTTGGTCCACCAAATAATCCACCTCTACATACTAACTTCACATCATCACCCGCATATGAATTTATCTTAGGATATGAGAATCCATGTATTTCATTATTCGCATCATATGGAAAAGCAACAAAACCAAACTTATCAAAAACCTCAGGTAATTTGTTTTGTATTTTATCGTGGGTAAAATACCCTGGATGAATTGTGTTTGTAATACCAGCATCAATCCAATAAAGATGTTGTGAGTTAAATTGGTCCATAATTCTCGCATCATTCATCAAGAACATTTTGGACATTACTAAAGGATTATACCACTCAAGTTTTGCTTGCGTTGAATCTTGTAACCACCCAGCTTGTCCATACCAATCAGGATTGTTTCTAATCTCTTGTATTTTATCATAAGGAACAGTTTGTTTGAACCATTCCTTATCTCTTGTAATGAATTGTGTATTTGACCTATTTCTTCTTTCAAATATAAATGATTCTAATTCGGGTTCACCGAAAATAATCATGTTATTTTCAATCTGTAATAATTGGTCAAATTTATCTAAATAGTGTTGGAATGTTCTTGACCATCCTTCAGTCAATCCATCTCTATTAATATTCCAAAGTCCTGTTACTAATGTTATTTTAGACATTTATTTTTTTTATTTTTTAATTTTATTTTTTCAAAATACTCTCTCCAATAGTTATATGTTTTATAATCATTTGGGGTTCCCCAACATATATAGTTTTCCACCTCAAAAACTTTTACTTTAAAACCATCTTTTATGTTTTGATTTAAAACATCGTCAACATAAAACTCACCATTTGTTCTTATGTTTTCATTGTAATTTTTTTCTAAACCATTCATAAAATACAGTCCTTTTCTGAAAAACATAGTACCAATAATTGCGTGGGTTTTTAACGGGTCATCATATATAAATTTCTTACATGAAACATGTTTTATGTTACCATCATTATCAACATCTAACCAAGCATATGCGTTTGGGTTAGTTTTACTGGCTTGATTATTTCTAAATGTCCAAACAATAATATCAATAGAATTATCGTTTAGAATCTCTAAATATTTTTCTCTATCATAAAAAACACCATTATCGCAAGCGGATATTAATATTGGGTTTTCTAAATTTACATTTGTTTCTTTAATCCCTATTTCACATGTACACGCTTGACCTTCAGTAGTTTCATTAATTAAAATTACTTCAGTATTTTGGTAGTGTTTTTTTAAAAGAACATCAAAACCAAACTCATTAATGTGCTCTTCCAAACAAATAAAAACGTTGTTGTCAGATTTTGGTAAACAATCAACCGATTGCAAAATCATAGGTAATCCATCGACTTCTAACAAAGGTTTTGGTAATTCATATCCTTCATTCACGAATCTTGAACCTTTTCCAGCCATTGGTAATATCAAAGTTGTGTTAGGTGGATTTTTAATTTTTATATTGGGGGTGTGAATGTTAGAAAAATATTTTGACCAACTTTTATAATTTTCCAAATCGTACGGTGTACCCCATTGTAACATGTTTTCTATTTCGAATATACCAACCTTAAGATTGTCGTTAACCAATAAATTATAAATTAAACTAACATAGTATTCACCGTTGATATTAATATCTAAATCCATCAATTGTTTGGCATATTTTTTTAATATCCATCCCGATTTAAAATAATAAGTACCATTTGAGGCGTACTCATTCATTTTATTTTGAGTAAATGGTTCTTTTTCTTTGATTTGAATAAGTTCCATGTTTTTTTCTTTACAGAACGCATAATTATCACTCCCTAACATATGAGGATGAAATCCTGTGTAACACGGAATTGAGCCATCATAATTGTTAAAATTAACGTAGTTGACGAATTTTTCAAAGTCCCAATAAGTTCCATAATCACAATAACTCACAATTGTTTGTTTATTATCGTCAATTATTTCAAAGGCTTGTTTGATAGCGTTAACCGGCCCCTTTACATTATCTACCACCTCAAGTATTTTAGAATTAGGTGATATACGTTTTAAAACTTCTCGCATGTTAGTTTCCCTCAAATGAATATCATTACAAATAAAAGTTATATCATCAACACCTGGAAATAAATCTACAACATGTTTTATAATTGGGAATCCATCAATTTCAATTAACGACTTCGTATTTTTGTATCCGGCATCTATAAATCTTTTACCAATGCCGGACATTGGTATAATTAGTTGAAAATTATTGTACATATAATTTAAAAAGTCTTTAACCAATCTTTATAATGACAGATGTTTTCTAATTCTGACCATTTAGTATATATGATTTGACCATCTTCTAAAAGGTATACAAAATTGTTTTTATTAATAAAGGATGAAAACATTGAAAACCCTGAATATCTTTGAGATAAAAGAATATTTTTAGAAATAGACATTATATACAAATCATAGTAAGTTTGTTCAAAATCAAATTCAAATTTTGGCGTTCTAAGAATATTGTCTTTATATTGATTCTCAAACTTTAATTTTTCTTCCTCATTGTCTGAACAAAATAATAATTTGGCGTTTGGTTTTTTTTCTAAAAAAGAATCAATTGCTAATTTTGTTACATCATTCAAATTATTTAATTCTCTATAATCAATAAGCTCACCATTAAATTTTGATAACCTTATTTTATCTTCTCTTCTTAAATGTATTGTTAAATCAGGTATTACATCTATTTTTGAGATTTCTAAAAGTTTTTTTGTTGGTTGGAAAGAATTACACACTGAATAAAAAGTTTTAACAAACTCTTCTTTAGTTATGTTAGATTTATTTTTCTTAAATGGTGAGTTAGGATTTAAAATTCTATCGTCATTAACGACATACTTTTCATAAAAAGTAATTGGGGATTCAACACCACCAATATAACCATCAAAATATGATAAATTTGGAAATGATAATATGTTTAATTTATGATTTTCAATTAAGGTGTTTTTGGGTAATTCAAAATACTTTAAAAAGTTTTCATGTTTATAATCAGAATATCTGACTTCCTTAAAAAATTTTGAAACTTCACCATTGTTTTCATTTGTTTGATAAAATGATTTACCATCCCTTGTGTTACTGTGAAGAGGCCTCCATACTGATATAAAATTTGATTCGTTTAACTTACAATATGTTGCAATCAAAAAAAAATCAATAAGTCTATCACACAGCCCTGATAGTGGTGAATTAGTCCATACTATTGTATTATTATTTTCCATTTATCTTAGAATTTGCCAATTTTCGGGTATAGGATTTTCATAAATTGTGTAACCTTCTCTTGGGTTAGCGTAATAATGAAAATATTTTGGGATTTGTTTTATTTTTTTGTTAGTCAAAGATAAAAAATAAATCAAAACTGAATAACTTGAATCAATAAAATGAATTTCTTTTGCATTTTCTAAAATTTTAATTTGGTCAACCATAGTTTTTGAACTACCGTTTAATTGGTGAATATAAATGTCATTGGGTATTTTAGACTTATTAATATTTAAACCTCTTTGACTATCATCGTGTAATACAATATAATCTTTTTCAGGTAACAACTCATATTTTTTATTTTCACAGTTGTTATCTCTATAAACAGAAAATTCAGTTTCTCTAACTTTTAAATCAAGATTTTCAAACAAATAAAAAGAGTGTGAAAAAGAAACATTATCACCCATATTTTTATGTAGGAAACTTTTCCATAGTTCATAGTTTTCTTTAAAACAACCAATTTTTATGTTATCACAATCACTACATTCAGAATAATCAACAAATATATGACTATTAAATCTTGAGTCATTTCTACACGAATATCTATCTGATTGCATACAAATCAAACAAGAACTATTATATTTATTTTGGTTAATAAATTTTGGTATAACACATTTTATATTATCTTTGTGTTTATACATTTCTTCTACTACAATTTTTCTTGATTCGTCTAAAACAAATATTGTGAGCTCCTTGTATAAATTTGAGTAGTAATTACATACAGGGTTATTAGTAAACAAATCACCAAAACCTTGATGGTGAATAATTGTTGCTTTTTTATTCATACTAATTGTTATTAGTTTTTTACTTGATGGTCAACCCAAATATATGTTTGTCTAAGACCATCAATTAATAATTTAGAAGGTTCCCATCCTATTTTTTCACGGAAAAGTTTATTATCTGATTTTCTACCTTTTACACCTAATGGACATTTAAACCCATACTTATTTGAAAATTCTTCACCATAAAGATTGTCTATTTTTACATTTTTTTGAGATATACCAATTGTCATTTGGGCTAATTGATTTATTGTTACCATCTCTTCACTTCCAATATTTACGGGTTCCATGAAATCACTATTCATCAAACGTTCTACGGCCTCTAAACACTCATCTATAAATAAAAACGAGCGTGTTTGTTGACCATCACCCCACACTTCAATAGAGCCATTATTTTCACATTCAGAAACCTTTCTACACATAGCTGCTGGAGATTTTTCTTTACCACCTTTCCAAGTACCCATAGGACCAAAAACATTATGGAATCTACCAATTCGTACATTTAAACCATAATTTCTATGATATGCCAAAAACAATCTTTCCGAAAATAATTTTTCCCAACCGTACTCAGAATCTGGATTTGCTGGATATGCCGATGATTCTTCACAGTTTGGATTATTTGGGTCTAACTGATTATGTTCAGGATACATACAAGCTGACGATGAATAAAATATTTTTTTTACACCGTATTTTACCGACTCATTTGTGACATTTAGATTAATCAACACAGAATTGTGCATCACGTTTGCATCATTTTCACCTGTAAAAATATATGCAGCACCACCCATATCTGCGGCTAATTGATAAACCTCATCGAATGAATCGCCAACTACTTCTTCAATATTGTTTTCATAATCAATAAATCTTTTTTGTACTTCTTGATTCGGAGAAAGTAAAACTTTTCTGACAACGTTTATATCTTTTAAATCACCCTGAATAAATTCGTGACAAATATCTTTTTCTTCAAAATATTCGTGTTTTTTTACATCACAAATTCTAACCCAACAACCTTCGTTCTTTAATTTTTTTGCGAGGTGTCCACCGATGAATCCACCTCCTCCTAATACTAAAACTTTTTTCATGTTTATTTAAATTATTTTCCAATTTTTTAAAGATGTTGGTTTAGTAAACATCTCATTATGACCACGCAAACAATATGTGGATATTGTGATATGATTAAATAATTCATATTTACTATCTACTTGATATAAAAATGCTCCCCACACAGAATCTAACACATGAATATCTTTTGCATTTTGAAGTATTTTAATATAGTCAAAAAAAGTGTTTGTTGATTTATTTAAATCAACTAATTTACTTGTGGGGTGTTTATCCCTAATACTTGAAATAATACTATCATTTAATCCGTGGTATAATACGTAATCATTACCATGTTCCTCAACAAATTTAGAATATGTTGATTCTTCTAAGTTCAAATCTCTATCAAACTCAAACATTGATACTCTTTCAGAGTAATCAATCCCATATGATTTATAAAATTTCTCAACAAAAAAAAGATTATGGTCTCTATTACTAAATGCTCCTTGATAAGAATCGTTTCTATAACCATCAAACATACCAAAAATTAATAATGAACTATTGTGGCGGTAGTCGTTTAAAAGAGACGATAAATTATTATCAATTTGAGATTTATCAACATAACATGCGTTCACATTTGGTAAGGATTTTAAATAAAAATCAATTATTTCTTTAAAATCATTTCTCATTAATAAATTAATTTTATCAAATTTCTTTGAAAGAACATTAACCAATGGGAGACAGTTAATTACATCTGTAAAACCTTGGTGAAATAAAATTGTTCCAGTATTATTCATTTTATAAAAATTTTAACCAACTAGTGTCATTATATGTTTTGTCGGGTTTACCAAAAGTTTCATTAACCGCATTTACAACACCCATAAAACACGCTTCTAAATAATCGTGACCAGCAATAATACCGCCTTGTTTTATTTTGGGTAACCACATATTAATATCTTCTTTACAAGAATCATACGAATGGTCACCATCAATATACACAAAATCTAATGAACCATCGGCAATTTCTTTAACAAATTCCTTAGAAGTTGTTTTATGTTTTTTAATAACACTAAAATTTTTTGTTCTAACATCAAAATTATATTCAACAACGCTCATTGGGTATTTATCTGAACAAGCATCACCCGGTGCGTATCCATTGGTCCATGGGTCAATTGCATGCAACTCCTGTAGTCCATTTATATTATCCGCAAAAATAATTGTTGATTCACCTTGGTAGGAACCAACTTCAACCATGTTTGTAATTTTATTGTTTAAATCGTTTATTAAATCAATCAATCCTTGTTTGTAAGTTGCGTTTCTACATGTTGCTTCATGTAACTCAATTAATTCAGTCATTTTCGTGTATTATATCATATAGTTTATAGTACTCATCACCAAAAATATAATGAAAAGTAATTTGTTTTTTTATTTCTTCGTTAGTATAGTTCCAATATTTGGGTTCTCTTGGATTGAATAATGAACTATTGATTTGTTCAATATTATTGTCCGAACAAAAAATACCAACATTCGCATCAGCATATGGTGTTTGTTTGGCATTATAATCCCCATTTTCTTCACGGAAATAACCGTATTTACCTGAAGGGTATGCGTTTTTTAGAACCTCTAATGCTTTAAAATTAAATAATGTTCCAGCACCACCTGAATGATAGTTTATACCAAAACCGGCACTATTCTCATTCAAACGACCTATTTTTACAATTTCATCTGTGGGAAGTGTTTTGACCAACTCAATTAAATTTTTATAGTTAACAAAACTATCGTCATCAACATTAATAAACCAATCAAAATCTTTATAGTTTTCAAATAGATAAACAAAGGATTTTAAATTTTTTTCAGGTGCACTTTCATAAGTTTTATTATCCGTAACTTTAACGGTATGATTTTCTTTATCATCATAATCTGAAATTATTAAATAATTTTCAAAATCTTTTAACCAAGTATCTTGAATAATTTTAATTCTAGAATCTAAGTGTTTTTCAGATGAAATAATTGTGACTAATATTTTCATAATAAAGTATAATGATAATCTCTTTTATCTGTATCTAAATAAATTTCACCAACAAATTTATTGTCATCTCTTTTTAAAGAAAATGGTTTACTCCATGGTTCCATGGCGTGAAATGAAGAATTCACATAAGAACTATTAACATAATTTGGGTAAATAATGTCTCTAAGAAAATGCATATCCCACCATTTTTCATACCAATCAACATCTACCCTATAATTTTTAGATGTATTGTATTCTATACAGGAACTTTCCATGTTAAAATTTGGTTGTCTTCTCATACCCCACATCCCACCTAAAATATGATATCCGTGGTGTGGATGGTCTCTCATTATGTGTAGTATTTTTTCACTTTCGACCCATTCATAAACAGACACTTTTTCTCGTTCAGTAATTCTAGAATCAATATCACGAACAATAAATAACTCAACATCTTCATCATCATTTGGTAAAAATCTCCATTGCATGGCACTTATTAAAGGATTTGTAATTAACTTGAATTCAAGTTTATCATAATCAATATTTTTTTTAATTTCAGAAATATCAAATAACTCGTTATGATATAAGTAAATGTACCAATTTGGGTAGTACTTTTGAATTAAATTAATGTTTTGATACAATCCACTAATGTATTTGTTGTGATTTGTTTCCATAACTCTTTCCCAATCTGAGGGTGCTTTGTACAAACAAAAAGATATTACTCGTTTCATGTTAAAAATGCGTGTCTATCATTTAAAAATTTAGTTTTGTATTCATTGTGTAAATTAACCCAAGTTGAATAATCAGAATTATAATGAATGGCCTTTTTTTCAGGACATAAACTACATACCTTTATGTGAGTTAATGCCTTATGCTTATAACCAAATAAATGTGCTCTTATGGACATATCTGAATCGGCATAATAATATTTAAAGTCGGGGTGATACATACCAATTTCTCTAAAAATGTTTTTTCTATAAATTCCATAATTCATGGTTATTTCACCAATAGTATCATATTCATCAACAATACACCACCCTTTATTCTTTTGATTTTCATGGTAACGACCTGTTATCCAATCATCGTCTAAAATGTCAACTTTATGACCATATTTCCAATTGAATAAATAAAAATCGTATCCGTCTTCAATTTCTGAAATTATATCATCCCATGAATTAACTAATAAAACATCATCATTCCATTGACAGATTAATTCATGAGTAGCATGTTCAATACCTAACTTCATAAAGTCAGGATAACTACTTCTTCCACCAACTTCAATTAACTTTATCCTTGGG
>Ga0208974_1001093_pt1 | contig 10712 bp, 14 predicted proteins | sample GreLakmeER15MSRF_FD_187699 | JGI IMG/M metagenome (GOLD analysis project Ga0208974, IMG submission 187699) | Freshwater lentic microbial communities from great Laurentian Lakes, MI, USA - Great Lakes metaG ER15MSRF (SPAdes) | ecosystem: Environmental > Aquatic > Freshwater > Lake | place: Great...
AGTAGCAATATAAACAACGTATTAATAGAAGCGTATAGTAATATAGAGAACATACATAGTATAGAAGAACAAAGAACTAAGACTATGGCTGACCCTAAGTTCCAACAATGGTGTAAGGATATGAGAGTATCCCAACTATATACCAATAGAGAACTAATACACAATGCCAATAGACTGATGAAGCAGTACACCCATAAGATAGGATTAGAAGGTTAGTTAATTAGATACACATCTAAATAAGAATACAAACGCCCGTAGCCCGAAATGGTTACGGGCTTTCTTATGCCCATCCGCTGCCCAGAGTAATCGCATATTCGTATATCCACATATGCGGTAGACCCCCCTAACTGAATTTCATGTAACCCAACTGAATGGAACACTGCCAGACCGGGTCGGGTACGCTTAAATACCGAGCCCGGTTTTTTCGCTATGGGAAGCAATTTTGATATAAGTGTTAACACACTACTGCGGCATATAGCTGAAATATATTTAGTTAAATGATATTTATAATAAAGAATTCCATATGATTAGACAAGATACATATGTAAGAATATCAGAGGAGTTTGGAACTGCGGTTGGAATGGCAAAAGGAATGGAAATGTGGGATGCTTCAACTCATAAGATAACCGATGATATGAGATGTAACGAATTGATATACCATACTATTGAGGATGGTTCATATCAGCAGATTCGTAGAGAGGTTATACGTTTAGAGAAGATAGCAAGAAGAGGAATTAAAGAATTAACTATATATAAAAAAGCAATTAAAGGTGATAGTAGAACTACAACAAAACCAAAGAAGGTACTTCAAAGAGGATAATGGGTATAAGATATCCGCTAAGGAAGGATTAACCCCCGTTACGATTCAAGTCTTAGAGGATGATTTGGATATAGAAGGGGTATTACCTTTTGATATCAAAGGGGTTATTATTTATCTAAGGAATTACAACCGCTATTTGACATCTTCGGAGTTATTAGAAACACTTGCGGACTCGGTTTCTATAAACCCCCACTACACATATAAGGAACACTCTAAGGTATTAGGTGCTAGAATGGGAAAGACAATCCCTATTATACCAATAGATACTCTAAAGATATTAGAGGAGATAGAGAAACAAAAAGGTAAGATTCCTTTTTCAGGCGTTAAGGATGTAGAGTGGGAAATTAACGGAGAGAACCTATCAGGCTTAATCAATCAGATTATATGGACATTATCCCCTAATGCTGCAAAACCATTAGATACATATAAGGTATTTGATTTAAATCTTTCCGCAGATTACTCCATAACTGCCATACCCGTAGAGCCATTAGATAAGGATGCGAGAGTACCTGAAGATAAACTGGCTAATAACATTAAGATAATTAACGATAGGTTAGCACAATTGAATTCCGATTTTCAATCTATTAAGGATATATTCTACTTTGGGAAGATTACACCTACCTCAACAACTAAATATACTATTCTTGCTTCCGCAGATTCGGGAGATGATATATCCGTTCAAGTGGTGAGCAAATCGTCTACCGTAGTAGATAAGCAACCCCTCGTATCCACATCTCAATCCGATGCCGCCCAAGCTAAAGCAGATGATTTGGCGCAAAAGGTAGAGCAGGCTCAAACGGATTTACAAAAGAAGATTGACCAAACGGAGAACACTATTAAAACTGCTCAAGCGGGCGATACGGCCGCTCAATCGGAATTAAGAAGGCAATTACTCCAAGCACAACAAAACCTAACGAATACAAACGCATCGCTCCTAAGTAGATTAAAAGCGAAAGGAATTGATATATAATAAAATAGTATGAAAAGATTCGGAGATATCGCTACTATGATAACCCTATTACCATTGATAATAGGAGTGGCAGTATTGGTTGGTTTATACTTTATGGTACGTTTTCCCCTATGGTGGATACAAAGAGCGTTAAAGACGAGGAAAAGGTGATTAAAGTGTAACTATCAATAGGGATAACAAAAATTTTCTTTAAAAAACGACTCGTTCCCCCTACCCCCACCCCAAAAAATAAATTTGTAAAAGTTAATAATTATTAGTATATTGTAGGTTATGAATATTACAGTCTTAGAGAAGTTAGAAAAAGGATGGATATCTATGGATTGGAAATCATATCTTCCAAAAGCTAATCCGACTAAACAAAATCTTTCAGAATTAGTTGATAAGTTAGATAATTGGAAATCCAATAGAAAGTGTAAGGAGATAATATTGATTAAGTATAAGTCTATGCCCGCTTATATAACTCTTAAACGAGAGGATTTTAAATCTATGGGTAATTGGTTGATGGGTAGATTAACCGAATTAGAAATGTATGAAGAATGTGCTAAGTTACATTCTATAAAAAATAAGTTATAATATGGATAGATTGCACACAATTAAAAACTTTCTTAGTAATGAGGAATGTTCTGATATCTTACTAAAATATAAAGCAGAATTAAACTTAAAGCCAGCTGAAGTAGCTGGTAATAAGGTTACTGATAAACGGAAATCATCCGTAGCATTTATTAATGGGATAGAAGTAATAGATGAAAGGCTTAAGAATTTATTAAAGAATCTCATACAAATAAAAGGATTTGAAGTAACAGGATTAGGACCATATCAATTTACCGAATATAAAGTCGGTGAGTATTATGATTGGCATACCGATTCATCTCCAACAGATGATTTGTATAAAGATAGATTCTGCTCTATTGTAATACAACTAAATGATGTATATGATGGTGGTTACCTACAATTAAAAGATGAGAGTGGGGATAATACTATTCAATTAGATAAAGGTATTGGTACAATGTATATATTTTATTCAAATATAAGACATAGGGTAATGCCAGTTACCAATGGTGTAAGATATTCTTTGGTTAATTGGGTATCTCTTAGAAAATTAGATAATTTTAAAAAAACACTCATATAATGAAGAACATTGTAATAGTTGGTGGTGGAACTGCGGGTTGGTTAAGTGCTTTCTTTTTTAAAAAAAAGTATCCAAAATATAGCATATCATTAATTGAAAGTACTTCTATTGGAATATTGGGCGCCGGCGAAGGTGGTACTCCAAATCTACGTTCATTATTAATAGATGATTTTGGGTTCGATGAAGATGAATTTTTAGAAAAAGTAAATGGCACAAAAAAATACGGAATCATATTTGATGGTTGGCATAATAACAAAACGCATTCTTTTGTACATGGGTTTGGGTATGATGGATTAGAAAATGATTTATATTCATATCATTTTAATGCTAGATTGTTTGCTGAATATTTAAAAGATAAAAGTATAGATAAGGGTGTTGCTCATATAGATGATGAAGTATTGAATTTTGTACAAACCAATAACCAAATAAGTAAAATACTTCTAAAAAGTGGAAATGAAATAGAAGTTGATTTTGTTATCGATTGTTCCGGCTTTCATAGATTAGTAATTGGTAATTTATATAATTCAAAGTGGAATTCATATGAAGATGAACTATTAGTAAATTCAGCTATCCCCTTTTTCATAAACGAACCAACCAATGATATAAAGCAACGAACAATTGCACAAGCGATTGAATGGGGTTGGATGTGGAAAATACCTTTACAAAATAGATGGGGATGTGGATATCTTTATAATGATACAATAATAGATGATGAATTTATTAAAAAAGAAATCGAAAGATTATATAAGGATAAAGATATACAAATAAACAAAAAAATAAAATTTAATGCCGGTTCGTATGAAGATGTGTGGGTAGAAAATTCTATTGCTATCGGATTATCTAGTGGGTTTTTAGAACCATTAGAAGCAACATCTATAATGACAATTATATTTCAGTTAAGACGATTACCCTCTGATATATTTGATTATTCAAATAAAGATACATACAATCATAAAATAAGGAAATGTAATTATCAAAACATGCTTTTTCTAAGACATCATTATAATTGTAGTAGAACCGATACTATGTTTTGGAAAACATATCAGAATAAAAAATTGCCCGAATTGCTAGAAAGCATATACTCTACATTAAATAGTGGTAACATACCAATATCATATACGTTTGGAATAGATAACGATACTATAACATTTACAAAAGAGCAATATAAGCACATTTTCTACAATAACTTTTTAAAGAAAGAAAAGACTCTTATATGAACAACATAAAAGAAATAGAATTTAGTCCTACATTATCCATATGGAAATCTAAATTTGATGTATCAAATAAAGATAAAATATTATCAGAGTGCGAAGAACTTATAAAAAATAAACCAAAAGTAAACACAGATGGTTATGCTTACTATATAAATAACGGACTAAAATACAATGGTTATGTTGATATAGAAATAAAAAAAGAATTAGATTCAATTATGTGTAGTGGAATAAACGCATGTATCGATATACACAATCAAAAATTTAATGAAATAAAAACAGATGTTTGGGTAAACGTTGTTAGAGCACAAAATCCGGTACAAAAAAATTATAAAACAAATGGTTCGTTAGTATTTCATAACCACGTTGAATTAAATATATTAAATAAATTACCGCCTCCACTTTATACATTTGTTTGTTACATACAAATGCCAGATAATTTATTGGGAGATGATGCTGTATTATTTATGGAAGATATTGATAAATCGGTATTTTCAATACTACCAGATGAGGGTGATATATTAATTATGAAAGGAGATTTACCTCACGTACCAAATTATTCTCCCAATTCTACAAAAGATAGAGTTGTTTTAGCTGGCAGTATAAGAATGGATTTTTCTAAATTAAACAAAAGCTTAATATGATTGAAAAAATATATGTTTTTGATGATATAATAACTAACGAAGAACAAGATGAAATGCTTCAGTTTGTCAAAACAACAAACATGGAATGGACTTTTGAAAAAAATATAACGGGAAAGTATGGTAACAAAGATGATAAATTTTATCCAGCAAACGTTTTACCAAAAATTAGATTAAATAATCATCAGATAGATACGTTAATAACCAAAATACAATATAATGCAGTTCAAAAATTAAATCTAAAGTTTATTGAAAATTATAGATACAAAATAAATTGGACAAAACCATTAGGATTTGAATATGATGTTAAAGATTTAATGCATGTAGATAGTGATATACAACATATAGCAATGGTTTATTATATTAACGATACCACAGGAAATACATTTATATATGATAATATTGATGGTAATAATGTTGAAATAAATTCTAAATATAGATACAACGATATTGATTATTCTAAATTAACTTTAACAAAAAGTATTGAACCAAAACAGGGTAGGGTAGTGGTTTTTAATGGAGCGTTACATCACCATGGTTCTTATCCTAAAACAAACGATAGATACATAATAAATTTTAATTTTGTTGCAAAAGAAAAAAGTAAATCTTTATTATAATGTTAATAGAAAATAAATTCATTTATCTAAATTTACCAAGATGCGCATCAACATCTTTCCACATAGCTTGTCTTAAATATGGATTGGATATTAAATACTATGATGATATATTTCATACATTAAATCCTCCTAAAATAGATAAGAATGCTAATAATGAGATAATAGCAGATAGTTTAACACATTCACACGAAAGGTTATTTAATTTAAAGAAAAAGTTTGGAAAAGATGTTCCTGTTATTGCTGTTAAACGTAATCCATACGATAGGTATATATCTTTATGGAAACACATAATAGATGAATTGTATAGGGTTGGTGAGATGGAAACATTCGAAATATTTAAATCACTTACGACAGATGATTTACTATCATATACCGAATTAGATTTATCTTCCAATGATACTAAATATCCAGCTATTAATAAGTTTTTTAAAAGGAATGGTGTTCCTAAAACAGTACCATATGTAACTGCTATGATATATATAATGATGAGTCCAACTTCACATTATCACAACCACGATAAATCAATAATTTGGTTTGATATAAAAAAATTGAATGAATTAGAAGAATGGGTTTCTAAAAAATTAGAATTTGATTTTAAATTAGAGAAAACAAATTCAAGTCAACATTTTGAATGTACTATTATAAATGATGAATATTTTAGAAAAAAATATGATTCTATTTATAAAAATTATGATAGCCCAAAAAATATCAAATCTTTAATATGATTAATTTTAAAGAAATATTTGTAGCTTGGCAAACCGCAGCAAGACCAACTCCATTCCAATCTAAAGTTGCTAAAGACCGTTTAGATGTATGTATTAAATGTCCGTTTAAAAAAGAAATCTTTGAAAAGAAACAATGGTCAGCTGTTTGTGGGAAATGTGGATGCCCGTTAAAAGCAAAAATATTTTCTCAAGAAGTAAACCCATGTCCTATGGGATATTGGAATGAGCCTGATAAAAAGAATAGTATAGGTTTTAAATTAAAGGATAAAAAAACTTTTTTATAGAAATTGGATATTTATAATAAACATTAAATAAAGATATGAAAGGAACTATTATTGGCACTGACCTATTACAAAAGGGAAACGATGTACAGGTTATAGAAATAAATACAAACACTACTATATTCAATGATGGTGCTAATTTATTAGATTATGATGCTCTTTTTGAGGTATTAAATTCTAATAACATAGAAGAATTGCACTTTATCTATACCGCTGGAAGTAGCTTTTTACCAACAAACGCTAGTTCTTTTGTATTTGAAGATAAGTTAAAAGAAAAATGTTTAGAGAACAATATAACATATCACAATTATGTAGTACCTCAAAACTCTGTTACCGTACCTTACATAGAAGATGCACCAAACAAATTTATTTTAAGACAAGCATTTGATACAACCGCATTAGTTGATGATACATATTGTGCTAATAAGTACGAATTTATTAATCTTATGAGTGGTTCTGGTATAGTTCCTAAAACATTTTTTAATGATGAAGTTTTGGGTGTTGATGAAATATCTGTTGTAGATTTGAACAACCCAAATCATCCAAACTATGTTGTAAAAGCTAAAATCCCAACCTATGATATAACTTCTTATCCAGAACTTTATGAGTTAGGTACTCAGGAAGAATTGGATACATTAAAACAATCTATTCCTTCTGATTATTTATTGCAAGAGTTTATATATGATGAGGAAAATATAGTAGATGGTAGATGGTCTGTAATAAGAAGTATTGATATTATATATGGTGGTGAGCTTGATGTTATTAATATGGGAGGATATACCCAAACAACAATTATACCATTAACTTTTTCGGTTAACGAATTTGTAGAAAATACTAAAAAGTACAATCAAAAAACGAGATATAAATACATTAATAAACAATTATATAATACATCTAAAATAGATTTCCACGTAGATGATGAAACACAAATTTTATCATACGATGGTACATTGGCTGATGTAGACACTATTCAGTTAGGTTCTTTTATTAAATCATTAGATTTTACCGATTTAGATGGAAGGTCACCAAATGATGCAGAAGATATAACTGCTTTTGGATGGGATGGTACATTAGCAAAAACAATTGAAACGCTTACTGAAGTTTCCTCTTCGCTTGTGGGAATGCAATCCGCATCTGTTGATACAATATACATAAGAATTACATTAGAAAATGGTTTAATGTGGGATGATGCTCCATCTGCAACCTATTACTTTGAAGAAGTTAATTCATTATCTACTAGATGGGATAGAGTGAACAATATGGTTGTTGGCGATAAATTAGTTGTAAGAAATAATTCTACAAATGAATTAGAAACTGTTGAGATAACTAATTTAGAAATGGTACATGCACAAAAAACAATATATCAATTAGATTATGAACCATCGGATATTTTCTTAGTTGATATTGGCGATGGATTGTTTGGATTGATGCACAACGCATGTTGGTGTTGTTATAACCCATGCGGGCATTGGTGTTGTGATGGTGGTTGTCCAACGTGTGACCAAGGCCTTCCCCCAAAACTTTAATTAAAATAAAAAAATATAAATAATAATTAATATGTCACAAAATAATAGAGTAGAAAGACCGGCAACAACAATTAAATCAATTGTAAGTCCTTTAACTGTAGATACCAAAGTTAAGATTGCGGCAGCTTTTCAATTAATTGTAAATAAAATTAAGGAAAAGCATTTATCATAATTCTAATTTATGAGTTATGAAATTGTTTACATTTGGGGATAGTTGGACAGAAGGCGTTGGTGGAGATTTAGGAGAAGAATTTACAACAAACAGTCCAGAAGAAAAAACTAAAATTAGGCAAAAATACTGCTGGCCAAAATATCTATCTGATTTATTGAAAATAGAATTCCAAAACTTTGGAATGGGTGGTGCATCAAATAAGGTTATATTTGATGCAACTTGTCACGCTATACACAATAACATAATTAAAAAAGATGATATTGTTGTAGTTATGTGGAGTTCATCTTTGAGAGATAATGTACCATTTTTTCCATCAAATAATCCTTGGCACTTTTGGGGAGAGACTTCTATAAGAAAAAAACACATATATGGATTTATATTAGATAAAACACATTTTACTAAATCCGATAATCAATCATCCTTAAAAAAAGAATACAAAGAATATTTTATAGATAATCTATTTTCAGAAACGTATTATGATATTATAAATCAAAATTATATTTTATATATCCAATATATGTTTGATAGAATTGGTATTCGTTATGTTTTTTGCGATGCGTTTGATTTGATGATAAAAAAAGAAATAATAAAAGAGGTTGATAAAACAAATTTAATAAAAACAAACCACTATTGGGGATTATCGGATAAAACGATAAAAAACTTTTTGATAAGTAAAAATAGAAAAGATGTTTGGGAAGATGGAAACCTATGGAGTGATAATATTACAGGTAAGCATCCTAATAAAATTGGATATGAACTAATTGCAAATATGTTATATGATTATATTTTAGAAAAAGATATATTATACTATAATACAAACGAAATAGAAAATAGAATAATATGAAATATGCAATAAACACTTTTTTTAAAAAGAAAGAATGTGATGATATAATAGATTTTTGTATGAAAGAAGGTGAATCTTTCAATTATAATCCAAATGAAGTTTGGGATTGTAGGCGTGTGTATGATGAATCATTTAAAAAATATATTTTAGAAAAAATATTAGAAGTAGAAAAATTTGAATTATTTAATGTAAGAAATATAAATGTTAGTCTAACAAAATATTATGATTCAAGACGTTTAGATTTACACTTAGATAGTACATCTAATTATACCACTGTTATTTGTTTGAGTGATAATTTTGAAGATGGAAGATTTGTACTATCAGAAAAGCAGTGTAGTTTAAACGATGCTGATGTAAAAATAAAATTATCTTTGGGAGAAGGTATTACTTTTGAGGGTAATAAAATTTATCACGGAGTTATGCCTGTATATACAGGATTAAGATGTGCGTTAAACATATGGATGAATGATAGTGATTTTAATTATTATAAATTAGATACAAAGAAAAAATTATTATGAAGATACTAATAATTTCTTTACCTAGAACAGGCTCTACATCTTTATTGTACAAAATAGCTAACGAGAAGAATTTAAAACCATTTTTTGAACCATTTGATGGGACTAATAGAGTTATTTATAATAATGAAGATAATTCCGTTGTTAAAACAATAATATGTCATCATAAAAATAATTTAGAACTTATTAGTAAATTTGATGAGGTTATACTTCTTAATAGAAGAAATCTAAAAGAGTTAATAGAGTCACACTCATATCAAACTTATTTTTCAAAAAAAGGATATAATTCTAATAATCCATATGTTTATAAAGAGCCACCGCAAGAAATAATAAATTTGTGTACATCTGATATATTAAATTGGAATGAAGAAATTAAATACCTATCGGAAATTGCTAAAATACCAATTACATATTATGAAGATATTTTTGATAGTAATTCATCAGATAGATTAAGAATATCAATAACTAATAAATTAATTTAATGGTTGATTTAAAAAATTACATATGTAGTGTTCCATTTGAGGCATTAGAAATAATGGATAAGAAAAACTATATGTGTTGCGCAAGTTGGTTATTAAAAGAGTTACCAAACAAAGTACCACTAAAAGATTTATGGAATTCCGATGAAGCAATAGAGATACGAAAATCAGTATCGAATGGTTCATACAAACATTGTGATAAAACACAGTGTCCATTTTTAGCGCAATTAATAAATTTTAATCTACAATCATCAGGCCCAATACAACATATAAATAATGTATCTGAAAATATTAAGAAACATATAGATTCAGATAACTTTTATATGGAATCAGGTCCTAAAATTTTACAAATGTCATTTGATAGAACCTGCAATTACAAATGTCCATCGTGTAGAGTGGATATGATAGTAGCAAATACAAATGAAATAAAAAGCATTAATCTAAAGATAGATGAGATGGAAGAAACTTTTTCAGAATCCATCGAAACTATTTATTGTTCGGGCACAGCAGACCCATTTGCATCGGTATCTTATAGGAATTTTCTAAGAAACTTTAATCCAACAAAATATCCAAAATTAAAGAATATACATATTCATACTAATGCGAGTTTATGGAATAAAGAGATGTGGGATTCTATGCCGAACATACATAATTATGTTACTACTTGCGAAATTAGTATTGATGCTGCTACTCAAAATACATACGAAAATATAACTAGATTAGGTGGTAATTGGGATAATTTATTATCTAATTTAAAATTTATAAGCACAATACTCACATTA
>Ga0208974_1001096_pt1 | contig 10704 bp, 9 predicted proteins | sample GreLakmeER15MSRF_FD_187699 | JGI IMG/M metagenome (GOLD analysis project Ga0208974, IMG submission 187699) | Freshwater lentic microbial communities from great Laurentian Lakes, MI, USA - Great Lakes metaG ER15MSRF (SPAdes) | ecosystem: Environmental > Aquatic > Freshwater > Lake | place: Great...
TGGGAATAGGCCTATTTAAAAACTGAGTTACATATACTTGAAATGCGCGCCCTCTACGACCCCCCGTTCTTCTTCGAGTGGACGCCGTCGTGCCTTACTGTTTACAAGCGCGAGAATGATGTGTACACCAAGTACCGCATGCTAAGCCAAGACGATGCCAAGCGCATCTACCCGGATGTTATGCATTGGCTCGAGAGTGGCAAGAGCAACGAGACCGATAAGGCGCAAGTTGCTGTGGCGCTCGCGGAGAAGCTCGGGGACGCGCGCATCTAAAGAAAGGGCGCCGAACACACTATAGATAATGTATGCCACAGGTGCACAAACGAGACTACTTATTCAAGTTCGTCCCGGCTCACCTCCGCTCGCAGCTCCTCCTTGACGACGAGGCTTCGTACTCCGTCACGGACCAGTACACGGCAGACAAGATGACGCGCGACCTCGCGCGGTTCTTGCCACGAGATGCCGTGATTTGCGATGCGACCGCGTGCATTGGCGGCAACACGCACAGCTTCGCGCGCTTCTTCGCGAAAGTGCACGCCGTCGAGAAAGACGCCACGCGCTTCTCTTACTTGAAGCACAACATGCACGTGCTCCAAGCCTCCAACATCACGTGCGTGCACGGCGACTCGCTGGCTCTAATACCCGCGCTCGCGAATCTGGATATCATCTTCATGGACCCGCCGTGGGGTGGCCCCGATTACAAGACGCACGCATCGTTAGAACTCGCGCTTTCAGGCGTTCCTTTGGCGGACGTGTGCCGGCGCTGGCGTCATTGCACGCGCTACATCGCCCTCAAGACGCCGCTTAACTTTGACGAGCTGCGGTTCCGCGCGCAAACTGCCGATTTCATGGAGCTGATTTGGAAGAACGCGCAGCTGCGCAAAGTAGCCTTCACTTTGTATAAAATAAAGTAAGCCCCCGTTTTTATTTTTCGACTAAAGTAAGGGTAAAGCACACAAAATGCCAAGTACTTACTGTGCAACAAACAGCAGCAGCAATGCCACTGTTTTTCAACTGGCGTTCGTGTACTTGACTTATATTGCCGCCGTCTTCTTGCTCCTCGGATGGGGGATGCTGATTTACGTGATGGTGTCGCTGCACAAAGCCACGCGCACGGGCGAGTTGATTCGAAGCAACTGCGAGACGCGCAAGGGCTACCTCGAGTACGAGACGGGGCAGCACTACGCGCATAAGGCCTACATCACCAAACTCAAGGCCAAGCTCGAGCAAGGTCAGGGGTGGATGCAGACAGGCATCGCGTTCTTGGCAGCGAGCGTGACACTGCCTCTTTTATACAACATCATCTACTTGCGCCTGATCAAAGGATGGAAACGAAATGTCGAAGGTGACAAACTAACGCCGACGCACCAGTTCGGCACCACGATTCCTTGGATTATCTTTGCTATGTACGCCCTCTCCGCACTAATCGCCACGCACGTCAAGCGGTTTGACGAGGCGCGAGACCCCATCATCTTGCAGGTGTTTGTGTTGATAGCGATAGCGGTCGCTTACATCCTACCCAAGAAAACGACGGAAGCCGAGTTCTTTGAGCAAGATGAATTGAATTTTGCGAATGTTTTGTGGCCAGTGATATATGTGTTTGGCGGCGGCCTATGGCTCGCGTCCACCGTATTTTACTATAAGCTGGATGCGCTCATGGGCATGTACCCGGAGAGCATCGGAAAAGTGAACGACCAGCTCCTAAACATGGAGCGACCCACCTTGCTCGCGTACCTCGGCGACAACTACATTGCCGTAAAAGGCCAAGACCATCCCGCCGACAATCCGCCGACGGAGGACACGTTTGAGGAGTTGATCAAGACGCGCGAGGCGCCGCTTTATGTGATGCACAAGGAAGGCAACGAGTTCAAAGAAATCGAGAACGTGATGAAGCGCGCGTACCCTGAAATCGTCAACACAACGCGCGAGTTGCGTTCGCAGCTGCAAGGCCTGCGCACACAAAACATCGAATTCACCGACAAAATCAGCGCGTACACGGGTGTCGTCACCGGTCTCAGCGCGCTCGTGATAGTCGCACCCTTGTATGTTGTTTACCAGCGGGCGGCGCCAGCGGTCTTTGGCCTCTAAATGGGGGGTGCGTCCCCCAACGCCGCCCGCTATCGCGGATGTGCTCGCTTTGCTCGCGGGGGCTTCGCGTGATTGTTTGTTGTTTTTGTTAATTTATGGATGCAGGCTCGCCCTTCGGGCTCGTGGTCGCGACCGTCACAAGAGTTGGCGCGTGTCCTTACACGAACTGGTAAGGTTTTCGCGCGGTTTGCGGGTCGCGCGTTTTCCATGCAGTTCGAAAGGCATGATGAGTGCTGCTCATGAGAGCGCAGCCAGGTTAGCGAGTACGCATCCTCTGTTTCAATTGTCCATCATTGTCGTTACGCTTGTTCGCAGCCTCGCCCTTCGGGCTCGGGGTCGCGACCCTTGCAAACCGAGCGAAATCGTTACCAGTCCGTGTAAGGACTTGTACAAACATGTGTGACTGGCGCGACCCCGAGCCCGAAGGGCGAGGCTGCATATGATTTTCAGAGTTTTCAAAGTGTGAAAGTTGGGAACGGCAAGTCTCTCGGACCCCCAAAAAAAAGTTGCGAATTTCGGAAAATGACGGATCTATTCTGCCAAATCAATAAAATGCGGCTGCAAAAAGTAGCAAGCAACAAGTTTTTGTTTTTCGAGGTCGAATGTACGCTTACGGGCGTGATAAGCTTTCGGTAGCTGAGCTTCACAAAACTTGTGACGGGTACCCCGAAAAAGGTGCGAAAAATGGTGTTCGTGGAGGGGCTCTTGATGTTGCGCGTTTTTTGGGGTTGTATTTGAGATGATGGACAATTGAAACATAGGATGCGTGCTCGCTAGTTTGCTTCGCCATCGGCGCTCTTCCCCATCATGCCTTTCGAACTGCATGGAAAACGCGGCGACCCCTGCAAACTGCGCGAAAACCTTACCAGTCCGTGTAAGGACTCATTCGAACAGTTGTGACGGCCGCGACCCCGAGCCCGAAGGGCGAGGCGACATCCATAACTAAAAACAATCACGCGAAGCCCCCGCGAGCTTGCTCGCCATCAGCGATAGCGGGCGGCGCTGGGGGACGCACCCCCCATGCGGGCGCACTCGAGCCCATTCAATGCAACTCGCAATCCTTCTTCGTCGAGCTCCCCCTTTTCCATGAGCGCGCGAACCAATGCAAGCAAATAGCCCTCGTTCGCGCTCATCAACTCCTTCGCCTTGATGTATGCACACTCTACCAAAAACTGCAGCTCATCGTCCAGCTCGCTCGCCTTGGCTCCGTCGCTCCACGCAATCGGCCCCAAGTTCTCGTTGAAGCCGTAGCCCGCCACCATTGCGCGCGCGATACGCTCGACTTCTTGCAAATCCCCGTACGCGCCCGTCGTCGTTTTCATGCGGCCAAACACAAGCTCCTCTGCCACGCGGCCTCCGAGCGCGACGATGAGCTGGTTCTCCAGATATTCCTGCGTGTACAAGCCGATGTCCGCCGCTTCCAATCCAAACGGCTCGAACAGGGTCACGCCGCCCATTTCTCCCCGCGGCACTATGCTTATTTTGCGCACGACGTCAAAGTTATTGACGAGCACGCCCAAGAGTGCGTGACCCGCCTCGTGAACCGCTATCACGCGCTTTTGCTCCTCCGTGTATATCACGTCCGTCTCGAGCCCAAGCAACTCTTTGTCGAGGGCCTCCTCGAAACATTCGCGCGTGATGCTCTCGAGCCGCATTCTCGCCGCACAAATCGCGGCCTCGTTGCACAAGTTCTCGAGCTCCGCGCCCGAGAAGCCCTTGGTGACGCGGGCCAAGCTCTGTAGAGACACGTCCGAGCTCAGGGGCTTACCGTTTGTATGCACGGAAAGTATGTCCCGCCGTCCTTGCAACCCGGGAAGCGAAATGCTCACGTGGCGGTCGAAGCGCCCCGGGCGCACCAAGGCCTCGTCCAAAATATCGGGCCGATTGGTGGCCGCTATGACCAGTATGCCGTTCGATTTAACAAAGCCGTCCATCTCTGTGAGCAGCTGATTCATCGTCTGGTCTTGTTCCGTTTGGGACGTCGTGCCGGAGCTACTCCGCTGCCGCCCAATGCTGTCTATCTCATCTATGAATATGATACACGGCGCTATCTTTCGCGCCTCTGCAAATACACTGCGTACACGTTGGGCGCCCACGCCCACAAACATCTCTACGAACTCGCTCCCCGATGCCAATATCAGCGGCACGCCCGCCTCGCCGGCAATGGCCCGCGCGAGCAACGTCTTACCGCAACCGGGCGGGCCGCTCAAGAGAACGCCGCGCGGCATCTTGGCCCCTAACTTTACATAGTTCTCTGGGAACTTAAAGAAATCTACAATTTCCATGACCTCGCGCTTAGCACGGTCGATGCCCGCAACGTCGGATATTTTGGTGTCGTTCACAAAGCTTACAACATCATCGCCGTCGTCATCACCATTTCTCGGATATATTACACGCACGTTCTTATCGCCACCCAGAGACGACTTGAGCTTGCTAAGGCCGCCGCCCATGAAAAATTGGAAGGCTGCTCCGGCCAATACTAGTTGAAGACCGAACTCGGCGACGTTTACCGCTACATGGGTTGCTAAATTTACAGAGCCTATTTCGGGCGTGGCATTGCTAAGGTTAGGTAGCCTCACGCGCCTATATGATACACACGGCTTGCTGCGAACAGGCGCCGCCACAATGCGATATTTGCGTGATGTACAAGACAAGAGCATGTATACAAAAAAGATAGAAGTTGTTTAAGTAGAAGTAGGAGCCATGAAAGCCGGGGCTCTGGTAGCTCAAGGTGCGTACGGGTGCATTTTGTCCCCGGCCATTCCATGCGCATCGAGCAAAGCAGTAGAGACAATTCCAGGGCTAAAGATTCGGGGGACGATGGGCGATGACGTCACGCGCTTGCACGAAGACCCAACGCGAACCAAGAGAAATAAGAGCGGGCCGAAGACGTCGAGCCCGAGCCAAGAGCACCCGCACACCGTGTCTAAAGTGTTCGACAGCAAGACCGAGATGAAGACGGAGTGGACGATGGCGCAGCGCATTGCCCGATTGGACCCGGCGCAAAAGTACTTTGTGTATGCCACCGACAAGTGCGAAGTGACCCGCGCGGCCGTGCTCCGCAGCCAAGCCAGCAATCACGCGAGCGACCACCAGTCATGCGACATTCTCATGAAGAACTACAAGACCGACATATTCCCATCGGTCAGGATGCCGAACGGCGGCGTTCCCATGCACCGATGGCTCGCCAAGCGCAAGGGCACACTTGACCTCGTGGAGCTCGTGAAGCTGTTCTTGCCAGTGTTCAATGCACTGCAACTGCTGAATAAGGCCGGGCTCGTGCACCAAGACATGAAGGCCAACAACATTCTCATTGACACGGGGTACGCGAGCTACAAGAACCCGCGCGCACGCATCATTGACTTTGGGCTCATGACGCAAGCCTCTGGCCTTTTCGACTCTAAGCAAAACTCCATGGCTTTTTCGCCGTACTGGTTGCTGCCGCCGGAGTACCGGGTGAGGCGGTGGATTCGCAACAACCACAATCACGCAAAACACAAGAAACTCACGGACATGGACATCCAAAACCTGGTGATTCAGGAGACAGACCACTTGAACCGCAAGTTCAGCGGGACGCACGACATCGAGTGGCTCAAGAGCATCTACAACATGTTTTGGCCGTCGCAGTGCGAGCGCGAAACTAATATAAGGCGCTTGGCCGACAGAATATTGAGAGCAGAGAGCGCCGAAGCGGCCCTCAAGAGGTATACGGCTCGCATCGACATTTACGGCCTCGGCTTAATCATGATGTGGGCGTCGCAGTACACGACCGTGTTTCTGCAACACGCGCACTCGGGCCCAGGCATCGCGAACGAGCCGCGCATCCCCGAGTGGTCCGATTTCCGGGACATCATTCGCGCGATGACGAGCGCGGACCCATCAAAACGCGCGCATGTGAAGAAGGCGCAGGGGATGGTGCGCGCGTTTGTTGGGAAGTATGGGCGATAGCTTTTATCCTACCTTCCAAATCATCAACTTCGACCATTGTGTAGCAGGTGGTTGTTCGCAATATTGATTGCCGGTAAGGTAGGACCATAGATGTTTGGTGGTGTATTGGCAGATGACATCGGTGTCTGTAATAATGAATTCATCGTAGGAGGTCTTGCACTCGTCCCAAATTTTGCCCGAGGGAACGAAGTGGACGTACGCGTCGAATAGTTCTTTGAAGCGGCATATATTTCATCTTTCGAGTGGATGAGGAGGCAGATGGGCGCGTGTCACCGTGTTTCTTCAGAGTTTGCACGAGAAGGACACAAGCGTGGCCGAGGGCGATGTAGAAGTAGGATTGGTGCATTTCGTTATGTTTGGAGTGGAACTTTAAATACTGCAAAAGCAATGAATAGTTTATGTTGAAGTTGCTCGCATTGTCCGTCTCGTAGACAAAGTTTTGTTGGGCGGGGTCGACTGTTTGGATGAGCGTGGACATCAGCCACTCCATTTGCATCTCGTTCTCGTCATTGAAGACTTCGGTGACGGTTTTGGAGGAGAGGGAATCGCGAGTTGGGGATTTGGGCGGGATTTGTGTTTTTCGACACTAGATTAATTTGTTTGGATTTTCCAAGACTGCAATTCGTTGTGTAAGCTCCTCAATCTTCTTTTGGCATTGTTGGAACGCTCCAAGTAGGGAGTAGTTGACTTGGTCGATGTTGATTGCTTTTCTCTCGGTGCCGTCATAGTCTTTCATGGTCGTGACTGACTTGGGGAATATGACTTCGAGCTCTTGTGCAAGCACACCCAACCGAGTCTTGTCGCGGTCTTCAGCGAGATAAGGCACAATATTTGAATCGTAATTGTATCGCACAATATGCAGTCGCTGAATGTTGTCATAGCAAAGCGAGATGTCCGCATCCACCACGTTTTCTTTAGTGTTGGCATCACTGATAGTGACAAAGGTGCCATTTGCAATTTGTACAGGGGCCCATGCATCCAATGCATAATTATGAGCACCTATAGTTGCAGTTGTCCCCTGCAAGCCCATAACAACTCGATTGCCGCTTGTACCAGACCCAAAAGCGCCGCCAATCCAACCATACACATTAGTTGATTGACCAGATATGGCCGTGTATTGAGAGGGTGGTGGCACAAGGCCAAAACTATTGGTGTTCCCGCTCGCTCTTATTTCTCCCTCCACATCGAGCTTGACTTGCGGATTGGTTTTACCGATGCCCACATTACCTGCATAGTCGGCAACAACCAGGTGTGTCGTGCCTGTACCAACTCTCAGCCACCAATTCCCATTTCCATCTACGCCCGTTCCAGACCAATTGTTATTGCCAAAATCGTAAAATAATATCTTGCTATTTGCCGGAGTTACAGAAGTGGCTAAAGATGTGGGTGTGAGAGTAATATTTGAAATGATTTGCCCACATGAAAGTGGCCCATTAACATGCAATTTAGATGTGGGATTTGTTAAACCAATGCCCACATTGCCATCTACAGCAAACGTTTGCGGCACAGCGGCGCGAACGGTTGCCGAGTTTGTACCCGGGTCAGAAGTTGAAGTGTATGATTTACTAAATGCTCCCCCTTTTACGACAGTTGGGAAAACGGCATGCTGAGTGAAACTTTGAACAAACGCCACAATAGAGTACGAATAACGGTCACTGCCATTTTGAACAAACTTAAAAGCGGAACATGCAGGAACACCTCCTTGGCATGAAAATGTCCCCCCTATATTGGCAGAGGTCCCAACGACACCATTATTAATGGATGCATACAGCATGGTTGCACCGCCAACAATGCCATCACCATATTCACTACTTCCAATGATTTTAAGCTCAAGACGAGCACCTTGCCCCCCCGTAAATGTTCCTATGTTGTACCAACCACCTACATTGTTGTAAGGGTTCTCACGAGATACTTCGTAGTCTTTTGAAAATGAACCAAAAACATCCATTTTGCTAAAAGGGGTTGCTGTCCCAATCCCCACATTCCCGTTCGCATCAACACGCATCCGCTCGGCTCCACCAGTGACCACGCCCAACGTATCCGTTGCCGGACGGTAAATGCCGACATCCGTATCCCCCGTCCACGAAAAGCTCGGTGCGCCTACGGAGTCTTCCGCGTTGCCGAGGAATTTGGTGCTCGTCTGGATGTCGCCTATCACATGTAGTTTTTGTAATGGGTTGACCGTGCCAATTCCCACATTTCCTGAATGACGTACGGTAATGTGCGGAGTAAATGTATCTGTTCCCGAGGTAGATAATGAAGTGTTGAGGTCATTTGTTGCACCAATATCCAAACGAAGTGTTGTAACAGGAGTAGTTGATGCAATATCTTTTACAATACCACAATACATACCCCAAGGGAGCGTTTCTGATGACGAACGATTGGTGAATAAAATACCGCCTTCTGGTCTTGGAAACGTGGGTCCGATGGAACCATTAAATGTATCATGAAAGATGTTTACCCATTTGCCTCCTACGGACGGGGTATAATCATTTGACAGAGGGAAACCTACTGACATATTATTTGTCAAGACAACGTTTGCTTGCGCGATGCCTCGCACATGTAGTTTTTGCAGCGGATTCGTCGTCCCAATCCCCACATTTCCACCATCAATAATGCGCAACGCGCTAACCCCGTCATCTTGAACGTCTATCACAGGTTGCGAACCGGTTTGATTTACAACCAGCGCCGGACCCGTGCCATCGTTGGTAATAATAAGCTGCTCCGTCGTGCCGGCCACCGTGTTCACAATCGTCTGCGTGCCGTTTACAGTCAGGTTTCCCTCAATGCGCGTGTCGCCCACGACGTGCAACGCTTGTCCTGGAGATGTCGCGTTAATGCCCAAGCGGTTGTTAGTGTTATCCCAGTGCAAGTTGGTCGGTTGAAGGATGGTCGATGTGGCGCTGCCCACGAGGACTTTGCTTGTCGTGAGTCCTGTAATCGATGTAGAGGGCAGTGCCGTAAGTGACTCGCCACTCCCGCTGAACGTCGTTGCCCTCACGGTGCCTTGCACGTGCAGCGGCTGCTGCGGCTCAGTCGTGCCAATGCCCACATTGCCTCCATCCAATACAGTCAAGCGCGCAACTCCGCCATCTTGCACCTCGAATAGCTTGCCTATGCCTTGTTGGTTCACGGTGAGCGCGGCACCAGTGCCGCTGTACGTCACATTCACCGACCCAGAGACGGTGTGCGCGTCCGCCGTGACGCTGTCGCCCAATGCCAAGCTCCCCGTCACATCCAAATTCCTCAATATCCGGACGGCCTCAGTAGTCGCTTCCAAATATGCCATCCAACTCCCTACACTTCATCAAACAAATTACAATCTTGCAAATGCATGCGCACGCACATGCCCAATGAATGCACTACACAAGCCATTCACGCAACTCCTCCGGCTTAATCGGGCTTTCAATGTTGCTCCCAGTCACCATTGCGTAAAAACAATTCTTGATGAACTTCGGCGCGTCCACCTTACGCTCATCCATCACCCTTTGCAATTTCAGCAATGTTCGCTCGCCATGCTCGTCCACGTACTTTAGAAAGGGCAACATGCGGTAATAGCGAACTTTTGCGGCGTTGGCGTGACTCTTGTCGAAGATTTTCGCCCACGTGATGCGCTTGTGCTCGGCTAAATATGCGGCGTATGCATCCCGCACGGAGAGCATCCCGGGACCGGAAGGCTCGGACCAGCGCTTGTAAGTTATGGTCAAATCGGTGGCGTGCGGCTCCTTCAATTCCGGAAGACTATGAATTTGGACTTGATTGCTTGGACTCCTTTGGATGTCTTGGCTGTCTAGTAGGCTTAGATTGTTGGAGTGTGCATTAAACACGCTACCACTCGCACTCGCACTCGAAGCACTCGCACCAGCCATCAATCCCTTCATCATGTCCGTCAACTCGAGTACCTGATTCGCGAGCGCGGGGTCGTGTTGGCGCCATTTCCACTCGCGTTCGCGCTGGCAAACACGCGCGGTCTCGTCTCGCGCGTAACTTAACCATAATGCGCGCAGCTCTGGAATCTGCCAAATGACGTGCTCCGCGTACCCCGGCCACTCCGGATATTCGCGCCAATGCACGATGCTGTCTTCCAAGAACACGCGCCGCAAGACACGCAAGACGCGCGCGAATTCAACGGCCGAACGGTCATCGTGAAACCGCGCCCATCGCGCCTCCGCTAAACGCGCGACCTCGTCCAAGCCCGGAAACACGCGCTCTAAGAGGGCGCGCGGTATGTCGTCCTCGCGACCCTCCCACCAGCACTCCCACGAATTGATGTTTCCGTCCCAACCGTGCGCCTTGAGCATAGGGAGCGTCTTGAACGCGGCTTTTGCGTACGTGTCGGCCCACACGCCGTGCACCCACCCTTGGTAGAGCGCCGCGTCCGTGCTCACGATGCCGCCCTCGAGCATGCCGCCGAGCGCCGTCGGCCGATGAATGTGCGTGACCGCGCGTTTGCCGTGCACGTCCCCGCTGTCGAACGCCGCGTGCGTCAGCTTCGTGTGCGTGGAGCTCGAGATGCCGCCCATGAGCGATATGAACCACCACTTTGGCTGATTGCCGTCCTCGTACGCCCTTGGCCTTACCAAGTCTTGGCGCATGGTGTCAATAAACCGAATGTGCTCGTTGTACCAGACTAAGTAGCCCGCGAGCACGCCCACCGGGCACGACTTC
>Ga0208974_1001098_pt1 | contig 10696 bp, 10 predicted proteins | sample GreLakmeER15MSRF_FD_187699 | JGI IMG/M metagenome (GOLD analysis project Ga0208974, IMG submission 187699) | Freshwater lentic microbial communities from great Laurentian Lakes, MI, USA - Great Lakes metaG ER15MSRF (SPAdes) | ecosystem: Environmental > Aquatic > Freshwater > Lake | place: Great...
AGGCCCCATCGTTCTCGTCATCAAACCGGAGAGCAACGAGCGTGTCCGGGTGCGAGTCCCGGAAGAACACCCAATTGCCAAAGTGCGAACGGTTGGCCAGGTCGAACACATAGTGGAGGAACTCGGCAACACGCATCATGTGTATCTTTTGTAGATAGTGCGTTTTCTGCTTAAGTCCATTCAATTTTTACACCGCCATGGGTGCCCGAATTGCAGGGCAGGGGTCGTACCCTTCGAGCGTGAAATCGGCCAGCGTAATCTCGCTCCAATCCTTGCGCGTGACGTCGGGATTCACGATGAGCCGCGGCGCCGGCTTCGGCTCGCGCGCAAGCTGTTCGTGCACGGCATTGATGTGGTTCAAGTACAGGTGCGCGTCCCCGATTGAGATGTGCAGCTTCCCCGGCGTCATGCCGCACTTGGCCGCGAGCAGATACGTGAGGCACGTGTACGAAAATATGTTGTAGCTCATCCCTAAGAACGTATCGCAACTCCTCATGTACAGGTGCGCGCTCAGCCTTTTCTCGGCTCCCTCGCCCTCGGCCTCGGCCACGTAAAACTGAACACTCACGTGGCACGGCGGTAAAGCCATTGCCTCGAGCGCCGAAGGGTTCCACGCGGTCATGTAGTGCCGGCGGCTGTAGGGGTCTTCTTTCAAGGACCGCTCGATTTGCGCAAGTTGGTCGATTCCCTGGCCCGCGTAGTCGTGCTTGCAACTCTGGTACTCCGCGCCCGAGTGCCGCCATTGAAAGCCGTAGCCGGGGCCGATGTCGCCCTCCTCGTACGCGAGCCCGCGCCCGTCTAGGAACTCGCGCGTCGAGTTTCCGTCCCAGATGTGGACGTTGAGAGCTTGCAACTCTTTGACGTCTGTCGAGCCCTTGCAAAACCAGAGGAGCTCGTGTATAATCGACTTCCATGCGACGCGCTTGGTCGTGAGCAGCGGCACCGTTTCCGAGATGTCGAAGGACACGTGCTCGCCGAAGACGCTCAGAGTCCCAACGCCCGTGCGGTCGCTGCGCGTCTTGCCCTCCTCGAGAATGCGGCGCACGAGTCGCAGATACGTCTCCTCGTGTATATTCATGTATTTGTATGTGAAAGCGCCCTTAAATAGCAACGGTTTTCAAAACGGCAGGCATAGTTGCGAGCGACGCCTGCGTCTCGCCGTAGAGCGCCAAATAATCGTGGAACTGCTTGAACGTGTCCCCGAGGCTGCCACCATAGCTCGCCTGCATGAACCAATGCTTCGCGCACGCGAACGACATCATGCCAACGCGCAGGCCAAAGTGCTTCACGAGCAGCAAGTCCATGCCCCACATGTACGGGTTTGCATCTTCACGCAAATGCTCCATGTACTTGACGAAGCTATGGTGCGGCATTAAGTAACAAAAGAGCTCGCATGCGCTCGTCAAACGCACGTGTTCGTGTTCGTGATTGTGACTTTGCATGGGCGTCCGCATGTACGCGTAATACGTGGGGCTGTCTTGCGTCAGGCACGGCGAGCAGATGTCGAGGCCCAGGGTGCGCGTGACGTCTATGGCTACGTCCAACCTATAGTTTGGCATGAGCTCTACGTCATCCAAGAGAAGCATGACATAGTCGGGTTTTGGCGAGCAATGCAAGTGCGGGCGCAAGAATTGCCCGACGATGCCCGGGCCGCGATGCACTGTTATCGATTCGTGCTCCGGCACCGCGCTCTCATCGTACGCGTGCACGTGCATTATAATGTTCGCCTCGAGCGGCTTGGTCGCGTTCAGCGTCGCCAAGTTTGCGACCAAGATGCGCGTCTTTTCCGCGAGGTTGGGCGCGCCAAAGCCGGGAACAATCACGTAAATCTCCATAGCGTCACTTTAATTTGCGCCCCTTTAATTAAGCTTAAATAGCAGCAGTAGCAATCGCAAAAGCAATGGACTGCACATTTTGCCCCTCCAAGGCCATGGCCGCACACGCCGTCACGCTCGTCTTCACGTTTGTGACGTGCGTCGTGCTCATCTTCAGGAAACCGTCGCCCTTCCTCGTGCCCGTTTGCGTGGTCGTCGGCACGATGGCGGCGTGGCTGCTCACGCGCAGGGACACGTACTTGCCGTTCTTGGGTGCCGCCGCGATTCCGTCCACCCTCCTCAAGGACCGCGTCGTGCCTGCGGATGCCAACGTGGAAGCGATTATCGACGTCGATGCGGCCGATGGGTCGCGCGTCCTCTACTGGGGCGCTCGCGCATCGTCCATCGTGGAGTCCAATCCGTGGCGCGCATACGACGATTACAGCAACGCGGGGGTCGCCACAGTGGTCGATAAGAAGGCCGTCATCGTGTTCAACTGCCCCGGCGAATACGAGGTGCGGATGCGCGGCAAGCTGGACCGGCACGTGCACTTCCGCGTGGCGTCGAGCGCGCCCGGCATCATCGGCCCCGTGCAGACGGCCTTCGTCAAGTGCGGATAATCGCACGGCACACGTTTCTTTTTCATATGTAGTATGGGCAATCAAACCAGCCACACACAGACATTCGAGGCGTATTACGATGCGCTGCGAAATAACCCAAACCTCACAATCAACGACGTCAATCCCTACGACGTGCTCGGCGTCCCCAAGAATTTCACGTGGGACGAGCTTCGCGATGCGTACAAACGCATGGCGCGCCTCGTGCACCCAGACAAAGGCGGCACCGAGCACATGTTTCAGCTCGTCACCGAGTGCTTCAAGAAATTGGCGGTAGAAATCAATGCGCGCAACGCGGACCGGCCGCATCACGAGCTGAAGCGCGAGTTTGACCAACGACAGGCGGGGACCTCGCAACCAGCGCCATCGCCATCGCCAGCACCACAAATGCAAATGCCCACAAACGCGAGCTTCCACGACAAGTTCAACGCCTTTTTCTCGCAAAACCGCATGGAGGACGAGGAGTTTGACAGCGGCTACGGCAACATGATGGAAACCTCAAGCAAGGTTCGCCAAGACTTGAACGTGCCGCAGGTCGGCGCACTCAAAGACAAGTTTGGGACGAAGCGGTTCAACAAGTTATTCGAGGAGCACGCGCAAATGGCCTCTACGGATGTGATTATCTACAAGGAGCCCGAGGCGATGCAAATGGTGCGAACGCTGCAATTCACCGAGCTCGGCGCGGAGAGGCCCGACGACTTTTCGCACATCCCTGCGAGCGCGCGCCAAGGCATCGCGTACACGGACTACAAACGCGCGACCGAGACGACGCGCCTCATAGACCCGCGCGCCATTCAAGCTCGCAAAGAATACAAGAACGTTGAAGACTACTCTACCCATCGCGAAAACGTGTACAAAGCCCCCCAGACGGAAGAGGAGATTCAGTGGCGGCGTCAGCAGGAAATCGATAAAGAGGAGCGCGAGAACATGCGTCTCTCGCGCTTGCGCAAAAAAGATGACCACATGGCCCTGCACTTTCAAAAGCTGAGCATGCTCCCTCAAGGGCGCTTGTAACATCAGCGCGGCGTAATCTCTGCATCCGGCGTTGTCTCATCCACCAGAATCGCACGGCTCCGAATCGAGTCCGTTGGTGCATTCAACAAGCGGCCAGCCCGTGGCTCCGGAGCAATGTCCACGGTCACACAAGGGACCGCGTCTTTTATTTTTCGATATTTTTCATATTCTATATTCTGTATTCGCCGCGCAATTTGGTTTGTTTCATTGCCGCACTGGCTTCTCATTGCCGCTTTACCTCTTCGTACTTGGTTGCTACTGCAACAATTGCCGTTCGCTTCTCTCCTCGGAAGCAATTCGTGTGGCAGATCCGTTGCCTCGCTCAGTATCGTATCAATCTCTTTATGAAATCCTTCAACGAATTTCAGAAACGCTTCCGGTTGAAACTGAATCGCATTGCTTTCAACGAGCGTCATATTGTGCTGAATCATCCGTGAGATTTTCGCATAGTTCTTGGCCATATACTTGGATTCCTCGGCGCGCTCACTATACCGAAAGTACCGTTGGAGCGCCGTTAAAATCGCGGTCGTCACGCCAAAAATCGTCACGATGACCGAGAGGCCGTAATTCGTTCCACTCGACCCAATCTGCGCCACGGAACTCACGCCAGTCACGCTTGAAAAGATGAGCAGCGGAATGCTGATGACATTGTGCCGGAATTTCATGCGCATACAGTGGAGCCAGAACGCGAGACTGCGCTGTTTGCAATCAAGAGCAACCGACCAGATGTGGTAAGGCAACGCATCTTCAGTGTACTTTTTCTTTAGAGTGTTGAGGTCAATGACTTTGTCCATTATGTGCGAAAACGCTCGCAACCTTTAACAGCTCAATACTCGCAATCGCAATCGCAACCACCGTGTCTGTCGCCATCGTCGCCGCCATCGCCACCATCGCCGCCACCATCGCCCTCTTTTATCACGAGCTTCATCTTATCGTGACTCACATAGTTTTCAAAGACGACCCGAGCGTTCATAATCACGCGCATCGTCGGGTCGGCCTTGGTGCCCGGGTGCAAGGAGCACCACGCCTCGGGGTCGAAAAGGCACGCGCTCGCCGGCGCTTCTTTTTCACGCTTGGCGAACTTTTCGCTCGTATTTTTGACCGGGTGCCGCTCATCGTAGTGCCACGTGCCCATGAAGACGTATGTGTGGCGCTCGTGCTTCCGGCGCTTGAGCTCGCGCCACATCAAGTCCACGCCAAATGGGTCCAGAATGCTCGAGACACAAGTAACCGGAATATCCTCTTCGTATTGCCAGAAGCCCTCGTCGCACGTTATGACCGCCGCGACCTTTTGCGCGATCACCAAGATATCAATCGCATTCATGTCGCTCTCGGAGATTCCATCGCCCAGGACGAGCACGACCTCGGTGTCCCACACCAACGTATCAAACACGTGCTCCAACTTCTTCGAGAGAATCAGCCCGCCCGTCATCATGTCCTCGATAAGCATGATGCCCGATTGCATTTTTGGATTTGCATCAGCGGAGCTCTTTGCATTTGCATCATCCGCATCTGTGAGTTTCACCCACGTCTCGTCGCACGCCGGGCCATAAGGCCCAGTCCAAAGGTACACCGTGGGCATTGTCGCGCGCCTGCTAAACTCCGGGTCATCGAGGCGCTCGACCGCGTCCAGAAGCTGCACGTTTGCATCGAGCACGTCTTCGAGGAGCAGCACGTCTTTGAAGCTAGGCTTCATGCGCCACGCCGGCGCATGCACAATCACGAACTCGGGCGCGTATCCGCGAATCATGTGCCACGTCAGGCACCACTTTGACTTGCACAATGCGAAAACGTCGGGCGGCTTGTCGCCCAAGTCCGGCATCACCCACAGGAACTTCCTCTCCTTCAAATCCTCGCGCGGCGTGTAAGCGACCGGCATTTTACTTGTCACTCGTAGTATGCTTTATATCCGCATTTAAGAGCGACAAGTGATGTTGCTTGCATGCATAAATTCTACGAGCGCCTCGGCGTGGAGAGCGGCGCGTCGAAAGACGAAATCAAGCGTCAATACAAGAAGCTCGCGGTAACGCACCACCCCGACAAGGGCGGCGACCCCGAGGAGTTCAAGGCCCTGTCGGAAGCGTATGCGGTGCTGAGCGACGACGAGCAACGCGCGCGCTACGACGCGATAGGAGATGCCGGGTGGGCGGCGGGCGGCGGCCAAGCCCAAGCCCAAGCGCACCCATTCGACCCGAGCAGCATCTTCGCGGACTTGTTCGGCGGCATGGGTGGCATGCACATGCACCCAAATTCGCGACAGACCAGGCCTACGAAGTGCAGAGACCACCGGCACGTGCTCTCTATTTCGCTACAAGATGCGTACAATGGCGCGCAAAAGACCCTGAAAGTGAGCGTGCCGAAGACGTGCGCCAAGTGCCGGGAACAATGCTACGCGTGCCAGGGCGTCGGCCACGTCACGCACGTGCAGCGCAACGGCTTCTTCACGCAAATGATGTCGCGCGCCTGCGACGCGTGCAGCGGCTCGGGCATGACGACGAGCGCCAAGAAGAACTGCAATAGCTGCAGCGGCAAGGGCGCGTGGTCTGAAGAAAACAAAATCGAAATCAACTTGCCGCAGGGCGTGAGCACGGGCTTCACGCAGGTGTTCCCGGGCCTCGGCGAGCAACCCAAGCGCGACAACCAAGTTGCCGGCGACCTGCACCTCGAGGTCCTGGTAGTGAGCGACCGCGACTTCGAGCGCGACGGCGACAACCTCCTGCGCACCGTGCCTATCTCGTGGGCCGACTCGATTCTCGGCGCGCACGTGTCGTTTACGATGCCCGACGGCGCCACTTTCACGTTGGACACGGCGAAGGAGATTGGCATCGTGCACCCGGGCGAGGTGTACCGCGTCGCGGGCAAAGGCATGCCCATTCCAATGCATAAAGCGAGGGGGCGCGGCGATCTGCTCATAACATTCAAGGTGAGCTACCCAAAAATGAAGGCGGTCGACTTGGGTGCCGCGGAGTACGAGGCGCTCTCGCAGCTTATCAGGCGGATTGCTTGATGCTGTTGAAGAAGCTCGCGGCGCCGTTCGACATGAAATCCACGAGCCCGGCCGTTCCCTTGTACGCGTTCGGCTGGTCCGTGGAAGCGCACTTGCAAGTCTTGGACACGGTGGTCGTTTGCGCCGACTTGTCGTAAACCTTGACGTCGTACGTGACGGCGTTGTTTCCAATGGGGCAAGCGCACGACACGCGGTACGGCTCGACGTCGCCCCTGCCCGACTGCAGCGTCTTGGCGTCGTACGTCACTGAGTAGGTGGGCGCTTTGTCGGCCGTGTATGCCGTCACGGCGTATTGCGTGGGGACGTTGCGCAGCACGGCCGTCGGTTGCTTGAGCGCAATGCCGTTGATGTCGGACGTGAAGAAGCTCGCGTCGCCGTTTTGCATGTAGCGCACGAGCCCGGGGTGGCCCTCGTAGAAAATGTCCTGGCCGACCGCATCGTACGCCGCGTCGCATCCGCACATCATGTCGCTGATTTCGCGCTCCGTGTTGGTCTTGAGGTCGTGGTACTTTACTTTTTCAAAGTGGTTGATGACGTCCCCCTTGGGGCACGCGCACTCATGCTTGACTTGCTTGGCCGTCATGTCGTAGTCCAAGCGGTACAGGTCCTTGCCGCCGTCGTCGACCGCCTTGACCGTGTATTGCCCATCGGCCGTGTACATCATCTTCGCGCGCAGGCAACGCGACTGGGCGCGGACGCTGCTCTGGATGCTCGCGTAGTGAATCATGTACACGATGAAGAAGACTAGCGTGAGCGCCACGAGAAAGAGCGCGGTGTGCAATAACACGGCCATACACTCACTCACTTACACTCAATCTCCGAAAAATTTGCGATGGCTCATCAAAATGTCGATGTACGTGCCCATGCTCTGCACGTGACATTGCATGCGCGCGCCCTGGTTCTGCACATCTATCAGCTGGCGCTTGAGCTTGGTGTCGCCCGCCTTTGCGACCGACATTTTCTCGTGCGTGCACTTCACGTACTCGTCGCGAATGTGGAAGCGCTCCGCCTGCGTCAATACGTCGGACTCTGCCTGCCTCGGCTCATCTGGCGTGCCGTAGCGAGCGTTGAGCTCGTCGCCGGATGGGTTCCTCGGCTCGCGCAAGATGTCTCCGTTGGCGATGGCGTTGCGTATGAAGTTGAACGAGTTGTACAGGAACCGGATAAACTCCTTGCCAAAGTCGATAATCGAGTCGAACGAAAACCCCGACGAGAAGATGCGCACGAACGCGTCGCACAAGCCGAAGAGGCCGCTCGAATTCAGCTCGCGAAACGGCGTGCCACTCACAAGGGCACTTCCTATGAGCGGGATGGCCTTCAGGATGCGATAGATGACGTACATGATGACGACGAACACAACGATGGCGACGAGCACCGCCAGCAAGAACGCGTTGAAGTACGCCCACGTCTTCATCGTGACGGGCTTCGGGTCGAGACTTGGGTAGCCAATGTCAAAGGGGAGGGCGAAGATGCGCAGCACGTAAAACGAAAGCACGGCGCAGCAAAAGATGATGGCCCAGTTGAGCATTTCATAGAATCGCATGGTGCAAGTCTGCGCTCGTCGGCGCCGTGGTTGGCGCTCCTCTCTTTTACCCTAATATTTTTACACCGTACGTGAGTAGTAGTGGGGCGAGAAATGGGCGGCGGCTTCAGTGGCGACAACCGCCTCGGGTACACGCACAGCGGCACGAGCAAATACTACAATTGGAGGAAGGTGAAGAACGAGTACCGCGTCTTCTTGAAGAGCTATCCGTACATGAGCGCGCCGTCCGACATGCTCAAGTACGAGGGGTGCGTGAGCTTTGACGGACTGGGCGCGTTCAACAATCCGCCGTGCTACTCGCTCTACTTCCAGGCGCGCGATGTCGACATTCGCAGCGAACTCATCAACCGCCTAGCGGCACTCAAGAGCCAGTGGGGGTTTATGGAAGGCCCCGTCACCGTGTTTTTGCACCGGAACTACAACGTGCTCGGGCGTGGCAAGGACTGGTTCCGCAACCACGACCGCAACTATGGCGCTCACATCAACTATTTTAGGCACATTCCTGTCGACGTGGACGTCTTTTTGCCGAGCGTCACGCGCGACGGCAAGCGCATGCCGAACTATGCGGCGCTCGGGCACGCGCACCGGTGGGTGTCCAACTTTGCGCACTTGCCGCAGAGCGCCATGTACAACGACTGGATGATGCAGTGCTACACGTATTGCGCCGACGAGTATGGGCGGTTCTTCCCGTGCGGGTGCGATTGGAAGGGCGAGTGCGAGGCCAAGCCGTCGGGCGAGAACGGCGTGCTCGACGACTCGCCGAAGCGCACTATATTTTACGGGGCCTACACGGTGGACTTGCACAACCCGCGCATCTCGCGCCTCTTTCTCGAGGCGGAGCACCGCAACTACTATCTGAACGTGCTTCCCATGAATGTCGACATGTTTAGCAATTGCCGCTACGGACTGGTGAGCATGAACGAGCAGTACGCGTTCGAGCTGAAGCTCACAAATGGAAATGTTTACAGGAAGGGGCCGCCCGGCAAGAAGCGCGTGTGCGAGACATCGGGCTGGTGGATTTTCGCATCGACGTACTGCTACGACGTCCCGTACCCCGGCTGGAGCTTCCGAATGGCGTGCAAGAACGCGGAGCACAAAAAGTACGGGTTGCGCGGCTGCAACGATTCCAACGGCATGTGCGCGGGTGAAACGGCCAAGCAAGACGCGGAGCTGACGCACGAGCACCTGCCCATGAACGGGTGGCACACGTACTACACGCTGCCGTTTTCGAAGCGCGGCTACGACATCACGAGCTTGACGTTTGACAAAGAGAAGATGACGGCGGTGAGCCACGGCAACGATGCGCGTGACGTGATTTGGCTGTGGAACTACAAGCACATCCCGGAGGAGGACCGCATCACGCCCCTGGCGCTGCTTTTGACGGACAAGGGCGAGCTCGTGCTCTACAATGGCTTGAACAAGCGAGTAGGGTCATTGACGAAGGAGGTGCTTGACTACGACGTCAACCGCGACGACGAGAATTACGTCGAGGGGCGTTCTGGAAACGATGATGAGGACTCGCTCGACTACCGGCGGATGATGCAGGCGCTGAACTTCGAGGCGTGGCGGAAGCGGCAGGTCGACGGTGAGAAGGCGTTGTTGCAAAACATCGAGGACGTGCAGGCCAGCGGTCGAAAGAACGTGTGCCCCGCGCCGCCGTTTGATTTCATATAATGGGGGTTGCGTCCCCCAGCGCCGCCCGCTTGCGCTGATGGCGAGCAAGCTCGCGGGGGCTTCGCGTGATTGTTTTTTAGTTTATGGATGGGGGCTGCTGGCTTCGCAACCCCCAACGCCGCCCGCTATCGCGGATGTGCTCGCTTTGCTCGCGGGGGCTTCGCGTGATTGTTTTGTTGTTTTTGTTTTATGGATGGGGGGGTGCTTGCTTCGCAACCCCCAACGCCGCCCGCTATCGCTGATGGCGAGCAAGCTCGCGGGGGCTTCGCGTAATTGTTTGTTGTTTTTGTTTTGTTTGACTTGCAGCCTCGGTTAATTTGTTAAAACCTTACCAGTCTGTGTAAGGACGCGCGAAAACTCTCGTGACGGGCGCGACCCCGAGCCCGAAGGGCGAGGCTGCATCCAATATTCAGAGTTTTCAAAGTGTGAAAGTTGAGAACGGACCTTCCAAAAAAAGTTGCGAATTTCGGAAAATGACGGATCTATATTGCCAAATCAATAAAATGCGGCTGCAAAAAGTAGCAAGCAACGAGCACTTGGTTTTAGGGATAGTACATACCCTTACTGAAGTGGTAACCTTTCGGACGAGCGGCCGCATAAATCTTGTGACGGGGACCCCGAAAAAGGGGCCAAAAATGGTGTTCGCAGGGGGCCGAAAGATGTTGCGCGAGATTTTGGGGGGAGATGATGGACAAGGAAACAAAGGATGCGTACTTGCGCGGTCAAGCTACGCTCTCATGAGCCAGACCCATCACCCCTTTCGAACCGCATGAGAAATGCGCGACCCTCGCAAACCATGCGAAAACCGTACCAGTCTGTGTAAGGGCACTCGCAAACTCTTGTGACGGGCGCGACCCCGAGCCCGAAGGGCGAGGCTTCAATCAATATTCAGAGTTTTCAAAGTGTGAAAGTTGAGAACGGCAAGTCTCTCGGACCCCCAAAAAGTTGCGAATTTCGGAAAATGACGGATGTATATTGCCAAATCAATAAAATGCGGCTGCAAAAAGTAGCAAGCAACAAGCACTCT
>Ga0208974_1001099_pt1 | contig 10687 bp, 24 predicted proteins | sample GreLakmeER15MSRF_FD_187699 | JGI IMG/M metagenome (GOLD analysis project Ga0208974, IMG submission 187699) | Freshwater lentic microbial communities from great Laurentian Lakes, MI, USA - Great Lakes metaG ER15MSRF (SPAdes) | ecosystem: Environmental > Aquatic > Freshwater > Lake | place: Great...
AACCGTAGACGTTAAGTGGGATTTTGTAGGAAGAGGGGGTTTTAATCCAGATATTTTAGAGGTCACATCATACGACGATGAGGGCGCGGATAGGGTAAGGGTTTATTGGAAGGAAAGTAACAATGCGGTTTCTCCTGCTATTTCTTCAGACCCACGCTTGCTTGCAAAATATCTAGGAGATCCTCAAGAGATTGATCTAACAGATTATAACGATGCAGATAAGCGTATTATTTTAGATCAGCTTTTGCAAGATTGGCAGCACCCAAAGCCAACTATTGGGTTTACGTCTAAATTTTTACTCAATCTCGTTCAGCCGCTATATAGAGTCACAATAAAAATACAGGGTGGCGTTTTGCCCGCAAACAACACCGTCAAGTACGGGAGCTGTAAGTATGGTGACGGCTCGGTGTACGCGGGTGTAACTGGCGGGATTCGGATTAAAGACGCAGGTCAGTGGATGATCACGAGAGTTCAAAAAGATATCGATAACGGAATTTTTACTATTACAGCAGAGAGGATAACTTAAATGACATTTAATGGCATTGTAGACGGGGATGATGTTTTAGCACCTGAATTGATGGAAAATTTTAGGCATCGTCGTATGGGTGACAATAGCGTTCCTATGGACGAGGACGGAAATGACGCAGACGGCGTCTATTCATCCGGTGAAGCTGGGTGTGAGTGGCTAGAGGTGTTTTCAAATAAACTCACGCTATCCAATCAACCACGCGTCGTAGTTCAGCAGGTTACGAGTGATCAATCATTCCCACTTACAACTGTTACCGCGTTGACGTTTGATACAGAGGCCGTTGATACAGATACGATGTTTGCTATCGGAACACCTACGCGAATAACAATAAAAACGGCTGGGGTGTATCTAGCGAAATTCGCCTATTACACCGATTCAATAGGAGTTGGCGCGGGGTATATGACGGCAACGATAAACCTAAATAATACGACTGATTTACAGACGGAATTGCAACCGGTTGTTCCAAGCTGCGAAAACGGGTGTTCCTGCCTCTGGATAGGGGCATTGGCTGTAAACGATTATCTTGAATTCAGGGCGTACAGAACTGGTGGTGCAGCGGGCAAATTTATAACAAAAGGGGCAGAAAAGTTTCAGGCAATGGCCGTGAAATTATTCTAGGGGATTACATGAAACTTAAACTACAGAGGAATCTACAATTTTTAGACTGCACGAAGGGATGTCTAACGATAGACGGCCTTCCCGAATGCGTGACTCTGGAAGACGTGCATCATGACGTGAAAATTTACGGTACAACGCGCATTCCGGCGGGAATATACAAGCTCAGATTAAACACCTCTGGCGGCATGAACAAGCGCAGCCCGTATGTTGGTTACGACTGGCACAAGGGTATGATCGAGCTAGTTGGGGTTCCTGGTTATGATTGCGTTTATCTTCACATCGGAAACTACGCTAAAGACACGCTAGGTTGTGTTTTGGTTGGTCGAGCGGACGTAGTAGGCCAGGCGATGATTTCAGGTTCAGTTTTGGCATACGAGAAGTTCTATAAAAAAGTGGTTCTCGAGCTACTACGCGGCGAAGAGTCTACAATTGAAATCTGTGACGAGTTGAAGGTAGCGTAATGGATAGACTTCCCGCAATTCTTAACACGATTAGAGATCCCGCTATCACAGTTATTGTTGCAATGATTTGCGTTTATGCTCAAAAAAATTACTACTCAAAAGATATGGTTGATAAGAAATTTGAAGAGCATGGAAAAAGAACGGATGAGAAATTCGGGGAGTTGAAAACGTTCTTTTTGACTCATCTTGAGTATCTAAATAGAGAGATGAAGGAGTTGAAAGACATGGTTAGGCCAGGAATTCAACGGCAAGCGTCGGGTGACAAGTGAAGAGAATATCGAATTCATATTGTCACTTCAAGACAGCATAATAGATTTAGATTCTAGGCTTATTGAGTTGGTAAATAGGTTTGTTGAAATTGAAAAAATTCATTCGGATCTTATGACAAAGATTACAATTAAATTAACGAGAATGCAGCAGATGAACATTTTATTGTGCGAAGAGATTAATAGGGTGGGAAAGTAATGGATGATCCGATTTTGAGTGTAGTTATTTTCGCATCTGTAATAACTCTTGTTCTTCTAATTCTTGCGCTTATAAACGACAAGATAAAGGAGCAGAATGACAAAAAAATCTACAAAGGGGTGAGTAATAAAAAGTTCACTTTGATAGCGGGGAATGATCCAAGATTTAGCGATGATCGGCCAAATAATACAGACGTAACCGGACTATAAGGGGAAAATCATGAATATTTTAAATTTTGTAAACACATTTATTCAAAACAATTTTGCGGGGATATTGTCTGGCGCTATTTCGCTATTGGGCGTCTGGAAGGTCGCGGGATTTTTTTGGGATAAATTTAAACCGATTGAAAAAATGGGTGAATTTATTGAGTCGTGGGCATTTAACAAGGGTCGTCAGTTTGCGTTGTTCTATAAATCACGCGTTTCGTCAGACGAGTTTAGAGCCAAAACTTTAAAAGAGCTGATTGATGAAAGCGAGAAAATTCAGGACGCTTTTGTGCGCGGGATAGAAAGCGTTTAAGTCTATTTATTAGCCGACTCTAACGCACCTCAAAAACGACTTTACGCCTGTATTTCCGCGCGACCATGTCCCGCAGTGTTTCAGGTGGCATTTGTAGTATCCGCGCCACGTCTGCCAGCGGCCTAGGCGGGTCTGTTTCGTTTGTTATGTGTTGTATTACATTGATATCGTATGTGTACTTTGGTTTTCTACTCATGCGTGTATCATAACAGTTGTCCGAATGGTTATCAAGCCCTATTTACGCCGATACAGTGTAATAAAACAGAATATTTAAATTAGTATAATGCGCCGTAACGGTGTATTATTAACTCATATCAAACAAACACGGGAGAATGAAATGAAAAACGAACTAACAGTAAAAATATCAGTGAATGGAGTAGATGCAGAAATTACAGGGGATGAGCTTTCAAAGATGATATATTTCATAGACCTTTTCGAACACTTAGCGTTTGAAGGCATGGTTTCAACGTTTGTTTCTATTCAAGAAGCGCAAGGGGTTTTAGATTCAGAATCTACAGAAAGAGAAAAGATTGAAAAACAGCTAAACTTAGTAAAAGGGGCAGTAAAAAAACTACAAAATATAAGTCGAGAAATTTGGCTTGATCAAAATAGATAATGGCAGATAGGAGAATAAAATGAAAACCACCGAGCAGATAGTGGCGTTGATAGACAATCAGATAGATATATTGAATTTAGATATCGCGTACGACAGGATTTATAACGATGAATCATACAAGTTAGGACTTCATGCGCGAAAATATTTAGAGCAGCTCAAGGAGGCGATTTTGAATGGTTAAAAATACAACGGCCAGAGGATTTGATTTAATTAAGTTTAAAGATTCTTACGGGAAAAAATGCTCATTGCAGAAAAGTAGCGCGGCGCTTGAGAACTGTATTTGGCTTGGGCTTGGCGAAATAGGAGCAAGAATGCATTTGACTATGGAAATGGTGCGAGATTTATTACCACACTTAAAAAAATTCGCTAATGAGGGTGATATATGATCACGAATCATACGGCGCAAAGCCTCGGGAAATATTTAGGGCAGAAAGTTCACATTCAGCCATACGGCGCTTCTATGCTTTTAGTAGGTGTTGATATACTCACAGAGCAATTTATATTGAAGAGCGATGCGGGAAGCAAAGTAACGAGAGGCTTTTCTGGCAAAGATACTGGTATTTTACCAATCCTCAAGGACTACACGCAGCTCCTAGTTCCGATGATGCACGAGGGCGTGGAGATCATGCCGATTGAGTGGGTTTATGGCTGGGATGAAAAATCAAAAATAAATTTAAAGGCAAATGGCATTGAGTACGAGAAATACGAAAATATATTTGAAATTGTTTTTGATGATTTCATAAATACAGTAAAGAATGATTTGTTTGTTTTTGACAGAATCCAAAAACTCCAAGCCCTCGGCTTCGGCGCGATAAAGTGCGATGAGAGCCCTACAGGATACAGAGACCTTTGGAATAACCCGTGCGCACTGGATGAGGGGAAGTGATGAATAAATGTATAAGATGCGGGGTAGATTTACATCAATTTACATCTGGCTCCCAGTGCTGCACAAATGCAATGTGTGATCGTATTGGATTGTTTACAATATCTGTTAATGAATTAAGAGAGTTGTTTCAGAAAGAATGGATCATAGATAATGATAGTGACGTAGAAGATTGTGATTGTTGTGACGGGAGCGGTGAGCATTCAGAAGATGAAAAAGTCTTTGATTGTATGTAAAAAAAACGCCAATTTCTTTACATACGAATGAAGCAAAAAATAATATAATATGAGGGGAAGTGATGAAAGTAGATAGAATTAATGCATGGCCTATTTTAGTATTTCTTATCTGTCTATTATTTATAATATTCATAACAATCAAATGACCGTCAAATAAAAATCTTGCTTAATAATTATGTTGACGGCACAAATTTCGTCGATTGATCAAATAAAAAACCCGCCGAAAATGCGCATATTTGAAAGGCGTGGCGGGTGTGTTACTAATATTATACTATTAAAATACAATATAAATACTATTAAATTTTATAAACTTATCACACTCAGCAAAAAACCATTAAAAATGTCGAATTCAATACATTTAAAAGCCTAAAAATGAGAAAAATCTTCAAATTAGGGCTTTCTATCGCATTTAGTATTCATATTTAGTTTATATGCAAAAATAAAGTTTGACTAGACATGTCTAGCGGTGTATACTATTACTCATGCATAAGAGAATAGTTATATCAGAAGATAAGTTTAGAAAGTTAATGACAGACCGCGGGCTCAGTATCCGATCAACAGCTAGGGCTATAAATTTATGTCGTCAATCGATATACGGATGGTTTGCAGGTTCAATAATAAGCCCTGAAAATGCGCTTAGAGTAACAAGGCTATTCAAATGCAAGATAGAGACAATATCAACGGTGGCGGGAATTACCCCCCGTGAGCCCGTCACCTCTGATACTGTTTCAGTATCAAATAAACGAAAGGGGGGATGATGTTTATATTTTGCAAATGCGGTAGATTTCTGGGTTTTAAGTGGCCATTTTCTAGGCTGATGAATAGGTTTATAGATGAAAGTTGCGGGGAATGCATATCAAAAAGCGTTAGGGATTCACAAAAAATATCGGAAGCCTTAAAAAACAAAAAAGCCAGCACTTAGAATACTGGCTCAGGGGAGAAAGAAATTGAAACAACTAACAATTTTAGGCAGGAAGTTAAAGTTTGTCAAATGTTTGCAAGATAAGTCTATTTTAAACGCAGAGCTAGTTTGCGATGTATTAAACGCAAACCGTGGAGAAATTGAGTCATCATCAAGTCCTCAGAGAACGTTTGAAAGGGTTTTTGATCAGAATTTCAGAATGATTTTAAAGGGCAGAACCTCATAAAATATAGCTTGATTGCATCACAATATGTGATATGATAAGTTGGTATTAAAAAACAGGAGGTATGCAAATGTGCAACACACTAGCTATAAATCATTTTATGTCGTTTTTTTCTGATAACCCAAAAGATTACTTGGTTATAGAGGAGGAAGCTACAAGAATACAAAACTTTGTTTGTCCAGAAACAGGGTTTCAAGAAAGCGCGGAGTGTCAGCGTTGCGAGAAAGTTAGACATTACACAGATTTTAATGATGACGGACTTTGTAGCCGTTGTGTGGAAATAATAAAGGAGCATTACTAATGAGCAACGCAATAGCAAAAAAAACGCCACTAGGCACATTAAAAGACCTTTTGGCGTCAGATATGATTAAGAAACGGTTTGACGATATGTTGGGTGCAAGGTCGGCGGGATTTGTATCAAGCATTATTTCGTCTGTTTCTTCAAACCAAGGGCTTTTAAGTGTTGATCCAAATTCTGTTATTTCGTCTGCACTGATTGCGGCCTCTCTTGATTTGCCAATCAATCAGAATCTAGGGTTTGCATACATAGTCCCATATAAAGGGATCGCACAGTTTCAAATGGGCTGGAAGGGTTTTGTACAGCTGGCTATACGCACGGGTCAATATTCAACAATACATGCATCTGAGGTTTACGAGGATGAATTGCGCTCATGGAATCCGCTAATGGGTGAGTTCTTGATGAGTGATGAGTCGTCATGGCGTCAAAGGGCATCGGGTGATCAAAAAAATATAGTTGGGTATGTTGCATTTTTCAGACTATCAAACGGGTTTGAAAAATATCTATACATGACCAGAAAACAGGTAGACGATCACGCAAAAAAATACTCTCAATCTTACTCGTCATCAGGGGGAAGATGGAAACAAGATTTTAACGCTATGGCCCTAAAAACAGTCATAAAGCTATTGCTTTCAAAATTCGGGATTCTTTCAATTGAGCTTCAAAACTCTATTAAATTCGATCAAGCGAAAATCGATAATAACGGGAACGTTGAATCATATCCCGACGCTATAAACATTGAATCAAGCGAGATAGAAGAAAAAGAAGAATCTTATGGCGTTTGTGAAACTGAGGGCTGCACGACAAAGGTTATGGAGTCACTAGGAGAGGAGAGCTTAGCGAAATATGGACGCGTTTTATGCCTAACATGTCAATCAAAAGCAGTGTGACGTGTTCAACAAAACACACATTGAAGGGCTAGAATTTGATCCCATTGAACATTCATATTATTTCAATGGGGTTAAATGCGCTGGTGTAACTGGAACGCTTGAGAATGTCGGTATATCTGATTTTTCAATGGTTCCCATCCACATACTAGAAAAAGCTCAAGAATTTGGAACAGAGGTTCATAAGCGATGCGAGGATAGCGACTTAGGCCGCCTTGACGAATCAACGCTCACCAAAAAAGTGGCACTTCATGTTTTTCAGTGGATAAAATTCTTAAAAGAAATGAACGTGAAAATATTGGAGGTTGAACACGTCATATTCCACCCTGTGTACAAATACGCGGGTACACTTGATAGGATTGCAGAGATAAACGGCAAACGCTTCATTCTGGACATAAAGACAGGTAAAAAAATGAAGTCTCACCAAATACAAACGGCGGCGTATTTGGGAGCGTATCAAACGGACAAGAGAACGTCTTTTTTCCGCGCGTGCGTACACCTTGCAGAAAAAGGATATTCAATAGAGGAGCATAAGAACAAAGGTGATTTCTCTATATTCTTGGCGGCATTATCAATTAGAAACTACAAAGAAAATAAAAAGGCAGGGGCTTAATAAGTGGCAGGTAAAAGCAAGCTAACAAAAGACATTATCTCAAAGATTAATAAACTCTTGAAAGACAAAAAAAAGTTCAGGCTTGAAGAGATTGCAAAAGAGGTTGGATACACGAGAGAGGGAATGAATAGAGCATTTATAAGCAGTAGATACGAAATTGAACATTCAAGAAAACTTGTGAAGAAAATAATAAAATAAGTGTTGAAAGATATCACGGTGCGTGATATATTAAGTCATATCAAAAACAACAAAAGGAGACAGAAATGCAAACAGAAACACTAGAGATTCCAAAAATAGAAACACATACCTTAGAAGTGCGTGTGGATGATGAAACAGTTGGTAAATTATCAGAAATAACAGAGTTTTTAACAAGTGGGGAAGCTTTAGCAATCAGAACAAAGCAAGAAAATGATAATGCAAGTGAGTTATTGAAGAAAGTTAAGGGTGCTTATTCATTTTTAGAGTTAAAAAGAAAAGAGATTAAAGAACCCGTGATTGAACTTGGAAAAGAAATAGACAGATTTTTCAAGGTAGATATGAAGATGGAAAAATTGAATGCTATTGAGACAACGATCAGAGGAGCTGTAACAACGTTTCTTTTGGCGCAAAGGAGAATACAGGAAGAAGCAGAAAGAAAGGCCGTGGAAGAGGCACAGCGTGCAGAAGCTAAACGCCGTGAAGTATTGGCCGCTCAAATGGCACGAGCTGAGGCCGCCGGAAAGATTGAAAAGGTTGAAGCAATTCAAGAAAAAATAGAGACAGTTTATGTTCCGGTTGTTATTCCAGTTATTCAAGCAACAGCAACAAAGGGAACTTCATTACGTCGAACATGGAAAGCAAAAGTAGTTGATTTCTCAAAAGTTCCATCTTCACTTTATTTAAGTGATCCGAAAGTAAAAGACGCGATACAGTCAATCATGAATAAAATGGCAGCAGCTAGCAAGGGCGGTATGAATGTTTCAGGTGTTGAGTTTTACGAGGATTTTTCATTATCGGCATCTAGGGGGTAAGTAATGGATAAAACATTAAGACGAGACCCGTACTTTGCTATTGTCATGGAGTTTCAGATAAAAAGTGTCATAGTTTATTTAAGTTTAAATTAGGGGGTCAAATGGAAAAAGAAGTGTGGACGGCACCAAATTTAAAAATAATTTCGCAAGAGATTACAGAACACGAGAGCGTATATTATAGCTAAAGGTTTATGGGGGTTTAGATGGCAAAAGATGCATTTTATTTTAGACATGATGCTAATAGTAGAAATGATGAGCGGATTCTTGAATTAAGGGCCGCTCATGGAATGGCCGGATATGGGATTTTTTGGTCATTAATTGAGATGATGAGAGAGTCAGAAAACTTTAGTATTATGCGTTCGCTATGCGTTGGCACAGCGTTTGCATTACATATTGACCGCGAAACTCTAAATAAAGTAATTGATATTTGTATTCGTGTCGGATTATTCATAGAAAATGGCGATATTATTTCTTCAAAAAGGTTAGATAGAGAGATGAGCGCAATGGAATCAAAGAGCAAGAAAGCATCTCAATCAGCCTTGAAAATGCACGAACGCAGAGCGAACGCAGAGCGAACGCAGAGCGAACGTATGCTAAAAGAAGATATATTAATAAATAATATATTAATAAATAATAAATTAATAAATAATAAATTAATAAATAATAAAAAAAATATAAAAGAAAAAAAAATTGAGATAATTAAGAAAAACTATCATGATTTTGTAACTCTTTCAGATTCCGAATATTCAAAACTTATAGCGAACTTTGGACAGACAAAGACCGACTGGTGCATACAAATTATTGGAAACTACAAAGGGGCAAAGGGGGCGAAATATAAGAGTGATTACATGGCGATACTTGGCTGGCCGTCTGAAAAGTACGAAGAAAAGCGCATGAAATTTGAAACAGTCGGACTATCTCAAAAATCAATTATTGCTTTAACAGCTGGAAATGAATTTATACAAAATCAAGAAGAATTTGGCGATGTGGAGGGTGTGGAATGGGCGCAATAGTTCAAAGCAGTACGTTTAAAAGCGCATCAAACTATTCTCTTTTTGTTTTGGAGCTAACTAGGCTTTGGGTGGAGTGCGGAGACCGGAGACCCGATAAGTTGACGATTAACTGCTACTACTCAAAGTTGAAATCAAATGCACACTGCCTGAAGGCTCTACGTCTTGCGAGTCGGAAGCAGTGGTTCCCCGTGCCTACAACTAGCGATATAATTGAGCTATGCGCGATTGTGGCACGCAATGAGGGTAGGGCTACTGTTGATTCTCAGGCTATAGCGTGGACTGAAAGCGGTAGTCTTAAGCTCAGGACAATGGGGGAACTTTTGAAATCTGGGCGTATCAGTGAGTTGATTGAAGCGTAATGTCGGTCTCAAATAAGATGTCTGTTGCTGATTTTAAAAAAGTAACCGGAGGGAAGAAGCACGAAGATCTTTCTGTGTATTTTCTTGTTGCGCTTAGGGTGTTTGGTGATGAGCGCACGTCTTCGTTTGTGCAAGAGTATCGTTTTCACCCTACAAGAAAATGGAGGTTCGACTTCTCATGGGAAAAAGAAAAGACTGCCGTTGAATGCGATGGGATCGTTTTTAAGGCATGTGGTGGGCGGCATAACACAGACGAAGATAGAGAGAAAATAAACACGGCCGTTTGCATGGGTTGGCGTGTGTTGAGATTCAGCGGGAAACAGATTAAAAATGACCCGTTTGGATGCGTCCAAATGCTAAAAAAATGCTTGTTGACTAGACATGTCTAGTATAGTACAATAATGATTATTATTGCGCTTAGAACGCAAAGGGGATGAGATATTGAAAACACCAAGAATAGTTGCATTATTTAAGATTTTGGGAGATGAAAACAGGTTAAAAATGATTCAGCTTGTTAAAATTGGCACTAAAAACGCTAAGGATATCCGAGAGCATTTTGATCTTGAGATATCGCCGATAAACAACCACTTGTTGAACCTCACGAAAGCGGGAATTTTAACGAGGGTTAAAGACCCAATACGTAAGGATTACGAGTACAGCATATCGCCGGACGTTACAAATAAATTCTATGAGCTAGCAGAAAAGGCAAGCGAATTGTTGGAGGTTTTGCATGAAAGATGATGCGATTGTTAAGTTGTTTTGTGCGCTAGGGAATCTATACCGCATCGACATCATTCGTCACCTTATGGACAATGAAGAGCTTAACGTCAAGGGCGTTACTGAGTGCATGGGGTTCCTGTGCGATCAGTCAATCGTGTCAAAGCATTTGAAGATTCTCAAAGACGCCGGAATTGTAAAATCACGCAATAAAGGAACTAACGTTTTCTACTCGATAAATAGGGATTCCACGGAAATTAAGCATGATTTGTTTTCTGTTTATTTGGACGGTTTGGAGGTGTTGGCGTGAATTTAGAA
>Ga0208974_1001102_pt1 | contig 10685 bp, 16 predicted proteins | sample GreLakmeER15MSRF_FD_187699 | JGI IMG/M metagenome (GOLD analysis project Ga0208974, IMG submission 187699) | Freshwater lentic microbial communities from great Laurentian Lakes, MI, USA - Great Lakes metaG ER15MSRF (SPAdes) | ecosystem: Environmental > Aquatic > Freshwater > Lake | place: Great...
CACAAAATTTCAAGTCGGCGACATCATTACATACTCAGGTGACGAAATATCAAACCGCCTTGACCGCATCGTTGGCATCGTGATCGAAGTCAACCCAACAAACTACGAGGGACAAGACACCAACGGAAAACCATTACTGGTCATCGGAACAACCAATGAAAGTGTGTTGGCAGTCTCGCCTGAGTACACAACTCGTTTGGCTACCAGCCAAAAAGATTGGTCAGGCAAATATCTAGGTGAGGATGCCATCAACTACACATGGAAGTGCATTGGTCGCAAGAATCAGATGCGTTGGGTTGCCACTTACTACCTAAATTCAAACACCATCACAGTTCGTTTGATTGAGGGCGACGGTCGCACCAACAATTTCAAAGTGCACCACGACGCAAAATTCACGATGGATGGTTTCACATCGCCATATATGTTTGCGGTCGAAACCATCATCGACTGGTCGACTAAGGAATTGGTGTGACCATGAAAATCACAAACAAATCAGGCGCATCAATCTCAGCCGAACAAGTTGCACGATTCATTCAAACAGAAGTGCACAACGAATTTTCTATAGACGAACTCACTGAAATTGAATCATGGGGAAACCTCTCCGACATCGTTGATGTCAACGAGTATCTGTCACGCGCAGTCAAATTTTTTAGAATTGACATGAGCAATCAAGCAACCATCCATGACACATTCGCATTCTTGAACGATGTGATGAGGATCGTCAACTTCATTGTGTTTCATAAGTATCACTGAACCAACCCGACCCAACCCAAAAGGAAAACATCATGGACATCAACAAATACGGACAACAGATCGTGGCGACCAAACATAACCCCACGAACGGCAAGACATACGAAATCGTGTTGGACACAATCGACAACACACCGACATTTTTCATTCACAAAAAATCAGCACGATCAACAGATTACGATCACGCATTCACGCTGGAATTGGCCATGAAAAAAGCAGAATTTTGGATCAATCACGTTCGTATCGGTTGGGGCTGGAAGTCAACACCAATGCCTGAAGCAAACGATCAATCAATCACAGGAGAACAGAAATGAAACCGCACTGGACAGTCAAAACAGCCACTCGACCACTCGGCATCAAATGCAAAACCTTTGAGGATGCCTGCACACTCGCCAACACGATGCCAGAGCAAAACCCTGTGATCGAATATGTGCGCAAAATCGGTGCCTTTACTGTCATCACACCAGTAGAGATTGAGACAAAATGAAAACCATGATTCGCTACGCAGTACGAGCTGCCGTTCTATTCGCCGTTGTGTTCGCTGTCCTGTCACTGCTTGACTACATCGGCACCACGTTCGGTGCGTTCTGGTGTTGGGTTCTGATCCTCAGCGCAGGCGCTGGACTCACCGCCTACGCAGAACATTACGAACGGAAACGCAAATGAGCAGTGCCGAATATCAACGACAGTGGCGCGCCAATAAAGGTGCCAACACAGGAAAACCAGGTCGGCCACGAACGCGACCATGCGGTACCCTCGCAGCTTACGCACGCCACCGGCGACACCAGGAACAGCCCTGCGTCGAATGTGCGTCAGCGTGGGCGCAGTATGTGCGTGAGTACAGGGCAGGGCGGGGTTGACTTGACATGACCATCACGAACTGTTCAGATGGACAGAACCCGAAAACGGGCAAATCATGCCCCGTGCGCTGTGTCGCCTGTGGTCTCACATTTCTCACCGTGCAGAACTACCTGCACCCATCGCATCAATGCGCAGTGAAACGTCACCCATCTAGTCGAACAAAGGAAACCACCATGAGCAACAACAACAACACCCGCCACAACAAGGCAGGCGCGTGAGGATCGCAGCGGCACTGTGTGCCGCCGTTCTCACCGCCTGCGCAACCGCAGCTAACGGTGCACCAGTCTCAGCACCAACCCAACCCGACCAGACCATCACCCTGAACCCTGTAACAACCACAATGCCACCAACAACAACACCACAAACGACAACGAGCACCACCACAACTGTCGCACCCGTGCTCGTACCGCCTGGCACACCGTGCGAGGAATGGGCCGATGAAGCAGTCGCCGGAGGATGGCCAAACGACCCCGAAATCCTGACCAAAGTTCTCAACATCGCCTGGCGTGAGTCCCGCTGCCTCCCCATCGGACCTGCCACCGCCTATCCGACGCACTACCCGACCGACTACTCGAAACACTTCAACGGACATGACTACGGCGTCATGCAAGTGAACCGACCCGCACACGAGGCATATGTCGTGAGCCTGTACGGTACATTTGAGAAAATTGTTGAACCAGTAACAAATTTCAACTTTGCGTGGCGACTATATTCAGAACGCGAAGCCAGAGGGCAGTGCGGTTGGAAACCGTGGTCGAAGCCTTGCAACTAACTCTGACACACCCCCTAGACACAATTACCTAACCCAACCCAACAACAACAAAAGAGGGAACCAATGAAACAACCAGACTTCACACGCGACCGTTACGGCCGCCCGATGGTCACATCACTAACCGACGGCACACCAACGCCATACACACGATTCAGCAGCCACGGCTCATGCCTTGAGGATCGTTTCGGATTAGAACGCTGGAAAATACGCACCGCAGGCAAAGGGCTGTCATCACGAGCCGACCTGTTCGCACAAATGGCCGCAACACCAGCCGACGACACCAAACGACTCGACGCGCTAATGGATCAAGCGTTGGAGGCTGGCGGTGGTGGCTACGGCGCAGGACTCGGCACCGCCCTGCACGAATTCGCAGAGAACGTTGACAATGGATTGATGACCATCGCCGACATCCCGTCACCGTGGGATGCCGACATAGCTGCCTACCGTCAAACACTTGACGATGCAGGTCTCACCATAGAACCTGGTCTCGTTGAGGTGACACTCGTGCACGACGGTTTGCAGCTCGCAGGTACCGCCGACCGTTTCCTGCGTCGAGCCGATGGGCGCCTAGTATGCGCCGACCTCAAAACAGGCAAGGCGATTGGTGCGAACCCGTTGGCATATGCGGTGCAACTAGCCGCCTACGCAACATCACAAGGGTATGACATCGCTACAGGCAAGCGGTACGACATCGGTGATGTAGATCACGAGGTCGGTTTGTTGATTCATGTGCCTGCTGGTCGTGGCGAATGCCATCTGATCGAAGTGGATTTGTCACTCGGTTTGGAGGCCGCACACCTGGCAACCGTTGTGAAACAATGGCAGAAACGCAAGGATGTCGTGCGCAAGTTTTCGGTGCCGTCACGCGGCAATGTGGGCACCGATAGCGGTGCAGGAGTCACGGTTGAGCACCCCCCTGTTCCCGTGACACCTGCACCCACCCTCGTTGAAACTGCCATCGCCAATGTCAGCGAAGCATTCCCACACACCGAACAGGTCGCCAGTGCCGAACATCGGGCATGGCTCGAAAAGCGCGTACGACGCCTAGTGGCGTTTGGTGACGACGTGAAACGTGAACTAGCCGCCAGATGGCCTGCCCACGTGCCGAAACTGCGTGACCACGCGTTGCACACCACGCGTGAAATCGAACTGATCAGTGACGCGTGTTATCAGGTCGAAGCAGAGCACGGTTTCCAGTTTCCAGACCGGAATCCCAACCACATTGACACACCCGTTGAGACACCAAAACCACGATCGGTTCGTGTCACCCCTGATGAAGGCGGGAACGCCTCACAAGAAAAAATAGACGCACTACGACACACAATTAGCGCACTACCAGATCGACAGCGAGCATTCATCGCCCAATTCACCAAACAGGCGACAGCTGCTAGGTGTGGTATCAGCATCAGACAGAACCCGACAGTGCGACGATGCGCTATTGCTGCCATGTTGGTGGACCTGGTACGGCTCGACGATACAGAACTGATGCAGGCTGTACTGACAACACACAATCCGTCAACAGACACGACCGAAACACTCGGCGCACAAATCGGTCGACTATCCACCGACGACGCCCTCCAGGTCGCTACATTGGCGCACGCCGTATTTGACGGCAGCGCCAGTATCAAAATCTCCGACGATGGCATTATTGTCATCGGCGCAGAAAAACAACCCAACCCAACAACAGAAGGAAAAACAAAATGAGCAGCATATGGGATGACCCCGCAGTAAAACCGTCAAGCGATTTCGTGAAATTTGAAACTGTAGGAGACTCAGTTTCAGGCACGGTCCTTGATGTATCCATTCACACATTTGAGGATGGCAAGCGTGCAGCAAAACTGATCATCAGAACCGCAGAAGGTGACCGCACCCTCACCGCCGGACAAATGCAGCTCGGCGCCAAACTCGCCGAAGCACGACCCAACGTTGGTGACAAACTCACCATCAATTTTGTTGGCGTCGAAAAGCGCGCAGGTGGCAAAACACTCAAGCAGTTCACCGTCGCAGTTGTACGTGGATCAGGTGACGACGACCTCATCTGAGATCGTCAAAACCTGGCGGCCACATCAACTGGTTGAAATATGAGAATCCACCCCTGTTCACATGTTCGGCGGTTCGACACCGCCTGTGGCTACTATGAAAAAATCAGACATGCAAGCGTTGCGGGATGTATTGCGTCATGTCGCAACATCACGTCAAGACATCCAGTCAGAAGTTTTACGCCTCGACGACATGTTGTGGCGGTTACTAAATCCAAAAATCAAGGAGGAAAAAAATGAGCAACAACAGCCCTGAGGCGCAGTACTACCAGGCGGTCGTCACCGATCTGACCGCAACAAACGAACGCCTCACCGAAAAAAATCTGTCAAATTCGTTGGCGCTAGAACGCCTACGAAACGAATGTCAAGAATTACGCACCATCATGTCAGTTTGTAGCCTCTATCTGGCAGCTGTCGAAGGTCGTGGGATGCTAGACGAAAATGATCTACTCATAGACCTGACGCAGCGCCTAAACGCCTACATCGAAACAAAAAAGGTGACGCAATGACCACCGCAGTGCTCCTCATATCAGCCGTCACCAACATTGCCATCACTGCGCAACTACTCGAAACACGGCGACGCCTACGCAACGCACAGCGCATGTTCAAAATGTACGCACGCACTTACAAACCACCACGCCAAACAGTAATCGCGCGCAACCCTGCACCGTGGGAGGTTCGCTGATGCTCACGTTTGCAATGTTCTGGTGTGGCATGGCCTCAGGGTTTTTCATCGGATGCCTCGCCATGACAATCTCACAAAACAAACACAAACAATGACGGTGACCACCACAAAAGGATGGGCAGAACACGCCTCGTGTCGTGGCCTTGACGCCGAAATCTTTATGGCGACCCGTGGCGATCTGCTCAAAATTCGTGAAGCCAAAAAAATATGTGAACTATGCCCTGTGATGATGCAGTGCCGTGAATACTCACTGCACCTGGCACAAAACTATGACACCTACGGAGTATTTGGCGGCTGGTCACGCAACGAACGAATCAACCATCTGCGCATGGTCGGTTTGCATGTCCGACGGTGGGGTGGCACTGAACCATCGACTAACATCGGCAGTGGCAACCGTGGAGGCGCTCACGGCACCGCAACAGCAGTGCGACGCCACCGCAGTTTGGGGGAACAGTTGTGTGATGAATGTGAAGTGGGCGACCAGCGCAGGAAAATGATGGTGGCACTAGCACGCCGTCGACAAGCAGTGAAAAAACGACAGGAGGAACTATATGGATCAGCAGTTGGCATATCCGAAAACTTTGCTAGTGATGCTTGAACACGCACAGGCTGAAAACACCAGGCTCACCGGAGAACTAGCAACAATGACAGCGGAACGCGACAAGTGGCGCAGAGCTGCTGAGGGCTGGTTTGCAAATAGCAAACAATGGCTCGACCGTTGGCGCCACGAACGCGAAAAAAATGCGTGGCAACAGCGAAAGATTGACAAAATCATGGGATGGAATCTCACAGGCGACGAAACAGACGACGAGGCTGACGAATGACAACGAAACTACGATATGGCTCACTTTTTTCGGGCGTGGGCGGGTTCGATTTAGGATTTGACCAGGAAAACTATGAGTGCGTGTTTCAAGTTGAATGGGATAAACACTGCCAAAAAATTCTCGCCAAACATTGGCCGACAGTTCCCAAATGGTCAGATGTTCAAGATGTCAACGGCGCAGAAATACCGCCGTGCGACGTGCTCACATTCGGCTCACCGTGCCAGGATTTATCGGTAGCAGGTAAGCGTGCAGGGTTAGAAGGCACAAAATCATCAATGTTCTATGAAGCCACCAGAATCATCCAGGAGATGCGAAATGCAACTGAGTCTGTTTACCCCCGAATCGTCGTATGGGAAAATGTTCCTGGCGCCCTCTCATCAAATAATGGCGCAGACTTCGGCGCAGTCATCGACACGCTGGCAAACATCGGGGCGGTGGACATCCAGTGGTCAGTGCTCGATGCACAGTTTTTCGGAGTGCCCCAAAGACGACGCCGAATTTTCCTCGTCGCTCAATTCGATCCTGCAACCGTCGCAAGATGTCCCGACCCGCTACTACCTGTCATCGAAAGCAGCAGAGGGGATTTTGCGAAGGGCAGAAAAGCGCGGAAAAGTTCTGCCAGAACTATTGAGACAAGCACTCACACAAACGATCAATCGAGCGATCATCGAGACAACACAGAAACCCTGACAATCACACCTGACGAACAACGAATGCCAGATGAAAACGAGCTGCAACCAGTTGATGTTCCGATCGCATACTCAATTCGTGAGGATGCAAAAGCGAACAATTTCAGTGCAACGGAAACAGATACAGCCCTATGCCTCAACGGGATGGTGCCATCAACACAATCACACCATGCACAGTTATTCATTGCCGAATCGATCATCTTTGAGAACTCATTCCGTGACGGTCCCCGAATCGGAGATGATATCTGCCACACATTGCCCGCCAAAATGGGTTCAGGTGGAGGCAATACACCCATGCTTGCACAGCCGACGATTTTCATCGATCGAGCAGCTTTTAATCAAGGCGAAAACGCAAAGTATGAAGCCGTGATCTCTGACGACCCAATCATTTCATCACTTGTCGCTAGAGGTCCGCACGCAGTATTGACGAACCTCGCAGTACGTCGGCTCACACCGCTGGAATGCGAAAGGCTCATGGGATGGCCCGACGACCACACACGGTTTTATGCCGACGGAACAGAACAAGCAGACACAAACAGATATCGCCAATGTGGAAACGGTGTTGCCACACCGGTCGCCAGGTTCATCGCTAAACACCTCAAAAACATTCTGATCACAAACGACAACGAATGACGAACCCACAGAAACGCAAAGGCGATGCAGCTGAACGAGAACTCGCCAAACAACTAGAAGCACTACTAGGTTTCAAAGTACGTCGCAAACTCGGCGCAGGTCGTCAAGACGACACAGGCGACATCGACGGACTACCCGACTGCACCGCACAAGCAAAAAACTATGCAGACATCCTGCGAGCAATCAACCAGGGACTCAAAGACACCGCCACCCAACAACAAAACGCAGACACCACGCACGCCGTGCTATTCGTGCGACGACGAGGCGGTCAATGGATCGCCATACAAACACTCGAACAGTGGACAACCACCTATCGTGAAACCCTTTAAACAAAAGAAACGGCAGCACCGTGACCAACCAGCCCGCAACCCAACCACCCCCCAACATCCTCAGCTGCGCACTTAACCTCGCCCAACATGACCTCCCCGTCATACCAATCCGACCCAAACAAAAACACCCACCGATGGCCGCCTGGCAACACGCCGCCACCACCCACGCCGGAACAATCACCAACTGGTACACAGGTCTCTACCGCAACCACGGCATCGGCATCGCCACAGGCCACCCACACAAACAACCCGACCGCTACCTATTCGTCGTAGACATCGACGAACACAACCCCGAAACATCAGGCTCCGACACCCTCCACGAACTATGCCAAACCTACGGGCCACTCCCCACAACCGTTGAAGCACACACAGGCAGCGGAGGGCGACACCTCTACTTCACATCACCCGAATCCGTACGCAACGACGCAGGCAAAAAACTCGGCGCAGGAATCGACATACGTGGCGAAGGCGGACAGGTCCTCGCACCACCAACACTGCACCCCAACGGCAACCCATACACATGGGACACAGAAAACCACCCCGACACCACACCCATCGCCCACGCACCCGACTGGCTCATCGCCCTACTCGCAGATAGAAACACAACACCCTCACACCTAGAAACAACCGCAACGAAACACACGCCGAACATCTGGCATCAACTCGACAACGACTCACCAGCTGCCAGATACAACAACCAAACCACATGGCCCGAACTCCTAGAAACAGACGGCTGGACACTCCACCACACCGACACCAACGGTGAACAACACTGGACACGACCAGGCAAAACCCTCAGAGAAGGCACCAGCGCCACCGTCGCCTACAAAAACACTGACGCCCTCACCGTGTTCACGTCATCGATCCCGTGGCTACCAGAAGGCGCATACTCCCGTTTCGGGTATTACGCATGTCGCCACCACAACGGTGACCGATCAGCAGCCGCCCGTGAACTACGCCAAACCCAACAACCCGCCACCACCAGCACCATCATCGGCGACACCACCACACCCGACGAACCATGGCCCGCACCCATCCCACTCCACGACACCAATACACCGCCGGAGTTCCCGTTGCACACACTCCCCGAATGGATACGCAACCAGATCGAACAAACCGCCACCGACCTACAAGTAGCACCAGACCTCCCCGCCACCCTCGCCCTCGGCGCCCTATCCGTCGCAGCTCTCGGCAAAACACGAGTGACGTACCCACGGCAACGCTGGACACAACCCCTCAACCTCTACACCGCCGTCGCACTCCCACCATCAGCAGGCAAATCACCCGCCAAAAATGCGATGTTTGCCCCACTAGAAACACTCGAACAACAACGCCTCAAAGACGCAGCGACAACCAAAATGCGTGCAGAAACAGAACGCTCAATCCTAGAAAAACGACGCAAACAACTTGAGGACAAGGCAGCCAAAAACGGTGACGACGCCGCCTCAGCCCTCTACGATCTGCACAACCTGAACGACGAACTGGCACAACTCCAAAACCCGCCATCGGGTCGCCTCCTGGCAGACGACGCCACCACCGAAGCCCTCGGCGTCGCACTCGCCGAAGCAGGCGGCCACATCGCTGTCGTCAGCGCAGAAGGCGGACTATTCGACCGCATCGCCGGAATGTACTCAGACGGACCCGCCAACCTCGACCTATACCTAGAAGGCTGGTCAGGAGGCAGATACGTCGTCGACAGAATCAAACGAGAACCCATCAACATCCCCGCAGCAAACCTCGTCGTCGTCACCACCGTGCAACCCACCGTGCTCGACGCAATCGGCAACAGCAAAAACCTCACAGGCCGCGGACTCGTCGCCAGATTCCTACTCTCACAACCCACCAACAACGTCGGCACCAGAGACCGCCTACGCCACACCACAGGCGACGAACACACCACCCGCAACTACGAACTACACCTCACCGAAATCGCCCAACACCTACACAACAACCCCACCACCACCACCATCACCGACCAAACCAGCGACCTATTCGCCCAATGGGATCAACAACTCGAAAACCGTGGCGCACCAGGCGCAGACCTAGAACACCTCAACGAATGGACAGGCAAACTACGAGCCTCAGTCATCCGAATTGCAGCCCTACTCCACCACGCCAACCACAACCACACCACCACCATCGACACAACCACAATGACCAACGCAATCGAAATCGGCGACTACTACCTAGAACACGCCAGACACATCGCCGACCGATGGGGAACCGACGACAACATTAAACAAGCGCGCCGCATCCTCGAATGGTTCACCCGCCTAGACACCAACACCTTCACCGTCAGAGACCTATACAGCGCCAACAGACGCCTGTTCCCCACCGCCGACGACACACGCCAACCCCTAGAGCTGCTCCACGAACGAGGCTGGATCAGACCACTATTCGACGGACCACTCATCATCGGCCGACGTGGCAAAGACTCACCACGATTCGCCATCCACCCGAGTTGCGCGCCATGCGCGCACCCAACCCCACAAAACGACACCGACAACACCGGACCAGTTGCGCGCCATGCGCGCCATGCGCGCACCCCCCCTAGGGGACAGGAGGGTGCCATGAGTAGCGTGCCTAGACAGGAGATTGACAACCACATACATACATATGATTCTCTCTCTAACACCCCCACCCCCTGCGCGCATGACGCGCATGGCGCGCATGACACCGACAAAAATAACCCCCCCACCCCACCAGACAACGACGACCTCGGCCTATTCTAAAAACACCCCCCCACCCATCAACCCCCACCACAAGCACCCCCACCCCCCCACCCCCTCCATGTCACCAACACCATACGACTCACGATGGCGCAAGATACGCGCACAAATACTCGAACGAGACAACCACACCTGCACCATCGGCGCAACCAACTGCACAACCATCGCCACAGAAGTCGATCACATAGTCGCGCTACGAGACGGTGGCCCACGACTCGACCCGACGAACCTTCGAGCGGCGTGCAAGCAGTGCAACGTCGCCAGGGCGAACACTCAACGCGCCCGACTCGCCGACCTGGCGCGTCGAGGGCGGGATGCAGCACCCCCCTCGCGGGGGTGGTAGTTTTTTCGTAGTCGGGGGTTGTCCCCGAAAC
>Ga0208974_1001104_pt1 | contig 10674 bp, 19 predicted proteins | sample GreLakmeER15MSRF_FD_187699 | JGI IMG/M metagenome (GOLD analysis project Ga0208974, IMG submission 187699) | Freshwater lentic microbial communities from great Laurentian Lakes, MI, USA - Great Lakes metaG ER15MSRF (SPAdes) | ecosystem: Environmental > Aquatic > Freshwater > Lake | place: Great...
TACCCTTACCTTAACGATATTTTACATAAGTAACTAAATGATCAACTAAGATGGTGACAATATGTGGGGGAACTTTGTCCCCCACTTCTGAATCACCACAATAACTGATCACTAATCCATTTACTCATTGTCTACTAATACATGGGGTCCCCACAATACATGGGGGAATTATATACGTATTTATCTGTATATATACGAATGAATATACGTAAAATAATACAATACAGGAGTGAACGAAAAAGGAGACCCGAATGGTGTCTCCCTTTGTAGTGAGTGAGTGGAATGTATTATTTTACCTCTTTATTATTAATATCTCATGTGAGTCTTTTGAGTTTGTTATTCCTGCTTCTTCCCTATTCTTACCGATCCTTGTTTCACCATTACCCATAGAATAATTCCATGTTGGGAATACCTGTTCGAAATCTTTGTAATACTCTCTTATGGTTTCACAATTATTATATGATAAAACAAATTTACCTTCATGATTTAATAGTAAATCTCTTAGTAGTTCATGGTTAAACCCTTCATGGTGAATTGGTATATTTCTCATTGGATATATCCCTGTAAACATCTTATTGTCTTTGTCTTTTTCTAAGTAATATGGTGGGTCGAGATATAACGTATCTTTGGTATGGTTAGGTAATACTTCTTCGAAACTTCCTTGTTTAACTGATAATGTTGGGATATTAAACTTACTTATGTCATCAATCATTTTATCCCATTTTTTTGGTTTTAAATATACTGATGATCCCCACCCTAAATATCCTGGCCCATATGACGTATTGTGATTAAAAAAATAATATGCCGCCGCAGTTATATTATCTAACTGAATAGGTTGTTTCCTTTTATAGTGGTCTGTTTTCCACCCTTTTAACATCTCCTGAGTATTCTCCCACGTCATTAGTATTTCCTTTATTCTATTGTACTCCTGTGGTGTTGGCGAGATTGTTTTTAACTTATCAACTAATTCATCTCTATTATTTAATAATACATACCAAAAATTAGTTAAGGCATCAAACAAATCATACCCAATTACCTCTATTCCCTTTTTCGCCCAATTAACTTCTAATGATCCTCCTCCCATAAATGGGGATACTATTTTTTTTTCATTATCCAAGTATGGTGATATAATTTTAATTGCTCTGGACTTACCTCCTGCGTATCTGATAGGTGTTTTCATATAACTTAATTATAATAAATAAAATTAATATTTCAAGTTTATTTATTTTTATTTTTCCTATTGTCAGTAGATCTTTGATTTATTACATTACATTCCTCAGATAAATTTAAAGGCCATTGATTTTTGTTCTCTTGAAAGTTCCACTCAGGGTATTTCCCATATATGTTTTTATAATCTTGTTTACATATATTTTCCATCGCCTTAAAATCAACACTCACTAGTTTTAAGGTTTCCCCAAATAAACCTTTAATAGAGGCCATTACTTTTTTAGATCTAATCATATAAATTTCCACCTCTTTTCCATTCATAAGTTCTTCATAAATTAAAATATGTGTACCATAAGTCCTTATAGATGGCCTACCATTTAATGCATTATTTTCATACCAAGAAAAGGTACCAACTAATCCTCCTTTATCCTGAGACCCCCCAATTTTCTTTATAATTTTATCTGATGTAATTATATATACTCTACCCGATGTATCATTTATTAATTCTTTCTTGGTTAAGTCCCAAACAATTTCCCAATACTTTTTATTATTACCCTCAACTATGGATATTTTACCCACTAAAATTGCAGTATTTACTTGATTAATGTTCATACAATAAAGATACAAAAAATCCCCCACTTTACAATGGAGGATCTTAATTATTTTATGTGGAATGTATTATTTTATAATTCTTGTTGTATAGAATTTACCACCATCATCTGTAAGAGTAATAACATATGTACCACTACTTAATGTATCAGAGTTAAACTGAATGTTCTTAGTGAAATACTTTTGTTGATATACACATTTACCGTCAATTGACATGATCCTTAGTTGACCACTGTTTGAAGGAGTATTAATATTAACGATACCTGTGATTGGATTTGGCCATACTTTAACATTGTTTGTTAATTCTGTTACACCCACGGTATACTCAGGAACAATATGTAATGTGTAGTCCGTTACTAAACTACCAGGTGACCAAAAACCTAATGTGTCAATTGTGAATGTTAGACATGAATCAACAACACAACCATCTATTGAACTTGCTCCTAAACATACACTATATGTACCCGGTGAAATGTAATTTACTGTTGGGTAAGGTAAAGTTGATGATTCTCCATTACCAAAATTCCATGTCCATGAAGTTGTGTTAACTGTTTGGCATACAATGAAAATTCCATTTGGTTCTGTCACAAGTGAATCAGGAACAAAATACATACTAATTGATGGTGTTACCTCAATCAATCCATCACAGTTATTATCAATACCATCACACAACTCAGGTGCGTTTGGATAAACAGATTGATTAAATGGGTTACAATCTATGTTATCAGGGTAACCATCAAAATCAGAATCATTATTGTTAATTAATAATGTGAATGTCTGAACTCCTTGTCCAGGTCCAAGATATAATGTTTGGTTAATACAAGATTCGCCAAAACAAGGTGGTGCTGAAATCGCACAGATAGTAACATTAAGACTGTCAATTGCCGGTAAAGTACAGACATAATAATCACCAGCAGGTTGTGGTGAAAATACTATTGAGCCTTGTATACCACCTCCATAGTAATTTCCTACTAAAGTGTATTGACAAAAATTTTGATTAATAACATACAAGTTAAATGAAGTTAATACTTGTGATGACGCACTCAATCCAATGAATGCAAAAAGAGTTAAGAGAAATAATTTGATTTTTTTCATTTTTTGTTTTTTTTATTTGTTTTATTTTATTTTAAAGGTATTAAATTGTAGATCCAAGCAAAGTCATTGTATTCAATAGCAAGAAAATCTTCCCCCGATTCATTTTCTATTAAATAAAGTCTACAACGTTGTCCTGCCGTGTCATATGCATACCAATATACTGCCGATCCTTCTACTTCCACATCTTCAGAATCCGAATAGATTGTATAGTGTTGTCGTTGTGGCGAGTTAATAGTTATCACTGTTGGTTCAATCATAACCAATATGGACTCAATTACCTTAGGTCCTGCCCAATCAAAATCTCCTGTTGTGGTGTTTTTAACTCCCACATTTAATGTGGTTGCTCTTGCGTATGCGGCATCTTGAGTATACCCCACTAATAATAATAGAGATAGTAAAAGTGTCGTTATTATTTTTTTCATAGTTTTGTTTTTTGTGTAAAGGTAAGCAATTTTACCTTACTTGTCAATAAAGACTTTAGGGTTAAATTATGAATGGATATCCGTAGTGAGTTTACGAACGGTAGGATGGAATGAGTAAGTTGATCCTATAATCTTTAATAACTTTGTTTTGATATACAAATAATATTAACTATATTTGTTTATTATGGAAGATAAAGTTTGTCGTAAATGTGAATTATTACAACCACGAGAAAATTACTATAAGAACATCAGATCAAAAGACGGACTAACCATTGATTGTAAATCATGTGTGAAAAGTTATGTGAAAGAAACCAAGACTGATGAGTCGATTAAAATAAGTCAACTTAAAAAGAGGGCTAAGAAAAGAAATATGGACTTAGAAGATATCATTAAAGAAGATAACATTATTGAAGAATCTAAAAGATTAGGTATGAAATATTGTTATAGTTGTTTAAGAATTTTAGATAAGTCTTGTTTCGGTAAACATAAAATATCTTCTGATGGTTTAAATACTGCGTGTAAAGAATGTAGGGTTAAGGTAACTCGTGATTATTATATAAATAATGTGGAGACTATCACCAAACAAAAATCTATATACACTAAAAACAATTTGGGACGCATTGTTAAACGTCAATCTAACTACACTAAAAAAAGGATGGCTGAGGATCCCATGTTTCGTTTGACCGTTAACCTAAGAAAGAGAATTAAAAACTATATGAAAAGTATCGGGATTAGTCCTAAACTATCTAAAGAAACTCAGGAAATGGTTGGTTGTTCACCACAATCACTAAGAGAATATATTGAAAGTAAATTTGTTGGTGGAATGTCGTGGGACAACTATGGTGTTAACGGATGGCACTTGGATCACATAATCCCATTGGCTTCCGCAAAAACCAAAGAAGAAATAATTAAACTTAATCACCACACTAACTTACAACCCTTATGGTCCATTGAAAATCTTAAAAAAGGTTCTAAGATTATTTGATTTTCCTTCTTATTCTTGTTATGGATTCTTGTAAATTCAACCTGCCCCTTACATATTTAACAAGTGGCCTTTCATATTTCAAATAAGATTCCCAATAATCCGCATCAGGACCAAACTCATATATGTCTGGGAACTTTCTTGATTTAATAAATTCTCTTGTACCATCGTAGATTGCAGTATCCAAACTCTCACCATAATCAATCAATTCTTTAACATCATTGACCAACCACTCAAGGTCCTCTTGAGTAAGCCTTCTTCGGATATATATTGGTAAATCAGTTTCTTCCTTTAATACTTTCCTTATGTGTTCCTGTAATCTCATCTAATTAATACATTATACATTGATGTAATCCTTTCTTGATAGTGTTTGGTTAACTGTTTGGCTAAACCATCAATTATCTCTTCAGACATTTCTCCACCATAAAAATACTGTCTTACACTTAATGAAGTTAAAAGATCCATTATAACCATTCTTGAGAACTCTTCTTCTGTTAATAAACCTGGATCTGACTTAAAACTTTTTATAAATATTTTTGACACATAATGTAATGATGACCCAAATTCCTCATCCATCTTTTCTAAAATCCTTGAAGGTATTCTACGTAACATCATTCTTATGTAGTTAGTCTCCTCCTTTAATACTTTCCTTATTTGTTCCTGTAGATTCATTTAAATTTTTTAAGGTTTTTAATTAATCTATTATCCTTCATAACGATTTCATTTTCATCTAAAGGTTTGTGTAGTATTCTTCTATAAATAGTATAATCTAAATCTATATCGTCGGCACTATCTACAATCCCTGTGTATACAACATTACCAAACTTTTCTGACACATATCTTGAGGTTGACCAACTAACATTATCATATTTAATGTCATCCACCAAATTATGTTTTCCTTGTTTATCTAAAATATTAATTCCCCTATATATTCTTAATGGGAATTTTAATTCTTTAACCTCATCTATAATTCTCCCTATAGTATTAATACCATAATCTTCATAAGATTCCATATCTTCATCACCAACATTTAACCACGCATCTAAATAATTTTCATTATGGGGATTAAATGTTTCATTATTTAACTCTTCCCTTAATACTTTTTTTATTTGTTCCTGTAGTCTCATTTTTTATTTTTACGATATAACTTGTAAATTTCATCAGAATAATTTCCCTGAATGTGATCCGCTAATAGATTGTAATATTTGTCATATACCTTATCAACAACTGACTGATCATAGTTATCATCCTCGTCATCTACAGTATAACCAATACTATCAATATAATCCGACAATAAATCATTTATTACTACATCAGCAATTTCATCAATAAGATTTCTAAAATTACCTTCTAAATTGTGGTTACCATAAACTAATAAAATATTATTAACATAACCATCAATTCTTCTGATCATAAACGATGGAATAACTTCAGTTTCTTCCTTCAGTATTCTTCTTATTTGTCCCTGTAGATTCATTTTTTAAAACCATTATATAGATCCCTTATTGTGTCATCAAAATAATTGGAAACCTCCGTTACAAAATCTATTTCTTCTTGTTCAGGTAAATCTTCCCATCCCAATTCATATTCATTATACATAATCGCTTCCACCGCTCGTAAAGTTAACTCATATTTAAATTGCTTGTAACTTTTTGTTTCAAAAAACACTTGTCGTGAGTTAGTTGGAAGTAACAATTTAACCACATCTAAATTAATTCTTCTATGAAAGAACTTTGATTCATTAATGGTACCCATCATTGATTGTATTCTTGATATTTGTTCTTGTAGGTTCATTACTTTCTTTTTTTTAAACAATTATCCACATAGTAATTTCTTATCTCATCACCATATTTATAACTCACATATTTAACCATATCATTGTATATATTAGGCCAATCTTCTCCCATATTACTAAAATAATTAAAATACATAGAGTCAATAGATCCCCCGATTATATTTTCAAGTAAGTCTTCTTCATCATTATATTGATGACATATTGTATCAGGAGCATAAAAACCTTTACCCAATCTAGATTCAACTTCATAATCCAACATTTCTATTCTTCTCCTAAGAGAGTTGGATAGTTTTCTTTCTTCCTTTAATAGTCTCTTTAATGAATTATTTTGACTCTCTGTGATAATAATTTTCATATTATATAAATATATGTATAAATAAAAAATCCTCCATGTTAGTGGAGGATCTTTATATTGTCAGGACAGGATTCGAACCTGCAATCTTCCTTGTTAGGAGCTCTGCCAATTGAGTTACCTGACTATTTTACTATCAGCTCTTCGGCATTCTACTCCCCGCAACACGGAATTGTATCTTACTTAACCCATCGTCAGCGGTATGGGTACCGAAGTTCACTAATAGTTTGAGGTTGAGAACCTCTGTGTTGTAAAGTAGATTAAATTCTTTCTCTCAACTCCTATTCCTTTCTCAAGGGAACAACACAATATTGTATTCTCAAACATTTGGTGTAAAACGTTCTGCCGCCTCCTTGTAGATAGACATCTGAGTCATCATCAAGTGGGCATAAACATTACCACCAACTATCTCGTTAACCATTTTGCATCGTTCTCTAACAACTCCTTCTGTACGGACAAATCCTTGTGGTCCATCTTCTTTCATTTCTCTAACCGCTTGAGCCAATTCCAAGTCAGTCATATCAGAGAATACTTTTGTTACTGCGTTTTCCATAGTTTGTTATTTTGATTTGACAAATATACGGTGAATTTCCTGTCAGTCCAAATTTTCTTTTAATAATATTTATTACTTACCCTGGTGTCTGTCCTTAATACTTTGGACCATTGACACCCCTATTATTACTAATACTATAGCTATACTAATGGCTAGTGATACGTAGTGTATTTCTATCTTATTCATTTCTTTCTAAATATATTACGTTCGTATTCTAAATCCCAAATCCATCTTGTTCTACAAGTCCATACCCACAATCTAACTCTCCACCGATGTCTTAGTTTAACCTTCCATGGAAGTTTCTCCATTTCTTTGAGTAATCTGTCAACAGTTTTAGTTCTCATGTTTCTCTGTGATTTTAATTAACTTAGTTAGACAAGATAATTCAGCCTCTTCGTAAGTTCCATTAAAGCCTAATGATTCTTTGGTAAGCAACCCTATACCATCATCACTGTAGATGTTATATGTAAAATCATTAGTTCCAAACTTAACAATACCAACTAAATCATACTTCTCTCTAAACCATCTAAATGCTTGTTGGTATAATGGTGCATTACATTCACCATCAAAATCCATAGAATCATATAATAACACTTTTTCACCTTTCATATCTTTGTAATAAGCAAAACAAGGTTCATCAAATCCAAGTGTTTTGAGCTTCATTGCCAACTCATAGGGCACAAATTCTTTATTCATACGACAAATATATCGCAATGTTCTTGTCAATCCAAATTTTATTTAGTGATTGATGTCTTATCTCGTTTATAGTATCTGGTCTATATGTTGTATCAGGATTCATTATTATGGTACCAAAGTTATACACCGTTGTATCTTTCTTCTGTGTTACTACGATTGGTACCTGTTTCCCATACTGATCCACCCAATATAGATCTTGCATTACCTTTGGGGAACATCCTATTAGTAGTAATACTATTATTATGTAATTACATATAATCTTCATCATCGTTATTATCTATTCTAATATAATTTTCATAATCCTTACAATAACATTCAAAACATCTGTATATATCTTTTTCCGTATCAGAGTTGTTATATGTCAAGATAACAAAAACTTCTTCAGATCCGCAATTCATACATTTGTTTTTTGGTTCTACCATATGTTACAATGTTTTATTCCAACTTATCAATTTCATTATCTGTCTTGTTAGATGTCCTGCCGTTTTTGTTCCGTCAATACTCCATCCGATAATTAAATGTTCAATTTCAGAATATAAAATATTTTCTCTTACCGATGTGGGTAAACTATCTTTAGTTTTTTCTAATACTTCATTAGCTTTTTTTAGTGATTCAGGGAATAAAACGTCCTGACGGTACTTTGGTATTGACACCACCTCATCGTACCACTGAAACCCATCTAAATCAGTTTCTTTCATTGAAAATAGAAGACTTTGATACTCCATACCTGTTTCATAATAATTACTTATAAACCATTGGATCCTTTCATCATATGTTAATTCTTTTTCCATAACAAAAATATACAAAAAATCCCCCATATAATCAATGGGGGATCTTATTTATATTATAATTTTTTCTGCCATAAATCAAAAAAATCAGGTCTTTTTATCATAACTGACCATATTTCAATTTCCGACTTCCTTTCATATTCATTATCTTTTTTTCTTGATACCGATGGGACCTTGATAGTTGTTGATAATTTTGAACTTGATAGTTTAACATTAGGTGTTGAGAATATTTGTTTCCACATATAATGATCACTCCAAACATTTTTTGGGGATGTCCTCCATCCAAATTCTAATCTCCTATATAAATCCATTGTGTGTGCAGCTCCAGTTAAAGATATTTTATTATGTTGATGTCTTAAATGCCAATCAACCCATTTTTTATCTTTTAAGTTAATTTTGTCAACCATAACAACATTGTTAGGTTCAATCAACACAGGTAATGGGTGCGTAAAATCACTATCAACCAACATATCTCTCATAATCTCAACGTGTCTACTTAATAAAAGGTCATCATCACCAAGATAAGTTACTACATTTGATTTTGATTCGGATACAATTTTATGTCTTGCAACTTCGTTTCTACTTTCTCCTTTTGGGAAATCCTCAAATCTAACTCTTTTATCTAATTTAATTATGTCAGACAATACATCTCTAGTGTCATCTTTTACACCATCACCAATAACAACAATATCCAAATCATCAATTGTTTGGTTTTGAGCACTCTCAATAGAATATTTAATTGTTGTTGGATGATTATGGGTTGGTATAACAACCATCACAGAACTTGACATTTACGTAAATTGAGTTGGAAATAATTTAGATAAATCAATTGGTATTTCAGGAGTATTCCAAGGTAATAATAATTTATCAGGAGCGTTATGGTCATAAACCGTTGTTGGGTGATTTATTAACATTGCTTCCGACTCACCAATATTAATAATACAATGCCACACATTAGTAGGTATTTTTAATGATTGATTACCCTGTCCACCTAAATAAACTTTTTGAACCTTTTCAAAAGTTTTTGAGTCAGGTCTAACATCATATAATACCACCAATACTTCACCACTAATTAAAGTATAACGATCATCCTTAAACTCATGAAGTCCCCACCCTTTAAGTTGGTTAGGACGAATACTAAACATATAACAATATACTATTGGTTTTTCCCAAAATTTATCCTCACCATTTGTTCCTGAACAAATTTCAAATAACCTACCACGATGATCAACATGAATTGGTGGTTTCAATATCATTACATCTTGAATATTTGAAGTAATTGGCGTTGAGTCATTATTCGTTGTTTGTAATTCTTTAACCGCCCTTTCTAAAGAAAAATGTGACTTAGTTTTTGTTTTGTTTTCCATATTTTTTTTATCACCACCTAAACATAATTATGATAATAATGGTTGTAAATGAAAAACCCACAACTTATTAAAGTGTGGGTTCCTGATTATTGGTATTTTTCACATTCCTCTTTCACCTGAATAAAGATATCAGTTAATTCACGTTTCTTATAGTCAAGAATATAATCAGGAACATTCTTTTTTACCATCATATAAACATCATCATCAAACTTCGTTCTTGCCACCCATATAACATCATCTATTATAGCTTCAATAAACTCACCTGACGTTCTATAATCACATGGGTAAATCTCCTCCAATACCGCTCTAATTAAAATATCTAACTCTTTTACTCTTCGTTTAAATTCATTTGAAAAGTTTCTTTCTTCTGTGACATTTTCTGTGACATTTTCTGTGTCATCTTCTGTGTCATCTTCTATATCTTCATCCTCAATAACATGACAGTCTAAAGATATTTTTGGTTTTGTACTAAAAAATACTGGATGACCAACATCCCTAACATCAAAGGGAAAAAGTTTTTTAAACTTATCTAACATAATTTGTTTATACCAACTATCTATATATGAAACATTATCATCAAAATAATGTTTTAAATGTACATCAATAATTTTACCACCTGATCTTCCAGTTCTTTCTTCTATAAACAACACTTCTACACCTTCCACATTTTCAGAATAAATAAAATCCTTAACTAACTTAGCCTGATCGTTAATGTCATCAATATCAATTTCCAATATTTTCGCTAACCTTTTAAATCCACCAACAGTTTTTGACGCTCGTTGAATACCGTCAGTCTTAATTAGATCAGTTAAACTATCTTTTAATGTTTCTTCATTTAATATTTTTCT
>Ga0208974_1001105_pt1 | contig 10668 bp, 27 predicted proteins | sample GreLakmeER15MSRF_FD_187699 | JGI IMG/M metagenome (GOLD analysis project Ga0208974, IMG submission 187699) | Freshwater lentic microbial communities from great Laurentian Lakes, MI, USA - Great Lakes metaG ER15MSRF (SPAdes) | ecosystem: Environmental > Aquatic > Freshwater > Lake | place: Great...
AACAACAAACAATCAAACAGCAACAGCTCAAAGTGATTGAGGATAGACAGGAAGCGATAAAACAGATGCGCCCCAAAGATCCAGGCAAGGGTGCTAACATAGATGAGATGGTGTAACGATGATTAAAGGCTTAATGGGCACATGTGGAGTCACAGTATCAGGCGGTGATACTAGTTTGCCCTATGTAAACTCAAATCCTAACAACCCTCTCCAGGGCATGTTACGCATCAACAACACTAACATAGAAGTGTTTACTGGTGCTGGCTGGCAAATAGTCAACAGCAGTTATGCCTCAGTGTGTATAGATCAAGAAGTGTTGGATGTGATACAATGGGCTAGAACGCAACGCACTATGGCCATGAATAGACTTACCTTAGCTCAAAACAATCCAGCACTGATGAAGGCATTGGAAAAGTTAAAGAAGGCCGAAGACGACTTTGAGTTACTAGCCCGATTTGTAGAACATGATAAACTTTCCGCCTAATCAAGATTACTGGAAACGGTTTGACTATTCAATCAAAGTTAAATTAGGCAAGAGCTATTCACCAGAGTTCAAAGACTTTTATTCATGGTGTGACAACCATTTGGGTGTGCGTTACAAAGATTGGTTTATTGTCAGCGCAGGCAAGGATACCTATATACTCAAATGTCGCAACAACAAATGGGCAACCTTTTTGGTGCTCGCCCATGTTGACAAGCTGGCCTAATGGCCGTATACTTACAGTAAGTAAAAGGAGCCAGTATGAACTTTAGGACGTGGTGCAGAGAAAAATGGTTTGAGCACAAAGATGAGCTCGAAGCCTATGGACAGACTCCATCTTATACTGCTGACGGGTACTTTCAAATGTACAAGTACTGGCTCAAACGAGAATATCGACATCAACAAAGGAATGTATAATGGATAAATTTGTACAATGGTATCGCGGTTATAGCGTAGAAATTACTTGGTTTATTATTGGCTGGCTAGTGTTTGCCGGCATTGATGCACTGTTACGTGAAAGTTACGGCTTTGCTCTGTTTAACTTTGTACTGGTATACATCAACTATAAGTTGTATAAGAACAATGTTTGATAGCCTGTTTATCTTATTGGGCCTGTTGTTTGTCAAGCACTGGTACATTGACTTTGTCAATCAGTCAATGGAAGAAATTGTTGGCAAAGGCATTTATGGCAATGCACATGGGGTAATGCACAGTATCAAACATGGTGTTGCCACTCAACTGATTTTCTGGGCATTCACCGGCGACTTTAACTACGGCGTTATGATTGGTATTTTAGACTTTGCCATACACTATCACATTGATTGGTTAAAGATCAATATCAATAAGAAGTACAACTACACGGCAGAGAACCCAAAGTTTTGGGCATGGTTGGGTGCTGATCAATTGGCACATTCATTAACTTATTTAGGATTAGTATGGCTAGCAGTTTAACAGTAGTAAAGGGCAACTTGATTGCCATGGGCAAGGCTAACGACTTTGACATCATTGTACATGGGTGTAATTGTTTTTGTACAATGGGCGCAGGCATTGCCGCACAGATTGCACAACAGTTTCCAGATGCAAACTTAGCAGATGCTGAGACTGTACGTGGTGACCCTGGCAAGCTAGGTACATACACAATTGGCATGAGTGGTCGATTGGTTATCCTTAATGCCTATACCCAATATGGAACAAGCAACACTGGCAAGGATGTATTTGAATACACAGCCTTTGAACGTGCGCTGGACAAGATTGCCAGCCGCTTTGGCAAATGGCGCATCGGACTTCCAATGATTGGTATGGGTCTAGCAGGTGGTGATGCAGAACGCATCATTCCTATGTTAGAACGTTTTGCTGACCGTATGGCCCAAGCAGGTGGTAGTGCCACACTGGTAGAGTATGTTCAATCTTAATTTTAACGTAACCAATCCGTGGAGTACAGATTGGCGTTTTCTATTTGGTAAGTCAGGGCTACTAGCCAAACACAAAGCCTGGGAGTTTAACGGATATCGAACACATCATATAATTGACATCAATTTTAGTTTGTCATTTACAGGTGACCACCCGGGTGTGTCTGTCATGTTAGGGCTTGTAGGCTACAGTTTAGAATTAAGTATATACGACACACGTCATGGAGATATGAGATGTTAGATTGTTTGATCATGGGCGATAGCCTGGCAGTGGGTGTAGGACAGATTCGCAAAGAATGTATTACCTATGCCAAAAGCGGTATTAACAGTTATGACTATGTTAACCGTCATGTGCTACACACCAACGGCTCAGACAAACAAGCCAAGACTGTGATTATCAGTTTGGGCAGTAATGACACTAATAAAATTAATACATTTGAAGAACTGGATACACTGCGACAAATGGTCAGGGCAGATCGTGTCTATTGGATTTTACCAGCTATCAAAGAAGACAAGCGCAAGGCAGTATGGGCAGTGGCTAACAAATATCACGATCATGTTATCGAAGCTCGTAATCATGATCTCAGTCCAGATCGAGTACACCCCACACACAAGGGTTACACTAGTATTGCTAATCAAACACAATGAAACCCGTAATACTAACTGTAGATCAATGGAAGATAATTCGTAAAGAGTTACAAACAGAACACCCTAAGACTGTGTTTATGATCAGAGACAAGATGAAACGGGTATTGGGATTTACAGTTAGAGAGCATAATGAATGGGTTGTAAAACCGGACGGCGGCTACGGTGAATATCAAATACATTTAGATTTTTATAGTGAAAACAAACTCACAATGTTCTTGTTAAAGTTTAGTGAAGTGATAGGAAACAAAGATGGAAAACTGTGAAGTAGGCATGTTTAGATTGCCAGGCCTTGTGTTTGAAAAAGACCAATTGCCTCCTGAACTACTTGAGGAGATGATTGCTTGGGCCAATGCTGAAGGTGTTGGCATGAGCATGACTGATCGTTTGTGGTCATTTAAAAAAGAAGCACATAGAGAATGGTTTATCCTCAAATGGAGTGATAGCATTCCAAGACCAGATCCTAAGGATGTATGACACAGTTAAACGGTTTCAAGCTGGGCTCTTTAAATATTGTTACATCCGGTAGACAAGTGGGTAAATCATATGTTAACAGTCTATTACAAAACTGGTATGCAAGTATGAGAGAAGTATACAAGCCACAGATCAAATGGCAACGGCTACCAGGACTTAAACTACAAGCCTACACAGATGATGTAGCACCACGTGGATTTGAGCGCGGCTTGAATGAAAGTGATATGGATCCTGTACAGGTGTGGACAGAAGAATGCCGTTGTGGTACACGCATGAGCTTTAACGTGTGGAAGTTTAAAAGCGAAAAACAAATCACCATGTTCTTAATCAGGTGGTCGGAATGAATGAAAAGGTAATGAGACGTAAGTATACTTCAAAAAAAGCATCAACCAAAGGACGTATTGATAAAAATGGAACACCTATAGAGATGCGCTTGACTTATGAAGAATGGCGCAGGCTTTGGCAAGATTTTGGACACATGCCAGGACAACCGTACGTATTGAGTAGAACAAACGATGTAGGGCATTATGAAATAGGAAACGTATTCATTCAACATGTTATAGGTAATGCAACTGATTCACATGGTTTAGAATCTGCACTAGACAAACGTATAACTGAATATGCTGTCAGCAATGGATACAAAAGAAGAACTGTAAAACACATGATTAAACGCGGAGTGTTAGAACTATAATGCACTGGGTAATAAGTGACGGCACAGTGTATGGTATAAGATATTATACAGTTGAACCTCCCATGTTTAACGGACATTGGGATGATATGATGGCATGGTGTGAACAAACATTTGGACCCACTGGTAGTCTTTGGCAAGAACGTAAACACCTTACACCTGAACCATTTAAACGTTGGTATGCTAACAATGCCAAGTTTTGGTTTCACAATCAAAAAGACTTAGATTGGTTTATTATAAGATGGAATCACATATGATATCAGAACATCGCAAACAATATTGGGGAGCTCTACATGCTGTCCGTAGTGAGTATAGAGCAGAGGTAGGAGACAATGCTGAAATGAAAGGTCCTACAATGCCTAAATGGGTAGAACAAAAGTACGGCTTGCGTATGGGACAGGACGGATCAGGTAACTATACACAATATTATGATGTTGTGGATCCTAAACGATTTTTATTTTTTCAAATAAAGTATATGAAATGAATATAGAAGAAGACATTATTAACAAGGCTGGCAAAGCAATGGCCGATGAGATAGACTTTCAAATTCTAGCCGATATGCTTTGTGAACTAGGGTGGCGCAAGGTTATATTGCGTCCAATGACATGGGAAATGGGACTTGAAGTAGATGCGTGGACAGCAAAACATATCAAAGGCCCATTTGAAAACATGGGATTAGTTTGGATATTTGAACAGGAAGAAGATGCAAATTGGTTTGCACTGAGGTGGCTATGATAACAACTAGATTTGAAGAAAGCGTATGGAATCAAATTGCTGATTACTATTATGATAATATACATTGGAACAAAGAGTTTCCTAACATGACAATAGATCGTTGGGTATTGGAAAAGTTTGGTGCTAAGGTTAATAGAGATGATCGTCTACTTGAATTTAATACCGCGTCAAAGAGAGATTGGTTTATACTTCGATGGGGGATGTAATGCAAGCACCAGTAATATATCCTTTATTCTCTGCACCGGTATATGTACAGTTTGGTTTAGAATTTAATGTACCGGACAGTACCCTAACAGAATTAGAACAACTACCTGGCCTTGGTCCTGACTGTGGATTGAGCCAAAACATTGATGTATTAGATCGTCCAGATCTTGCTAACATACGCAAACTATGTGAACAGCATTTACAACTGTATGTGTCAAATATATGTAGCTATGACAACGATATACGTATAACAACCAGTTGGATGTCACGTAATCCCCCGGGTGTTGATCATCCCCCACACAATCATCCAAACAGTTTGTTTAGTGGATGCTTGTATTTGAAATCAAGTCCAGATAATAAATTTAATCTGCATGGACAAAATCACTTTACAAAACACTGGCCGTTCACATATAATATAAAAACAAATAATATTTACAACAGCGATGATTGGTGGATTCCAGTAGACACAGGTACACTGGTTATATTTCCCAGCAACTTACAACATAGCGCAGGCCCTAACCAATTAGATGAAACTCGTATTGTATTATGCTTTAACTCTTTTATAAAAGGTACACTAGGCAGCTCAGGAGACTTTGCCGCTAGATTAAAATTATGAACATATTTTTAGACATGGATGATGTGGTTGCCGCCTGGCAAGAACGAGCACAGGATATATTGAAGCTACGTGTTAACAAAGACAGTGACCGTATTCCTCAAGCGGAATGGGATAAACTCAAAGAAGACCTGCGCTTTTATCGTGACTTGCCATTAATGGAAGGCGCACATGAGCTGGTTGGCATGTGCAAAGAATATATTGCTCAAAATCCGCAGTACACATTACGATTCCTAACAGCACTACCACACGACTATTCAATGCCGTTGGCGGTGTATGATAAAGTACATTGGGGAGATCAACACTTCCCGGGCATACCAGTTACCATTGGACCGTTCAGTTATGACAAATGGCGACACTGTAAAAACACAGGAGATATCCTGATTGATGATAGGCATTCTAACTGTGAAGAATGGGAAGCTCGTGGTGGCAAGGCCCACGTGTATACCACTTGGGCCAATTGTAAGCCGTGGTTAGAGAAAGAACTTGGCCCACTATAGCCAAGCCAGCAACGGCCCAATGACTAGTCCAAAAGAAAATCGTGTCATTGATAAGTTCATGGTATTTGGTGATCGTGTACACGAAATACATACAGTTATTGTACACCGATTTAGAATGGGTGATGTCGAAGATCCGGACTTGTATGCGGCAGAGCCATTATTAGAATGGCAACATAGTGAAATGGGCGAATGGGTTATGGAACGAGCAGTGGATACACCCGAATGGCACCGAATGGCAGATGTTGCTAGTTACGGATACAAATATGCTATTGTAGCCAAACTCAAAGATGTTGATTACACTTGGTGGACGCTCAAATGGGGCAACACTGTGATTGACATATAATCATAATGATAGTATAATACAGCATGACAGAAACAATCTTCTATATCAAAAAAGGTCGCAAGTACATTCCGCACAGTACCTATAGTTCGGAGTTCTGCGACAGCTTTCCCAAAGGCACACACTTGGTTGATGTGTACCCTGGTGGATCAAGTCGTAGGTTCAACATTGATCCAGCTTATGCTCCAATGATAGCCGCGGCCCGAGTTGCCGAAGATGCTATTAGTAACAGCCTTATGGAGGCAAGTAAGTTGCGTGTTCCTGAACGTGATCAGCCATTAACTCCAGCACAGTTAAAAGCATGGAAGGCATTGGCCAAGGCATTTGGTAAAGATCAGTATTCCCTTGAATGGTGTAGTTATAGAGAAGCCGCCGAAGCCGGAATCAAGGCCATGCAGGTAGAGGCAGACAAACTGTTAACTAACCCAACTGTACGCAAGGCGTATGAGAAGTTTTTATTTGTATCAGCACTAACAAAGGATCATACTAATGGACCCTAAACATTTATATACTATTAAATGGACACAGCCGTATGCAACATCGCACCAACGTCCATATCTCCGCGGCTTACACCAGCAAATGGAACAACTGATTGAACACTATCTTGAAGATGGTGATTTCAGCGAAGCAAAACTAATTATAGAGAGGATTAAAAATGCAAATAAGAGCAACTGATAACCCTAAAGAGTTTGGTAACTGCGGCTGTGGCCGTAGCCCAACGGGTAAATGTGTAGGATGGCATGGACTGAGTGATCAGGAATGGGCTGAAGGTAAAACACAGCTAGTCCATAATCTGCTATCAGGACATGGAAAAGTAGCAATCGTAGATGAAAGCTCAGATGATGAAGATCTTTGATAAATGGCTTTACACCAAAGTTCGTCATATGTGGGAAAACAAATGCGAATACGAAGAACCACAAAACAGCTGGCTAAAAAATAACAAACAAATGGCAATAGGTATGGGTACAACAGCAATGGTAGAACGCGGCAATGCCGAAGGACAAGATCGAATCACCTTTGAACTGACATCAGCAGTAGGTGGCCGCATCTTGAATGTGCGCAGATATGACGACCGTAAGGATCGACACGATAGCCAAACTTACGTGATCCCCAGCGGAGAAGATGTAGGGTCTAGGGTAGCCAAAATTATTAACTTAGAATTGATTAAATAAACTTACCAATTGGAGATTCTTATGGACTTTTTAATATACGTTGTCGTGGCCGTAGTTGCATTTTGGATTGGTTGGCATGCTAGGGGTATTATCTTTCTAGCCAATATCAGCGAAAATCCAGAACGTGTTATTGACATGCTTAACAAGATCAAAAAGATAAACGAGGAAGAGGACGATGGCATTGTTAGTGCAGAAGGCACTGAATTGTTCATTGAACAGGTTGGCAACGGACTTTATGCTTACATTAAAGATACCAAACAATTTGTTGCCCAAGCACCAGATTTGAGTAGCTTGCTGATTGAAGCCCATAAACGTTTTCCAACACAGAAGTTTTTTGGAAAAATATCCAACGAAAATTCTGCCAAAGAACTTGCTTAATATCTTGTGTTGTACTATACTAGTAAAACGTTGGTGATACGCACCGACACAATGATATAAAACACAAAGGAAACAATATGAAATTTTTCAATCCAGAAACTAAGACTTATAAGATCTTCAACGCACTGTACAATGGCGACACATTGACAGCTAGCCAAGCTGAAAAGCGTTTTGGTGTTAAGAACATCAGCGCAGAAGTAAGCCGTATCCGTTCAAACGGTTATGCTATCTATGCTAATGCACGTAAAGCTGGCAATGGTGTTCAGGTAACTGAATACGCTATGGGCAAGCCATCACGTGAAATTATTGCCTTAGGTTATAAAGCCAAGGCAATGGGTATCACTCTTTAATTAGATACTGCTTAGTCAAAAAGCCCACAGAGTCGTGGGCTTTTTTTATAACTACGCTATGACTATTAAAAACACTATAAATTGGATTAAACAAGATTATAACGAGTACCCATTGCGATTTGGTTTGGAGTTAGTTGCATGGTTCATGAGTATCGGTTGTACTATATGGATGGGTTTGACATTGCCAACTCCTCCGTTTATATTTTTATATCCGCTGTTCATTATACAATGTTGTATATTTGCGTGGGCCGCTTGGACTAGAGGTTCAACTGGTATGATTGCCAATTACATGCTAATCTCAACTATTGATGTTGTAGCCTACATTAGGATGATTACACAATGAAGTTAGGTGATTTATTCAGTACCGCATCAGGATTACTATTTAAAGTAACAGGAATAGAGCTTAGGGATAATGACCCATGGGTTCTTTACGAAAACACACAGACATTGGAAAGTTATTCATGCAGACAAGAAGCGTTCTTATCGCGATTCTTTGCCTTGGTTGCTTAAACGGCTGTGCCGTTTATAACGTGGCCAGTATAGGCAGTTACGCTGTCACAGGTAAGAGTATTGGCGATCACGCAGGGTCAACCGTTTCAGGCGGTGACTGCAATACTATCAAACATCTTTGGAATGGGAAATACATTTGCGAAATGCCCGTTGTCTACAATCGATCAGCGTTCTAATGAGTTGACAACTTTCTGGAATGGCATTATAATAAACACATATTAACACACAGAGGCATGTATGACATTCAAGTTCAAATACGAGGACGTTACTAAAAAACCAAATCCAATGGTTAAAATCAATCCTCTCAAACGTGGATCTGGTAAGACTGTTAATCTTCAAGATCGAGTTAATACTCTTAACAAGAGTGCGGCTTGGAAGAAAACAATCAAGGCTTGGACTAACCAAAGCAAACAGTTTGACCTTACACGCTTGCCAAAAGTCTCAATGGAGAAACTTGGATCGATTGATATTGATGAAGACATCCAACGTGCATTAGATGACAAGCATTGTGCTAATCGCATTGCTGACCCAGGCTTGTTTGACCCGGCATTGCTACAAACAGCTCAGTGTATTAAAACTACCAAAGGTAAGTTTATTAGTATTGACAGTCAACATACTGTTAGTACAGTTGCCGCATTAATTGATGCTGGTCTAGTACCGGGCCACACTGACTGGAGAGAATTTGAATTTCCATTCCAATACATTGAAACTAATAATCTAGCCTATGCTCGACGTGCATTTAGTATTCTTAACGGCAAGGGCAAGAAAAAGCAGTCAGCATACCAACAGATGCGTAATAGTATCTTCATCGTGCGCATTGACAAAGACAAGTCTGATCAGGAAGACGTTGATCTTGAAAAGAAGGTTAGTGTTGCTGAAAAGTACGAGTGCTTTCCGGTTGAGACCGAAAGTGACTTGGCTAAGTATCCCGGAACATTTACTAACATTGCTACGTTTAAAACTCTTAATGATGACGAAGTAGAACAATCATGTGAATGGCACCATAAGTATTTTCACTACGAAAACGTTCACGTTAGTCTGTTCTTTGTGTTCCGTGACTTGTGCCGCCAGTTTGGTAGTGCTAAGATCAAGTTGACTCCTAAGTTCCAAGAAGAACTAGCCGCAATGGTACAAAGTTGCTTTGGTAACTTGTCACAGTTCCAAGAGTCTGTTACAGAAGCACATCGCCGTTGGACTGTACAGCGATATGGTTATCAAGCCGCATGGGACGACGATGCCTATGCTTGTGCGTTGATTCAACTATATCAACATTTTGGTGGCAAGGAACGAGTCGCACCTACTTTACTTGACCACTTCGACGGACTTATTGAGTTTTTTGACCAAGACATTTTGAACCTAGCTGAATAATGTACTACCTATACCTAATCCAAAGCCCGTTTGGGCGTCCTGGGTTTGGCATCATGCAAACTCCAAAGGAACGCAATAAACAATACTGTTCACATATGGGCGGAATTGTTAACATGCGGATCTATGGAGGATTGAGAGCTCATGCTAAAGCATTGGAGCGAACAATTAAAACACAATATGTAGACAACATCTGGACTATTGATGATTGGGAAACAGAGTGGTTAAATGATACTGTGCCTATGATTCAGTTACAAGAGTATGTAGAAAGTTTAATTGCAGAGCGACACTTTAGACTAAAACTCATTGTGCCAGAGTGGAACTTTACACAAGACCTACCTGATTAAATACTAGCATGAGAATACTAGTAACCGGCCATGAGGGATTTATTGGCCGCAATATGCTTGCCTGGCTCAATCAAGAAGAAGGTTGGCACATTGACGGCTATGAATGGCATCCAACAGAACGTCCTGACGTAAGTGGCTATGACTGGGTAATACACCTAGGTGCTATTGCTGATATGACTTGTACTGATGTAGAAGCCATACTCAAACAAAACTACGAGTTCTCCCAGTGGTTGTTCAACGAGTGCAATTTGCACGGTGTAAACTTACAGTACGCTAGCTCAAGTAGTGTCTACGGTGATAGTAAAGACTTTAGTGAATATGCTCCTTGTCATCCACAAACACCGTATGCATGGTCTAAGTATCTCTTTGATCGTTGGTGGCCACAACAGAATGTAAACATATATGTACAGGGATTCCGTTACTTTAATGTTTACGGCAAGTGGATGCATCTCCGAGG
>Ga0208974_1001107_pt1 | contig 10660 bp, 14 predicted proteins | sample GreLakmeER15MSRF_FD_187699 | JGI IMG/M metagenome (GOLD analysis project Ga0208974, IMG submission 187699) | Freshwater lentic microbial communities from great Laurentian Lakes, MI, USA - Great Lakes metaG ER15MSRF (SPAdes) | ecosystem: Environmental > Aquatic > Freshwater > Lake | place: Great...
TTCAAGTAAAGAGTTTCCGACTTTCTTACAGCATGCCGCTAGATTGAATCAAATGGGTCATGATCATTTAATCATGGTCGGAGGTTCAGACCGTGTTGATGAATACCATGAAAAACTTCATCAGTATAATGGCAAACTTTACAACTTCAAAAAAATAGAAGTTAAGTCTGCCGGAGAAAGAGATCCTGATGCAGAGGGTATTGAAGGTATGTCTGCTTCTAAAATGAGAGAGCATGCTAAAAACAATGACTTTGCATCCTTTAAACAAGGTGTACCTGCACATTTACCAGAAAAACATGCGAGAGAACTATTTAAAGATGTTAGAGGTGGAATGGGTATACATGAAGATGTAAATCATGGCTTGTTTAAAGCTATATTTGTGACAGGAGGTCCAGGTTCTGGTAAAGATATTATCATTCGTGAATGCATATCACAGCAAAATGCAGTCGAATTAAACGCCACTTTAGCCATCTCAATATTGAATGATAAACACAAATTATATGAACAAACCAGTGATATTCGCAGAGAAGCAATACGTAAACGTAGACCGTTAATTATAAATGGAACAACAAACGAAGAATTTAAAATTGTAGAGATAAAGAATGAATTAGAAGAATTAGGTTATGAAACAATGATGGTATTTGTTAATACCACAAATGAGTCTTCGAAAAAAAGAAATATGAGCTTGACGCGAATGATGTTAGAGTCTGTTCGTCAAGAGCGTTGGGAATTAACTCAGATTATTGCCGGAAAATTCAAAAATATTTTTACAAAGTTCATCGAATTTGACAATTCAATTGATTTAAAAGAATGCACTGAAATTGAATTGGTTAAAAAAGAAGAGGATATTACTCTAGTAAACGAACTGACAAATTGGTTTTTTGATGTTCCAGTCGAAAATGATATTTCGAATAAATGGTTGATGAGAAATAAAAAAATCAACATGAACAGTTTATTCGAACAAGCTTTCTTAAAAAATAATATGGGAGAAAATTATGTTTCAAAAAATAAAACAAATAGCAAGACTTTTAATGCCGAAGCAGAAAAGTGCACCTGTGGAACCTCAAAGGCACCCTCTAGACTCTTTAGTGGATTCCCAAGAAAGAAAGGTCAACGCATTCTTGACAACATCTGCCCCTCTTGCCAACTCACAGCCAAAGCAGGAAGAATCGATGATGTCCGTGACGGAGATATCGCGTCAAACACCAAGTACACCTTCAGAACCTATCACGAAGGAAGTCAGCCAACCTCTCCTACAGTTACAAGAGCCCCAGAAGCCAAAGAAACGAAGTTCCAACAAGACGCAGACAAAATCAAAGCCAAGAAACAAAAGGCAAACAACTCAGAAGCAGGGAAAGTAATGAAAGTTTCGGGTATATCACCCGAGTATGATACACGAGGTTCAGGTACCGTATATCCAATGTCTGGGCTTGGAATGGTAACATATAGAGAACAAAAAGAAGATAAATATACCAGTGCCGCAGAGGTAAAGCAAAAATCTTTTAATAAATTTAGAAAAGAAGCAATTGATTCTCCTGGCATAGATATGGGTGTCACTGGTACAGCCCACGGGCCAACTAATAAAGAACCTTTAGAAACTTTAAATAAGATTGAAACAAATCCTATAATAAAAAGAAGAAAAAATGAAAAGTTTCAAACAGTTTATCAGCGAAGAAGTAGTAAATGAAGCCACACCTGCTTGGCAAAGAAAAGAAGGTAAGTCACAATCTGGTGGGTTGAATAGAAAAGGTATTGCTTCTTATCGAAGGGAAAACCCAGGTTCAAAGCTTTCGATGGCAGTTACAACTAAACCATCAAAGCTTAAAAAAGGTTCTAAAGCATGGAACAGACGTAAATCATTTTGTTCCAGAATGACGGGGATGAAGAAAAGATTGACTTCTGCTAAAACGGCAAGAGATCCTAATTCAAGAATTAATAAATCACTTAGAAAGTGGAACTGCTAAACGGAGAAAAAGATGTTCACAAATAATAAATTTGCCAAAATGGATTCTATTGCGAACCTGGTTAAAAATATTCTTGAAGCCGACACAAAGGCTAAAATGGAAGAATTAAAAGGTAATCAGCATAAGATCGATAAGAATAAGAACAACAAAATCGATGCACATGATTTTGCGATTCTCCGTGGGCAGAAAAAAGGTATGAAAGAGGAAACGGAACAAGTTGATGAAATGGATAAATCTCAACCATCTTCAAGCCGTGGTGCAGAAGGTCTTCCAGTAGGAAAAGTAGCGAAACCAATCTCATATGATAAAGTTAAAAAAGATGCGTATGGAGCATTAAAAACATCATTAAACAAAAAATACCAAAAAGTCAAAGAAGAAGTTGAACAGGTTGATGAAGCACAAAGTCATCAAGCTAAAACTACAATGAAGCATATCGCCAAGCCAACAGCAGGGGAGAAAAAGGCTTCAAAAGATATTAAGCCAGGAGTAGCTGGTTATCGTGATAGAATTGCAATGCTTAAATCTGCTGAAGCTCGTGGTGCTTTGAAGAAAGAAGAAGCAGAACAAGTTGATGAAGCAAGAGTCAAAGGCAAAGGATACGATAACCCTGAAAATGAGCGCAAAGCTCCTGAGGGTCATGTATCAATGACAAGTTTAATGCCTGGGCACGATGAACGTGCAGCCAAGTTTCTAGCTCGTCAAGCTAAAGGTAAATTGGTTAAAGGTAAAGCACAAAGCGCACCACAAAAAGAAGAAACTGATCCAAATAAAACCACTACAGATACATTAAAGGGTAGAGAGAAGTCTTCTTCTAATACTTTTCTTTCAAAGAAAGTTATGATGGATGTTCCTGATAATGTCAAAGAAGAAATTGAACAGATTGATGAATTAAAAGTAAGTACATTGTTACGTTATGCAACTAAAGCCAATAAAGCTCTGATAGGTGGAGATAGAAGTAAGGAAGATAAAAGAATCAAAGGTATTCAAACATCTCGATACAAAATACAAAAACAGGCAAAAAAAATTAAAGAAGAAGTTGAAGAACTTGACGAGGCAGTAGCTTTATCTGATGCAAAAACAACGGCTGAAAGACTAGTTAAAAAGACAATTGCTACTCATGGTATTGCAAATCCAAGAACAGCAAGGGACCATGCAAAAAATGCTCATGCTATTGAAAAAACTTTAGATCGTGCTTCAGTAGCTCGGTCTCCAATACATCTTGCACATGCTCACAGTGATGTTAAAAGTGTCAGCGCAGCAACTCGTAGACACAACGTGGCTCTAAATATGTCAGGAGCAGAAAGAAAAGCACACAAGACTCTGCAAGCTGGAGTTGTGAAGCATTTACAAAATCATTTAGATCAGCATAAACAAGCCTTTCAGAATGCTGCGGCTAAGTATGCATCTAAAAATAAAACTAATGAGGAATATACTATTGAAGATATTGAAAACTTCATGCAAACTGAAGAGTATCAACAATTAGATGAATTATCTAAAAACCTTTTAAGTCGTTATAAAAAGGCTGCTGCAAAGGATCAGCATGATGCCTTTGACAAAGATAATAAGTTAGGTATAGAACATCAAAAAGTAAAACGTTTAATGGCAAATACTAATAAGGGTGCTCCAGGAATGAGAGGTGCTAATCCTATTTCCAAAACAAACGCACCTGCCGTACACAAGGCTCTCTCAAAAGCTTCCGATGAAATCCAGAAAATGAGAGATCCTCATCAAGCTAGATTTGCCAAAAGAAGGTCAGGTATGGAATTAGCTACTAAAAAAATGGGTATTGGTGCTGGTTCCAGAGGTGTCGTAAGAGGCACCGGTAAATTAAACAAAGAAGAAGTTGAACTCAATGAACGCACACTAACTAAACCAGAAACAGCAGAGAAAGAGCGTATCGTAAAAGGTATGAAAAAGAGTCTCGCTGGTTTCAAATCTCGTTATGGTGAAAAAGCAAAAAGCGTAATGTATGCAACTGCTACAGCAAGAGCAAAAGAAAAGAAATAAGGATTAAACCATGAGTGAACGCAAAAAACAGATATTCTTAGAGGCTATGAAAAAGTCAAAAAAGGAATCTGTTATGGGTAAATTAGCAAATGGTGACACCGATCCTATGGAGCCATGGTCAAAAAAACATGCTCCCTTGGATGAAGTCAACACACAAATTCTTTGGAAATACATCAAAGCTATGGGTCGTGATCCAAGAACTATACCATTAGCTGATAGACTCAATCTTGCAAGAACTGATAAATTTAAAAAGTTTTCAAGAGATCATGCTAAATTTACAGATGTAGGTGAAAGTGTTGACCAAATCGATGAAGCCGGCACAGGTTTACTTATGTCATTCATCAAAGCAAAGGGATTAGATCCTAGATCGATGGACGGAAATCAGAAAAACAAATATTCAAAATCAAGTGAATATAAAACTTTTAAGCACAGAAGAGTCGAAGCATCCGGTATGGGTGAACGCGGTGAGGATTGGAATGAAGAAAAGAAACCTGTAAAAGAAGCCGTAGATGCAAAAGATACTGTGACAATGGACATTCCATTGCTGATTCGTGTTCTTGAATATACTCGTGAAGATGCAAAGACAGATATGGATCTCCACAAAGTTGTAGAAAATCTTATCAATATGAGAAAAGACACTTTGACAATGCATGACTATGATTCAATAGTCAGCATCAAAGAAGAAGTTGAAATTCAAGAAGCGTTTGATGGATCGAAAGTTCGTATTCATTCTCCTGGGCACGAAATGCATGGTAAAATTGGTAGAGTGTTTGACCGCCACGAAGATGGTCGTGTAAATGCTCAATTTGAAATGGGACCTAAAAAACATCAAGTCCGAAACTATACACTTAAACCTGGTCAATTTAAAGAAGTTACAAATGAATCTCTTGCAGATGACATGATCGCACATTTAAGAAGTAAAGGTTTACCTGCTAAAAAACCTATGTCTAAAGCAGATTCAGATGCATTTCTAAAAGCTAGAGCTGAAAAATCTAAACGCGAAAATCCTCCGAAACCACCTGAACCTTATAAAGAAAAATATCCTTTGGGTGGCAGAGATGAAAGATCCGGAAGAAGCTATAGTGAAGAAACAGAACACATCACTGAACTCAAAAAACAATCTGATACACAAGATTTAGATTCACATATTACGAAAGAAGATTTGAGAAAGTGGTTCGATCCAAAACATCCAGAAGGTGGTTGGAAGAGAATCAATAGTAAAGGTGAAGCCATCGGTCCATGTGCGCGTGAGCCTGGTGAGCCTAAGCCTAAATGCATGTCTAATGAAAAAAGAGCAAAGCTAACGAAAAAAGAAAGAGCGGCGGCAGTAGCAGCAAAACGTGAACATGATCCTGTTGCTGATCGACCAAGCAAAGGTGGAAAGCCTGTCAATGTTTCAAACTTCGGCAAAGGTAAAATATCGGAAGAGGAAACAAATGAAGCCTGTTGGGATACACACAAACAAGTCGGCATGAAGAAAAAGGGTGATAAAATGGTACCAAATTGTGTACCAAAAAATGAAGAAGTTGAAATGATTGATGAAAAGAATTCACCAACAAATCCAAAACTTTGGGCTAGAGCAAAATCACTAGCACGTTCAAAGTTCGATGTTTATCCATCGGCTTATGCAAACGGCTGGGCATCCAAGTGGTATAAATCAAAGGGTGGCGGTTGGAAAGCAACAAAAGAAGAAGTTGAGATTGAAGAACAAAGAACATCAAATGATCCACGTAAATCAGGTACTTTCGAAAAGCAGCCAGACGGATCATTTAAGATGGTTTCAAATCTTGATAAACTCAAAAGAAGATTAATGCAAAAGCATGGTGATAAATTAAAAAAGAAAATAAATGAGGGCATTTATGGTATAGAAGATTCACCAATGTCCGCAACAAATTCTGTAAAAGCTATGGAATCTAGAATGGCTAAAGAGAAATCTAAATCGGCCAGAATTATAAAAGCTATTTACAAGAAAAAAGGCATCAAAGAAACACTGTACGATTGGGAAAAATCAGAAAAAGGTGGTTCAAAAGAGGCGGATGCAAAGATTATCATTAAAGGTGGTAAGACTATGACTGGTCAAGAAAGAGATACGGTTGAAATCGACCCTGTACTCAAGACCAAATTGAACAGCCCGAATGGTAGACCCAATTTATAATAAATAGTAAATACATTCTTTTAAGGAGTAAAAAATGTCATCAGCTTTTTGGACTATGACAGATGCAAACACTGGCGTTCCTATTTTCACCGCAGCAGATTTAAAACTTGCACCAACAAGAGCAAACGCTAATGTAATTTTTGCAAATTCAAATACAGCACAAGCATTCAGTATGGCTGTTGGCGTTTACGGTGTAGATACACAAGAAGCTACTAATACCCAAGTTACGCCAGCCGCCACAAAAATGGCACATGCAGGTTGGGTTGAAAGAAAAGCGGGCATGGGAGCCGTTTTAACCATTTCTGCAAATAGTAACTCTTACAGCCCAGATGGAAATATCTTTGTCACTTTTTCTGGTGGTGGAACGGGAAGCACTCCTGCTAATGCAAGTATTGTAACGAATGGCTCAAAACTTATTACATCAATAACATTGAATAGTGGAGGTTTGTATTTGACAACACCATCCACAACTGTTACAAATAGTAATGTTGCAATCACATTAACAATGGGTGGAAGAGCAAACAGAACTCAATATGAAACAATTGTTGCATCTGGAAGCATTACCGGAAACGGTGCTGTAATTATTTAATTAATGGGCAGCGTTTGCTGCCCTATTATTATGTTTGATGACTTAAATAATGATAACTTTCTAATGTATGCGATGAAAGCATACAATTCACCCCATTGTATCATGAGTGAATTTGAAGGAGATTTAAAGAGGACGAAGTATTTAAAAAGGCTCTTTAGAAGATATAAGATTACAAAAGTATTAAAAGAGAGATTGATTCTGAATCATTTAATACTACTTTACAATGTTTTTGGTGTCGAAGCAGCAACAAGAATTTTATTTTTCAGAGTAGATGAAATTGACTATGACATATTAAAAACATTTTTAATATATTTGAATTACATGCCTGAAAAAGTTAAAGGTATAAAAGGAAAAGACATTCACTCTTCTGATATATTAATTGACATGAATGTTGCAGAAGTTTTGAGGAAAATATGAAAACATTCAAACAATTCAATGAAGATGCAATGGCATCAGCAGGACCTACAAACGTAGTATCTACGGGTGCTATAGCCGGTTCTGGTGAAAAAGGTGGTGAACCTGGTGTGCATTTAAAAAGAAAAAGAGCAGTAATAATTCAACCAATGGCTAAGAGAAAGCCACCAAAAATTACATAAAATGTGGATACTGCAATGGTTACCAAATTGGTTATTTTATGTGATACTTCTTTTAGGTTTGATAGCGTTTTTAGTAACCTATCTTCTTAAATTTATTCCAATTCCTGCATTATACATTTACAGAACACCCATACAAATTGTTTCGGTGATAATGATTGTGTTTGGTGTTTATATGGCCGGTTCAATAGCAAATAATGAATCATGGTTAGCGAAAGTGAAAGAAGTTGAAGCTAAATTGGCTGAAGCGGAAGCAAAAGGTGCGCAAGAAACTGTTAAAATTGTTGAAAAAGTTGTAGTGCAGAAACAAGTTATAAAAGAGAGAGGTCAAGACATAGTTAAATATGTCGATAGAGAAGTTGTTAAATATGATAATAAATGTGAGATACCTCCACCTTTTGTAGAAGCGCATAATAAAGCAGCAGAAAAAATACAATGAAATATGTTGTACTTACTCTGTTAGTATTTGTTGCAGGATGTTCAACTCCTGTTCCAATTAAACCTAAGTTTCCAGAAGCACCAGCAATGCTAATGGAACCGTGTCTTGAATTAAAGAGATTAGAAAATGATGCAAAGTTAAGTGATGTGGCTAAAACAGTATCCGAAAATTATGCATTTTATCATGATTGTTCTTTGAAAAGCCGTGCGTGGGCTGAATGGTATAAAGTACAGAAAAAAATTTTTGAGGATGCAAAATGATTACACAGGAACAATTAAAACAATTATTACCAAAAAATCCTTATATCTCTCATTGGCATAAGGCACTTGAGCAGTTGTTTCCAGATTATGAAATTAATACACCACAAAGAATGGCCTCTTTCATAGCTCAATGTGCGCATGAGTCGGCAGGGTTCACTGCACTAGTAGAAAATTTAAACTATCGTTGGCAGTCATTAAGAAAAGTATTTCCAAAATATTTTCCAGATGATGCGATTGCACAAGATTATGCCTCACGCCCAAACAAACAAGAAGCGATAGCAAATAGAATTTATGCAAGTCGTATGGGCAACGGAGATGAAGCATCAGGTGATGGTTACCGTTATCGTGGTAGAGGTCTGATTCAACTTACTGGCAGAAGTAATTATACTTGGTTTGCTGCATCACTAGAAATTACACCTGAAGAAGCGTCAGAATATCTAACAACATTTGAAGGTGCTGCACAATCTGCTTGTTGGTTTTGGGAAAGCAATAAACTAAATCAGTGGGCAGACAAAGGTGACATTCTTACATTAACAAAAAGAATCAATGGTGGGACGATAGGTTTAGATGATCGTATTAAACATTACGAACATGCTTTACACGTTCTGGGGGTATAAATGGTGAGTGACAGAAAACTATTTCTTGGGCTTCTCATTTTGTTATTGCTTCCTCTTACACTAGCAATATTTGGTGGTGATCGTTTTAGATATCCTTGCCAAGACCCTAAGAATTGGGATAAAGAGATGTGTAAGATGCCGTATTGTGATGTAACAAGAACTTGCCCAGAACACATATTCAAAGGACAACGTGATCCAAGATTAGGACCGCCAGAAACAAGAAATCAACCATTGACTCAAACTGGGCAAACATGTCAAGCCTGCCCACCGCAAGGAGTGAATAATGCAAAATAATACGCCATTTGTATATACTGAAGATCAGTTGATGGCGAGATTGAAATTCTTTATTGGAGTTTGTCTTGCATTGACATTAACAGGTATTGTATTCGTTGTATTGTATTCAATTATCTTTGTAACACAACCATTGAATGCAATGTCACCAATCGATCAAAAATTCTTTGAGTTGATTGTACCGATTGCAACATTCTTAACTGGAACATTATCGGGTATTATGTTAGCGGGTAGACCGAAAGAAGAACAGGAAGCTATGCTTGCTGCACAGAAACAGGCTACTGAATCTTTCAAGACTACAATGGAAGAGACAAGAAAGCAAGCACCTGATCCTAGACCTGAAAAGAAAGAACCAACATTAGGTTTACAACAACCTGCACCAGGTTTCGGAGGTAAACTTGCACCACCTCCTGCACCACAACCGGAGATTTAAAATGCCACCAATTTTAAGTATTTTCCAATCAAGCATAAACGATGATGGTCTGAGCAGTAAAAGAATAGTTACGTTTCTCGCTTTTATACTTTGCAGTGTCGCCTTCTTAGCAAATCTATTTTTTGGTTTCAAAATAGATACACATCTTTTTGACGGTATGATGTATATCTCAATTGCAGGATTAGGTGTAACAGTAGCCGAGAGATTTGCACCAAAACCTCCAGTAACACCACAACCATTACTTAAATAAGGGGCTAAATATGAAACTGATTATAACAGCAGCAATCATAGGTTTAATTCCTCTGCTAAGTTATCATAATATCTCATTTGCCGCAGCAGAAGTGAAAAAAGTATGTGTCGATAAAATAACAAATGATGGCAAAAAAGTTTTAGATAAAGATGGTAAACCTGTTCAAGAATGTAAAGAAATCAAAGTGCACCAAAAACTAGAAGGCACGAAAGTTCCAGAGAAAAAATAATGGAAGAAAAAGAGTCGGTACAGATGAAAGTGGATGTAGGTGTACTTAAAACACAAGTAGCCTCACTGACTCAACTTTGTGATAAAATGGACAAAGTAATAGAAAAACTTATGGACAATCAAGACAAAATTGTCAACCAAATATATTCAGATATGGATAAAAGAAAAAATGATACAATTATGGATATAAAAGAGCTGCATTCCAGAATAACAACAGTCGATAGAAACTTATCTGATAAAATAGAGTTGACTGAACGAAGGATTATGGAAGAAATTAAGTCTCTTCGTGATCATATAGAACAACACAATAAAAAAGAAGATGGTGAAATTAAAAAAATACTAGAATGGAAATGGATGGCAGCAGGAGGTATTGTTGCATTGGCATGGTTGATTTCTAACGTAAATCTTGATATGATTAGCAGAATGTTCAAATAAAACTCTTACAACTTTGTTATGTCAGTATACATTGATCGAAAATTCTTAAAACTTCTTTCCTCAAAATTAAGTAGGTTCTCTGAGAAAAAAGAGGACTTATATAATTTTAGGTGCCCCTTTTGCGGTGATTCTAAAAAGAATCAACTCAAGGCTAGAGGGTATGTTTACAGAAAGAAAAATGATTATTATTTTAAATGCCAGAACTGTGGTGTCGGGCATACAATGTATAATCTTATCAATTTATTAGATGGCAATCTTGCAAAAGATTATGCGTTGGAAAGGTTTACAAATGGCGAGACAAAAAATCATAATTATCCCAAACCAGAAAAACCAGAAATAAAATTTGAAGCGCCAGTATTTACCAAAAAGAAAATGGTAATTAATCTTCCTAACATCAAA
>Ga0208974_1001108_pt1 | contig 10658 bp, 18 predicted proteins | sample GreLakmeER15MSRF_FD_187699 | JGI IMG/M metagenome (GOLD analysis project Ga0208974, IMG submission 187699) | Freshwater lentic microbial communities from great Laurentian Lakes, MI, USA - Great Lakes metaG ER15MSRF (SPAdes) | ecosystem: Environmental > Aquatic > Freshwater > Lake | place: Great...
TACTTACCAATAAATATCAAAAACTTTACTAAGATACTACAAATTAAAATGGTTCGTCACTTGTTTGTGTCACACCATTATTATTTGTTACAGTTTGTGTTCCTGAACTATCAGTTGTCACTACCCCACCTAACATTAAGTATTTGGTGTTTGCTAACGATGTAAGAGGTCCTCTTGGTGTTGATTGGGTTGTTAGATTTGAATTATACACAGCAGTTCCAATAGTCATTCTCATATTAGTCCAATAACCTGGCCAATATCCACCATAGTATCTACCAATAGTGTCAGTTGCAGTAGTATAATTAAGTGTATCAAGAGAAGTTGCAATACATCTTACTCCATCAATATAAACCGCAGTTGTTCCATCAGCATTTCTATTATAGATTAAATAATGCCACTGATTTGCAGTAATGGTTGAACCCATTGTATAACTAAATGAACCTCCACCACCATTTCTGTCCGAAGTTATTGTTGTACCATTCGCAAAATATAAATTCAAACATCCTGTAGGACTAGTAACAGGAGAACCTACTATTCCCTTATTAGTAAAGAGTGCATTATTATAAAACCATCCCTCTAACGTAAATGATCCTGCTCCAAAAGTAACACCAGGGCTTAACCCTAATGTTTGATTACTACCGTTGAATAGTAAACTACCAGATAATGTTGTATATGGAGTAGGACTTGGAGTTTGTGTTAATGTTGGCGTAGGTGTTGGTGTTGATGAAGTCCTTGTAGGTGTTGGAGTCCTTGTTGTTGTTGGACTTACTGATGGTGTTACTGTTGGTGTTTCAGTATTAGTTGGTGTTACTGTTGGTGTTACCGCAGCAGTTCCTGTTTGAGTTTGAGTTGGTGTAGGAGTTTGTGTTTCTGTCGGTGTTGGTGTTGGTGTTACTGGTACTGGAACAAACGAGGTCCAATATCCATTATCATTCAACCATGTTTTGCAATCAGTACCATTTGTAAAATTCTGACCAAAAACAGTATTTGTTAATTCAACGAAAGAGCTTTCTGCCAAATCGGCTGACCTCCAAAATCCAACGGATGCAAAAACACCTGGTATCTCAGTAGGTTGTGTATTACTTGGAACAGGAACTGCAATAACATATCCTAATTCTTCATCAGGTCCGTTCCACCAAATTACGCCACCGTAATTATCGGAATATGGTTCATCTAATACTCCAACGGCTAAATCACCAGTTTGTGTTGTTCCTGATATTGGTGCTCCTGTGTTATATGCGAAAGGTCTTGTGATTGCCATTTTTCTTTTTCTTATAAATAGTTAAAATGGCATAAAAAAAGGGAGACACCGTCGCGTCTCCCCCGAATGTCCCCGTCAGGACAAGAATGTATGATTATTGTTTTTGGAAGGGTAAATCATCAACACCCGTGAAGTCGGACAACTTCTGTTTTAGTTCTAATCCAAAACAACCAAAAAGACCTGTTGTTTTAGTCTGGTTAAGGTCAGACAGGGAGAACAGTCCTCTAACACCTCCCGTGTTTTATTTAACATTTTTCTAATTTGTAACGCGGAGGAGAAAATTGTTCTAGGTGAGTATGGGGAACCACCACTGAAAAACATTCCGCTGTCCATTTTTTTATAAAGATAAGATAAATTTTACAACTTATCAAATTTTATTAGTGAAAATACCGAAAATAAAACGTCTCTATCTCGGAGGACTTTCGTGGTTGGGAGTGGAGTCGAACCACTGGCACAGGACTGTTCAGATCCTTGCTCTACCGTGGACATTTAACTGTCCCTGAGCTACCACAACCATTTTATTTAAAGAACTTTTGTTTCACAAAGATAAGAAGACTTTTTCAAACCGTCAAATCTTTTTTTTAGTTTGGATACCGAGTATCTTTCATTACCTATAAGTTCCAAACTCTTTACAAAGGTATAAAAAACTTTTTACATTGTCATCATCCAACCCAACTTATTTTGTTCCTGATATTGAGAATAGGTACATTTACGTAATGATTTATAATCAGGTCTTAATTTAACATTATCAGGATATTTTTTTTCAGATTCAAGTCTTTCTTCTACGATAAGTTTATATGCCTCTTTTTTACTTGGAGCCCACACATCGTTGAATCCACCTCCGATCCAATTAAACAAATAAAGGTAATCACCGTTAACACTTCTGTATAGTTTTTCTTTAGCCATATTGTTCTTGTTTTTTGTGTTACAAAGATAAGAACAATTTATGAAACCAACAATTTTAATTGTAATCGAAAAAATAATTTCCAGCCATCACAACTCGTGATTTAGCAGACTTGGGTGCGATTTCGGGCTTATGATCCAATAATGAAGGAAACACCAAGAATGAATCTTCTTCAGGTAAAATCCAATACTCCTTCTCAGGATTATGATCTTCCCTAAAATAAAGTCTACCATCAGTGCCTTCTAAATTTTCAGGCATTTCCGCATAAAACACATATGTCCACTGAGGTACTAACCCTTCAACACCTCCAACGTATTCATGTTTGTGCCAAGGAGCCCAAGGATTATCAGGACCACTCATATAAATCCAATGAGACTCAATAGTAGTATTGTATGGTAATTTCCAACTTCTTCTCACTTGTTTAATCATTTGTCTTCCTGTATCAATAATATCATTAATTTCAGGACACACAATTTTCATCTCACTTTGGATTCCAGGTTTGTCTTTTATCATATCCTGCCACCTATGGTATGTTGTATTTAAATGCAACTTATCCATTAGCTCCTTTTTAGGAAACTTTGGTGTGTATTTCAACTTATAAAGAGGAAATGGATATTCTTCCAATTTTTGGACAGGTAGGTCGGTAATTAATTTTTCAAACATATTACAAATATAATATTACAAACTTATTCCGTCAATATATTTTTTAACTGTTCTTCTTCTAATTTCAACAGGTAAATGGATCCACTCATCCTCAATATAAGACGAAATTTTGTTAACAAGAAACTTTTTATGTTTATCCAACATATATGATTTTGAATTTATGGAAATTTGTTTCCATGGTTTTTCCATCCAATCGAGTTTGTTTTCATGAACAGGAAAATTCCTCTTCAAATACGTCAATAACTCGTCAGAAGTGTTACCCAAATACTTGGATAAAATCTCTTTTCTTTCTTGTTCAGATATCATAATCACAAATATAAATATTTTCCATCTATAAACAAAATGATCATGAAGAAAGAAATTACAGAGTAGAAGGCAGATAATACTCCCTTTTCTTTTTCTTACATTAATATTCTATTATGTCCACACCAAAAGATAAGTTAAAAAACATGATGGAGAAGTATCTCAATGTCATTAAAAAAAATGAAATTGAGACAATATACGGTAAAGGGACCTACGTAAAAATCCATACAATCAATTTTGGTGTGACAAGTCCTTCAATAAATATTGAATCCGTAATAATCTTAGGTAATGAGATTAATGAAGAAACTTTAGATAGACGTTTAGTTGATTATCTAATACAAGACTCAATACCCTATTTTTTCCCTGAAATTGATTCTGTAAGAGTCATGACCAGATTTGATGTATAAAAAAAGAGGAACTGTGTCCTCTTTTTATTCTTTTATGTAATTAAAATATTTTTTTATTTTTTGTTCTGAATTGCTTTAGCCATCAACCCATAAATATAATCAACACATTTTACTTTGAGATTTGGACTATCTTCCATTTGTGGGGACCCAACACAAGCAGAATTTTTGAACATAACTTGTTCAGGAATTCCTTCTACTTCAACAAAATCAGGGTAATAGTCACCTGTAAAATCTGCCATATCAAATGGATATCGAATTTCAATTCCTGATTTATGAGACAAAGAACATCTGTAATAATCAACATTAGGGTACCCACCAATGTTGAGTCTATCAGCCTTTTTTTCAATATGCTCCTCTTTTTTTGTGAAGCCTAATGATAATAGTTTAGGTTCAAGTTGTTTCCAATATGGATTTGTTCTACAATCGGTTTTTTTGGGGTCGGTTTCATTACGAACTATATTTATTAGAGATTGTTCTTTTATTACCCTTTTAACCAATCTTTTTAAATCAGATTCAGTTAATCTTACTATTTTTTTCATGTCAAAGTTGTTTCACTATAAATATACTTGAATAAAAAAAAGAAGATTTATCCTTTTTTTTTATTCAATGACACAAACTAATACACCATTCTTAGTCAAATCAATGATTTTTTTATTAGTTTCTTCAGGTGTTGCAAAACAACCATTAGACCATTTAGTTTTCATCTTTCTATCCGAATGGAAAATTACAGCACGTGTACGAGCATTATTGTTGATTCCATTATCTAACCCGTCAATAATCATAGAATATCCGAAGGAACCATATTTGGTACCTCGTGTGATATAATTACCATTTGATGTCATATTAGACCCATGTCTATTACTATACTCATTAGGATACATTACACCTGATTTCCAAGCGTGAGACACTGTGGTTGAAATTAAAACCTTTTTTTCTTTCATATCCAACACGAATAATCTTTTCGTAAGGATATTTTTACGATAGTCAACAATGATGACTATGTCTTTGCGTTTTGGATTGTATTTTGTAATCCTTTGTTCTGCAATATCAAAATAATTTGAATTAGTAAACGAGCTGTATACAAAAAGTCCTGTTAGTAACATGATTGAAATAAAAAAACCCTTTTTCATTGTTATTTTTTTTTACAAAGATAAAGGGTTTTTAGTTATAAAACAAAATTTTAAATCTTTCCTGTTGATAAATTCACTAATTTTTGAATGACTTGATTAAGTAAAGGATTTTTGTATTTTACAATCAACGGCATTGTTTTTTGTTTATTTGCAGATGACCATACTCCAAAGAATTTAGCAAAATCTTCCATGTCATCAGTCAAATCAATGCAACCGTGGGAACCACGTATGGAACCACCGTGTAAATAAAACGAATCTCTGTCGTACATATCTTGTCCTCCCGTCGGTGTGATACGCAATCTGTAATTACCCCAACTTATTCTACTTAAAATTGTATTTTTACAAAATTGTCTGTCACTATCATTATCACCAACTTGACCTGTAAGTTTGTACCAAAAAGCTTCAAGACCCGATATTTCTTCGGGTTGACCTAAACGAGTCTCCAATGGTCCAACACTATATTTTCCTTCAGGAAGAGGTCCCGCATTTTCTTGTTTTGACCATTCTTGTCTATTTTGTGTGTATTTATTCAACATTGCACCCCATTCTTTTGGTAATGCGTTTTTCCAAGTTAAACCGCTTACAGCGTTCCAAGATTTGATCACTTTTCCATCTGCAAACCAAGATAGTTTGTCTCCATCAAAAATCAAACTTGCTGCTGGTTGAAGAACTTTTTCGGTTCCTGTCTCACATTTAGCTGCGTTTTTAGCTGCCTTTGAAGTTGCAGGTGTTTTTTCAGGTGTTTTTGGTGTAACTTTTCCTGTTGTTTGTTTTTTCTTATTTGTTGGTGGAGCCCCCGAATATAAAGCTTTCAAGGCGTTATTAGTTAAACTTCCAAAATATCCTGTAGGAATCATTGTGTCTGTTACCAAATATCCAAGGTCCATCAATGATTGTTGAAGTTTTTTTACATCCTCAATTTTTTCAGAGCTTTTTTTACCCCCATCACCTAATTTTAATCCTTTAGGATTTATGTTTTTGTTGACTGGTTGTGCACGACTATCACTATAACTTTTCCAATCTGTAAACGGAGCTTTCATTCCCGTACCAGCAGTTCCGAACATATTACCTTGTTCGCTCAGGACTTTTTTAACGATCATCTCAATGTCCGATTCTTTTAATTTAATTATTTTCTTCATTTTTTGTGTTTCTTGTTCTTCTTGTTAGTTGAGGTTTATCTCCTTCTAAATATTCAACTTTAACGGTCAGTTTTGCAACCTGTTCAGTAAGTAATAATATAGTTTGTCTCATTTCATCTTTCTCTTCTGAAGATCTTAGAAGTAATGCCTCTAATTTAGTGATTCGTTCTCTACAATCTTGTTTAATGAAATTCTCTTCATCTTTTTTCTGATCGGATTTTTTTTCATAGAATCTCCAAGCACTTGCAGACCCTAAAACGGTAATTGCTGTAATTAAAACAGTCCAAACTGATTGTGTTTCCATATGGTTATAAATATAAGATAGTTGGATAAATTTATCTTTTGCTCGAAAGGGCAATAATTATTATTCTTATAGAATAATAATATAATATTAAAAAAAGAGTAAAAATAAAAAAACTAGCAATACTAGATCTAGAGAATTTACACAAAATCCACACAACACTCGAACCCAAGTAAGGACTCTAAAAAAGACTCCGTTTCTCCCGGTCGGTTCAAAATTACAGAACCTTTGTGTATCTGAATAAAAAGGGAATAAGAATCGGGAACCCATTCATTGATCTTTTCGTCAAACTTTTGAGTAGGAAGTACGACCATATCATTAATAGAAAGATCGTCCCCGAAGTGAGAACCCAAAGAAGTTTCCACAATTTTTTTTAGTCTATCTTTGTCCATGTCATGTCTGAATTTAAAACCACCGAATACAAGTGTGGTTTATTCCATTCCTTGGGTCCAATGATAGACAATGTCTTACCACCATTAGAATCCCCATATAAGTGATATACTTCCCCAATTTTCGGTTCGAATTTATAGTTTGACTCGTAGACCTCTTGATTCACCATCATTGAATTTTGGAGGGTTTCTACCTCTTTAACGAGTTCGTCGTATCTTTTCTTCATTACTCGGTCCACTTTGTTTAGACCTTGTTTTTTGAAGGAGGTTAAATCTTGGGGTTCGATTCTTGGTGCACCGACATGGACAGGATATTCCATAACCATGGGTTGTAAATTAACCTTATCAATATGAGATTGTGTGGACATAAAAAAAGCCCCGATGTCGGGGCTTAAAATATAGTTATAAAAAAATTAAGAATCCAAATTACCTTTCGCTAAATCGATACCGTGTTTTAAAAATTCTTTTGCTCTTTGTGATATGTTGTGAGAACCATAAACTTTTTCTAAATCTTTAACTAACTCTTCACCATGTTCGTGCTCTTTGTAAAGTTCAATAACTTTATCCATAGCCTTGTTACATTTTCTTGTTGGTTCATCAAAATAGTTAAATGCTTTAAAATCTTGTAAAGTTGACATTATACCATTCGCCAATCTTTCTCCACCGTCCTGAATACCAGGAAACATTCTTAATGATTTAAGTGCTTCGAGTTTATCAGATAATCCCTTAACACCGTTTCTTTTAACAAGAACGATATCTTTCATTTCATCATGAAGTTCGTCATCACCATAAAGATCGTCTAAAGATTTTGTGTTTTGTGAATTACAAAACATTTTTTTCTCATCACCTTGTTCATCGGTGTCCACCTCTTCGTATTCTTGTTCTCCAAGATACATTTTTCTGATTTCATTTCTATCAGTTTCTGTTAAGAAAAATTTCTTTGCCATACTAATAAATATTCTTAGTTTACGAATTGTTAAAGATGAAAAATATTAGTCTGATTTCCATGTAATGCGTGTATTTTATCAACAGGACTATGATAGTCCAAATAAGAATATTGATCGTACCCAAATTTTACAAAGTATTGATTAAATTTCTCGTAAATAATTTTAGCAATATCATTATCATAAAAATCAGATAAAGTTTTCTGACTGGCGTGATAATTTGATATTTTTTTAGTAAATCTATCTGAATATTGTACTTCATCATTTTTTTCTAAACCAAAAATTCTCTTGTACTCACTTTTATAATTCTCAATTATAAAAAAATCATCAAATTGAGTTAAATCCTCAGGATAATTTACTTCAATAATATCTTGTATTACGGATTCTCTAAAAGTAAAATGTGGTCTCGATATTGAGTGTGAATAACAATATCTTTGTAGATACATTTCAAGAACTGACCAATATGGATTTTTAACAACTAAAATTTTTTTGAAATTGGGAAAAAGATTACATAATTCTAAATTAAATCCTCTTGAGACTAAATCAAAATACTTTTTTTCTCCTTTTTTATTAACGATTAATGTCCTAACTCCATTCTTTTGAAAGATATTAGATTCGCTAAGAGTTAAACCAATAATGGGTAATATTAATTCATTTCTTTCCTCACAAAATGATATTCTCTGAATATTGTTCATAGTATAATAATAGATATTAATTTTTACTTTAAAATAGTAATAATATTCATATTTATAAACAAAAAAATGAAGAAACTACTATCCCTAATTCTATCTGTCGTTATTTTATCAGCAAATGCTCAAACCAAATTAAGAGATTCCGTAAAAGTTACAAATGATGTTTTTTCTGTGATATATTCTGAAAAATTAGAACAACCAATTTGGTTAAAATACAGATCAACAAATCGACCAACAAATGTTAACAGGGGATCAATGGATTTTTACAGTGAGAAACTTATTAAAACTTCAGACAACGAAGATTATAAAAATAACATATACGATAAAGGTCATATAGCACCTGCCGCAACATTTTCAGATAATATGGAGAATTTGAAACAAACTTTTTCATATTTAAACTCCGCATTACAAGATCAATATCTTAATAGAGGAGAATGGAGACTTTTGGAAGAACAAGAAAGAAAATGGGATGACTTAGAGTCATTAACAGTTGTTGTTAAAGTATTTTTTGATGAAACATCAAAAAAACTACCAACAGGATCAACAGTACCATCTTATTTTCAAAAACATATTTATTTCGAAAAACAAAAAAAATGGAAATGTTTTGTTTTTCTAAACGAAAAACCTAAATTCGCTTGGGAACAACTAGAAATGGTTTGTGAACCCAAAGATCATAAGTAAAAAACAAAAAGGAAATTTAAACAATGTTTATCCCAAATCATCTTCACTTGTTAGTGAAGGGTTACGTAAAAAATCCACCAAGATCAGAAGAGATCTTGAATAATTGGTTCAAAGAACTAGTCGATAAAGTTAGAATGAAGGTTGTTGCTGGTCCAACGTCAGTATATGTCAACGAACCAGGTAATGAAGGTATCACAGGTACCGTAACACTAGCAACATCTCATTCATCAATCCACGTATGGGATGGTCAGGACCCTGCAATGTTTCAATTTGACATCTATAGTTGTAGTGAATTTAGTCCTAAAGAGGTTTTAGGACATATTAACGAACATTTTGACCTCCAAGAGGCATATTGGTCGTTTATTGATAGAAATCACGACAAATTTCATGAAATTAGCTCAGGTAAGTACGTTTCAGAAGTCGCATCGAATTAAGAACACCTAAAAACATAAAAATTCTCATAATCCATATGGGCCAACCGTGAATTTCATGGAACATCCATGTTATGTTCAACATTATCCAAAAAAATATGGTCCAATTTTCCATTTTTTCGTCTTTTTCCTTAATTAAGAAGTAAATAGTGAAGAAAATAGTGGGAATTACCATAAAAGTTGCCATCCAAGTCCACTTAAGAGACCAAAATATGTCTTTAAACAACCAAGAAGTGAAATGAAGTACTTTCATTAAGAATATAATGATATAAATAGAAAAACCCCCGATTTTTCGAGGGTTTTTTTTTAATAATTTGAGATTTTAATTGATACTGAGTCAGGTTCTGTATTTTCTTCACATAATGGAAGTGTTATAAATTCTGAATCAGATTGTTCGTTTGTTCCTCGAAAAACAAATACGTCACCAGCTCTTTGTAATTCAGCATATCCTGAAAAACTACCTGAAGTGTATTCAATATTTGTAGGTAATTGTTCTTCAACGTGAGGTAAAGGTTGGATTTTAATCACGTTAACTCCACTCTTAATCAAAGAGAAAAGTCCTGAGGATAACCATGTTTCTACATAGTCTAAAGTGTACGATCCATTATTGTCTAAACCAATCGAAACAGACTGTCCCGACGATATTGATTGAACTAAAGACCCTGAATTTTTTAATTCAAGATCAAATCCTGTTTGGTTTTCAATTGTTAATTGCATAGTCTTTTTTTTATTTAATAAATATCAATCGTCTTTAGTTTTTCCAACTGTAAACAATATTTTCGTCGGGTCCCCAAACAATGAAATCCATTGCAATATTTTTTAAATCAAAATATGGGAAATAACTTTTTATATGATGCTCAACCAAATAATGAGGGTCAAATTCTTCATCATACATGTTTTCTTTGGTGATGGTCGGATCATTTAGAAAAATATTGATGTCAAGATGGTCGTGTCGTCTCCATTTATCTTGTTTTTCAACATCATAAACAAGCTCAACATGGTCTACCATAGGATAGATATCCTTGATTACACCTGAGTTAACTAATCTTTCTAATCCTTTTATTTGAAACTCTTCTACCATTACGTTATATCATTATAAATAGGATCATCATCATTAATATTTTCAACACCATGTCTTACCTTTAACTTATCAAAGTCTTTTTTACTGACTGAAATATATGTCGGTACTTGTGTATACTCCAAAATTTTCTGTTGTAAGTAATTGATCATCTCTGATTTCCAACTTGGAACCTTGTGTCCATAATATAGGGTTACAAACACCAAATAATGATCGTTGGTATTAACAAACTCTTTAACTTTCAATGGAGTATTGGGTGTAAAAGAATTTATTATTTTTTGTATGAACTCTTTTGTCTCTGACATTTGATTTATAAGTATATTTTTTCTATTTTT
>Ga0208974_1001112_pt1 | contig 10634 bp, 21 predicted proteins | sample GreLakmeER15MSRF_FD_187699 | JGI IMG/M metagenome (GOLD analysis project Ga0208974, IMG submission 187699) | Freshwater lentic microbial communities from great Laurentian Lakes, MI, USA - Great Lakes metaG ER15MSRF (SPAdes) | ecosystem: Environmental > Aquatic > Freshwater > Lake | place: Great...
GCTGAGTAATATATTAAATATCTCCATGAACATAGTAGGTAACTTATTAATAGCCCCACCCTCAGTAAAAGGCAACTTTTGGTACAAGACAGTAATCTTAATTACCGAGCATGGTCCGCAAGGCAGCGTTGGACTAGTACTTAACAAACGTAGTCAAATGAGCTTGCCAGACTTTGGTAATCAAATAGGCTGTAGTTTAGATCTTCCGGGGTTTGTTTATCTAGGCGGTCCTGTTAATGTAAAAAATCTCACAGTATTACATACTAACGATTGGTCTAGTAAAAATACCATGCGTATAAATGATCACTTTAGTATCAGTAGCGATGATACTATTCTAACTAGATTTGCCATGGGAGATAAGCCCGAATACTTTAGAATATTTCTTGGCATTTGTGGTTGGAGCCCAACTCAATTAATTTCAGAAATTAAAGGAACGCCGCCCTGGCGACCCGATACAAGTTGGTGTACATCAACAGCAGATGTTGAAACCGTTTTTGGCTTAGATAACAAAGATCAATGGTGCAATGCCCTAGATCGTAGTGGTTTGGAGTTTGCTCAAAACACTTTGGCATAAGTATATTTGAGTATATAATATACTAGTTACGATTCTGTAACAGATTAAAAGAAAAAGAGGTTTATTGTGGCAGATACTTTGGTCCTAAATGCGGACGGTATGCCTGTGAGTGTATTACCGTTGAGCACTATCAACTGGCAAGAATCAATTCGATACATGGTCTTAGAAAAGGCCGATGTGCTATACTGGCACGAATCTTGGATTGTACATTCAGCCAATTGGGAAACACCAGTTCCTAGCGTTATCATGCTTCGTGATTACATGAAGCCTAAACAAGCCGTTCGTTTCTCAAGAAACAACGTGTTTCTACGCGACGGTTACAAATGTATGTACTGCTACGATAAACTAGATAAAAAAGAATGTACTCTTGATCACGTTCTTCCAACTAGCCACGGCGGCAAGACTACATTTGAAAACACAGTAACTTCTTGCGGCCCATGTAACGCTAACAAAGGTGCCAACAAGAAGATCGTGCCTAAAATCAAACCTTACAAGCCAGACTACTACGACTTAGTAAATAAGCGTAAGAAGCAAGGCTTTGACAACGTAAGGTTTAAAGAATGGTTACAATTCATCAGCTAAAGCGTTTCCTATGGAAACTGTTAGGATTTTGTAGTTTAGGAATGGCGTATGTTGGGCTAGTAACGCCCGGCATACCCTATAGTATATTTGTTGTCTTTGCGGCCTATTGCTTTGCCAAAGGTTCGCCTAAGATGCATGCCTGGTTGCACAATCATAAGATATTTGGACCTTTCCTTACCAACTGGAGCCAAAAGCGTGTGTTCCCACACAAGATGAAGTTCTTCATGTTGGCCATGATGAGCTCTAGCTTGGTTATCATGTGGTTCACAGGAGTTAAACCAATTGGAATTATCAGTACTGCTTGCTTTATGGCCCTTGTTGCAATATGGGCTTGGCGTTTCCCTGGAAGTGTGGACGAGTATGATCTTCGTATCGCCAAGGGACGCAAGATAGGATGGTTCAACAATAGTTTCTAGGTAAATACTTCTAATATAATGGAGTATTACATGAAAAAATTATTAGCATTACTACTGTTAGTCCCTGTACTAGCATTTGCACAAAAAACACCCCAAGGCGTTACCTATGACGCACAAATTTTAAGAGTAACGGATGGCGATACAGTTGTTATCGCCGCTCCCTTTCTACCAAAGCCGCTCAAGCCAGAATTGGCTGTCAGAGTCTTTGGCGTCGACACTCCGGAAAAAGGACACAGAGCACAATGCCCAAGCGAAGCACTACGTGGAGAAGCAGCCAGCTCTTTCACTAAAAATGCAATTGCCACAGCAGTCGCTCAAGGTGGAAAGTTTCAGGCAACTCTATATGGGTGGGACAAGTTTGGTGGTCGTATACTCGGTGACATTTTAATTAATGGACAAAGTCTACGTGCTGGCTTAATTGCAAACGGATTTGCGAGAGAATACTATGGTGAAGCTAAACAAAGCTGGTGTCAGTAATCCAAATGACTATCCAGTCTATCCAGATGATGATGAGACCGACCGTCCTCGCAATCCTTATAGCCCTGTATGAAGGGCTGAGTAGATTTGGTTGTGGAATAGGAGGAATATGGTATGAAGATCAATGAATTATTAAACGAAGACTGGAATAAAGTCAACAAGCAAGACAAGACTGACGGACTGAGTCAAAAGGCTGTTAATGCATATCGTCGTGAGAATCCGGGTAGCAAGCTAAAGACCGCTGTTACTACTAAACCTAGTAAACTTAAAGCAGGATCAAAAGCAGCTAAACGTCGAAAATCATTCTGTGCTAGAATGAGTGGCAACAAGGGTCCTATGAAGAAACCTAATGGCAAACCCACTCCTAAGGCACTGGCACTTCGTCGCTGGAATTGCGAAAGCGTTGAACAAATGGCGCAGATGATTGCTGAAGGTGAGCAGATGATTAGCGAAATGAAACAACGCTTAGATCCAAAATGCTGGAAAGGTAAACACAAAGAAGGTACTAAGATCAAAGGTAGTATCAGAGTCAACAACTGTGTGCCAAATAAAAAATGAGAGCTTCAGACTTTGAAATTAGCAACTACAGTAAACTAGATAAAATATTATCTAAGTTATGTGATATGGTTGTACGAGGACAAGAGTCCGATCGAGACTACGGCATGGTAGCCGCCGCAGTTGTAGATCCAGATAACCAAATTGTTGCTAGACTCAATCGTCCTGGTCGAGACGGTAAACGCATACATGCCGAACATGCAGCCATGCTAGACTATACTGACAAATACGGACCTATACCTAAAGGCAGTATTGTAATAACAACACTAAGCCCATGCAATGAAGCTATGGATGAACGTGATGGCCCTAGTTGTACTGACCTTATAAACAACAGCACAGTTAAAAAAGTCTACTGCGGATACATGGATCCAACACAGGACGATGACACTAGGCAGTTTAGTCTAATGGAAACTGCTGATAGAGAATTGCGTAATAAATGTAAACAGTTTGCCGACACATTCTTAGATGAGGTAGACGAAACACAACCTTTAGATGAACGCCGCAAGAAAAAACGTCGAGTTCGCCATGCTGCCTATGGTCCTGGTTTATTTGGCGGATATGGATACTATGCTGGCTATAGCGGAGATAGTTCAGGAGACAGCGGCGGCGGCGAAAGCATTAAGAATGAAGATGCTATGATGGGTAAATTAGAAGACGGCGGCAAAATAATTAGAATCTTAAAGAAAGCCCACACAGTACCATTCAGTGATGAGAAAAACTGGTTGCTGGTAGATGTGGATCCTGCCAAAGGCAACAAAGGGCTTGGGCTTAAATGGATACCAGCTGATACGAGATTTGAATGGGTAAGGCCTTATAGAGACTCAGTAGATGAAAACTTTGCAGATGGTAAGAATCCACAAGACAAAGGCGACAGCAAGCGTCACGGCATCAACACTAAAGCGTCAGTAAGTAGTCTACGCAAGACTGCCAAGCAGGGCGGGCGTAAAGGACAACTGGCACACTGGCTCGCCAATATGAAATCAGGAAGACAAAAATGAAAAAACTAATAGTAGTTCTAGCATTCATAAGTTTAACAGGATGTAGTACTGTTAAAGAATGGATCCCTATTAAATGGGACGCTAACCAAAGCCATGCAATTACAACTATTCAACAGACATCTCGTAACTTTGACTGTAAAGCAGACATTGCACAACAGTCTAAATCACTAGCAAATCAAATAGAATGGTTTAAGATCTATTCAGAAAGTAAACCAACTAGGGATGTTATTAGTCCTATTGCTCATATGAATAGTACAGTAAAAGAACTAGTTGATCGTAGTGCTCAAGGACCAGTAAGTCCTATGTACTGCGAGATCAAAAAGAAGATTATTATTCAACAAGCTGATATGATTGCTCATACAGTCCAAGGGAGATTCTAATGCAAAATGAACTATTACAATTATCGGGGTGCGGCATGCCTTGGGCAGAGAACCGTGCTAAGTTTGCACTACAAATTGCTGAAGGTGTACAATCAGGTGCATTAAGTAAAGAGGAAGCTCGTGCTTTACTAGAAGACTTAATTAATACAGACAAACTAAATGAAGAAGCAACCAATGCCGAAGCAAGATCCATGCTGGTATTTGGTATTACCCAAGTTGCTCAGTTATGTTTATGAGGCATCTGACATGTGATCTGCAACAGGCCCTATTTTTTTCATTCTTGCGTAATAGGCCTGTTTAGATTTTTCAAACTCTACCATATCAATTGATGTGGCCTGTAGAGCTTTAACGATCGGATGCAACATCTTTTCTGTAATCCTTCTAGCCATATCAGTTAGTACTAACTCCGTATCTTCACCCGTGGCAATACGTTGCATGGCATGGCCCTGCTCGTACATTTGGACACGTTTTGCCCATTCTCCGTAACTTTCATCAGGTTTGATACGCATTGCTATAGTATATACTTGTTTTTGGTATTTGTCAACACATGTATTTTACGCTAAATATCTTACTAGGAACCGAAAATGCTTATCTCTGACATAATTAGACAAATGATCAACATTGTTGATCAAATGCACGATCAACACCCGATACAACAAAGCCCAGAAGTTATTCTAGCACACCCAGTTGCAGTTATAGCGCCGCCTGAAGATGCTAGCCCACTAACTCATACTGACGAAATTAATAGATTTAGACAGATAGTTGATCTAGCAGATCGTGATCCAGGCCCGATTGGTAATACTCCACATGAAAAGTACGCAGATATTGACAGCGTAACTGTACACGCTGGCGGCGGCATGAATGGCCCTAAACACCCACATGATCTACGTGTACACGATATCAGCATGTATCCTAATCAGCAGGAGTTTTAATATGTCAGCAAACGGAATATCAGCACTAGGAACCAAAGCACTTAAACAAGTAGCTAAACTAGACATTGCTCAGGCAAAAAAACAGGGTAAAGTTGTGGCTAAGGATGGCACTGTTACTGGCAGTGTAGATAGTACTAAGAACTATTATCGTGCTCGTAACACTTATGACATTACACAATTGCCAACACAATATACAGGAAATGCTGTTACAGATAATGCCAATGCCAATGCAAGCGGATTACTTGTTGGACGTCCTTGGGCATCTGGTGTATCTGCAGGATTACAAGTATTTTTACAAACAGCACCTAGTACAGGAACAACATGGACTGATGCAAGTGGTAATGGTAATAATGCAACTATAGTAACAACAGGTGATGGGAACTACGTTTATAATTCTAATCTTGGCGGAATCATCACCCTAGATGGCGCGGCAGGAGCGGGACTTAATATTTCAGGATATAATTTGCCCACAGATGGCGGAACATACAGTGTAGAAGTTGTTGCATCAATCCATTCCACAAGCTACTGGAGTTCATTGTTTGGTAATGATGACTTCACACTCAACAAGGGAGTTGTTGCATACTATGGAAATTCTAGTAATTTCTACATCAGTACTCCTACATCCAATGGAGTATATGCTCCGGTCTCTTTAGCAACTAGACAGAATATAAATCAATATATTATCACTGTGACTGGAAATACTGTGAAGTTTTATCTTAATGGTGTATCACAAGCATTGACCAATAACACCGGAGGTAGCCCAGGATTTACAGCATCTTCAGGCACACCCACAAACGGATTAATGATAGGCGCACGTCACCCTAATGCAGGAACAGCAGGAGTACCGTATGATAGTGCTAGCGGCAATTATTTTCTAGTCCGAGTATACAATACTCTATTATCGCAATCCGATGTAACAACTAACTATAATGCAATTAAATCAAAATACGGAATATAAGTACATAATGAAAGTTAAAGAAATACTCACAGAAGGCATGGCCAAACGGGATACTTACAAGATCCTACTAGACTTCATCCGCTTTGCCGCTGAACACTTGGAACTCAAAACACTGCCAAAGTTTGACTTTGTGTTTGACTCAAAGCAAAGTGTAGAACGCAAATCGTTTGGCGGATATCAGCCAGGCGCAGAACACATCACCATCACTGTAAAGAATCGTCACATCAACGATATCTGTCGAACATTAGCACACGAGCTAGTACACTTCAAACAAGACTTGAATGATGAGCTGGCTGACGATGCCGCTGGTTCAACTGGATCACCACAAGAGAACGATGCCAATGCACAGGCCGCTGTAATCATGCGTAACTGGGGTAAACAGCATCCCAACTACTTTGATAAAGAATCAATAGAATAAAAGGAAAAATATCATGGGAAGACCACTAAAAAAACGACTATTTGGAAACACCAACTTTGGGCTAGCGTCAACTACAAGTGACGACGGCTTAGGAGGTGGATCAGTTACTAGCATAACACAGGCATTCAAAGGATCACCCGATCTAACTGGCACACTCACTGTGACCATACCTGCACCAGAAGAACCAGGTGGTGTGCAGGCCACAGCAACTGCCACAGTGACCGCGGGCAATGTTACATTTGTGATAACCGATCCAGGATCAGGTTACAGATCGTCAGTAACGCCTACATTAACCAGTACCAGTGGACAAACAGTGGGCGGTGGCGGCTTAAACTACGTGTTCGTTGGGGTGATAACTGGCGGTGTAGACCACATTAGAATTAGGGCTAACATACTAGGACTAAATGATAACAAAGCTGACATTGTCAAACAGTTGGGACCACGTAGGTTCCGAGTTAAAAACGCCAATGGCACAGCCATAGCTCGTATACATCCTGCAGGCATATACTACTTTGGCAACTTGCCTGCTGGCTTCATGTTCTTTTATGCACATGACAATGCATCAGCTAGATATATAGTCTCAAAGATCACAGCACATAGAGTGACCATAGTACGAGATCCCACAGACACGGGGCATTTGTTTGCGTCAGGTACCAGTGTGCGTTGGCGCAGAGCCAGTGGCGCAGATGGTGCTAGAACCAATGCTGATGTAACCATAGACACACTGTTGAACTAATTTTAGTCAAATAAAAAGCACCCGAAGGTGCTAGTGAATGTTACGCTATTCTGGCGAACTAGCTATGCTAATGTATTACTTCTTTGCAACACCTTGGTTTACAAAGGCATACATCTTTTCTGCTGTTTCAAGAACTTTATCAAGTCCTGGAAACTGTGGCATTTCGACTTTGTTAACGATCTGACCAGTCTTCTCATCTTTCTGAGCAGTCATTTGCCATCCAGAAAACTTAACTTGAAAGTCTTCTGTTACCATGCTCTTGGCCATGCCTAAGATGTCTGTACGGATTTCGTATCCGTTCTTGTTGAATTTAACTTCTGGAAGTTTTGGGGTTTCGAATTGTGACATAATAATCTCCTGTGTGTTTAATGTCTGTATGTGACAGCAACTTTACTGTCCATGTATTTATTATACAGTGTTACAAACTGTGTGTAAAGCTGAATGACTTATTTTTTAAACTTGTTTACTCTTTCCTTAACAAGTTTAATAACAGCATCACTCAGCACAACTTCATAGTGGTTACAATCTACTTCTATTAATTCCATGTCCTCATGATGCCGTTGACTGGCTATGGTTACCACACCGTCGTTGGGCTCATGCATGAACGGGCTTTGACCTTTGACCGTTACTATGTTAGTCCACGGATGCTGTATCTTAATACGGTTTGCCTGCCTCATTACCCAGCTGCTTGGCCCAATGTCACGCATTAGTCTGCTGAATGGTAAAAAGTATTGAGCATAGTCCGCTACTTCAGCACCACCATAAGGTGTGCTTAATGTTACAGCACCCTTAACAGCATGAGGTAATGCATTTGCTAGATGTAATGAGTAGATACCACCTAAACTATGTGCAACAAACACTAGATCCCTATGGGCCTGTAGTGTCGTCTGCATGTCTTTTAGATTATTTTCAAACCCATTGCGACTGTCGTAGTTTAAATCTATGCCTGTGCCCAGTTTACTTTTGATATAGTTGAAGCTTTCGCTAGTGGCATTTGCCCCGTGAATATACACCAAGTTCATGCCAATATTTATCAGGCACCGTATACTGCTTTAGATTCTTTTATCTTACCTTGACGGGCAAGACTAGCTGCATAACGTGCTTCGCCAAATGCTACTAGTACTGACCAGATTGAGTTTAATATTGTTTTCATATGTATCTTTCCTTTTGGGAGTTGAATTGTCGGATGTAATTTTCCAACTGTGCGGCATCGGTAATGCCTTTGTCTGCTAGATAAGCATCTAGACTTGATTGATAGCTGCTACCTGGGAACATTTCACTTAAACGTTCCAGTATACTTTGCATCTTTTCTGATAGGTATTTCATTGTGCTTTCCTGTGTGTTTGTGTAGCAACTCATGGTTACTACTGATAGTATTTAGCATTGCTATGTGCGGTTGCAACATTTTATCAACCTGATTGATCTAATGATAACTAGACTGTATAATCAAATAAATAACGTATAAAGAGAAACAATATGCGTAAAAGCACACGTAGTATATTACAAGAATTGAACGATATTAGTATTGGACGCAGTCCAGAACTTGTTATCGAAACCCGCGCCTCAAATATAATTCAAAGTGCGATCAACCTGTTAGATACTATTAAAGAAGAATATGATATTGAAACGGCTGCAGAACTTGAGCGCCGATTTATTAACAGCATTAAAGCCAGTGACCCAAGCAAATTTAAGCGTGGTATACAGCGCATACAAGAGAGTAAAGAATGAGCGGATCAGCACTTAAAAAATTAGGCATTGATGCACTAGCTAACAATCCAGAAAAAGGTGTGCTGGTTCGATTAAGCCCTAAGCAATATCTAGAAATTAAACAACAATTACAGCCAGTATTAGCTGCCCTAGGTGATAGTGGTTTCTGGAGAGCAGGCGGCGCCGGCAGCTTTGATCCAGAGCATAGATATGCAAAAAAAGGCACGAGCAAATTAGACAGTGGTGATGTTGATGTATTCATGGATACTGCTGGTCTTAAGCAAAAGTTAAAATTAGATCCAGACATGGATGATCCAGCTGTGCGTAAAGTTCTAGCACAACACATGGCCAAACACTATCCAACTACTAGCATTGGTAAGAATGTACACATAGGGTTTCCTATGGGACAGGATGTAGATACACCTAACGGACCACTACCTGCGTATTTCCAAGTAGACCTAATGACCATGGCTAATGCCCACGAAATTGGCGGCCATCACGAGCACGACTACTCAGTTAAAGATAGCCCGTACGGCGGGCAAGATCAGCAGTACGCACTGTCTAGTCTAGTTAACTCAATCCCAGGGCATCCCCCTAAAACATTCCAGTACAACGGATTTGGTGGTGCCCTACAAGATCGTAGTACAGGCAAAGTAATCACACAGAACATTGATAAAGTAGCAGAAATTGTCTTGGGTAAAGGTGCAAATGCTGAAATGTTAGGCAACGTAGAAAGCATGATCGCCGCTGTAGGCGGTATAGATAGCCCTAGACTAGCACAATTCCGTGATGATATGGCTAAAAAGTATCCGCAGCTTAAAGAAGGGTCTGTAGACTGGTTCAAAGCGATCAAAGAAAAATTGGCCATTTGAGCTAGTTTTTTCCTCTCAATACTAAATACATATACAAAGCTCACAGAGTGTGGGCGATGATTAAGCATACAAGAGGAGATTCATTATGCCATCAATTATCGGAACAGACGCAGGCTCAGGTGTTAACGTAGCCGCAAATTACCTAAAGACATTACCAAGTACACAATTTGGTACAAGACAAATCAGTGTTATCAACATCGCTATGGTTGATGTTGCCATTGATCATGCACTATCAAACAGCTTGTTCAGCAAGTCAGTACGTGCTCTACAACAAACTGCTGAAGTATGGGCAGTGTTTACACCAGTTGACGCTGGTACAGACAGTTTCAATGCTGTTATTTCTACTGATAGTCAGTGGGACGGTGACAGTGCAAATCAAGGCGCAGTTGGCGGCCTAGCTGGTAACGGCGGATTTGGTATTTTAGAAACAGCAATTGCAGCTGGTAACGGTGGTGTTGCAGCTACAGTTACAGCAGTAGCTGGTTGCGTAGCACCATTCCGTGGTTAATATTTAAAATTCTCAGGGATGGGAAGACTAAGCCTCACTTTTATAGTGGGGCTTTTTTACGACTGTTAAATATGCCATGCGTTACAAACTATATACCACAGTTGATATTACCCACACGGGCCAATACAGAAATGAGCCTGGCAAAGAAACATTACGTTGGAAAGAACAAAACTTTCAAACAATACTACAAACACTAGGCATACGTGCTAATATTTTGTTTGACGGTAAACCAGAAGCACTTGATGTCAAAGGCACAGTTGTAGGGCTGGATGTAAAAGAAATAGTACGTGTCTGGCGCTTTGACTTTGAAACCGAGCGAGAGTACCTATTTGATGTAGACGATAATCCCATAGGTTATTTGTTAGATGACTTTGAACTAGTTCCATATATCAGCGGCCTAGACGAATCTATGACACAAAACTATGACATTTTTGTTACTCGGGGCCCTAGCCGAAACATATCATTTTACAAAAATGAATAAATAACACTGTAGGCATTTAATCAACAACTTAGGCATTCAA
>Ga0208974_1001116_pt1 | contig 10628 bp, 25 predicted proteins | sample GreLakmeER15MSRF_FD_187699 | JGI IMG/M metagenome (GOLD analysis project Ga0208974, IMG submission 187699) | Freshwater lentic microbial communities from great Laurentian Lakes, MI, USA - Great Lakes metaG ER15MSRF (SPAdes) | ecosystem: Environmental > Aquatic > Freshwater > Lake | place: Great...
CGGTTCGCTGCCAGTCAAGCTCGTTGCCGTTGCCGAAGCATCGGGGCAAAGAAAAACCCGCAGGCGCGGCAACGCACTGCGGGCTTCCCTGTGGAAAGTTTTGCATCGCATTGCCGTGCGAACGCGAACAGTAAAAGCCAAGCGCGGGCACTTGGCAAGCAAAATTATTCCGGCGCGTGGCCTGCCTTGCGCCATTCCTGCAGCGACACGGGCCGCACAGCGCGCGAGCAGGTGCGGCACTTCCGCGCCCGCTTGTCCGGCACGCCAGTCGCGCCGTGCGCTGCGTATCCGCATGGCGTGATGAGCATCGGGCCGCTCATGCCGAGGACGACGTGTGCTCTCTCGCCCGCGCGGAATCGCAGCCAATTCGGTGTGTTCATAAAAACGTAATCGTGACGCCCGGCGCGGCATTGTCATAGCTGCGCGAGGACTGCACCGCCCACAGCAGCGTGTCGTCCGCAACCACGCCAGCCTTCTCCAATACGTGCCACACGGCGTCCAGCACTGCCGGCATGTCGCGACGGCGCTTGTCCCCGGCAACGTAGTCCAAGCGCACGTTGCACGGCACCGCGATGGCTGTCCACGGGAACGGCAGTTGCGGGTGAATCTGCCGCACGGCATCATCGCGCCACCGCGCAAACGTCGGCTTGGCATAGTGCCGTCCGGTGCGCGTGACTCCCATTCCGTTCTTGCCGCCTCGCACCTGCCCTTTCAGCCGCACGACGAGCTTTGGCACGTCCACAGCGCGCGGCGCAACCGGAGCCGCTGGCGGGGCGCTGGAGAGCGCGGGCGGGCACTTCGGGCACGCGCGGCCAATGAAGTGTTGCGCGCAGCGGTGGCACAGGCGGGCGTTGGTTGGCAGGGTAGTCATTGGCGGTTGACAAAAGCACATCGGCGAAATAAAGTCAAAACATGAATTGGAAAAAATACATCACCGACCCGCTCACGAACCGCCCCAAGCGTGGCGCAATCTCTCGCATCGCCGCGTTGCTCGGCGTGCACTACGGCAACGTGCGCCGGATGTTTGACGGTGTGTGGAATCCCACGGAGCAGGAGGCAAATGGACTGCGCGCAATCGTGGAATCGCGGACGAATCTCGCGCCGAAAAAGCGGAGCGACGCGGGCAAAAAGCGCGGCGAATACCGAAAAAGAGCGGTGGCAAAATCCTGCGCAGTTCCCCCGCAACTCAAGGGTTTGCGAAGTGCTAAAAATACTGCACAAAAATAATTGAAAATAATTCTTGCGCGATTCGGTGACGTGCGCTTAACTCCAAATTGTCAGACGGAAAACCCGCCAGACACAAACCAAAACCAAATCATCCGACAAAATGAAAAAAGCAATCATCCTCCCGAACCTCAAAGGCATCATCCGCATCGGAACTGCGGGATACCTCAAATCCAACGGCGGTTCGTATTCCGCTTACACCGCAGGCCGCGCGTTCATCGGCGATGCAACAACATTCACGCAGGCAGCGGCACTCGTCCTCGCCGCCTAACCACTCACCTTGTCGGGTGCGCTCGCCTCGGCAACGGGGCGGGCGATACCCGGCGAGACTCACTGCCATGAAAACATCCCCGCTATGGAAACAGCGCCGCATGACGGTGCTACTCAGCCTCACCCTCGTCGCTACGGCGGCAATCGTGTCTTGGCTCACACTCCGCAAATGAGCAACCCCATACGCATCTCATCGCGAGCCATACAATGCCGCGCAGACGCCGAGGGCGCGACGGAATACGCCATCCGCAGCGGCGGGCGCGATTTCCTCGTCACCGCGCACTCACGCCTAGAGGCGGACATTGCGGTGGAGTATTACCGCGCACCGGAAGCCGACGAATCACAACCCGACCTAATCAAATAATGCCAACATCACCTACCATCGCCGCTCTCGCAGCGGCCCTCGTCAAAGCGCAGTCCGCACTGAGCGGCGCAAAGAAAGACAGCACAAACCCGCACTTCCGCACGGCCTACGCAGACCTTGCTTCCATCTGGGATGCCTGCCGCGCGCCGCTGGCAAACGCTGGCCTGTCCATCGTCCAGCTTGTCAGCAGCGACCCTACGCACGCAATCGTGGAAACCATTCTCGCTCACTCATCCGGCGAATGGGTGTCCTCGCTGCTCGCCGTGCCGCTCACCAAGGCAGACGCGCAGGGGCTAGGCTCCGCAATCACCTACGGACGCCGCTACGCCCTCGCCGCAATCGTGGGAGTGTGTCCCGCCGATGACGACGGCGAGGCCGCCGTTGCCCGTCCTACGCAGCGCACGGTGCAACCTACGCAGCGCGCACAAGAACCGGACGACGTTCCGATGAAGCACGCCGGGGATAAATTCCGCAAACCAACAACACAAACCGCAGAAATCGACGACCTATGAGCAACTACGACAACACCAACCGCATTAGCATCTGGAAAAACACCAAAAAGGAGACCGAAAAACATCCCGACTACACCGGCACCGTGAACATCGGCGGCGTGGACTACTTCGTGGACCTCTGGAAGAAATCGCAGGATGCTCCCGAAAAAGCCCCGGTGCTCTCCGGCAAGGTGAAGCGCAAAGACAAGCAGCCCGCGCAATCCAGCCGCGAAGAGGACATCTAACCCGCACCCCGCCACCCCGTCGCGTCTCGGCACAGGGCCGGGGCGCGGCGGACGCGGACGATACCAATGCGAATCAGAGACGGCCACGCCGCAATTAGCGGCGACAAGACGGAGCACGAAATGCCGAGCAACGGGCTTGAAATCATCGCGGATGATGGACGGACACTGTTTAGCGTGTGGCTGGCAAAGGATGGCAGCTTGCGCGTCACGGCGGGACACCATTGCAGTCACGGCGGCAAATTTTTAGACGACACATTCAAAATCAAACCCATTTCGACAAACCTAATCGAGCTTCACCGCGACGAATGCAAATGAGCGCCGAACCATCGCAAGAACCAACCAACCCGCGCGACACCGCGCGACCCGTGCCTGTCCCCTCAGGCTCAGAGCAGGAGCCGGAATCACCCTTTGCAGGCGCATCGCAGGTGCCGCCGTGGGAACTCTAAGCCAAACTAACCTATGAAACCACTGACCAAAGAACAACTCCGCGACAACGCAGCCGCAATGCTCGCCTTCGCAGACGGAAAGCCGATTGAGCTTTTTACGCAAGACAGATGGAGTGAATCCATATTCCTCAAAGGAGACGCGCATCTGCTTCTTGATTGCATGGGCCAAGGAAATCATTACCGCCCCAAGCCGCAGCCAGTCTCGCGCCCGTGGAGCAAGCCCGAGGACGTGCCGGGGCCGGTTTGCTGGATTCGCTGGATAGCTGAACGCAATAACGAGCGGATGATTGTTCATGTTGATGGCTCGGGAATTTTCTCAGGCTCGCAAATGAAATGTGTCATGTTTGGCGACGATTTTCTCAAATTTGAATACTCCACTGACCGCGTGACGTGGAAGCCCTGCACCGTGGAGGAGGACGCGCAATGATGCACTCAGGAGACAACCCCGGCAGCATTAGCGAGCGCGACCTGCGCGTGACAGCCTCGCAGCTACGCGCCGCCGAAAACGACGCACGCGAGGCGACGCGCGGGGAGGTGACGTTTGACGAACTCGACCGGCGCTACGCAGACCCTATTAGCCGCGAGGAACTGACCGCGCTGCTTCCGTTCATCATCGCATTTACCGAGCGCGAAACGGTGTGGTGTTACGAGCTAAAGGAGCGCCACGGCAGGCCCACGCCTACGTGGACGCCTATCACCGAATGGGACGCGCACTTCAAGCCGCAATGCCTCTCGCTGGAGTATCGCACCGACAATCCTTTTGCTACTGAGTAGCTAACCCTTTCCCGTGCCATGCACGCGATTCGATGAAATCACTGGTAATCATGGAGATTAAACCGATGACGGAGAATTGCGCGGGCTGCACTTACGCAAGCCGGGGAAAACACTTTCACAAACTGATATGAACACAAAAATCGACGCACTATTCGCAACCCTGCGCGGACTAATCAGCGACCAAACACGTGACCTCGCGCTGGCAATGGCCGAGCGGGACAGGGCAGTGACGAGCCTGAAGGATGCCGGATTCACGCTCGCCGATGGCGCGGAGCGGTGGAAGCCGCCCGTGAACGAACGTATGGGGGAACTCTATCGCAGATTATTTTCGCTCACCGATGAGCGGGACAAGCTCAGGCTCACGGAGTCGTTCGCCGTTGACGGATGGAGCAAGGCCGTAATCGAGCGGGACACAGCGAGGCAAAGCCTGCGCGCCGCCGAAGCCGACGCAGCCGAGACAGAGAGCGTCAACAGCGACCTCCGCACCGTCAACCGCCGCCTAGTCGCAGACCTCGCCGCCGCGATGGAGCGGCTGAATCATGCCGAGAGCATCATCATGCAATGAGCGCGGCCCTCGCTACATTCAAGCGCGCGCACGGCATCGCCACACACCGGCTAACAGGCGCGGGGCATCGCTACGCGTGGATGGCTTTCTTCGCGACTATCACGATGAAGGACGGCACACGCCGGGCGTTCACCGAGTTGGCGCATGAGTATTCGATGGCCTCGCTAATGCGCCGCAATAAAATAGCGGACGCCGACACCGAACTCGAAGCCTGCCAATTTTTGGCCGAGCGCAACGGAATTCCGTGGCCAGCCGCCGAACCCAAGAAACGCAAAGCAAAGCCATGACCACACCAACCGTTGACGACATCATCGCAGACCTCGAATCGCGCGGCCTAGGCTGGAGCCTCGACCACATCGGGCAACTCATCGAAGCCCTTGTGTGGGACTGGCCGAACGTCATTGGCCGCTACCGACCCGCCACGGTGGAGCCGCTGGCCAAGATGCTCGCCACAGCCTGCTTTGCGGTGGACTGGACGGCATACCCGGTGAAGCCATGACCACGGACAGCGAGACCAAGGAGCAACTCATCGCCCGCGTGCGGGCTATTTTGCAGGAATGAGTGACGAACTGAAAGCTCCTTTCCCGTATTTTGGCGGGAAGCGCAGCGTCGCAGCGGACGTGTGGCAGCGTCTCGGCAAGCCGACGCAATACATCGAGCCATTCTGCGGATCAGCCGCGATGCTACTGGCGGCACCGGAACCCGCCGCGCTCGAAGTGGTATGCGACGGCAGCGGATTCATCGCGAACTTCTGGCGCGCGGTGAAGCATCAGCCCGACAAGGTTGCTGAGTGGGCGGACTATCCCGTATCGCACATAGACCTCGGCGCGCGACACGGCTGGCTAATGGCGCAACGCGGGCGCATCGGCGATGCCATGCAAGACCCTGACTGGCCGGGCGACGCCAAGGTTGCCGGATGGTGGCTTTGGGGCCAGTGCTGCTGGATTGGCTCAGGCTGGTGCGAATGGGAGAAGGAAGGCAAAATCCCACACGCGAGCGATGCGGGGAGGGGCGTGCAAGCTATCGGCCAAATCCCACACGCGGGCAATGCGGGGAGGGGCGTGCAAGCTATCGGCCAAATCCCACACGCGGGCAATGCGGGGAGGGGATGCGTCGCGCTTCTCACGTCCTGCGGGCGCACAGCATGGGCATGGCTGCACCGCCTCGCCGACAGGCTGGAGCGTGTCCGCGTGGTGCATGGCGACTGGTCGCGCTGCCTCAACAACCATTTCGGCGGTGATGAGACAGCGGTTTTCCTCGACCCGCCCTATCGCGCATACGAACGGCTCTACGGTGAAGCCGCGCCGGTTGCCGATGCCGTGGAAGCATGGGCACGCGACAACGCACACCTTCGCATCGCGCTGTGCGGGCACATCGGCGACTATCCTACGCTGGCCGGATGGGATGCCGTAGAGTGGTCGCGCGGAAGGCTCACCTACGGAGGCGCAAAAACGACCGACAAGGAGTGCATCTGGTATTCACCGGCCTGCCACGGGGCCGAGCAGCACCCGCAGGCGGAGCTTTTCCTATGACCACACCCCAGAACCACCCCGCCACGCCACGCCCGCGCATGAGCAGGCGCGAGATTGCGCTTGCAAGGGGCGCGGTGTAAAACATTTCGTAAAAAAACGCTTTACAGTTAGCTTTACAGCTTTATGCTTCCATCCATGTACGCCAAACTATTCTCCCGTATCGCGCAATCCTCGCTTATGGAGGAGGACATCGAAACCCGCTACTGCTTTATGATGCTGCTCGCAATCGCGGACTCAGGCGGGGACGTGATCGGCACCGATGTTGCGCTGGCCCGCACGGTCAATCTGCCGCTCGACACGTTCAAGCGGTGCATCGTCGCGCTCATGGCACCCGATCCCGACTCCAATTCGCAAGTGCATGAAGGCCGGAGAATCATGCCGAGCGAAAGCGGGCGCGGGTATTTGCTCGTAAATTACGCCACGTATCGCTCGATCAAAACCGCCGAGGAAAAGAAGGCTTACATGCGCGAATATATGCAGCGCCGTCGCAAGTTGCTGAAAGACAAGGATGTAACCGCTGTAAATGTCTGTAAAACCTCGTTAAGCGATGTAACACATGCAGAGGGAGAGGGAGAAGCAGATGGAGAATCAGAAGCAAAAGCAGAAGCATTCCAACCAGAAGAACCCCCCACGGCTTCTGCGAAGCCAAAGGGAGTTGTTGAAGGAAAGAACTCGGACAGGTTGCCGCTATCAGACCAGAGCAAACGCTTCGCAGCCATCATGGGCCGACGCCTCACGACAGAATGGAGCGAGGACGAATGCGCGGCATATCGTAAGCTCGGCACCGTGGCACCGGACGACCTCGCTCTTGTGGAACGATTCTACACGGACGCGAAAGGAAAGCCCGACGCTTACCTTCGCACTTCGATGCTCACCTTCGTTCGTCACTTCCGTGGCGAAGTGGACAAGGCCAACAAATGGTTTTCAGAAACCGCAGTAACAACCTCAACTACCGAAAAACATGGATGGTGAACCTACACAAACAACGTGCGCGACTTGTTCGTGCGAATTTGAAACCAAGCCGTCGCCGTGGTTTCCAAACGCTCGGCATTGCCCTTCATGCACGGCAATCAAACTCGCCGAAAGCGAAGCCGCAGAGAAGAAGCAGCAGGAGGATCGGAACGCGCAATATCGCAAGGCGCAATGGGATCGAATCTGTCCGCCGATTTATCAGGAAACCGATCCCGCTCGGATCAACCCGAAATGCCTAAAGGCCGCGATGGAATGGAGCCTAGAGCACGCGGACGGGCTTGGCTTCATCGGAAGCACAGGGGCCGGGAAAACACGCGCCGCCTTCATCGCGCTGAAACGGGCATTCGATGACAACCAATCGTGCGCCGCCGTGACGCACAACGCATTTGCCTGCGTGGTGATTTCGGCATTTTCCGGCACCGATGAAGAACGCCAGACCGCCCGCAAAAAACTGACCACATTCCAGCAATGCGAGGTGCTGCTACTCGACGACCTCGGCAAGCCGCCGACGACTGAGCGAGTGGACGCGGAACTGGAGGAGCTTGTCGAAATCCGCACTTCACACAACAGGCCGATTCTCTGGACTTCCAACGGCTCATCCGCATGGCTCATCAAACGCATGGGAGCGGATCGCGGCCCGGCGCTCGTTCGCCGCCTTTCTGAGTTTTCCGAAATCGTGACGCCGTGACACTTGAAGAAACCGCAATCCTCGGCTGCGCGTTGCAGTGGCCGGACGAATCGCTCCCGTTTTTGACGGAAGCGGGAATCAGGGCCGACACGTTCAGTCACGAAATCCCATCGACCATCTTCACCGCCATCGCGACGGCATGGCTCTCCAAGGCTCCCGGAGGATTCGTGGGCATCGCTACTGCCCTTGGTGACCGGCTGGAGTCCGTAGGGGGCGCTGCGACGCTGCAAACGGCCATCGAGGGAGCCGCGCAACCCGTTACCCTCCCGCATTACGCGGAGATCGTGAAGGAAGGGCACGCCAAACGCCGCCTCGCCATTGCGCTCAAGGCCGCATACAAGCAACTGACCACGGAACCGACCGGCACAGTGCTCGCCGCGATTGAAGCCGAGATTTCCAGCATCGCGGCAGGCCGTGACAAGGCGCGCATCCAGAGCACGCGGGAAATCGTGATGAGCGTGCTCGGAAACCTCAACAGCCGCACTGATGGCTCAAAAATGGCCGGGCTTTCCACGGGCATCGTGCGACTGGACGAGGAAACAGGGGGAATTCGCACTGGCGGTTACTGGGTGATTGCAGGGCCAACCAAGGGCGGCAAATCGGCCCTTGTGCGCTACATCGTCCGCGCCGTGGCGCTCGACCAAGCGAAGCCGGTGCTCGTCTTCGGGCTTGAAATGAGCAGTGACGACACGGTGGAGGCGATGCTTGCGACCGAGGGCAAGGTGAGCGCGAGCCGGATGCGTGATGGCACCATGCACGAAATGGATTTTCCGAAGCTGCAAGCCGCCGCAAACAACCTCGCGCTCGCGCCGATATTCTTCCGCGATGACGTGTATGACCTCGCGGGCATCCGCTCCTACGTGCGGCAGGTGAAGGCCGTCCAGCCCGACCTTGCCGTTGTCGTCGTGGACTACCTCCAACTGACCGAGGGCGCGGGCAGCGCAGACCGGCGCGAGCAGGAAATCGCCATCGTGTCGAAGTCCCTTCGCCGCATGGCAAAGGACGAGGGGCTTGCAGTGATAGCCCTCGCGCAACTGAACGATGACGGGGAGCTTCGCGAATGCCGTGCCATAGGCATGGATGCCACGGTGCAAGTCACCATTGAAATGTGCGAGGACGAGCCGGGCGCGCGGCTGCTACGGCTACGCCAGCGGCAAGGCAAGACCGGCGTCGCGGTGCCCGTCGCGTTCAACGGCGAAACATTCGAGTGGCATCCGTTGGCGCATGAGCCGGAGCAGGCCAGCGGGAAATCTTTCAACAGCAACCCAAAACGAAAACACAAATGACCGACACACCCACACCCGAAACAGACGCCAAGCTCGCCGCAGTTACCGAGGAATCCTCGGCAACTCATTCGCCGCCGAGCGACTGGCCAGCCTTCGCTCGCGCGCTGGAGATCCAGCGCAACGCAGCCCGCGCCCAGCGAAACGAACTGGACGAAGTATGGGCCAAGGTCGCCGAGTGCCGCGCCGCGCTGGAGATGATCGCCATCGCAGACGGCGCGACCACACCCGGCACAGCGGCATGGGCATCCGCCGAAATCGCCCGCGCAGCCCTCGCCACCCTCTCCAAATGAGCCAGCTCGACTTTTTCCCGCACATCCCGCGCCGACTCACGCACGACGAAATCCTCGCCGGGTTTGCCGAGCTTTTGCGCGCGGTGGAGGCGATGGAGTTCTGGGAGCCGTGCCCGTGAAAAGCCCCCACAAAATAAAAATAAAAACATATTGACGCACGGATGCAGCCCGCTAGATTCCACCCCATGAACAACACGAACACCACCAGCGCGGCCCGCGACGAAAGGCAAAAGTTTGCAGTATTCACCACGAACCGAAACACCGGCAGCTTTTCGCATATCGGCACGTTCGACACGAATGAAGAAGCCGAAGCGAAAGCGGCGGCAAATCGCGGCGGCAACTGGCACGCATGGGTGGAAATCGCCCGCTAGATTCGACCCCATGAACGAAATCGCCGCCAACAAAATCAAGACCCTGATGGAAATCAAAACCGCCAATTATCGCGCCACCGGGGACAGCCATCCTGAAGTCGCCGCTCAGTTTGCAGTTGAGGCAATCGTGCGGATGGTGATGGGGCAGCCGAAGCATATCCAGCAACTTCTCGACGAAGAAATAGAAGATGCGATTAAAGCCGGGAGGGTCACAGCATGCCCACGCACTTGACGCGCCCGCTCCTTGGCTGCCGTCTGCGCGACTGCGGAGCCCCTGACTGCCCCACATGCTCCGGCGCTGAGGCTGCGCGGCAATACCGCGAGCAGCAGGAGTGCGACCATGAGGAGCATGAGCACGGCTACTGCCTCACCTGCGGTGCCGACATCACCGACGAACTGGTGGGGCAGGCCGAGGACGCCGCCGATGCAGCCCAAGACCGATGACGCTGATTGACTACCTCGCCTCCGCCAATCTCCCGCACTGGCCAATCTACGCGCACCTGCACCGCCACGGCCTGTGCTCGAGCAACTGCACCCGGCTAGAGGACATCGCATCGCCTGACCACGCCGCTTGCATCGCGCATTTGCGCAGCCTCAACCCGCGCCATCTCGCCAACATCCTCGCCAAGCACACCCCATGAGAAACCGCACCCATTCCGCCAACACGCACCTCAACTACCGCTCCCGATGGAAGGTCCGCGATGCCCTATCGAGTAAACGACACGGCGAATCATGCGACGACATCCGCCTCGCCTGCCACCTCTGGCTCCTCAAACGCTGCCCCGGATACGCGCAGGAGCACGCCGAACTGGTGGACATGGCCGCACGCAACTTCACCCGCGCCTAGACAGCCCCGCGCGCACCCACCCTTCGCGATTCTAGGCCCCGCTAGACCGTCGCCCGCTGTCCTACCCTTCCCCGCCGCCTCCCAAACTACCTTGCGAGGACGTAGAGGGTGCAATCGCCATCTCCGCAAACCTTGACTTTGCCAATTCCAGCGAGACAAACGTGAACCCGTCCGTCCCCCACGCCTCAGACCGAGGGTAAACCTCACGCTCAGGGTATTCACGCCCGTAAATCACCGCAGGAGCAGCCACGCGCAGCCTCACA
>Ga0208974_1001118_pt1 | contig 10626 bp, 11 predicted proteins | sample GreLakmeER15MSRF_FD_187699 | JGI IMG/M metagenome (GOLD analysis project Ga0208974, IMG submission 187699) | Freshwater lentic microbial communities from great Laurentian Lakes, MI, USA - Great Lakes metaG ER15MSRF (SPAdes) | ecosystem: Environmental > Aquatic > Freshwater > Lake | place: Great...
ACAAAAAAGAGGCCGTAGGGAAAACGAAAACCCTACGACCTCAGTATGACACAAACAACAAAACACGCACTCGCGCACGGCAACTAAAACACGAAGTTGAAAACAATGTCAACCATTTTCAGCCGTCAGCAATGACAACAACTCGTCAAGAGTAGAAACGCTGCCTACGATCTTCATCAGGTCGTTTGTCTCGGAGCATTGGCGAAGGTCAGCAAAGAAACGCTCACGCTCGTCTCGGATGAATTGCACGATAGCCTTGAACTCGTCACGATCAGAGAGGGATTCGACGGCTTGCTGGATGGTTGGCTTAGGTAGTGGGGTCATGTTATTTCATTGATTTGCTTCCGCTGCACTTCCATTTGCGGCGTGACAGGTTATTTGGAGAGTTCTTATCACTGCGCCAGTCGCCTTTGATAGCGTTGGATCGAGCGCAATACGAGTCGCCTTTGGCCGTGCCGGGACGAATCCTGTCACCGCCGTCAGCGGCTTTACCAGCTTGCCCATACTTGACGGTCTTCTTGCGTCCAGTGTCAGGATTGGTGACTACTTTTTTGAACCGCTTCTCCATTACTTTTTCTTTGCTGTTTTAGCAGACCGCTTAAAATCTTGGGCTGAAGGAGCCTTCTTTGAACCCACTTTATTCATCTTTTCGCCGCTGCCAGCTTTAATGCGGGCTTTCTTGGCATTGACGTTTGCGTATAGTCCTTGTTTCATTTGTTTTTCTTTTTGTTTTGAGATTCATATTCAGCCTTTAAGTATCCGCGAACCGTTTCAATAGTATCCTTGTCCCCGATTGGCTTCCCGTCGATATACAACCCAGTGTCACCCTTGGGTCTTGCTTCAGAAACAATTTCATTATTGGTTATTTTGAAATCAAATCCGGTCCCTTGTGAAAACGCACGCAAGGCTACATCACCAGCAATTCCAGCAACATCTCTTATTCCTGCAATGTATTCCCTTGCCGCTGCTAATTTTTTTTCATCAACTTCAATTGGTGCTTTTTTTGCTGTTGGCAATGGCAATGGCAATCCTGTTTGTTTCTTTGGTTTATCTAATGGCATATTTTTATTGTTGCATTCCTTGGGTTGTCACGCCGCCCATTTGAGCGGGATTTGTTCCGATTTTACCAATCTCAGCATTTTGCATTTGCTGCATTTGGAATTGATACTGCTCCATGTATTTCTGGAGACGACCACCAAACGCCTCGTCGGATTGTGCGCGTTGCATAATGTCCGGTTGCTGGACATACGCTTGAACCATCTGCATTGCAATCTGTGCGCCGTTTGGTTGCGCCGGAACCTCAATGCCAGCAAAGATCTTGGCGAGGTCGTCAGTGACGTTCTTGGCGACCTTCTGTTGAGCTTCCTCAACTGGTTGCAGAACGTAGTCCGCAAAGATCGGGTTGATGCTCGACGCGGTAAATTCAAGGAGTTTGTTGATATCAAGAACCCCGTTGCGATCAAGTTGAACAAGTGACACCATGTTCTTGAGTTGCGTCTCCGCAGTCTCTGGATCAGTGGTCAACGAGTCAAAGGAAACGGTAATGCTGAAGTTCTCGTCAGGACTGCCCTTAGTCATCGTTTGAGGATTCGGATTGCCGGTAACTTGGAAGAACACCTCGTCCGGCCCCATGCGCTGATACAGCTTCCACCCCATGTTAAGCACATCGCGGACATGATCGAGGAACTTGCCAACGTAGAATTGTTGACGGGCAACCGTGAGCGGGTTTGTAAGATCCAATCCGACAGCACGGTCTGCCTGCGCTCGCATAGACATTTCAGCTTCTACTGAACCCTGATCCATCTGCGGAACCGGTCCCCAAGCAATCTCTCCAAGGCGACGATAAGGAACGCGACGGCCCGGACCCCAATCTGAAGGAGGACGCCCAGCGGGATGCATAAGAGGCGGCAGAGTAGCAAGGGATGCCCTGTCAATCCGGCTATCGCGCTCAGTCTTAATCTGCATCTGCGCCCCACGAAGGACGTCGGAAAACGTTTGGACCTCATACATCCGCTTCTGGTCATTGGCTAGCCGGGTTACAACAAACGGATAATCATCATATCCATTGAGCAACTCATGTTTGGCATGTCCTTCCGTAGTTGGATGAAACACGGTGCAATAGATACCCTCAGAACCGTCCTCTTCATCTATGAGCCGTTGGTAGCCGTAAACCACCATCACCAAGTCATTGTCGTCGGTGATTGGCAAGCGTGTCTGAGTTTTGACCTTCTCGCCGTCAAGATACATGGAATCTTTCCCGCGAAGGTTGGAGATGGCGTTATCAACCCATTTGCGGTCCCAACCCTCGTTCGTCACCTTTTTCTCAAGCTCTTGAGCCGTCAAGAACGTGCGCCAGAAGACGTATGGAGCGCGTTGGGGGTCTGATACATAGGGCGGGAACAGCACCTCTCCATCCGGGGCGCAAGAATAGACAACCGGGCAATCAACGGTTTGGCGGGGAATCGGAATTTCAGAAGTCCCCGTCTTTCGCAGCTCCCTGATTGCTTTCTTTGTCCGCTTGTTCGACAGGTCTGGAAACGCTTGCTGGATCAACTCAAGCAGCATCTCGTCATCATTTCCATCAATAATAAGGTTCGCTAGATCAGGGGATTGTTGGGCAATTTGGTCGATGGTGACTTGTTGCAAATATGTTCTTTTTTCTCGCTTCCATCCAACATAGGAGACCATAATTCCCTTCTCTAGCAAATAGTTCGCACCCAACTCCATTTGGTTCTTGAAGTCTGGGATGTAGGTTGAGCGCATCCATTTAAGGAAGGACGACACAACAGAGGCTCGCGGCATTGAAGCCATGGACGTCGGGAACGCCTTAATGTGGCTACGCTGAAGTGCTTGGTCAAACAAGGATACATACATGTCAATGCGCTCGCCAACAACGTTTACCTCCTGATCGGAAGCACCTTGCCACGGAAACGCGTTGGCCCCGTTCTTACGAAGGTCGTCAGACTTGCCGTCCCAGATGTTGCGGCGGTCATTGTAAGACCTTAGGCAAGACTCAAAATAGTATTCAAGATCAATGAGGCAGGTGTCATACGCCTCAATAAGCGCGTTGACATCCGGTTCTTTGTCGGCGTAAATAAGAGACTCGTCCTCTAGTTCGTGTGATTCAATCATGGTGCGTATTCGTAATAGTCTTCGGGTTCAGCAGATATTAGGCACACTTTAATGCGTTTGCCAACAAGTTTGTTTGATAGGCGGGAAGGGCATTTTACGGGGACCGCCAGCCCGTCCATGCGGACAATTACCCAACTTGGGTTGTTGCAGACCCGCATGACGGTAAAATCCTCGTCAATTTGCTGCTTGATAAGTTCGTCAAGGCTACACGGAGACTCATCAATGGTGATGGTCTTCTTGGCAGGGCGACCACGTTTGGCTGCTTTTTTAGGTGTCGGCGGCTTCATCTGGAATTGTCTTTTGGAAATCTTTAATGACTGCTTGCAAAATGTCAAGCTCTTGAGTGATTCTTTTAGTGCGGCCAAGCTTTTCTTGTTTTGCCCTGCGGAAATACGCTTCTTTCAACACATCCAGAACAAACCCTTTAGCGGTCAACGGTTTAGGTTCAGCTTCCATAATTAGTATCCTCCAGACCCGTGAGTTGTAACAAATGACTGGCTGTTGTCAACATGATCGAGATTAGCAATCGCTGCGTATCGGCAAACGTCAATAGGATCTTTCCACGCTTCTTTTAGTCCACCTTCGCCCGTGTATTCGCTGAGTGCTTGAATTATGTTCTCGCAGTCGCTGCTGACATAGAAATGCGGTCTGTTGACAGAATCTAGCGGCTTGCTTGTATCCCATGACATTTTGCCGATAAGTGCTTGCAATCCGTCGTCAATATCGAGTCCGGGGGCGGGGATGCAAACCATGCCGGATTCGTTTAGGTCCTCGATGATTGAAGATGATCCGTCTTGCGCTTGATACTTTGCTGCTCCAAGACGAGGGTCAATCAATCGTTCAAAGATCTCCTCGTCGCCCTCCATTTCTTGGATCGCCTCAATGTAGTCACGGATACCAAAACCTTGCCCCTTGGCCCCCGGCCCCGGCATCCACTTGCCGCTTTTCCATTCCGCCCAGTCACCAACGTCAACACCCGGCCACTCACGGTAAACCCAGAAGGTCCCGCTCTCGTCAATGGCGATCCAGCACATGAACCAGTTTTTGGCTCCAGCTGGGTCAATAATATGGTAGCGCGTAATGTTTTTAGTGGGAATAGTGTCGGGGGAGACCACGTTGACAACCTTGTTGAACTTGGGGAATTTAGTCGCATGGGACTTCATCGGCACTCCATAAGCGCGAATGAGGATTTCTTCCCGCGTGCGTCCTGCCAGCGTTTCCTTGATTCGGTCGTATCCGCCAAAAGCATTGTCCTGAGAGTGGAAGTAATGCACTGACGCGTTAAGCCTCTTAGACTTCTGGACGTATGGAACCAACTCACCGTTAAGCAGTTCGGCCGGGCGAGACTCAATGGTCGTCGCTCCATCAAGATACTCCTTGATGACCTCCGTCCAACCATCAATAGGCGTGAACGTCACCAGCATCTTCGCATTTCTTGTGGCAAGACGGAACCTGAGCGTGTTAATCAACTCCGGTCCTAATAAGTATTCATCCAGCCACACCCCAATGTTGTGCCAAACATGGTTTTTAGATCCAAGTTCCGCGCCCTCAAGGATGGTTGGGTTGTTTTGATACTGGGAATACGTCTTGAAGATGATCTGCGAACCGTTTGGAAGGATTAGCGACGAATCAGTGAAGCCCGTCTTCTTCTTATAGGAGATGTAGGTGTTTGCGCTTGTCTGCTTTGTCTTGAGGTTCTCTGGCAACCAGTCCCACACGGCACTTTGCTGCTGGCGAATGCTGACTTCAGATGTCTGGGCGAAGCAGAAGATTTCAGACTTGGGGTTCTCGATAGCTGCTCGGACAACAGAGAACGCTCCCCACTGCGTCTTGCCGCTCCGGTTGCCGCCTAGTGCCAGTATCTCATTAACCTCAAACAGTTGCTCCTCAGCCTTGCTCCAGTGCGGGAGTCTGAACCCATAGTGGTATGGATCTTTCTCCGCATTCTCAATGGCCTCATGGTAAATTGAATGAAGCCCGATTAATTCATCAGGCTCCATCTCCACCATCTCCTCGTCGGTGGGCGGGGTGAGGATTGCGTGTTTCCGCCAAATCATAGTATCTCGGCTTCGATTGCGTCTTCCTTGATCTTGCTGGCGATCCGAGCTTTTGCGTCAAAGATCATCTTGGCAGCATCATCCAGACTCGCGCCTTTGCGATGCTCCACGATTGAGGATGCCATTCCGGTCAGTTGAGCGGCTTTATCGGTCAGGATGCCCACCGTTACGGCTAGCTTGTCAGGGCTAATTTTGGCAAGCTCTTCGGGATTGTCAAACAACTGTTGGGAACGCTCAAAGAGCAAATCCGTGTAGTCCTGCGCCGCAATTGCGTATCTCATCGAGAATTCCTTGCGCTTCGTCTCAAGCGTGTCGTTATGCCGCCATTGCAGCCCCCTGATGGTCTCTCTACCGAGTCCTGTCTTCTTTTGGATGTCGGTTATCCTCGCGCCTTGTGCGGCCAGCCACAGGGCCATTGCGGCCTTGTTTGGGGCATAGTGTTCGACACAGTTGCCCGGAGAGAGCTTTGCACGCTCCTTGACCTCAAGAAACCAAGCAGACTTGTCTTCTCGTTCGTCAACGTATTCCGCTTTTAGCTTCTCGTTTGGATCAATTGGTGCTGGTTCCGAAGTCACTTTGATTTCTTAACCTTTACTTTTTTGAGATGCAACTCTTTTAATCAAAACCTTGTTCCATATCCAAACGCCTTGGCATAATCAATAGAGTCTTTTGATGCTGTCCCAAGAGTTTGTCCAAGACGACGCGACCATTCGGGATCATACTTGCCAGTCTGTAATGTGGCTTGAATTCCATTTGCCGTGAGCAACGCCGTGCCTAGTGCTTTTGACGTTTCTTTTTGGAACTGCTCTTGAGTAAGCTCCTTCTGAGACATCTTTCCAAGAAGCGGAAACAATGATCCAGCTCTATACATTGCAGCAGTTGCCCGAGTTCCGATGGAATTCATCACTGGTCCAATAGGAATGAATCCGCGAGCACCCTTCTCGGTGATGACACCAGTTGGTTTGATGCCTGCGCCATTGGACACAGTTCGGGTTGCCTCAGTAAGACGAGAAGCAGCAGTCATCCTGTTAACAAAATCTTCGCCAAGGGCGATCTCCATGTTTTGTTTTAGCTTAGGATTTGCGGCAACGTCTTTGAGAAAACGATCACCATCCCAAAGCTGCAATCTCATTGCCGTTGAATCAGGATCACCGGGGTAACGAGAAAATACGTGTTCAGCAAAATCTTCTCGAATTGCCTTTTGTTCAGCTGGATTAAGCTTAGAAAACACCTTTTTTACCTGTGCAGGTTCAGCATCAAACAATGCTCTAGGAAACTCACCCCTAGTGATTGATTCCTTGTGTCCATTCAAAACGTCTTTAATTAAAACGTTGCGCCCAAGTTTCTCGGCCTTTTGCTGATTTGATATCCTATTTGCAATAGAAAACTTCATCTCTTTAATTGCGTCTTGAGACACCACGCCCTCTAGTTGTTTTAGATCATCAAATGTGATTTTAGACGAATCAAGTTTTTGAGCATTAAAGTAAGACTGCAAATCTTTTAGTTTATTTACCATTCGTTGTCCATTAACTCCTGTTCCAGAATCAAACAACTCCCTCACAATTCGTTCATCAAAATTAAACTCATTGCCAGAGCCAAGTTGTCTTCCATTTAGCCCAATCTTATTCAAGTAGGATTCTTGCATGGAACGTTCAAATGCTGGAAAATTTGCTGGGTCATCCCTTTTGATTGCAGAAAGAATCAAATTAGTGTCCTCCGGTGATTTGTAGGCGGCTTTCATAATGTCGCCTGAGGTCATAGTTTTCCCCAATCTGTTCTCTAGAATTTTAGCAAGATCAGTTTGCGTATAGTCAAGAAAGTTTTGATACTTATTTGTAGCATCAGACCACTTATCATATAGTCCTTGCTTCTTGTAAACGTCGTCACGAAATTGCGTAACAACTCGTTCTGCGGTGCTTGAAGCCCTTTTCAACTCATTTGCACCACTACCTGCAACTGGTCCAGATGGAGCTTGATCTCGGATAATTCTTACCTGCTCATCGAGTTGGCTTGCACTAAGAGGACCAGAGATTTCCTCAAGTTCTTGAATTTTCCTACGAGTAATGCTCTCAGCTTCTGGCGACAGTTTTCCGCCATCAATTTGCTTTTGAAGATCAATAATTTTATTAGCATTTTGTGGTCTTGCCCTTAAGTTGCTTATAACCTTTTGAATCTCCGCTGGCCTTGACGCACCACCATAAAATGATCTTTCAATCCTTTCAGCCAACTCAATTGGGTTCACGCTTACAACAGAGTCAGCCTCTTGATAAAATGAGTCATAAACGTCCTTTTTAGCTTGTTCCGCAACAGCCTTGCCCTTTCCAAGCGATTCTTGCAAGTATAGTGCCGCAGCACCCTCGTCAATTTTCGGCTTATACATTTGCCGTTGCATCTCCTCGCTTGCGCTTCTCCTAAGAGTATCAGCAGTTGCTCTATCTGAAATTGCAACTTGTTTTAGATAAAGATCGTTATCGGCTTTTACCGCTTTCACGGTCTGCTCATAAAGGCTATCTGGAAGTGCTTGCCTTGAAACGCTGTCATCCATAAATGCAGCAAGCCGTTTTGCTCCAAAAGCTAAGTCTTGACCAATTTTGGAATTTGGCAGGTTCTGAGCGGCACGAAGCATTTTCTCTTGGCTTTCGACGCTTCCACTTGCAAATCGGGCCAAGCTTGTCGGGTATCCTTCATTGGCAAGAAACTCACCAGCTTCGTTGATTAATTTTGTTCTTTCTGAAACCGCACCTTTCCTCATTGTTGCTACGTCGCGAAGAAGCGCACCACCAATTTTAGTGATGCCATATTCAATTGGAAGTCCAATCATTGCCTCTGTTGATCGACGCATAATAGAATTGCCGAATCCTTCTCCAGCACCCATCACGGCCTTTACAAGCGAGTCCTGAAGTGTTCCAGCAGCAGCATATCCAGCAGCACTTCCAATTGCCGTGCCAGCTGGAGTCTTAGACAATCCGGCTCCACCAATGCCACCAGCAATAGAACCAATCATTGGTCCAACCTCACCAAGAACGTCAATGAAATCTTTTGATGTCATATCATAACGATCAACGGGAAACCAACTGCTTCCATCATTAATAAGCCTTACGGGCTTACCCATGACATTCATCGTCTTTACATTCTGACCACCATACTTTTCTTTGAGATACTCATCTTTGGAAGGGTCGGTCAAGAATGCGAGATTCTTTCGATCTTCCCATCCAAGTTCTGACTGCATATTTACTGGTTGCCCAATAACTGCGGATAGCCCCTTAGCCAGCTTGTTGTCAATGCCCTCAGAGGTTGTCAATGGAGCTTCCATTGGATCTTTTTCACTTAAAAATGATCCATCAGCAAGTTTTCTTACAATGTTTTCTTTTTGATTGCCAATCATAAGATCGGCCTCGCTTACCAAATCAACATACTGCTGCGCTTTTTGTGTCGCTTTGGCTGCCCCAAGTTGGTCGCCAGAATCAAATAATGATTGCGCTTGCTTACTTAGCAGTTCAAATTCCGAAGTGGCTTGTTGTTTTTGACCTTCAAGCTCAGAGATTAGTTTGATTGACATATTAATTCGATTACTGATTGGCCTTCAATGCGTCAAGTCTATCCTGCAAAGATTGAGCTTCAGGACTAAGTTGACTCTGTTTCTCCTTATCAAACCTCAAAAGGCTTGGATTGTATTTGGTCCAGTCATCTCCCGGCCCGCCAGTGCCAGTGTCTGCAATCCCAAGAATTGATCGTGTTTGTTTGTATTCCTTCAGGTAATCGTCAAATACTGGTTTGGAGATTTTTCCATCATTAAATAGTTTCACCACTTCTTCAGGAGTTCCGTTGACGGATTCAAACTGATTCAGGGCTGTTTTTTGCACGTTGGAAACAAGATCATTAGGATTCATGCCAACTTCCATCTTGCCAAACCTATTTTCAAACTTAGGCCATTCTTTTTCAGTAATTGTTCCACCTGCTGATCCAGTTGGAGAAGATGCTCGCATTTTCCCGATTTCTTCTTTGGATGTCTGAACTTTGATGGTTTCCAAATCCGATGCGATTCGACCAGCTTCTCCGGCAGGTAAAACTTGGCCTAATGTTTGCTGACCTCTTGCGATTAACGGGTTTGAGGAAAGGACAGATTGAATTTCAGGGATTATTTTTGAAGCAGACCCAATAATTGCTCTAGACCTTTCAAATGACTGTTCTTTTTGCGCAGCTTCCGCCTTCTCAGCCTTTGATCCACCTCCACCACGCACAATCCTCATTCCCCCTCCCGGAATAGTTTCGATTGTTTCTCCAGCTTGCCCACCAATATCTGCCCCACTAACCATAAAACTGCCATCAGCAAGAGGCCTTGCATTAACCTTAAATCCTTGAACCGCAAGACTTTGAACTTGTTCGGCGGTCATCGGGGTTTCTTGTTTTTCTGTTTTTGTTGGCTTGAACCCAATTGGTCTTGCGGGTGTTACCGAAAGGCCAGCATTAATGGAATCGGCCCGTTCATCAGGCTTTGCAGGTAGGACTCCAGTATCCACTGTGTATTGTCTACCTAGATATGAAACCGTAGTTCCGTCTGGAGAAACCACCCCTTCATTTGCCGGAATAATTATCCCTTCGGCTGTTGGAATGTCCATTGGAGGACCGTCTCCCAGCGCACTTGTAATTCCGGCAGCTGGAGTTTGTCCTGCAACTTGAATTGGCTCAAGCACTCCGGTTCGTGGATTGCGAACCATTTGTTGAGTTCCTTCTGGGGTATTAACCTCAACAATCGCTCCGGGTTTGTTTGCCTCGGCTTCCATCTTGGCTCGATCAATCAATGCAGATTGGATTCCTCGTCCTTCTTCAATATCAAGCTGCCTCTTTTTAAGTCCGAATTCAGCATTAGCCTGCATCTGCTTTGTCCCCATGTTAATAAGTCCAGCGACAGATTCAGCAATTCCAGCACGTTCATTCAGAGAAATATTCTCATCCTTGATTTGGTCACGCACACCTTGCAATGTTGGAGCCAAATCAGGAAACAGCTTTAAGGCAGCGTCGATTTGAATGTCGCTTTGCTTGATTAGCTTTTTCTTTTCGCCTTGTTGCTTAAAGTAGTCCTGAGCTTGAGCAATCCCTTGACCAACAGCTTGCATTGGCAACCCAGCCGCCTCAACCACACCAGCGTAATTTGGTTGCTGATACCCAGTAAATCCGATATTCCCGCCCGTAAGTGCCATGATTTTAATTATGTAAAGTTAGTAAACTGGAGTAGCCTTTGGAATCCCTCCAAAAAAGTTACTTATCCCCATGCCCGCAGACAGGCCAAGACCGCTGAGTCCGGTTGCGCCAGCCGCTCCTCCAGCAAGTCCAGAAAGACCCAACCCAGCCGATAATCCGCCAGTAAACGGGGCTGCGAGAAGACCAATGCCCTTGCCCAGCATCCCCATCATTCCTGCTTTTTGTTGTTGTTCCG
>Ga0208974_1001120_pt1 | contig 10623 bp, 6 predicted proteins | sample GreLakmeER15MSRF_FD_187699 | JGI IMG/M metagenome (GOLD analysis project Ga0208974, IMG submission 187699) | Freshwater lentic microbial communities from great Laurentian Lakes, MI, USA - Great Lakes metaG ER15MSRF (SPAdes) | ecosystem: Environmental > Aquatic > Freshwater > Lake | place: Great...
ACTACAGCTTGTAATACTGTACCGACAGATCCCATTGTAAAACCTCCAATCATCTCAGCTACGCCATCCTCGAATGTTTTTGAGCCTAACTCTTTTAAGCTGTCAGCTGTATCAAAGTATTCACCTTGAGTTAAATTTTTTCTTTGCTCTTCGGTCATGCCGCTTTGCTGAATCCAGTTGTATGCTTGTTTTAACCCTTGGTCTAATACCAATGCTTGCGTAAATCCGGTCTCAAATTCAGCAACACCAGCTTGTGTTACACGAATTAATCCCTTAGCTAAAAGACTTTCAACCTCTTTGGCTGCAACTCTTTCAAGCGCTTCTTTAGTTGCATTAGCTCCTAATTTCTTAGCAGACTTAATAGCAACATCCATCATTACCTTACCTAAGAATGAGTCTCCCTTAACTAAGTTTTGCAAACCAACATTCTCAAGAACACCCATACCTGCGGCATATGGTATCGCAATAATAGCGCGATCACCTGCAGAAGTATACTGGAAGTCAGGGTCGCTAAGCATCTCTTCTTCTATTCCACTGTAAGCCTGTAAAGCTAGTCCAGTAAAACCAACCGCTTTTCCAGCCATACCAGTTGCCATTGCGGGAAGGGATTCAAGAACGCCACCTATAGCTTGAGTAATAAATCCTCTATCACCGGACTTCATGTATTCGAGGGTAGTTCCTTCAGATCCAAGCGTTTTAATGATAGATTCCTTGGCTTCGTTTTTTGCCCTGAGCATTGCCTTATTGGCAAGTAAGTTTTCAATCTGTTCTCTAGTCAGATTTTTCCCATTGTGTTGTATTGACTTGTAGTATGCCTTATCTTCTGGAGATAGCTGATTGTAAAAATTTTGACCAGTTGCCTCTAAAGCAGCAAATGGTTCAACAAACGTCATTGATACACCACTTAGAACCTTGTTAACTAAAAACCCACTTAAGCTACCTTCCTTTTCTTTAGCGGCAACATACTTACCTGCAACTAGATTTAGTTTGTTTTGTGATGCTTGAATTTCTTTCTTTTGTATCACAAAGTTTTGAGCTCTTGTTTCTAATGATTCAGCTTTATCATCTAGTATCTTTTTCTGAGCATCATATTGTTCCTGGGTCATCTTGCCACTTTGGGCTAGTTCATTGAATCTACTTACCTCTTCATCGTATGCTTTTCTATCTTGTAGTATATTTTTTTGCGACTGTTCAAAATCATTAAGCTTCATGTTATAGGTCTTGACATTATCTTGAATAATATCATCGGTATAATATGCGTCAATCTTGGCCTTTGCTTCTTTTATTTTGGCAGGATCTTTAGTAGCTAAGGCATATTGATAGTCATCATATATCTGATCTTGCTTTGATTTACTTTGTTGATCACCACCTACTTTCTTTTTCTTGTAGTCTTGATAGGCAGCGCTTTTATAAAAAGATTGAACATCATTAGTCGGAATCCCGGTTCCTATAATCTGTTGTTGTATAATCTCTTTTTGCTCTTCAAATGGTAGCTTCTTAAACTCTGATTGAAAGTCATTAGAAAGTAAGTTCTTACCTCTAATTATGGCAGATTGTTGCTGGTATCCATACTGACCTGTTCCCATCTTGGGGCCACTCATTTGGTCTTTACCTTCAAACTTATTAAGATTATTCAATGCCTTATCAAAGTTTTCGCTATATGACTTAGTGGCATTTACTTCTAAGAATGCACGCAACTCACGCGCTTGCTCAGGGTTCTTTTCGTCAAATTCAAATACTTTATCCTTGCTTCCATCTTTAGTTTTTACTCTTATTTGATCCTTTAAAAATAAACCCTCTTCAGAGAACTCAAAGCCAAGCTTGCCGTATTTTTCAGTCAATTTTTTTATAGCATCCTCTTCTGTTTTTGCCATAAAGTCTGAGTTAATGTCATCAAACTTTACAGGTTTTACTGTAGTTGTGGTTGCAACTCTAGTGCTTACGCTTTTGCCGTATCGATTATTTAACGCATTGATTGATCCTTCGTTTTGAATGGTATGCCACTTGCTCCCGGGAGTCATTCGCTGCCATTGGCCATCTTTTATGCGGTATTGGTTATCAGATTTCTCGTCATCGTAGTTATTAAAAACTTCCTCTTGTTGGGATAGAGATGCATCCTTTTTAAACTGCTTATTAAGATTACCAATTCTATTTGGATCTTGAATCTGTACATACTGAGCCTTCTGCCCGTATACTTTTAAAGGAGCCTCCTCATACCACTTACCATCCTTAAATTGGTATGGCTTCTCCTCCTTGCCTGGATAACCAGTAAAGATTTCACCTTTTGAAGACGAAGATACCGTAGCCTTTGTTGTCGTTGTGGTTAATCTTTCCGATGAAGACGTTCCTAATCCAGATACCGTAAGATCTTTTTTTTTTAAATCAACTTGACCTTTATACTCTGGATATTTTTCAACCATTTTAGATGCAAGAGTGTAATTATCTACATCATTATATTCAGGGTATTTAGCCTTAATTTTTTTAGCAAACTCGTTATAATCTATCGGCATGTTTTATTTTTTATGGTTTAATACCTAATCCAAGAGGGTCGTTATTCGCTTGCGGTTGCTGTTGATTTCCAGCAGCAGATCTAGCTTTGCCCATTTTCTTAGTCCATGTGTCTCTATTTCCAACACCAAAGAAACTACCTACATCATCAAGGCTACTTATAGGACCCTTTACGTCTTTAGAGTTTGATGCATTGATAATAAGGTATGTGTTTTTCCCTGTCTTTTGAAAAATATATTTACCTCCAGATAAACTGCTTAGCTTGTTTACATCACTATTAACCCAAGCTGTTCTAACGTCAGCAGCTGTCTTATAATAAGCCGGCTTATCTTCTGCTTTAACATCGCCGCCACCGCCACCGCCACCGCCTGGGGCTTTTGGTTCATCCTCTAATAATTTAAACTCAAGCTGCATCTCAATGGTGGACTCAACTGTTTTTCTAGCTCTATCTCTTTGCTCGTCAGATATCATTGGTTGATAAACACCTGATGCATCTTTCTGCATTGGTATAAGTTTCTTTTCAGATTCTTGCATAAATGCATCAAAATCTTCTCCTGATAATTCTGGTAAATCTTGATATCTTCTAGACTCATTCTCTTTTTGAACCATGCCAATAAGTATTTGGTTGCGATCCTGAGACGTATAGTATGTTGTATATCCTTCATCCGTATTATCCTGAAGTATGCTCATTGTCATTCTGTCATTGCTTGTTAATGATCCAACAACGTCTGCCATTTTACTAGCAAACCCAGGTCTTTTTGTCAAGTCTGTTAATGTTCTTATACCTTGCTCATTAACATACGGCTTCCATAATTTTGTTATTTCGCTAACAGCTTTATCAAGTTCTACTTTATCGAACACAGCATTACTTGGATCAGCCATTGTCTTTGCTGACTCAATTGTATCTGGAATAACTTTCCCCGTCTGCGGATCTAATCTTCCTGTACTTACAGTGCCTGTCGCCGGATCAATAAAAACTTTCATGTTTTTAATATCACCCATTCTAGCAAAATATTCAGCTGCCTCTACAGATGCTTTTGACGCTGTTCCGTCTTGAAGTCTTTTCTGTAGCTCAGCATTCTTAGCATCAAAGCTCTTAACACTATTACCTAAAGTACCCCAGCTTTCCATGAGATTATTCATGTTCTGCTTATACTGCTTTGGATCTAACTCTCCTCTTTTTAAAGCATCATTCCAAGCTTTAATAGTACCAACTCCTTCTTGAGAAGAGGCAAGAATCATCTGTCCAAAGTTCTGACTAGAAAAGGCATCAGAAGTTTGAATAGTCTTTATATTGTCAGTCTTTAACTGATCTAGGTACTCTTTTTCTTTTTCACGACGCTCACCAATACCAGATATAGTACCTGATAGGTCGTTCATTTGCTTTGCCCAGTCGATAGATTCGACAGGCATGTACCCAAATATGTTTTGATTAATTGCCATGTTAATTTAAACTATATAGTAAACCCTTATTAGTTGGATTGCCTTTATAAGTCAAAGGATTTTCGAACAAATAATCATAATTTGAATTGCCTTGTAATCCTATAAATGGATTGTTAGATAAACTTGCTAAACGTAATTGACTAGAAGTTAGAGGTTTATCCAAAGGATTTGTTTTAGTAAATGGATTACCAAGGGTGTCTGGTAATTTAGCTGATTGAACAGCTTTTGCTATCTCTTCATCGCTAGCTCCGCTTTTTTTGTACAAATCAACCATGCCGTCAACACCTAAAGCAGCTGTACCTAAAGAACTAAAAGCCCCTGTTATTGCAGTATTTCTGTCCTTTTGAGCTTGTGCTCTGATGGCGTTCTGCATCTGAATATCACCAATACCAGTCATCCAATCTCTCTCAGCTTTACGCGCCTCAATACCCGACTCAGCCTCAGCTTGTGCCATATCTCTTTGGAATTGTGTTTGATTGGCCTGAGCGGCTAATTGCATATCCTGCTCGTTGCCTGCTTGAGCCACCTGCCCAATACCACCAATAATACCTTCAGCTCCTACACCTTCAAGAGCTCCAACCATTTGAGCTTCTCTTTGAGATTGCTGTTGTTGTGCCAACTCAAAGCCAAGCATAGGCGTCTGAACAGCCTTGAATGGATTTGTCTCTTTGATTTGTTTGAGTTGGTCTTTAGCTATACCAGCCGCTGATGCAGCCTGCTTCATGTCTTTGTTTGCCTTAATGGCTTGTGCGGCACTAAGACCAACGCCTCCTAATGCCACTAATGTTGATGTTACTGCTGCCATATCTTTATCATTTCAGTGCAGTTCTCAGATCCTTTTTGGAATCCACACTCTGCATAGTAGTTTATTAAGCTTTGGTTTTTAAGTGAAGTGTATACATACTTGCATCCATTTTCCTTAGCAACCTCCGATAGTGCGTTAATCAAAATTAGAATAGCGTCCTTTCGGTCTTTGTTTTTATATTGAAAGTTAGATACAATAAATTCAACCCAAGCAGTAGCCGAGTTGGTAAAATAGATGAATCCAGCACAAATATCTTCACCATCCTTTGTAATCATCAAGCCACCTCTTCCATTTTGAGGTAACATATCTTTAGGCGGTGGAGTCCATCTCCAATCTTTCCACCATGACGCCAAAACATCGTAGTCACGGTCATCAAGATACCTAACTTCCATGTAACAAATTTAAGGAAAACTTTTGAATAATGATGCCTTAACAGCAAATAGCTCAACTTCAGGTGTAGCCTCAGAACCGCTTAGACTCATTGTTAGGTTTAAATACCTACCTCTAGCTCCGTATGACTCAGCTGTTGATTTTTTATTGACGAATAAATAGTCGCCAGGGTTTGGTGTATTGGTAAATGCAGTGGCTATTGTTATCTGCCCTGATGCCGCTGCACTAATTGAACCAACAAGCAGTATGTTTGTTAGCTGACCTGCTGATATGTTACCTTTATATAAGGTATCTCCAGGGTTTATATTTGTAAATGGTACATCAAGCGATATGACTAAGCCAGCAACAGAGTCAACTAATCCTACACCTTGAATAGATACAAGGTCGAAATTCAACTGCCCTTGCGGTCTTCTTAGATATGAATAGAAATCACCCTCCTTCTTAACAAACTGAGAACTATCCATTTGAATCTGATCTAGATCTGTGGCACCTACCACATCTAAAGCATTTGTACAGTCAAGATTCAAAGACTTGAACATCTTAGTCTCTACAGGCGACTCGTTTATTATAGTCTCTATAGAGAAACCTCCTGGTGAAGCTCCATAAAACTGCGTTCTAGTTAGATTGGTATCATGCTCATATAGATTACCTCCTTTAAATGAAAAGAAAGTACTGTTAAGACCAATCATCCAATCTGGTCGATAGGTCCACCTAGAGGTCCATCCCTCAGCCTTATTGGAGAATGTAAGCGTATCTATAATCATATAACAAAGTTACGAATTTTAGACCAAGCAACTTTTCATGCTCTTGATCATCTCATAGTACTTGTATGAGCATCTGTTTTGATCTAACTGAAGGTCTGTCTCAAATGGAAGGCTGTCCATATATGAGGACTTATGGAACATGCCTTGTGTTGAATTTACAACACCTGCGTTATGGAAGAAGTACAGATCATCCCATCGATCGGCCGGGCAGGTTGCCCAAGCAAAATCAAAGCCTTTTGGTACTTCAACATGATGACCGAAAAACCAAGCGTTCCATAGCTCGGCCCACATACTTGCCGTCCAGGCCTGTATGCCGTTTGGATCACCCTCCTTTTTAATGTGCTGCATGTCGTTCAATAGGTTGTATAGATCCTTGCTGTCTTGCTCTACTTTTCTCCAATAGTGTGAGGTCAAGTTCTTCATGAGCTTCTGAGCGCCACCACTTTTATTCTTGTTGAATTCAATTAGTTTACGTGATATTCCAACTTGGTTACACATGGCCTTTAATACTTCTTCACCCTTGCTCATGATATAGTCATATCCTATATATGAGATAGTGTCTGAGAAATACCATATATCTCCTTCTAGGTATGGAGTAAAGTCCATATACTTAGTGAACACAAAATCAGCGTCATGAAAAAAGAACACATCGTTTGTTAACTCTGGATATTTCTTGAAATGCTTCTGAAGTAAATGAGCTTGAATAGCAGGCGGGTAGTTACAATCACCCATGGTGTCTTTATAGAAAAAGAACCTAGCAATATCACTATAAGTTTGATATAACTTATTCCACGACTCTGGTATCTCATCTTGATATCCAGCTACAATGTCTATGTTCTTATAACCGAGAGATGCAAAGTTATGTATGCACACCTCAATCTGCCAAGCGTAGTAGTCAAGCGCAGGTTGCGCTGACAACATCCTAAGTGTCTTCATCAACAAACGTTAGTCGCTCCGGTCCAGTCTGATCCGTCCCATTCATACGCGACATTAATAATTAAATTCAAGTACCAACCAGCAGGCGCTGAAATAGTGCCTAAAAGGTTTGTAAAGATATTATTTCCAGGGACACCAATTGCACCATTTACATAATAATTATCAATATCAAGAACAGTACAAACTGTTGATTGTGAAGAAGAGTATGACAGCGTGATTGGCGTCAACGGAGCAATCGTCGTCGTTGTGGTTGACGTCGTTGTGGTTGACGTCGTTGTAGTTGTTGTAGTTGTAGTAGTCGTTGTAGTTGCAGCACACTCTGAGCAGTTTCCATACGTGTAGTATATGTCACCATTTTGCGCTCCAGGTGAAGCTACTGACGTGATTGTTATGCAATCACCGTTACTGTCTTTTATGAAATTAGGCAAACTTAAAGGAGCAAAGCCTTGGTATCTCATTAGTACAGCAGCACCGCCCACACATTTAGTTCCATTGTAGTAATAGAAAGGCAATGTGGTTGTAGTTGTTGTAGTAGTCACAGCTGAGCAGGCCAATAGCTTTAGAATCTGACCTGTGTCAGCGACTAGGCAAGCATATGTCACACCTGACTTCCTAACTAAATACCACAAGAAAGCTCCATTAAATAATGTTGTGGCGCCTGAGTCGATGTAAACAAAACTGTTTACTGCTAATGTGCCTGTGTGGTAGTATGTTACATATGACGGTGTGGATGTACACGCCAATAGATCTGTATTGAATGGCGTAATATCAAAGTCAAAACCAGTAACGGGGGTTGACGTTGTGGTTGTAGTGGTTGACGTTGTGGTTGTAGTGCCAGTGCATGATGTGCAATTTGCATAAGTAACTATAGGTGTAATAACATTATAGTATGGGAATGTTGCTGTTGTTGATCCGGTTACTCTCCAGCAATTGCCGTCTGTTGTTTTAACAACTAAATTTGTTGTAATTGACGTTCCTAATGAGTTTCTTAATACAACAACTGTTGTATTATCAACACAAGATATGGCTGTAAAATATGTACCAGCGGGGAGCGTGGTTGTGCTAGTTGTTGTAGTAGTTGTAGTTGTACCAGCACAAGTTGATTTTCCAATTATTGTACCCTCCTGATCAATCTGTACGCTATAATTAGAGTCATTAATTTGATACCATTTCTTACCTCCCATAAATGGACGTAACCCTTCTGAGTCATAGAATATAGTGTCAACTAGGTTTGGTATATAACCATCACCCTCAAAGTACATCAACGTGAATGTAGGAATAACTAAACAAGCATCAGAACCTGATTCTTTAAATTGCTCAACGTCAATTAAAAAAGGCTTCATGTTGCCTGGATCAGATACTGTTACTGATATAACAGCTGGCAAGCTGGCACCAAAGCAATTATTAGCTCTAACTGTTATTGAATAAACACCAGCTGGGCAGTTCTCAAAGAATATAGTTCCGTTTGAAAAAGTTGCCTGATTAGGTAACGTGCTTGCTAATAAGTTCCATGATGTTGGATTATTAATAACCCCTATCGTTACACTCCCTGAGGTATTGGTATTAGCTGTAATTGAATCCGCAATAATAAATGGAACCGCAAACTCTGAACATGTACAGCTTTGTTTTGATAGCACCTCACCCGTTGAGCTTACCTCAATATAATTTAAGTTTGATATTGGCGGCGTTACGCATAATGTGGTATTAATAAGATGGAGAAAAGCATCACCAACGTAAACTGATGAACCTGTGCTTGTTGTAAAAAGTTGATCTCCAACATTTGGAAGAGCATCCACACCATTATGGTATATAACTACGTTGGGACATTGCGCACAAACATTTGCAGTTGTTCCTGGGTTATTGTCAATGTAAAACTGATTTAGATTTGGATTTATCTTATTTACAATCCATGTAGACCCGCTAAATGGTGATGATACAATTAAACTAGCTTCCGACAAAGGAAGATTCTTGTAGAATTCTATAGTTCCTACGCCATTATTAACGAGGCCATTATATGGAGCCACTAATCCTATTTCGTCAGCAGGAATACCTGCTGCTATTAACGCGTTATAGTTAGATGATGAATTAACTCCAACATACTTTGTATCCGCAACAATCTCACCGTTCCATTCAATCTGATATCTTGTTGGTTGATCTGGATCAACGGTGTTAAAACTAATACCAGCTCTTCCGATGTTAGGTCCGAAAAGCATATCAATCGCTCGGCTGTCAGTAACGCCTTTGTAAGAAGCAACGGTATCCATTTTATCCTCATAATCCCACAACAAGTACACATACTCATAGTTATTTGGATTTGAGAAAACGAATGTACCGGTAAATACACCTGCCGAATAAATGACCGGTATTTCAGTTGCTAGGCTAAGTATGGTTGTCTTGTCAGCTGCTGTGTATGCAGTATCTGAAACCAAGTAGTATAGCTTGTTATTTAACGTAGGAGCGAGTTGCCGATAGTCAGACAGAACATCACCAGCTACCACAGTGACAGTAGAACCATTGTATGGAATATAGTCAACCCCACCGATTCCTGTTGACGTATCAAATAGAGCGATAGCGCTGCTACTTAATACCACATTGTCAATTGTGTATGTTGAGCTACCCGTGTAGCTGAATGCCTGCTTAGTTTTACTCATCTGTACCTAATGTTAGAATATTAAAGTTTATTTTTCTAGTTATACCTTGAGTTAATGTGTAGTCTACATATGTATTGCAGTATGCAACTCTAACAATAACTCTTCTTTTTAAGGAGGTGAGGTTATTTTGAATCCTTGCATATATATCTTGAGACCCAACACCTGATTGGCAATAAGGAGGTAATTCAACCCAATTTGTACCAAATCCATCGTTAATTAATGTAATTGACCAACTTGTAGTACCTGATAGTGCAAATAAATATTGAAGGCTTCCCGCTGTATTATAAGGAAAAGAACCAGCAGATGGATTAATCTGTATATCGCAAGGTACATTTCTTCTGTCTGTAGATGCAATCACGTAATTGTGATTGTATGGGTCGTATGCACCAAGCTTAGCCATATTTGGCGTGCTTGCCAATAGATCTCTAAAATAATCAGACATACCCATTCGAGATATCTGCATTACTTGATCACCTTGCATTTGAAGAACAACACCTCTCTTAGCATCTGAAAAGTACATTCGATCACTCCATACAGCAAAACTCTCTGGGTTTGATGATATACCAAACTCGTAAGGTAAAGCAATTTGTGTTCCAAGAACTTCAGGCACAGAGGCTACTGATCCACCACCAACGGCATCAACTAATAAGTTTTTACCATAAAGAACTGACGTGATTTTATCTTGGTGTAATACCACTAGGTCAGTTGTTCTAGCGTAAAGTTTTTGGACGGTGCCAAAGTTCTTGTCTAAGTTCTTGAAGTTAGCAAGAGATAGGTTGAACTCATTCAATCTATTAATAGATGAGTCCCAACGATACAAGCCGCTATATGTAACCGATGTATCTTTTATTTGCTCTTCATAATCCTCAATAACACCACTAGCGCGGAGGCTGTACTTTAACCATGGTTCATTAAATCCATCTAATATTCTATTTGACTCAACACCATTTCCATAGCAGTAAGCGTTATAGTCTGAATTCTTGTTGCCGATATTGTTTAATTGAATAACAGCTTGATTGAGTACTCCTGATTGGTTTTTATCTAATATGTTATCAGAAACACCACCAGGGATGGTTGCTGTTGCTGTCGCGTAGTTTATTTGTATTGTATATCTATCTGGAATACC
>Ga0208974_1001126_pt1 | contig 10600 bp, 7 predicted proteins | sample GreLakmeER15MSRF_FD_187699 | JGI IMG/M metagenome (GOLD analysis project Ga0208974, IMG submission 187699) | Freshwater lentic microbial communities from great Laurentian Lakes, MI, USA - Great Lakes metaG ER15MSRF (SPAdes) | ecosystem: Environmental > Aquatic > Freshwater > Lake | place: Great...
CGCTCCTCGGTGTCCAGGAACACGTAATTGCACTCCAGGTAAGAGCTCAGGTCCAGCATGCTCTGGCCGCCGCCGCCGAACTGCGTGAACGCGGCGATGGAGACGTCTGGCCGGTTGGGATCGTTCGCGTAGCGCGATCGGTACAGGCCCGGAGAGACGTACTCGTCCGCTTGCTCGTCGTAGACCTGGTAGAGCTCCTCAATGCCGCGGAACTCTAGGCTGATGTCAACGTTCTGGTACTGCAGCGCGATGAGCGGCAGCGCGAGCGACGGGTTGCGCGAGAACCAGAACGGCAGCGGGATGAAGAACTCGCGGCCGCGGATGCTCGGATCGGACGCCGACGTCGCGGCCGGATACTGGACGAAGGTCACTATGTTGTTCTCTATGATGACCTTCTCCTGCAGCGCCTTCGGCGAGATGAACTCCTCGGTCTGGCCGGTCATGCGCTCGTACGCGTAGCGCTTGCCGGGCGCGAGCGACAGCTCGGTCCACACGTCCATCCAGTCGCCGTAGCCCTGGTCTATGAGCTGCGTGTCCATGCGAATGCTGTAGCTCCGGATCATGTGGTGCGCGAGGTTCTTGATCCAGCGGAACCGCAGCTTGTCGTCGCTGTAGATGTTCGGGAGCTGATAGACGAGCGTGGCGCTTGACAGCAGGTCCGCGACGCGGCCGATGCGGCACGTGAACGTCTGGCCGCCGGTTGCGTCAAGGAACGGGCGGTTCAGGAACGTCTGGCGCACGCTCTCCATCGCGAAGTTCGTGTGCTTGCGCGTGACCGTGCGCCAGTAGCTCATCGTCGGACTGCCCGTGAGGTACTGGTCCTGTTGGCCGACGGCCACGAGCTGCATGACGCCGCCGGGCATGGTCGCTATACCAGATACGCGCTGCAAAGCGGTGCGCACCCGGCCTCTATACTCGCGCTATAAAATTGGCCTTATACCGTCGCGGCGGCGATGCGGCGACGGGGATAGAAAAAAGACGCGGCGGCGCTGCTGGAGGCGCTGCTGGAGGCGCGCGCGGCGGGCTCAGAACGACGTGAGCTGCTTCTTGCTCGTCATGAGCGAGACGTCGCTGAAGACGTCCTTCTTGTCCGACGCGGTCAGGTTGGTCGTCTTCGGCGCCATCTCCTTCTTGAACCCGGCGTTGAACAGGTTCGTGATCTCCTCGGTGCTGAGCGCGTAGTTGAAGTACAGAAGGTCGGCGAGCATCAGGCTCCTGTCCTTAGGAGTCTGATTGTGAAATTGAGTGGTCAGCACGGTGCCGGCGGTGTTCTTGATCTCGGGGTAAACGTACAGCGGGCCCTTGTTCTGCAGCAGGACGGTAGTGTCGTTGGTCTCGGTGCCGACGAGACGGCCTTCCGTGTAGCGCTCCAGCTCCAGGACGCCGTTGATGTAAATCGCGCAGCGCGTCTTGTTGCGGATCGGCAGCGGATCGGACGGCGCAGTGTCCTGCAGGATGACGCTGACCATGAACCACTTGGACTTCAGGTTGTCCTTGTCGCGCAGGCCCGACACGGCGATCTTGTAGTTGTTCATGGACATCCAGTTCGTGGAGTTGTCGGTGCACGTGTTGCGCGAAGACTCGTGCGTGACGTCGGGCGCCGCCGTCGTGTTGAACTCCACCGAGAGCACGTTGGCGTTCCGCTCCAGCTTGACGAGCGGCGACTTCACGAGGATGTCGGTCTTGTCATTGCCGCAGATGTTCTTGTAAACGTAGGGAACCTTGTTGCCGCGCATGAACAGCACGATGTCGCTCGCGGCGAGGCCGCTGTCTGTCCTCTGAACGGCGGACTGCTTGTCGGGAATCACCGTGCCGATGCCGTACTTAGAGTGATCTACGTACAGCCAGAAGTTGTAGGTGTACTCGGCGCCGCCGAGCTGGTTGACGGCGAGGTTCAGGTTCTTGTAGGACCCGCTCGTGTCGTCGGTCGTCGTGTAGAGCTCCTCGCCATTCTGCACGAGGTCCTTGACGCCGGTGAAGATGTCCGTGCGGATCTTCTGGCGCGACGCGTCCTGGATGGCCTTCATCGTCTCCAGGTTGTACACGCTGAAGCCGATGACGAACAGGATGATCACCAGCATGACCGCGATGATCACCTGGAAGGTCGTCCCGAGCACTGCCATTTAAAGGGCACTCACGTAGTCGGGATAAAGACCGCGCGCGGCTAAGGCAACGGCGGCTGACTCTATTAGACTTTAAGAAAATAGTCGGGTCCTGTTGTAGCTAAGGGGGCCGCTGCGCAGGGCGCGGTGGCATCACTCCTGGTGCGAGAGCGAGCGCGTTCCCATGATCCGATTCTCGCTTCACGGTCCGCCGCCGCGCGGCGTGCGCGGAGAGCCCGTGCACGGCATCGTCTCGCGCAGCACGCTGTACGGCATTCACCGGCCGATCATGCGGCCCGATCTGGACGTCCACTGCAGCAAGACGACGCTGCTGTTCTTCACGAATCGCGGCGCGGCGAACATGTTCGCGTCGCGCTTCCTGCAGAAGAACCCGGCATTGCGGAGGCCGTGGCGGCTGGAGAGCATGCCTTTTGAGGACCTTCAGAAGATATGCCTGCTGAACTACCTGGACACATACCTGTGCTTCCACGCCTCGCAGGCGACGGCGGCGGCCTTTGAGGCGGGGAGAGCGGGCGCGGGCTCCGGCGCGGGCTCCGGCGCAGAATCGGGGTGCGAGGACTCTGAAGGAGAGGCTTGCGCAGTCTCCGGCTCCGGCGGCGTCATCCTTGACTGCTACGAGTACAGGTCGGCTGAGTATCCGAGCCGGCAGATATTGAACATGATCATGGAGAACATGTGGCGGCGAAACTAGAGCTGCGGGCGCCCGAGCCGAAGGCGGGGAACTTTAGAAAAACTAGCGGGGAGCGGGGAGCCATTAATTTTTGTTCGGCTCGGCTCGGCATTAGCCGAGGCGGTACAGCGGCGAGCGCACGCCGTAGGCGGGCAGGCCGAGGCGCGCCATCATGGAATCAATCGGGCCAGTCAGGTAGTCGGTGTACATATCCTTCGCGTTGATGTCGTAGTTGAAGAACGTGATCTTGCTGACGAGGCCGGAGAAGCCGGGGCCGACGGTTTCGGAAGGGCTGCCGCCGACCCACACGTCGCCGACCTTGTCCAGGTTGAGGCCGGTGATGTCCGCGACGGCGGGGGTCGTCCCGATCGCGGTGCTCGCGCCGCTCGTCACGGACTTGACGAGCTCGCCGTCAATGTAACCCATGATCATGCCGCCCGACGCGTTCTCGTTGACGACGACGCCGACGTGCACCCAGCGCTGCAGGGGGATGTAGTCCAGGGTGATGCCGTAGCGCGCCGTCAGGTACGCGTACCTGTCGCTGTCCTTCGCGAACCGGTCGGCGATGGTCTTCGTGGCCGCCGGCAGCGTGATCGGCATCAGGAGAACGTACATCTTGTTGCGGTCGGGGTCCAGGAACACGAGCGGCGAAGGGCCGCCCTCCTGGGACTTGCCGATCTCCTGGTCGCCGCGGTGGAACACGTGGCGGAAGGTGCCCTGGAACTTGTTGATGTCGTTGATGTAGATCCAGAAAGAGAACGACAGGCGCTTGCCGTTCGTCGCCTTCGGGACCATCGCGCCGTCAAAGCGGCGGTACTGCGAGGCGGTCACGCCGTTCTTGGTGCCGGCGATCATCTCCTTGCGCTTGTTCAGCAGGACCGTGTTGATCATCCAGTACAGGCCGTATGCGATCAGGAAGCCGATGAGGGCGACGAAGATGAGGCCGATGAGGATGCTCGCCGGGCGCGCGCCGACCTCGGACATCTTCGTGCGGATCGCGCTCGTCGTCGCGCTCGCGCGGTCGCCGATGTCGCTCGCGAAGGACGAGGCGGCGGCCGCGGCGACGGCGACGCGGCTCTCGGCGGGCGCGGGCGCGGGCTCCGGCGCCGGCGCAGGCGCGGGCGCAGGAGAAGGCTCATCGGCAAACTTCGGCGCGGCGGCCGCAACGGCGGGCTCGCCGGACAGATCGGGGTTCTTGGGGCCTGCCTCGGCCATGCGAAATGGAAAACGGGTTAGGCCGAGCTACTACTGTAGCGACAGAAAATCTGGGCATCCGCCCACGAAAAGTCGTACGGCCCTTTCGCGTAAAGAGCGCGCTCCTGCTTCTTGTAGATGGAGATCTGGCTGAAGATCTTCGTGAAATCCTGCAGGTCGTCTTCGCCGACGAGCGCGCGCACGCGGCGCGGCAGGCGCGATAGGCGCGCGTGGATGTTGCTCGCGAGCGTCTCCAGGGCAAGCTCGGTGTGCCCGGCGACCATGAGCGCGTCCCAGTCGGTCAGAGCGCGCAGAAGGGCGCTGTAAACCTGGCGCTTCTCTTTCGCTGGCCCTTTGCGGTTGCCGATCTCTTTGATGAGATTCTCGTGAAACCGAAGCGGGTGCAGCCAGGGATCGTCCGAGAAGATGCGGGTCATGTCGGCGAGCTTCGCGGGCGTCGGATCCTGAAAGACGCAGCGGAAGTCCGCCTCGCCGTCCGTGCCGCCGCCGAAGGGCTGTGAGGCCGGCGCAGCGGTCGCGGGAGCAGCGGCGGCCGCGGCGGCCGGAGCGAGCTCTTCCAGCATGCGCACGGCGACGTGCAGGTTTCCCGACGCGGACTCGGCGGCTCGCATGAGGTCGGCCGAGCTCGGCGCCGGCGCTCCGCTGCGCTCGGCGCGGCTCTTGAGAAGCAGGTAGGTGTCGCCTTCGCCGAGCGGGTGGCAGCGCACCGTCGCGCTCCTGGACTTGAAGGGACCGAGCTTGCGCAGGCACGACGGCGGGCACGCGGCGATGATCGGCGCGTGCGGCAGCTCTCCGGCCTGCAGCAGGTCCGCGAGCGCCGTGAGCGCGAGGCGATCCATCTGGATGAGAGTGTCCAGTTCGTCTATGAAGATTACAGTAGGCCGATAGTGTCCGGTGAAAGCCTGCACGAGCCGAGAGCGCGTCGCCTTCACGATGCGGTCGGTCATGTCCTTCGCGCCTTCGCAGTTGTGGCTGTGGATCGTCACGAGCTCGTAGTCGGCCTCGGCGCAGACGGTCTGCACCATGTGAGTCTTGCCGGTGCCGGAGTTGCCGACGAGGAAGAGCAGCGAGCCGAAGCCGATCGGCGGCCGCGTGCCGCGCACGTTGCTCGGAGCGGCGCTGCCGGCCTCGCGCGCGAGCCACTGCGTGACCTCGCGCCACGCGTGCGCGTTGCCGAAGCGCGGCGCGGGCGGCGCGGCCGGCGGTCCGGGCGCGTCCGACATTGAATGAATAGCTTATTGGGTCAGTTAATAGGCCTGACATGCTGCGCCTTTAAGCCGTGCGCGCGACGCGCGTCAGGTCGGAAAAAGTAAGCGGTCGCGATGCGTCGCGTCGCGCTACGCGCTCAGCGTGAAGTCCATGACGGCGGCCAGGTAGTAGAACAGGATCGCCGAGAAGGGAAACAGGAACGAGATGGCGAACGGCGAGGTCGTCTCAGACATGCTGGGTCCCCACTGCTTCGCCGCGCCATCGGCGGCGAACAGCAGCGACGGGCGCGTCGCGAGAAGGAGGCCGATGAACACGGCGTAGAACACGAGTGCGATGTGCAGACGGCTGATAGTGACGGAAACCATGCCGCTCGGAGCCTGGAGGGGTGATATGGCCAGTCGTAGGGCGACTGCCTGCTTGCTATAATCGCCGAAAAATACCGTGGAGAAGATGTAGAGCGGCGTCGGCAGCGGCAGCGTCGGCAGCGTCGGCGATGGCGCCCGTCATGTCCAACACCTTCGCGGTGTTCACGGTCGCTTGGGGGATCGTCGCCATCACCGCGGCGGTCATGGTGAGCATCGCTTACGGGAAGCCTTACGGCGTTTTGGCCGAGCAATTCGCCGAGACGACGGCGGCTGCGGCGGCTGCCGCGGCGGCTCGCGCGGCAGGAGACACCGAGTGGGGAAAGGCCGACGCGGTGCTCTACGCCGAGAACCCGCTGAACCACGCGGGCTGGCCGCGGCGCGGCGCGTCCGGCGCTTCGGTCGCCGGCGGGAGCGAGTGGAGCGTGCGCGCGATTGACGTCGTCGCGCTCGCTGAGCTCGTTCTCTCCGTCGGCGCCGACGCGATGCCGGCGTCGGTGCAGCGCGGCGCGAAGAGCGTGCTCGCCGTCATGGACCCGGCCGACGCCACGCGGCTCGTGGAGGACGGCCGCGCCGCCGATTCCGTGCGCGAGATCGGGCTCGCGCCGCCCGGCTATTTCGTCACTCTGACCTCGCTGCCCGTCGCGAAGAGCGAGCAGTCGGCGACGTCTTGCAGCTACGATTGGCGCGGGAAGCGCATCGGGTACCTGGAGCGCAGCGATCTCATGCTGATCAAGGCGATTCTGAAAGGCTACCGCGTGCCGATGGACGAGGTCACGATCGTGAAGATCCCCGTCTCGCGCTGGGACAAGCTCGCCGAGATGCTGGAGTCCGGCGAGGTCTACCGCATCGTCGCGTACGTCATCCCGAACGGCGCGCACCTGGGGCTCATCCGGCGCCAGCGCGTTTACGCTCAGGGCTTCGCGGGGATTGACGCCGACCGCGTCACCGCGTTTTACCCTTTCGCGCGCCTGGAGGAGCGCGACATCGCGCTGGGGCTCATCATGGACCGCGCGATGTCATCGCTCGCGCACGTGCTGCCGAAGGACGCCGACGGGCCCGTGTTCGCGATGCGGCAGTCGGTCATGCTGCTCGCCGGCGACGTGCCGGGCGACGCGGCGGCGAAGCTCGCTGCCGGCGGCGGCGTCGCGACGGGCGCGGGCGCGGACGCGGGAGCGGACTCTGAGGGCTTCGCGTCGGGCACCGGCGGCCAGTGGACCTTCGCGGCTCCGGAGGGCGCTTACGACGGCGGCTACAAGTGTTTCGGGAACCTGCGGCTGGAGAACAAGGCCGAGTGCGAGTCGCGCTACGACGCCGTCGGCGACCCGAAGCCCGAGGGCGCGAACGTTTGGGACCGCCCGTGCTTCCGCGACTCCGACTGTCCTTTCTGGAACGAGGAGAGCGCCAAAATCGGCCGCGGCGTCTGCACGAAAGGCGCGTGCGAAATGGCCGTCGGCGCGAAGGCGACCGGCTTCCGCAAGTACGAGGGGACGCCTTTCTGCTACGGGTGCACGGATCCGACCGCAGTTGACTGCTGCGAGCGCCAGGGAGACGCGCCGGACTACGCGTTCCCGGGAGATTACGAGGCGCGCCGCGCCGCGGGCAGCGAGGTAATGCTCGTGGAATAGTCGCGCGCATGTTTAGAGGCGACGAAGCGGCGGCGGAGAGCATGCACGGAGCGAGAGCCTTGTTCATAGCGCTGCTGGCGCTCGGGCTCCTCGTACTGGCGTCGCGGAGGCAGCTGGAGCGCTTCGCCGACGCGCCGCGCAGCCCGTGGGACCGGCGGCCGATTTCTACGAGCGTTGACAACGACCCCGTCGTCAAGTACAAGAAAGCCTACTACAACGAGCTCGGCAACTCAGCTTACGTCGCGGCGCTGCAGGGGCTGTTCCAGCTCTCTTGCGAGATCCAGCGCGACGCCGAGGCGAGCATTTCCGGTTGGAAGACGGGACCCGTCCCTCCCGAGGGCGCGGCCGGGGCGTACGTGACCGAGGCGTACAACGCGGCGGTCTCGCACATCAGCGAGCGCGTGTTCAGCGAGACCGGAGCGCGCGCGCTCGCGCTGCCGGACGCTTCCGACACCGCGAAGGTGCAGCTCGTCTACGACATGCTCGCCGAGTACGGCGTCGGTCCCGTGGACGAGGCGGCCGTCGGAGCCGGCGGGCCGCCGGCGCTGCGGCTCACGATTGAGTGCGTGTTCTACCGCTTCGGCAAGTTCCACGGGAAGCACTTGCAGTTCATCGTCATGGCGAAGCCGGAGCTGCTGGGCACGAGCGAGGCCGCCGTGCCGACTTGGAAGATCTTCGTCCTCGGCGTGCGGATCCTCGGCGTCATCTCGGCGGACCAGATCGGCATGTACCCGGTGGAAGCGAGCGACCCGAGCGGATCAAGCGTGCTGCCGATCGCCGAAGGCGTCGCCGGCGCGAAAGCGCCGTACCCGACGACGCTGCTGACGCAGGACGAGACGCTCGCGATGCTCATGGAGCAGCAGCGCAAGATGCAGTCGTACCTGGAGGCCGAGGGCGCCGTATCAGGGTACGCGACGGTCGGCGAGACGCTGTCGTAGCGGGCATATAAAGCTAATTTTTCTAAGGGATCCAACTGATCGCGCTTAGCGATCATGTCGGGCATCGGCATCGGCATTCCGCGCGTGCTTCTCACGACTTACGCGACCGACGCGAGCCCGGCGAAGCTCGCCAATCTCAACTGTCCGGCGATCGTCAACCTCGCGCCTTCGGGGAAACCATGGGGCGGATTCAAAGACAAGCTCGTCGGCATGAAGCGCTTCCTGGACGGGCTGTCGCCGCGCGACGTCGTCTGCTTCACGGACGCGTACGACGCTATCTGCCTGTCCGACGACGTTGACGAGATCCACGAGAAGTTCCTCGCGGCAGAGGCCGACGTCCTGTTCAGCGCCGAGACGTCGTGCTTCCCGTGGGCGCACACGTCACACCTTTACAACTACACGCCGACGCCGTACCGCTACCTGAACTCGGGCGGGTACATAGGCTACGTGTGGGCTCTGCGGCTCGTGCTCGGCTACGACATGTCCCAGACGCCGTGCGACCAGGGATACTTCACGTACGTCTATCTGAACCACATAAACCCTCCGCCGCCGGGGACGCCGGGAGCTCCGGCGCGGGGCGCGGGCGCGCCGGAATACCGCTTTAAGCTGGACCACGAGTGCCGGCTGTTCCAGACGGCTTACGCGATCCCGTGGACGCACTTCAGCGTCGGCGAGGACGGGCGCTTCGTCAACGTCAAGCAGAACACGCGGCCCTGCTGGATCCACTTCAACGGCCAGCAGGGCGAGATGAAGTCGGGCGGCTTCGTGCTGCCGATAATCGCGGCGGCCGTGCGCAATCGCCGCGCGCTGGACATCGGCGCGATGGCCGGCGAGAAGAAGCACGACGTAATCGCTGAGCGCGCGACGGACGCCGACATCGTCGCGCTCGCCGAGTTCGCGGCGAGCACTTACGTGCCGCCGGATCCGGCGCGCATCGCGGCGCGCGACCAAGTGAACCACCACGCGATCTTCGTCGGAGCCACGGGCGAATCGGTCGGCCCGGTGCGCGGGGCGGATTTTGAGAGCAAGTGGCACGCCGAGAACCGCGGCATCGTCGCCCAGTACTTCCGGCGGCTCGCTTCGCCGTGCCGCGCGGCGCTGGACGTGAGCCTGCACGACTACGTCGGGCCGTTCATGAACGACGCCGAGTGGCCGCACTCCATCCTGTCGTTCTCCAAGCACATCAAGGACCGGCGCAACACGCTCATCCCGGACCTTTACGCGATGCAGAACTACAAGGGCGCGCTGGACGGCGGCGGAGCGGCGGGTGCAGGAGGCGCGGGCGGCGCGGCGGGCAACGGCGCGCGGGTCCAAAACGCGGCGACCGGAGCGGCCGCGATGTCAACGCTCAAGCGCAAAAACAAGCTGCTGTTCATCGGCAAATCCACAGGCGCGCGGTCGCTGACCGAGAACCGGCGCGTCGCGCTGTGCCGCTACGCGCGCGCTCCGGGCCGCGGCGAGTGGATAGAGGCGTACCTGTCGGGCGTCGCGAACTTTGACGCCGGCGAAGCGCAGGCCTTTCGCGACCTCATGCATCCCGAGATGACGCGCGACGAGCAGTCAGTGTATCGGCACCTCGTCGTCTGCGACGGCAACACGGCCTGCTGGGATCGGCTGCCGTGGATCATGGCTTCAAAGTCGGTGTGCTGGAAGGAGGAGTCCGACCACGAGTGCTGGTACTATCTGCTGATGAAGCCGTGGGTTCACTACATCCCTTTCACTCTGGAGAACCTCGCGGAGACCTGGGAGAAGGTCAAGGGCGACCTGGAGCTGCAGCTGCGCATCGTCGCGGCGGCGAACGAGTTCGTTGAGTGCTATCTGAGGCCCGAGTGCCACGCGCTGTACGCGCGCACGCTGCTGGACCGCATCGCGGAGAAGTCGGGCGGGGCGACGATCGCGGCGGCGCCGGTGCCGGTGCCGGTGCCGGTGCCGGCGATTGCGGTTGCGGCGGGCGCCGCCGCCGGCCTGAAAGACCCGATGCTGCCGGACGACATTGACATCGTGTGGTACTGTGGCGACTCTTTAGCGGCCTGGTCGCCGACTTCGCCGGATCTCGGCGGCTCCGAGCAGGCCATCGTCGCGCTCTCGCGCGAGTGGACAGCGCTCGGAAAGCGCGTCGCGGTTTTCGGGCGCTTCGTCTATGCGCGCACGATCGTCGGAGGCGTAGTGTATTGCGACACTGCGAGCTACCGCTTTGACGCAGAGCGTGCTTACCCGACGCTGATCATCTGGCGCTACCATGGGCTTCTCTTGCTGGACAAAGCGCCGGTGCTGCGAGCTCAGCGCGTCTGGGTGGATCTTCACGACAACGAGGCTTACAGCTATTCCCTGTTGGCCCGGCACCAGAGCCGCGTTCACGGTGTTTTCTTCAAGAGCGACTTTCATAGGGGAGAATACATGCGCTACGCGGCCGAGCACGGGCGCGACGCGGCGGGCCTGCGGTTCTCAGCGATAC
>Ga0208974_1001127_pt1 | contig 10594 bp, 9 predicted proteins | sample GreLakmeER15MSRF_FD_187699 | JGI IMG/M metagenome (GOLD analysis project Ga0208974, IMG submission 187699) | Freshwater lentic microbial communities from great Laurentian Lakes, MI, USA - Great Lakes metaG ER15MSRF (SPAdes) | ecosystem: Environmental > Aquatic > Freshwater > Lake | place: Great...
CACGTTACCAAGCTCTGGCAGACATTGCCAAGCAGGGTGATACCACGGCCAAAGTCGCTGCGGTCATGTCCTTGCAAATGGGTGGCGGTCAGCAGAACACGCAGATCAATGCTCCCAAGAACTGGGCCGACTACGCTTTGCAGTGGACAGGGTTGCTGCTGCCTACATTCGGTCAGGTGTACACCATCAACAAGCAAACCAGCTTGGGGCTGCGTCAGTCTGACAACGCCACCGCTGTGGCTGTCAGCACCAACAACGCTTTTGTCGGCATCGCCTCGAAGATTCAAGCGCCAGCAGCCAACGTGACAACCATTGGCGGCAATGGTGTAATTGGCGCAGGTTCATATTCGATTGGAGCGAACAGTGGGTCAAACTCTGGCAACAGTGGTCGCTTGGCTGGTGGTTCTATTACTGACAATACGGCTGTACCAACTGTGGTGACCAACACCAACACCACCACAACCACCACTACACCTGTAGCACCTTAAAGAATTGAAATGTATAGGAATTGAAATGACCAAAAAACTCAAAATAGCAATATCTGCAATCAGCAAAAACGAAGAAGCTTTTGTTCAACGGTTTTGCGACTCAGCAAAAGACGCTGATTTAATTTGCATTGCAGATACTGGCTCAACCGACAAAACGGTTCAACTTGCCCTTGAGTGCGGTGCAAAAGTGCATGACATTTGCATTAGCCCTTGGCGGTTTGATTTGGCTCGAAATGCTGCTATTGCGCTGCTTCCAAAAGACATTGATATTGTCATCAGTCTTGATCTAGATGAAATGCTAGAGCCAGGATGGCGAGAGGAAATTGAGCGAGTGTGGGTTGAAGGTACAACCAGACTGCGCTACAAGTTCGATTGGGGCTGTGGAATTAGCTTCTTCTACGAAAAGATTTTTTCTCGTCATGGCTACAGGTTCTGGCATCCTGTCCATGAATATCCCCGTCCTGATGGCAGGATCACAGAAGTCTATGCCCATACGGACATGCTGTTGGTAAGCCACCACCCTGATCCAACCAAATCCCGTGGTCAATACATGCCACTTCTGGAGTTGGCAATCAAGGAAGATCCATTCTGTCCTCGCAATGCTTTTTACCATGCTCGTGAACTAACCTTCTACGACCGATGGGAAGAGGCCATACAGGCCCTTAATCGTTATCTGGCTATGCCTGAGGCTACTTGGGCAAATGAACGCTGCTATGCCATGAGATTGCTTGGCAAGGCCCATGATGAACTGGGTCACTGGCACGATGCTTTGAAATGGTACAGACTGGCTTGTGCTGAAGCACCTGGGACCCGTGAGCCTTGGGTTGACTTGGCTATGTTTACTTACAGGGCAAGCATGTGGGTTGATGGTTATTCAGCAGCAAAGAATGCCTTGCTGATAACTGACAAAGCTCTTGTCTACACAATGGACCCTAGTGTCTGGACTGAGAAACCTTTGGACTTGGCTTCTATCTGTGCTTGGCATCTTGGTCACAAGGATGAAGCAATTGAATTCTGCAAAAAAGCCTTAGAATTCAACCCAACTGATGCCCGTCTTATCAGAAACTTAGAACAAATGACGGAACCAACAATGGTGGATTAACATGAGCGATTACAGCCGTCTGAGAACCCCATTTACTAACATGTCCTTTACACCGGATGTGCCTAGTAATGCTTTGGGTCCAAATGAATATAACAACGGACGGAATGTAGAAGCTGATGTTCGTGGGATCAAGAAGATCTTTGGTGAAGAAGAGATTCTGACTGCTATTCCTGCTGATCCCATCTTCATGGAGGGTGGTTATCGCACAGAAACCCAGTGGGTATACATTGTTGCCACCAGAAACGCCTCTAGCCAAGGCAAATGGTACATGCTGACCTCTGCTGGTATTAGCAACATTACCCCTGGTGTTGGTGCTAATCCTTCTGTGTTTCTGCCTGGATATACCGCTGGTTTGAATATCACCACTTCATGGGTTGGTGGTGTTTTCTTTGCAAACGATACATTGACCAACCCCATGTATTTCTTGCCAACCTCTAACGAAATGACGGTTACGTCTAACGCCTCTTGGAATTACGATGTTGGGGTAACCAGCACAACTGCTGGTTTTGTCAGAAACTATTGCTCTCCAAACGTAGGCAACATTTTGATTGCAGGTAACCTAACCAAGGTTTCTGGTGGTATTCAAAGTAACTTTCCAACAACAGTTCGTTGGTCACAATCTTTTGCCAATACAGGTATTCCCAATACATGGGAGCCTACTCTGTCAAACATTGCCAACGAGCAAGAGGTTCCTGTTCGTGGTCCATTGATTGACGGCTTCTTTTTTGGTGGCAACTTCTATGTTTGCTCCTATTGGGATACTGTTGTTTTTTCTCCAATCAACTACCAAAACTCCACTGCTCCAGTATTTGGTTTGCGTTTGTTAAACCAAGGTAGGGGGTTGCTGAACAACAATTGTTGGTCTGGTACTGACGCTAATGTGTATGGCGTAGATTCTCGGGATATCTGGGTATTTGATGGCAACACCTTCCAATCACTTGGCAACCAAAAAGTAAAAAACTACTTTTACAACAATATAAGCACAACATATTCTGACCGTATATTTATGGTCAACAACACTCAAAAGAACCAGATTGAGATCTATTACCCTGATCTAACTTCTACTGGCTATTGCAACAAAATGCTTTCTTGGAGATATGACATCCAAGTTTGGAATGCTCCTAAAGACATTGCCAATGCTTGCATGGGTACAGAGGGCCCTCAGTTCATCTCTGGTAGTTTTAAACTGGCTTCTCGTGTTGTTACTTATGCCCGTGGTGGTGTGACTGATCAAAAACTGATCCAGACCAACATTGGTAATTCGTTTATTAACGCTGCTGCAATTCCTGTGTTGTTTGAGCGTAACAACGTGGTTTTGCAATCAGACAAAGGTCCGATCCCATACAGCTCCAAAGTGTATATACACAGACTGCTTCCTGAGATCTCGGGTACTGGTGCTATCAACATCTCTGTTGGTGGTGCTAACTCAACTGCTCAAACCCCTGTATATGGTCAAACAGGAACCACTGAAATTGATACAAATAGCCCCTGGGTGACAACTCAACAAAACGCTGTTCGCACTGTATCGGTTAAGGTTGAAACCAATGATGCGACAAACACTTGGAACATGACTGCTATGAACTGGCAAGCAACCCTTGTTGAGGATGCTTTCTAATGCCATTCGCACTAGACTCCAATCCATCCAACATTGAGCTGTCGGATGCTATCAATTACCTGCTGGGTAACTTTGGTGCAAACCTGAGTGCTGACCCCAATACAGGTCTGATTACAGGCCCAACAGGTCAAACCATTGCTTACCTGTACAAGTATCTGTCTATCAAATACGCAGACAGTGCTGACGGCTCACTTAACTTCAGCAACTCACCAACTAACCGTTTGTATTACGGTGCTAGAAACAACAACAGTTCTGTTGAGTCAACAAACCCTGCTGACTACATTTGGCTTCAAGTTGCTGGTGGTTTTAGCACAACCAAGTTTCTGTTTTACAGGGTAAGTGGTGGTCGTCAGATTGAGTTCTTTGTTGGAACAACTGCTCCTGGTTATGGGTGGGAGCAAGATGACGGTACTGCTATTGATCTTGATGCCATCAGCATCACCATTACTGCAACGCCAACCATCTATTTATGGACAGGATCGTCTACTCCTCCTGCTAGACCATCGACATCAACGACCTACACTTGGCTTACAGGAACTTACACAGCTCCTGCTGGGTGGTCTATTGATGTTCCTTCAAACACCACCCCTGGTGATTTTCTGTGGGAAATCTCTATCACCATTGTTCAAACTGGTGGCATCAACACGGCAACACTGGATTGGCCCAATGCCATCTATCCTATTCGTGCTGTTGGCTACAACGGTGAAGATGGAGCGCCTGGGGCTACTGGCAACAGTGCTTTAACGGCCTACAGAGCGCAAGATCAGGCTCTTGCTGCACCTACCTTTACCACCCCAACATCAGGCCCTAATGCCCCTGCTGGATGGAGTCTTGGTACACCTGCTGTTTCTGTTGGTCAAGTGCTTTGGTACATCCAAGGTGAATACAACAGTTCAGCAACAGTAACCATTAATGGTGTGGCTCCCAACACCACTCGTTGGACAGGTCCTATTGCTGCAAGTGTTTTCCAAGACATCAGGTCTGACAACTGGAACGGTTCTAACCCTCCAACTTTTGGATCTCCCGGTACTTGGGGCACTGCTGGTTACTACATCTCTAGGTCTACTGGCACAGCCATTCTGAACAACCTTGGGGCTAGGGGAACAATCCAATCGGGCTCATCTCCTGCTATCAGTGGCTCGTCCATGAGTGGTGCTGGTGCTGTTATCAACAATGACGGAACATTTGCTGTTGGTGATTCAACAAACAACATTACTTACAACGGCTCAACAATCAATTTGAATGGCAACATTGTTGCTGCTGGTAACTTAAAAGAAGGAACATCTACCACCCAAAGTGGCAACACCTTTGGTTTTGGTAACGGCACTTCAGTGTTTGGTATTGCAACTGCTGGCTTCTTTAAAAGCTCTAACGCAGGAACTGCTGGCTTAGCTGGTATTGCAACTCAAAGCGTTGGTATCGCTGGTAATACGGCTTCTACAAGCTCGTATGGCGCTTTGTTTTCAAACACCTATGGCTATGACAGCATCAGTGCCATTTATGTTGTTACAGGTTTGAGTGTTGCTGGACCCAACTTTGGCATATTCACACAGCGCAGAAGCTCCCAATCAGGCGCTGCCTCTGAAGGCGCTCCTGGACCAAACACTGCTGCGTATTCCTATCTAGCATACCTGTCCGGCACAGACCATTACGGCGGCAGACTGTTCACGACAAACACCAGTGGCGTGGATGTCCGTGGAATTGTTGCTGGTGGTCCAACTTACGGTCTGACTGTTGTTGGTGGAACTGCTCCATTTACTGGTTGCCACGATGGCTTGATGCTTAAAGGAACTACTGCTGTTCCCGGTGACATCATTGTTGACACTGGCGTTATCGTTGCAACGTCTGGCGTTACCGATACGATCACTGAAGTCACACCAAGCACAACTGCCAACCAAAAGGGTGCTATTGGGGTGTTTGCTGCTATCAGTACGGTGACCCCTTACATCTTGCAAATTCCTGTCATTGTTCCTGTTTGGCAGCATAACGAGTGGGTTGATACGGTGGAATATGAATTGAACCCGATTTATCAGCCAATCGTTGACACTCACGACTACGTTGCCATTAACTCTGTTGGTGAAGGCCAGATTAATGTCTGTGGTGAAAATGGGAACTTCCAAGTTGGTGATTTGATTGTTTGCTCTTCTACTGCTGGCAAGGGGATGAAGCAGGGTGACGATATTGTCAGAAGCAGCACTGTTGCCAAAATCAGGGAAAATGTGGCATTTACTTCATCTACAGAAGTAAAGCTTGTTTCGTGCATTTACATGTGCGGTTAAAGGAAAAATATGGGAATGCAATCAGCTCAAGTCCAATCAGGGACTCAACCTCAAGGCAAGGGGTTTGCACAACCTGTAAACCCTCCTACTCAGGGCAATATGCCCCAAGGGATGCCACAGTCCAGCAGAGGCAAGGGTAGTACAACCAATGCTGCCACTTCTGGTCAACCAACTTATGGTCAGCCAAACAACTATCCAAATACTGTTGGACAGTGGGATAATGCAAGCATTCAACGAACTAACCAGCAACCTATGGGTGGCGGGAAAGGCAAAGGCTAAATATGGGCGGCGGAAAAGGTAGCAGTTCTTCGGCTCCAGTAGTCACAGAAGAACAAAAAGAACTTCTAAGACAGCAAACTGGGTTTCTCACAAACACAGCATATCCTGCTTACCAAAGAACAATTGGTCAAGCTAGTGATGTCTACAACCAAGTTAACCCTGCTACAACCACTGCTGCTCAAACGGCAATGGATGTCAGCAATCGATCTGGTCAACTGCAAGAAACTGCTGGACGGGGTGCTTTGACAACAGGCATTACTGGTCAGGGAAACTTAGCAGGGTTTCAAGAAGGCATGGGCCGTGGTTTGTTTGCGGGTGGTGCTGGTCAACTTGGCGCACTGTTCTCGCCTCAATACAAGCAAGAGCAGATCCAAGCATCCTTGCAACCTGCTCGTGAAGAGATTCGTGAGCAAATGGGTCAACAAGCAGCTTTGTTTGGTGGATCTGGTGGTTTAGGGTCTTCTCGTCAAGCACTGGCTTCTCGCAACCTTGCATCTCTTGGTGAACAGCGCTTGGGATCTGTTGCTGCTCAAACATCCGCTGGTGTTGAAAGCCAACGTCAACGTGCTGCTGAATCCTTGATGGGTGCTGGTGCTGGTGCTTTGGGCCAAGCAGGTAGTTTGTTTGGCTCCTTAACAGGTGCTGGTCAACAAGGCTTAACTGCTGCTCAACAATCGGCTGCTAGTCGTATTGGTTTTGCTGGCGCTCCACAGGATGTGTTGTCCAAGTACGCATCTGTTATTTACGGTACACCACAAGCTTCTACAACGCCCAACTTTGCTGGCACACAAGGCCAGAAAACAAGCAGCAAGGGCTTTGGCTTCTAAGGAACAATCATGGCAGCAGAAACACCTTTCGGCGCAAGCTTTGGAGATCCTCGCAGATACATGGGGCAAAGTCCTCTTGCTGAAATTGGCAAGGCGCTTAAAACTGGCGGCATTCTTTATGGATTACAAAAGTCTGGCGCTATAGAAGCTTTGGACCAAATGGGAATTAAGTCCGATGGGAAAGGTGGGTTTAATCTTCCACAACCTGCTGGCTCTGTTCCTCCTGCCACTCGGTCAATGGGTGCTCAACCTGTAGCCCCTCAACAGTTTGGGGCAGTTCCTCCTGCTCCTATGGCTCCTATGGTTCCTGCTGCTCTTGGGCCTCAAATAACGCCATTGCCGGACTCTGGCCCCTCTAATGTTCAGATTAATACATTTGCTCCACCACCACCAGATGCTGGTCGGCAAATATTGGATGGAACATTTAAGCCTCAGTCTTCTGCTGTTGATGTGACCAACCAAACTGACTTTAATACATTTGTCCCAGATACAGGCAATCAAGTTGCTTTGACGGGCAATGAGTATCAGCAGACTCCTGGCTTTGGAAGTTCTAAAGACAAAGCTGGCAAACTAATGAAAATTATGGGGATGGGATAAACATCATGCAAGACACTCTGAACCCTCCAGCTCCAGCAGTCACTGCATATCCAAGTGCATTGATTGATGCTGCTCAAATTAAAAATCAAGCCAACCAAGACCTTCAAACAAGGAACGTAGATGGTTTGTTAAGCACTGCAACAAAGATGGGCTCAGGCACTCCTGAAGGCCGTGCAATTGTTGACACAGTTAAAGACATTCAAGACCGTGGCTTTCAATTTAAAACACTGACTGCTCCTATTGAGAATGCCAAGTCTGACAGTGAACGCAACCTTGCTGCTGCAAATGCTTTGCGTAACGTGACTGAGCAGCCTTTGTACGGTCAAGCTTTGGTTGCTTTTATGATGGGCAACAAAGAAGCTGCGTTTAACTTGGCAACAGGTGGTCAAGTCAAAACATCTGTAGAGTTTGCCAAAGACAACGGCAACATTATTGAAGTACGAGCCAATGCTCTTGGTCAACCTCAAAGCTACTTTGATCGTGGTTTGGGCAGGGTTCTAACACCTGAAGAATACTCTCAGCGTGGTGGTAGTGTTACCGACTTTGACCGAACTCTTGCAGGTAAAAACCTTGAGCAAAACCGTGGCAAGTACAACCAAGCCTTTAGTGAAGAAAAGGTTGCTAACAGAGCTTTGTTTACAGCGTTTAACGGCATCAATGGCAAGGTAGATACGTTAGACAAGCTTGTGTCTAATTTGAAGTTTGGCCTTCCTGGTGATGTGTATGCCAATCTGGTTGGCACTTTGTCTACCGCACAAGGTCAGTCAAGCACCAAATCTGATTCATCCACTTACTTGAACCAAATCCAAGAAAATGCTTCTGCTGGTCGAGGCCAGAAAATTGACGCTGCCCTTGCTGCAAAGCTTGGCATCCCCAATAAGTATCTTGGCGAAACATTCTCGATTGATGGCAAATACTTGGTGTCAAAAGACAACTCGGTTCGAGTCAGTACGGATGGATTGAAGCAGCAAACAGACAGTGCAAGCCTTGCTTCTGAAACATCTAAAAACACTAATTCCAACTTAGAAAGTGTTTTGACTTCGGAAAGTTTTAAGGCTGCTATTGCTGGCAAATCTAAAGAAGAGCAAGGCAAAATTGTTCAGCAAATGAGAGCTGCTTTGACCTTAAGCAACGAGATTGGTTCTGAGATTAACAAGACAGTAGACAAGTACGGTAAACCTTCTTTTATCTCTTTGCCTACATCTGTGACATTTGCAGATCCTCAATCCCAGTTCATGATTCAACTTGAAACATTGCGTCAGAACAGGGACATGATTAATGCGTATGCTCCATACTTTGAAGAAACTGCTGGTGTTTACGACAATGCAAAAACATTGCCTGTACCTGGGACCATTGGGGCCAACTTTGTAAACAAAGACATTTTCAAAGATATCCGCAAAAATTACGCTGACAAGATTCAGCAAATTGTAAATACAGATTTTTCAAATCGTTCTGCAAGACAAGCACAACCAGCAGCACAACCAAGAGCTGCTGGACCTGTTGCCCCTCCTCAATCAGAAACAAAACCAAAAGCCAGACCTTCTTTGGCTGATCTTAAGAAACAAGCTGGAGGTTAATAATGGCATTTGATGAAGCAAAATTCCGTGCTGAAGCCAAAGCTGCTGGCTACTCTGACAAAGAAATTGATGCAGAGTTAAAAGGCCCCGCACCTGCTGGCGCTGTTCCACCTTCTGCAATTAGCAGTGGACCCGATACTGCTGCCAAATTTCAAGCAGAAGCTGACACTAAGAGGGCTGCAATTGTTCAAGGCTATGAGGAAAGCAGCAAGAAGGACGCATCACAATCTCCAATGACAATGGAGGGTGTTTTAACATCAACCCCTGCATTAGTTACTGGTGCTGCTTTGCTTGGCGCACTGACTACATATGCTGCCCCTAAGGTGTACAAGGGCATCAAAGAACGCTACATGACCCAAGCACCTGAGATCAATCGCAACATTGATATCCCTACTGGTGGGTTCTTTGACGTTCCACCAAATCCAAACATAAACCCTGTTAATCAACCTGAGGCTCAAGCCGTAGACAAACTGCGAAAAGCAGAAGAATTGGCTGAAGCCAACAGGCAGCTTGGCATTGGTGGCAATCAACCTGTAGCTCCTGTAGGCGCTGTTCCACCTGCTCCTGTAGCACCTGCTGCCCCGGCATTTAACCCACAAGCTCCTATTGCCACTCCTTTGTCAGCAGCTCCTATGGATGCTCCCGCACCAACACCTACTGCTGGTCCCGGCTCTCCTGTAACAACCATCGTTACTGACACCGTCAAAGAGATGATTCAGGAAACACCTGCTCAACCTATGGCACAACAGCCTGTTGCACCTCCTCAAGAGCTGCGTACAGGTACTGGTAAACCTGCCTTTGCTGGCATGGGTCCAGAAGCAGCATTGAACAAAAAGGGTGAGCCTAAGTTTAAGACTGAATATGCATCAGTAGAAGCTGTTCCTCGTGGTTTTGCTTTTATTCCAGGCGCTCAATACATTGACACACCTCGTCAAAACATTGGTCAAGCTGAATACACTAAGGCATACACAAACCAGCCTTTCCCATTGACAAATGAGTTAGCAATCCAAGAGTCAAAGGACATCAACAAATTGTTGGGCAGGGCTACCCGTGCTGAAATGATTGCTGCTGGTTTACCTCCTGCCGAGATCACTCCCGGCATCACCAAGAAAACTTCTGCTGGTACAAAATCTGTACGGGTTGCTGGTATTGTGGGTGCTTTGACTGCCATTCCTGACATTGCAAAAGCACAGACTCCCGGTCAAAGAGGCATGGCAGCGGCTAACTTGCTTGAAGCTGTCCTACCCCCAGGCTTTACTATGTCAGGTGCTGGTGAGGGTTCTGACATGCCTCCTAGGGCTGTTGATCCAAGGATGGCAAACATCAACATGACCAATGCCAGCATGTTTGCTCCAACTGCAAATGATCTATTTGCTGGTAATCCTTACGCCCAATCAGAGCTTGCCAAGAGGCGTAGACAGGAAACTGAATATACTCGTAAAGTTGGTGCTGGTCGTGGCATCGCTCCTCCATCTGCCTATATGAGATAAATCATGGACAAAGAAGTATCACATGCGGAAATCTATGCTCGTTTAATACTGGTTGAAGAAAAAGTAGATCGTATTGATACCAATACCCAAGGCGTAGTAAAAGCTTTTGAGGCTGCTGCTGGTGCTTTTTTGGTTCTTGAAATGCTTGGAAAGATTGCAAAACCTGTACTGTTTATAAGTGGGTTATTTGCTTTTATTGCTATTTGGTGGCAAACAATTAAAGACCACATAAAATGAAAGATTGGGCCATTGCATTTATTGCAGCGGCTCTATTGGTTTCATTCATCGTCTGGTGTTTAAAGATTTTCTGGTGGGCTTATGCTGGCTGAACTTGCTGCCG
>Ga0208974_1001129_pt1 | contig 10580 bp, 11 predicted proteins | sample GreLakmeER15MSRF_FD_187699 | JGI IMG/M metagenome (GOLD analysis project Ga0208974, IMG submission 187699) | Freshwater lentic microbial communities from great Laurentian Lakes, MI, USA - Great Lakes metaG ER15MSRF (SPAdes) | ecosystem: Environmental > Aquatic > Freshwater > Lake | place: Great...
CGCTGTAGTGGCGACGGGGCATGGCTGCGCGGGGTTCGCGGGAGGCGACTGGAAATGCAAACGTCACCGCGATCGCATCGGCGGCGTCAGGAGAAGCTAAACCCCTGGCTTTCATATCCTTCTTGCTCTCCAAGAAGATCGTACCGCTTGAGTCGGGTTTGGTCTTCGGCCCGGTCAGATCCGCCTTCAGTTGCCTGTCTGGCGCGATCGACGCGGTTTTTAACCAGTCCCGCAACGCACCCCACAGCTCAGCGCGCTTGTTACCCCACATCACTTGGTTCTTGGCTTTCCAGCCAAAGTTGACTCCACGCACCTTATACCGCTGTTCAACCAGCCGGTCAAGTATGCCGTAGCCCAGCCCACCCTCGTCGATCACCGTCAGCGTCGGCTTGTATTCCTCGATTGCGTCGATGACGTGCCCCACAGTCGTCATCGTATCATCGCCCCGGTACCGCTTAATCGCGATGATGTCACGCCCTTGGCGCACCGCGATGACCGTCGAGTCACCGCCCGACCTGGCTGGGTCGATGCCGATCACAATTGGCGCTGTCTCGTCTTTGTGCTTGGGTCGAGCAAACGCCTGATCGACCAGCGCGGGTCCGATGAACTGGTCGTCGCCCGCGCTGGGGAATTCGCCGTACACCTCGACCTTGGCCTGTATCGAATCCTCGCCGTACTCCGCGATGATCTGCTCGTAGACCTGTTTGTCGGTGTCCTCGACGTCGCGGGCGTCGATGTTTTCGGTCGACCAAAAGTCGCGCTTGGAGTTGAAACACTCAAAGAAGTAGCCTTGGTTGCGGCGCGGATTGGAAAAGGCAAACCAGAACCTGTGCGGCGTGTTTTCTGTGAAGAAGCCGGCGGCCACCTGCCAGATCGAGTCTGGGATACCTGACGCCTCATCAAAGATCAAACACACGCCGTCCAGGTTGTGCAGACCGGCGTAAGCGTCCGGGTTCTCTTCCGACCACAGGCGTCCCTCGATGGACCAGAAGCGCGTGCCTTTCTTTAAGTCCCGCTCGACGATCTCCGCCAGCCACTTAGCTGGCGCAACCTTGGTTGCGCTGATCTCAAACCAATGGCTGTTGATCATCATTGCCAACCACTTGGTGATTTCTGACCAGGTGATTGACCGGAGCTGAGCCTCACTGTTGGCCGACACGATCGTCGTCGAGCCTATGCGCGTGGAGAGCATCCACAGCACGAGCCAACTGACTAGCGCAGACTTACCGATCCCCCGGCCTGACGCAACCGCCAGCCGGAAGACGTTATAGTCAACTTTGCCGCCGTTGTCTTTGATGTGCTGCGTAATCTTCCGCAGCACCTGACGCTGCCACTTGCGCGGGCCTTTGTAGTTGGCCAGTGGCGTGCCGTGTTGCCCCCACGGGAACGCAAAGTTTACAAACGCTTCCGGGTCGTCTTTGATGCGCGGCTGCCAGAGCCGCGTCATCAAGAGCATTTCATCAGAGGCGTTGTAGATCGGCTGCTGCAAGTGTTGGCTCCAGTCGCTCTGTTACCTGCACGTCGATGACGCGCTGCTCTGCCTTCTCAAGCGCCGATATTACGCTGATCTGCTGCGCTACGTCGATCTGCACTTGTTGCTTAGCCACCCAGTCGTGGCGATGGCGCAGGATCTCCAGCGCCGCTTTGGTGTCGCCTGACATAGCTGCGTCCATCATCACAGCCGCAAGCGCCCCTTCTGCGTCAGCGCGTCCCTTCTGTTCTGCCATTTCGGCAATTGGGTCCATCTCGCACAGACGCCGATACTCGGTCGGCAGCATGCCGGCTTTCAACGCCAGCGAGTCACCTTTTAGACCCAACTTGGCAGCCTCGTAGATGCGCTGCAAGCGCGCCTCGGTCGCCTCTAGTTTGCGCGCGGTGAGCGGCAAGGATTGAAAGGTCATGGCCAGATGGTGTGCTGCAAATAGTGTTACAAATAATTATAGCATTTTGCAAAAAAATTTGTGCAACCCCTCCGTTTTTGACCGGCCCGGTCGCCGGCCCTCACCGGGGGCTCTCGCCCACGCGGCCCCGATCCGTCAGCCGTCAGCCGTCAGCCGTCAGCCGTCAGCCGTCAGCCGTGCGCCCTGGGCGCTTGGTCGATGGGTCAAATGGGTCATGGGTGTCGGGTATCGGTCATCGCGTCTGATGGGTCAAATGGGTCATGACACTTCGAGGTCGAAGGTCAAATGGGTCAAATGGGTCATGACCCTTTGAGTTGCAAACCATGTCAAAAAAGGCAAAAGCGCGTGCCGATGGGTCATATGGGTCAATGGGTCATGACATTTTTTTTGGCGCCAGCGTTTGCGGGCGCGTCCCCAGCGGCCTAGCTATTACCGTTTCACCTATGAAACAAAATCATTTTTTGGTTAAAAGTTATAGATTAATGACCCATTTGACCCATCGCCCTATGAAAATCGGCGCGGACGCCATGACCCCTAATAGACCCAGCGCGACCCATCGCGCGATGGGTCACGCAAACCGCTTGCACTGCTACAAAATTTGTGGCATCATGCTGTTCATGCGCTCGCGTGAGCGCGTCAACCTGGAGACTGACATGGCTGGATTCGTTTTTTATGATGGCCCGTCGATGATCGACGGCGCGCCGATTATCGGCATCGCTGTACTGGAGTCTGACAATCGTAAAACTGGCAACATGGTGCAAACCTATATTTTGCGCGCCGATGCGCATCCCGTCGACGCGATTCGCACGGGCGAAGATGCGTCGATCTGTGGCGATTGTATGCACCGCGCGCGCATGGTTGAAACCGTCGACAAGCGCGGCCGCAAGCGCTCGAAACGTGTCCGCACGTGCTACGTCAACGTCGGTCAATCCGTCGCGGCCATATTCGGCGCATGGATTCGCGGATCGTATCCTTTAATCGATCCGGCCGACGGTGCGCAAGCGCTCTCCGGCCGCGCGGTGCGGATCGGATCGTATGGCGATCCGGCCGCGATACCCGCGCATATCTGGCGCGCCTTGATCGCGCTCGCGGCCGGCCACACCGGATACTCGCATCAATGGCGCACGGCGCATGCGCAAGGTTTGCGCGATATCGTCATGGCATCGGCCGACAATGCGGCCGATCGCGACGTCGCGCGCGCGATGGGCTGGCGCACGTTTACGGTCCGGACAGCTGATCAGCCCCTAGCAGCTCGCGAGATCGCATGTCCGGCGAGCCCTGAGGGCGGAAATCGGCGTCAATGCATTGATTGCCAAGCATGTGACGGTGCGGGCGAGAATGCCGGCCGCGCAAGTGTTGCGATTATCGTTCACGGCGCCATGGCGCGCCATTTCGTGGGAGCGTAAAACCATGCCGACCAAGCCTACCTTTTCAATGCGCGTCAAGGGTTCGGACAAAACCGTCGACGTCAAATACGATCGTCTACTCTACACGCGCGGGCACCGCGCGCACATATTCGCGCTTCATCGCGAGCAAACCGCCGGTATTCCGAAGGATCGCCGAGAATGGATCGTCTCCGATCCGGTGTCCGGATATCGCCTATTGCGCGTCAATGCGCACTATAAGGGCATGCCGATATCGTCGCGCTCGCTGACCCTCGCCGAGGCCCGCCAGTGCGCGCTCGCGGATATCGACGCGCTTGTCGATCGCGTGGGGCTCGAGAAATTCGAAACTGTTATTGATCGCGCGCACGCGAGCGCGCAAACCGTGGGAGCCTGAACCATGCGTCATCAGTGTGTTCGTTGTTTATATACCGCCCGCACGTCAATCGGTTTTGATCGGCATAAGTGCCGATACCCGGACGGGGCGCCCATGCCCGATCTTTCAACTTTGCCGAGCGACATCCTACGCGCGCTCGCCATGCGTCAAATCACTGAGCGTGAAGCGTGGGCGCTCGCTCGGCAAACCGTGGGAGCCTAAACCATGAAAATCCGCATCGTTTATAACCGTCTACTCGGCGCATGGTTTGTCGTGCGCGGCCCGCATCAAACCCCACTAGGTGGGCCTCACCCCACGCAGGCGGCAGCGCTCGCGTGGTGCCGCTCACGGGAGGCCTGACCATGCCTTCAAATCTTATCGAATGGACCATCTTTATCGGCGCCGGTATCGCGCTGGGCGCTGTACTCTTTTTGGGGTTGTCATCATGAATGATTACATTGACGATGCGATCGACGCTGCAATCGCCGTGATTCAAAACAAACTCGGCCAGACTGATGGTGGGTTTGCTGCCCATCATCTGGCAGGCGACGACTATCAAACCCTGCGAACAATCCTCAAGCGCTACGCCGACGCCGAACGCAATCATCTTCAAGAAGCCTAACCATGAAAATCGAACTAAAAAACATCAAAACCAACACCCGCGCGTCGCGCGAAACCTTCTACTTTTCCGCCACGGTCTACGTCGACGGTAAACGGGTTTCGACCGTCGAAAACGATGGCCGAGGCGGGCCTGATTGGTGGTCTGATTGGGGCGCGCAAAAACGGGTCCAAGCCTATGCCGCAACACTTCCGCCGATTCCAGCGTCGCCTGATTTTCCGCTCGATTTGCCAATGAATGCCGAAATTCTCATTGGCAATCTGATCAACGCTCACCTTGACAAAAAACGTCGATGACCGCGGCAATCCTGATCGGCCTACTTGTCGCCGTGCTCGCGGTCGCCCTGCGACTCTAGCACCCTCAAAAACAGCAAGGGCACCCGAAGGTGCCCTTTTTTATTTCACGGCTCGCAACATAGTCCCGCCGCCGCTCGCGTCTAACATGCGCCTGATCTCGGATTTATTGCCTCGGACCTTGTCCAACACGTCCGGCGCCGCGTAAACGTGGACCTTGTTCCCATTGTCGACCGTCTTGACCCGGCCGAGGTCGATCCAGCCTGCCTCGCGCAGCGCGTGAAACAGCGCGTAGACGCTGCATTTAGTACCGGCTGGCATCGATGCCTGCAATCGGTCAACCAGCGCTTGCCACGGCCCTTGCGCAGCCCCTAGCGCGAATTCGCCGCGACGCTGGCGCATCATCTCGACCAATGCCGATTCGACCGCCGAAAGGCCCGCTGCGAGCATGATCGCCTTCGCTTCGGTCATCGGGGGCGCGCCGCCAGGCGCGAAATTGCTCACGTCCCGCGCGCGCAGATAACTCGCACCTGCCTCGCGCCCGCCGCCGGTCTTTAGCCAGTCCCAGATTTCGTCGCCCTCTCTGATCGTCAGCGGTCGCGCGTCCGACCATAAAACATACCATCGCCGATCGTCCGACGGCAGCGTGATCGCCATGCGCTCATTCGAGAATGCGACCACGGACAATCGATTTAGCGCATCGAACGGGTGCAAACCCTTCCGATTGACCGGAATCAATTCCGGCGGCGCCGCCAGCAAGGGTTTCAGTCGGTTTTCAAGCGCGCGCCGATCGTGCGCTTCCGCTTGGCGCAGTTCATTGATGACCAGCACCTCGGACATCAGCGAGTAGCCCCATTGGCTATTCAATTCCTCGTTCTTAACCAGCGCAATATTTTCCTTCGACAATCCGCCGACCGCATACAGAAACGGCTCGAAAATCGTATCTTTCCCGATGCCATGAGATCCGCCCAGCAGAATCCCGTGATTGATCTTCTGCTCTGGATGCTGAACCTTGTAGGCCATCCAGTCGAGCAAATGCTCGCGTTCGTTCGCATCCGGTAGCAGGCGCTCTACCAGATCCAGCCATCGGGTCGGATCACCCCCGCCCGTGGTCGGTCGCGCATTGCGCCAGAGGTTCGCGTAAACGTCCCCAGCGCGCGCGACCAGCACCGACTCGCCAGGCGCATAGGTGACCCCTTGCAGCACCTTGGCGCCCATCGCCTGCCGGTTTTCGTCATAACTGATCGACGCCTCAACCCGGCGCTTTTTGCCATTCGAGCCCGCGTGAACCGACCAGCATGTGACGTGACGGTAGATCGCATTGAAATTACCGCGCGAATACTGCCGACGGTCGACCAGATCAAAATATCCATCGTCCGCATGCAGGTACGCGAACCGTTCAAACCATTCCGCCCGCTCGGCTCGACCGGCCTCGCGGCGCTCGACCTCGGCCACGACCGCAGCCGCAGCGTCCGGGTAATCCTCGGTCGGCGTCAGGCGCGACATGACCTCGGACATGCGCTGCGTCAGCAGCTCGTCGCGCAGGCCAGGCGTGTGCTTCGGTCCGCCCTGCTCAGCGACCCATTCAAGAAATCGCGCGCTGTCCCAGTCGCCACAATGGCCGTGATAACAGCAATAGGCGCGCGTCAGGCCCAAATAACGCCCCTCGGGGTTGCCGTCACTGTGGTCGGCATGGTTAGGGCAGACGACACCCGCCCAGCCCTCGGGGTTCGGGCGCGACAGCACCAGCCCCTGCGCCGACAGCCACGCCAACACGTCATCAGCGCCATCGTCCGACAGGCGCACGGGCCGCACGCCCGCGCTGTCGTCCGGGCCGGGGTCGACACCCAGCGCGGCGCAGAGGTCCGGCAGGCGGTAGACGCGCTCGGGGTGAAACTCAACGAGACGCGCTTGAAAGCCGCCCTTGTCAGGCTTCAGGTTGACCGAGCCCGGCAAGCGGAAGTTGCGGACCGGATTAATCGCGCCAGGGTCCGAGTAGCCGGCCTCGGCGATCGCGCGGATAGCGGCGCTGTACGCTGCTTTGGTCGGCTGATCCTCAGGGTCGAAGGCATAGCCCCACTGGAAGCTGCCCTCGCTCGTCTCCATGACCCAGGTCGGCGGGACGGGCGACGCCTTAGGCGCCTTGCTGGGCTCGCCCACGTCATCCAGCACCATGACCAGCACATAGTCGACATTGGCCGCGCTCGCGGACGGGCGACCCTGCTCAAACCGGTCGATGACAAATGACCCGGTGTTGCCGTACCAAGCGCCCTCACGCACCCGCGACAGGTCCGGCAGCATGGCCGGCCACGACGCCTTCAGCGCGCCGTCGGCGTGGTACTGCAATTCGCCATTCGCGTCACGGCGTGGCTTCTGGCGCACAAATAACGCTGTCTCGCCCTCTGGTGCGAGGTCAATGATATACTGCTCGAAATTCATAGCTTCTCCTGCGCCCGCCTGCCAGCGGGCGTTTTTATTTGCCGTATCGGGCCATGATCTTGGCCTCAACGGCGAGCGGCAGCCCCACCGCCCAGTCGGGCGGGGTCACCATGATACGCTCAAGCTCGGCCCGCACCCGTTCAGGTTCAGCCGTCTCGATAACGATCTCGTCATGCACATGCGCCACCACGCCATCGCATTGACGCAGTGCAGCACGCAGAATGTCATGGGCGCTTGCCTGCGTCACATTCTCGCAGGCGAGCCCGCCCCACAACCGCGCTCGCGGCCATTCGGTCGCGTCAGCCGCAGGCTTCCAGCTTGCCTTAGCATAGGTCAGATGCTCGCCCTCGAACTTGGCAAACGGATAGCAGAGCACGCGCCCGCTGGGCAGCATGTACCAGAGGTGCTGTTTGTCATAGAAATACGTCACGCGACCGGCGTTGAACTCATGGCCCGGATGACGCATCGCGCTCATGTACGCGCGCTCAAGGTCTTGCCAGAACATCACGGCCCAAGGGTTCGCACGACGCCAGGCGTCCACCATGCGGCGGCTCTCGGCTTCTGCCACGCGCACGCCGTAGGCGCGGCCCATTGCAGCGAACGCGCCAACACTTCCGCCGAAAGCTAGGGCGAGCTCCATCACTTTCCCTCGCTGCCTAAAATCGACCATTGTTGCGTCGTTGGCCTCGTAGCCGGCCTTGATGGCCTCGTAACTGGCCCCAAACGCACTGGCGGCGTTGACGATGTACGGGTCAAGTTTGTTGCGGTAGATGTCGAGCTTTGCTTCGGCGCCGCATAGCCACGGATTGACCCGGCCCTCGATGGCCGACCAGTCAGCGACAACAAACGAATGATCAGCGACGAGTGCCGGGCGCAGCATCGACTTCAGGGCGTCAGTGACCCGCTTTCCGAACCGAGGCACGACAGCGTGGCCTCGAACGAGGGCGTGTCGAAGTTCAGCGGGCTCCTTGGCAGATTTTCGTGGGAAGTTGTGGACCTGCGCTCCATATGACGCAGCGCGGCCTGTCGCCGCGCCTCCAGCAAAAACAAATGCGCCTCGTACGCGCTGATCTTCATCATCAGCCAGCGCCGCGAGGCGGCCAAACTTCGCAGTGCTCGACGCCCAGAGGTCGTCTGCGCATTGGATGACCTCGGCAACAGCGGGCGGTACCTCATCGGGATTCTCCATCGCAAGCAGGTTCGCTCGCACGGTTTTGTCAATCGAGTCTTTGTCTTTCGAGCGGGCGAGCTTGCGGGCCTCAGGCCCCAGCCGCTCTAGCACCCACTGGCGCATCTTAGGCGACCGGACGGACGTCACCGCGCCCTCGGTCAGCTCGACAACCCGCGCCTCGATCTCGACCCGCTCGGCCTCGCTGTAGCGCATAGCGGCGAGGCACAGCTCGACGTCGACCTTCACGCCTCGGTCGTTGATGCGCTCGTTGACGTGGTAGTCAGCAAGCTCTTCAGGCGACAGGTCGCGCAAGCTCTTGCTGATCGCGCGCATGGCGCGGACGTCCTGCTTGCAGTATTCGAACAGGTCGGCTAGGTCTTGGGGCGTGTGCTTAAACGGCGGCAGGCAGCACTTTCTGACCAATGCTGCGCCCTTGTGGTCTTTCTTCATGCTGGCGCCCGCGAACCGCCCGACGTCCTCAAGGCTACCAGGCGCACAGTTCGACCGCGCTTGCGCCGCGGTGCAGTAGAACTGCTCCAGCGCAGGCTCCGGCAGGTCAAGGTCGGGGCAGAGGACGTACCAGAGAATTAAACGCTCGAATGCCGCATTGTGCGCGCGTATCTGGTACGACAGAATCTCACGCGGGAAGGGCTGGTCGGGCGTCCAGAGCTCGACCTCGCCATCGTCGACCGCATACGCCATGCAGAGCACCTGCGTCGACGAATGGCGAGCGTAGTTGTACGGACCGCGCGCGGGCAGGTCACACTCGCTGCGCGTCTCGAAGTCAATGAAAGCGATCATGCCAGTGCTGCGACAAATCGTAGTCCGTCAAAATTGAAGCGGCTTTCGTAAACAAGTCAACGGTCCACAGTTCAACAGACCAACTCCGCGCGTCCATCTCGTACCATAGGTTGACAATCAAGAACATCTTATTGCTGTCGGTGTACGAGTGCCCATCAACTTCTAGCAATCTGACGGTGCTAATCAAAGAATCAATTTGAAACGCATCCGGTACAAAACCCAACGCGGGGACAGGTTCTACCTCATCTTTTTCAAGCGCAGCGTTTAACTGTTTGCGCAGTCCGACGCGCTGCCATGCCGGATAGTCTGCTAGAAAGCTAGCCACCATCTGATTGTGCTTTGTCACGCCCATTGCGCCGCCATCGCGTCAGCGATGCCCTGATAAGTGGCGCTGCGAATCTTCCAGCGGTCAGCGCTTGGGGCCAGACGGTTCTGGCCGCTGTCGGTCTGATTGCCCCAGCGCTTGCGCCCGTTGATGATGCGCGGCTCGACAATCTTGGTGGCGTGCAGCAGTGGCAGGTTCTTCAGCCACAGACACGTCTTCTTGCTGGCGTCATGGCCGAACTGCCATGGCTGCACGATTTGATCAGGCTTGCGGATGCGGCTGCTGATGACGCTTACCGGGTTCTCGATGGCGATGCTCTCAATCGGCGCGTCCATCAGCGCACGCACAAATGCAAGCGCGTCCTCGGTCAACTTCGGGTCGCGCAAGCCGCGCTTCGTCCAGTGCATCCCACTCACCGACAAATAAGTGCATGGCGGATGCGCGATCATCAGATCCCAACCGTGGTCAAGCACGTCACGCACGTCACCTTGGTAATGGTCGCCAGAGGCGGTCGATTCGCAGGGTAGTAGGTCGCACGACAGCGCGTAATGACCGGCGCGAAGAAATGCGTCGCGCACGACGCCGCTGTACTCACACGCAACAAGAACTTTCATATTGCACCTTAGTGTATTGAATGCCCGTCTTTCCGGGCTGTCAGCAGACTCACGGTGCGGAGGAGACAGACAGTGGCACCGCGCCTGCTGCCGGTGTTAGACGCCACCGCCGGCTGGGCGTCACCACATCAAGCTGCTGCGCGACGACGACGGCGGGGCTGTTCGTCGGTTGCAGCTTCCGCAACAGGCTCTTCGCCGTCCATCGACACCCATTCGACGATCTCAAAGACCGGCGTGTAAATGCGACCATAGCTGCGGTGCTGGTAATGATCTTTCTTCAAAATCACAATAGGTACCGGCTTGTCAGCATCCTTCTCCACCTGCGCCGCGATCGCCACGGCAAGCGTCTGCACGGCGCGCTTGCCGCCCACTGACGTCGTGGTGTAGCGGCACTCAAGGCCCGCGTCCTCGCCCGTCAAACACTTCAGCATCAGCCCTACCTGCTGCTCCCAGCCCTTCTTCGCGCTTGGGGGCGCGGCGTCAAGCTCTGGCAGCGGTTGGGTCACAGACGACATCTTCTCGGCCAGCACCTCACCGTCGCCCCACGCGATGAAGCCGTGGACAAACGAGAAAGGGTTGACCGCCCAGCGGGCGTCGTCTTCAGCTTCGGTCTGATCTGCGCCATAGACCCAGTGGCCCGTCTTGTCCATCTTGATGAT